>Ga0187781_10001535_pt1 | contig 17429 bp, 18 predicted proteins | sample 0715_SJ02_MP02_2_FD_132447 | JGI IMG/M metagenome (GOLD analysis project Ga0187781, IMG submission 132447) | Tropical peat soil microbial communities from peatlands in Department of Meta, Colombia - 0715_SJ02_MP02_20_MG | ecosystem: Environmental > Terrestrial > Soil > Wetlands > Peat | place... | reverse complement strand
TCGGGCTGCAGAAAGCGCAGAACGTCTCGGTTTTTCTTGACTTTGCGGCCTTTACTGCGATGGCCCTTGCGCGGAAAGATGGACCTTCGAGCGATCGCCGAGCGTTTTGAGCTGCTGATCTGAGATCCGTATGGTCCCGTCCAGCACCAGATGTAATCCGCCCGCTTCGTAGAATTCTGTTTTGTTGATCGTCGTGGAGTCTTGCGCCAACTCCGGAAGTGTCGCCTTAAAATCGGTAGCAGCTCGTACCGCAGCCAGAACCGGCTGGGCGATTTCATCACGCAGCTTCGTTCCCTGCTCTTGCGAGCGAAGCAGTTCGCCCGCCCAGCCATCGGCATCGATGCGGCTGACCTCAGGCATGAGTTGCACAGCACCATTTTGCGCAAGCCTGGGCGTTAGTTTGACGGTAAGGGTGCCGTCGCCCTCGGCTAGTTCGCTGGGTGTCTCTTCGCCTTGCAGCCCAAAGCATCCCCAGCGCTCAAAATGCAACTGGGTGACCACGATGCTCGCTGGGGCGCTGCCAGTCAACGTCGCCCAGCGAACTAGATGTCGTACTCCACAACGTGGCTGTCTATACATTCTGGAGCGCAGGATTTCTGCAATATTCTGCTGCAGGTCCGCAAGATCTGTTGTCAGCTGCAGCTTGAACACACTTTGATCGCCTTCGCTGGCAGATTTTGTAATCACCCCGGAAACGATCACCGAAATCGGGTCGTTCTCCACCGTGATAGACCTGCTGGTTGGAGAGAGATTAAAGCTGACGTCTTCCGAGATCCCCATTTCTTTTCCCAGGTTGAGTTGTTGCTCATGGAAATTCGCCAGCGCTTGCTCAAGGCCTTTTGCGCAACTGGAAATCTCCCCAACCTCTCGGTTCACTTCTACGGTTTTCTGGTCCAGCCGATTCGCCTGTTGCACAACTTCCGAATCCGCCTTCGTCACTCTCAAAGTGATTTCTCTTAAGCCCGATTGCTGCGTTTTGGAAAATGCCTCTATGAATTGCTTGGTGTCGGTACGCGCCTCCTCTACGGCTTGGTCAAGAGAGTGACCGGCACGGGACACATCGGCCGTATTCGGATTCTTCTGCAGCTGCTCCACGAACGCTTGCAGGTCCTGGCTGGCAGTCTCACTGCTTTTCACCATTGAGTTGTATGCGTTGACCTGTTCACTGGTCGCCTGCACAGCCAGGGCGTGATTGAAGTCCTTCAAATCGTCGGTTTCTATTCCACCCTCCATTCTGTTCGGACCTCCGATGACCACCCAGGGTCGCCGGCTGTGCAGCGGGGTGCTTGTAGGCGCCGGAGCCGAGGTACCGGTGTTTTGCGCAACCGCCGATTCGATGATTGCCAGCAGGCTGGCCAGTATGCATCCGAGCAGAAAGGTTTTTCCCATGGGCAACTGCTATCTGAAACCGGTGGACGTAGTCTCGACGCCGCGTGATTGTACCCCGAAAATTGTGCGAGCAAAACATCAGGCACAATTCTTTGCATAGATTTACCAAGGTTTACTTGATTCTCAGTTCCGCACCAACGCGGTCGGAACCTCGCTCACCTTTGCTCTATTCACCCCGTGCTATAATTTAATTTCGCGTGCAGTGTTTTCGAGGCATTCCTGTGATCTCCTCTGGGCGAATCCAGCGCGCGACCATCGGCGTACGAGATCAGCGTAATCAAATTTCATTCAAATGAGGTTAATCCATGTCTGGCCACTCAAAATGGGCCACAATCAAGCACAAAAAGGGTGCGCTTGACGCCAAGCGGGGCAAGATTTTCACCCGTCTTATCAAGGAAATCACCATCGCCGCCAAGAACGGAGGCGATCCTGACTCCAACCCGCGCCTGCGTACCGCCATTGTTGCCGCCAAGGCAGAAAACATGCCTGCCGACAACATCAAACGCGCCATCCAGCGCGGAACTGGCGAATTGCCCGGAGCAACTTACGAAGAATTTTCCCTGGAGGGATACGGCCCGGGCGGCGTCGCACTGTTGATCGACATCAACACCGATAACCGCAACCGCACCGTCAGCGAAATTCGCCACGTCTTTCAGAAAAACGGCGGCAACATGGCCGAGGCCGGCGCCGTAAGCTGGATGTTCCACAAGAAGGGCGACATCGTGGTTCCCAAGTCGGCTGCCAAAGAGGATGACTTGATGGGGATCGTGCTCGATGCCGGCGCCGAGGACCTGCGCGATGACGGCGAGAATTGGGAGGTGCTGACCGATCCTTCCGCCTACGAAGCCGTTCTCGAAGCGGTCAAGAAGGCGGGCATCACACCCGCTTCCTCCAACGTGGCCATGATTCCACAGAATTACATCAAGTTGGAGGGTGCGGCGGCCAACACTATGATTCGCTTAATGGAGGCCTTGGAAGAGCACGACGACGTCCAGAACGTGCACTCCAACTTCGACATCGATCAGAAGCTGCTCGAGGAAGTAGCCGGATAATCGCCTTCTTTCTCGATCCAAGCCGTCCGATAGAGGGCGGCTTTTTTATTATTTGGAACCATGAAGCTGCGGCTCGACAAGTTGCTTGTGGAACGCGGTTTCGCGGCATCGCGCGAACGCGCACAGGCGCTGATTCTGGCCGGTAAAGTTTTAGTAAATGGTCAGAAAATCGAAAAGGCCGGTTCCGCGATAGAAGCCGGCGCCGAGATCCGCTTGCTCGCCCAGGACCTAAGATACGTCAGCCGCGGCGGTCTCAAGCTGGAGAAAGCTCTCGAGCACTGGCGCGTTGACATAAGTGGTCAGGTTTGCCTCGATATCGGTGCTTCAACCGGAGGTTTTACCGACTGCCTTCTGCAGCACGGAGCAGCACGCGTCATTGCCATTGATACCGGCCAGGGCCAGATCGACTTCCGACTTCGGCAAGAGCCTCGCGTTCGACTCCTGGAAAATACCAACGCTCGTTATCTCACTCATGAACAAATCGGCGAATTTGTGAATTTCATCGCCATTGATGTCTCTTTCATTTCTGCAGCCCTCATCGTTCCCGCCGCGGTTTCAGCGGGCTTCCCCAACGAACGCCGAGGCCGCAGAATGGTGGTTCTGGTAAAGCCGCAGTTTGAAGCCGGTCGCGAACACGTTGGCAAAGGCGGTATTGTGCGCGATCCGGCAGTTCAGCTTGCCGCCGTCGAAAAAGTTCGCCAGTCACTCCTCGCAGAAGGCTGCGCCACAACCGACGTGACCGACTCGCCAATTCTGGGCGCAGAAGGCAATCGCGAATTTCTGCTGCTCGGGACGTTTTAGACTTTGCTTCCTGGAATTTCGGTACAATTCAAGGTTCAATGGCCAGCCGCAAATCCTCATCTGCCAAAGTACCCAAGTCTGTCGGGATCGTCTCCAAACCCGGCCAGCCGGAACTGAAGAAGATCGTCCCCGAACTGCTCCAATGGCTTCACGAGCGCAAGTATCAGATTGTGGTGGACCGGGAAACTGCGCCCGATGCTCACGGCATCGAGGCAGTTGACCGCGAGCAGATGGCTTCTCGATCCCTAAACTTTGTGATCGTGCTGGGTGGCGATGGCACGCTGCTGGCCGCCGCTCGCTCTGTAGCCAGGAAGGGGATTCCGGTGGTGGGCGTGAACCTGGGCTCACTCGGATTTCTCACCGAGGTGCCGCTCGAAGAACTGTTTCCCACCCTCGACGGCATTGATGCCGGCCGTTACACCGTGGAAACCCGTTCGATGGTGCATTGTGAGTTGATGCGCCGAGGTTCCCGCGTCGCCGCTTACGATGCCCTCAACGATGTGGTCATGGGCAAAGCCAGCATTGCCCGCCTTAACCATTGCGACGTGTACATCGATGGAGAGTTTGTGTCCGCTTACAAGACGGATAGTCTTATCGTATCCACGCCGACCGGCTCGACGGCTTACTCGCTGGCCGCCGGCGGCCCAATCGTTATGCCGACCGTCGCTGCCTTGATCGTCACTCCGGTTGCCGCGCACTCGCTGACGCATCGACCCTTGGTAGTTCCCAATACCGCGAGAATCGAGATCGCGATTAGCACCGGTGAAGAGCAGGGCTACCTCAGCGTCGATGGCCAGGTCGGAGTGCCCATGCATGACGGAGACCGGGTCGTCTGCACCAATTCGCCTTACAAGGTGAAGTTGCTGCGCATCCGCAGAACGTTCTTCGATGTTTTGCGCACCAAGTTGAAGTGGGGACAAAGATAGGAATGAAATTCGCCGTTCTCTTACTGAGCATTGCCGTCTCCATGTCAGCGCAAACCAAACCCGCCGCTGATCTGATCATCACCAACGCCAACGTCTGGACTGGAGATGAGGCCCATCCAACAGCTCAGGCCGTCGCGGTGCTTGGCGATCGCATTGTCGCAGTCGGCTCCAATGCCGAGATTCTGCTTTGGCGCGGCACAGAGACCAAGAAAATCGACGCCGGCGGCAAGCTCCTGCTGCCTGGCTTCAACGATGCGCACGTTCATTTCATCGACGGTGGCCGACAGCTTGACAGCGTCCAACTGAACGATGCCACCAGCACGGATCAGTTTGTTCGTCGCATTGCAGAGCAGGTAAAAAAGACACCAAAGGGTGAATGGATCTTGGGTGGCGATTGGGACGAAACCAAGTGGAATCCGCCTGATCTCCCAACCAGGGAAATGATCGATCCGCTCACGCCGGATAATCCTGTGCTTCTCAGCCGCTACGATGGCCATTCCGCATTGGCGAACTCGCTGGCGCTGCGCCTCGCCGGCATCACCGCACAAACGCCCGATCCTCCCGGCGGCAGCATCGTCCGTGATGCTCAAGGCAATCCCACCGGCGATTTGAAAGACGCCGCCGTCGAACTGGCCGACAAAGTCGTCCCGCCGCTGACTCATGACCAGCGCATGCAGGCTGCAAAGCGTGCCCTCGAGTACGCGGCTTCGCTGGGAGTCACCAGCGTGCAAACCATGAATCCCGAGTACGCCGACATCGCAGTTTTTTCTGAACTCTTACAGACCGGCGGACTCACCACCCGCATCTATGCCGCGCCGCTGATTACGGGTGTCGATGATCAGGCAAAGATCGGAATTCGCCATGCCTTCGGTGGCCCCCACCTGCGGATCGGCGCGGTTAAAGCTTTTGCCGACGGCTCGCTGGGCTCGCGCACTGCCTACTTTTTTGAGCCATTTTCCGATGAGCCCAACAACCACGGCTTGCTTACGGCTGAAATGCAGCCGCTTTCTCTCATGCGCAATCGCATGATGACAGCCGATGCCGCCGGATTGCAGATTTGTACCCACGCGATTGGCGATCAGGCGATCTCCATGGTTCTTGATCTCTACACGGATGTGGTCAAGGCGCATCGCGGTGCGGAGCGTCGCTTACGCATCGAGCACGCGCAACATATGGCGGAAAAGGATTTTTCCCGCTTCGCGCAGTTGGACGTGATCGCCTCTGTACAGCCGTATCACGCCATTGACGATGGTCGCTGGGCGGAAGCGCGCATTGGCCACGACCGCGCCAGCCGCACCTACGCGTTTCGCACATTTTTGAACCACGGCGTGCATCTCGCCTTCGGCACTGATTGGGATGTCGCGCCGCTGAATCCCTTGCTGACGGTTTACGCGGTGGTCACTCGCGCAACTCTGGATGGCAAGAACCCCAATGGATGGTTCCCTGAGCAGAAACTTACCGTGGCTGAAGCGGTCCACGCCTACACCATGGGATCGGCGTACGCGGAATTTCAGGAGAGGGAAAAAGGCTCGATCACTCCCGGCAAGCTGGCCGATATGGTTCTGCTCAGCGACGACATTTTTGCTATCGATCCCTCCAAAATTCGCGATGTGAAAGTCTTGAAGACCATCGTCGGTGGAAAAGTCATTTGGGATCCAACCCGCAAGGTTCCATACTCGACTGCGTACTAGAGGCAGGGTAGCCTCTGGAGGCCCAGCGTCCCCCATCTTCTGCGGTCATCCCGACACTCGGCGCACTTCAGCCGGGTGAGGGATCTCGCGCGGAGTGTAGGTGACCAACCGGCCCCTCTGCTCCATGCCAGATCCCTCGCCCAGCTGGAAAAAGCGCGGGGCGTCGGAATGACGCCATCTTGGTGTGGCCAAAGCTCGAACCCTATGCTACCCGCCCGACTCCCAATTGCTCCCACCCACTCACCTCATTTAGAGTTTCATCGATGCCCACCACCGGAGAACGTTTTGAACGTGCGGTTTCCATCATGGCCCGCCTGCGCGCACCCGGCGGCTGCCCCTGGGATCGCGAGCAGACTTTTGACTCCATCAAGCCTTACACGCTTGAGGAGACGTACGAAGTGCTGGAAGCCATCGATAATCGCGACTGGCACGAACTGACCGGAGAACTTGGCGACCTTCTCTTGCAAGTCCTCTTTTATGCGGAGATGGCCCAAGAGCAGGGCTCGTTCTCGATTGATGACGTTCTCGACCGGCTTTCAAATAAGCTTGTCGACCGCCATCCTCACGTGTTCGGAGACGTTAAAGCCGAAACATCCTCCGATGTCTTGCGCAACTGGGAGGCCTTGAAAGCCGAAGAGAAAAAAAAGCGCCTCGAAGCCGGAGGCGGCAAGAGCGCGAAGGCCGCAGACCAACCGCAATCCGTGCTGGCCGGAATTTCCACCGCCATGCCCGCACTGCTGGAAGCACATAAACTCAGCTCACGGGCGGCTCACGTCGGCTTCGACTGGCCGAATATCGAGGGTCTATTCGAAAAACTTCAAGAGGAAACGCAGGAGCTTCAGGAATGTCTCAAGAATTTTCCTGCGCGTGGTCCGCAGCCGGCGGGCCGCGGCGTCGCAGGCTCGGGACGCCGCCAAATCAGCCCAGAATTACGCGATCGCCTGGAAGATGAACTTGGCGACTTGTTCTTCGTCCTGGTGAACATCGCACGTTATCTCTCGCTCGATCCTGAATCTGCGCTGAAGAAAACCAACCGCAAATTCAAGCGCCGCTTTCAATGGATGGAAGAGCAATTGCGTGCCTCCGGACGCACCGCCCACGACGCTTCGATGGAGGAACTGGAATCTTTGTGGAAACAAGCCAAGCGGCAGGAACTGGCAACCCCTTGAGCCGCCGCCCAGCAATTCTCGTCCGCAAATGCCAAACCCTCGATGAGATACGCGCCTGCGTCGCTCTGCAAAAAGAAGTCTGGGCTTTTGCCGACATCGAGCTGGTTCCGCTGCGCATTTTCGTGGTCGCCCAGAAAATCGGCGGGCAGGTAATCGGGGCCTTCATTAACAACGAGCTGGTAGGCTTCGCCATGGCCATTCCTGCGGTTCGTAACCGGCATTCATTTTTGTATTCGCACATGCTCGCCGTTCGCAAGCAGTACCGGAATTTCGGCGTGGGGCGCAGCCTCAAGCTTTTTCAGCGTGATGAGGCTCTGGGCCGAGGTTTTGAGCTCATGGAGTGGACCTTTGATCCGCTGGAAATCAAGAATGCCTATCTCAACATCGAGAAACTGGGCGCCATCGTGCGCCGCTACAATGTTAATCAATACGGCATCACCTCATCTCCGCTGCAAGGTGGCTTGCCTACGGACCGGCTGGTCGCCGAATGGTGGTTGAAATCAAAACGGGTGGAAAACGTGCTTAAAGAGCGCGCAAGAGCGCCTTTCACGCCAGAAGCAACCATCTCCGTCCCAGCCCAGATCTACGACTGGAAGTCGAAACCGGAAACGCGCAATCGCGCCCTACAACTGCAGGATCACAATCGTGCGGAGTTTCTCGAAGCTTTCGCTAAAGGTCTCGCAGTCCTCGGTTATGAAGGCGACCAGCAAGGGAACGGCACATTTCTGTTGGGACGCTGGGATGAAAAATGGAATTACCCTTTTTCTTAGATTAGTCTGTGTTCACTGTCTGTGTTTCTTGCGGCCGTCATCTTCATGAAGATTGAAGCCATCACGCTTTATGAAATCCGCATGCCGCTGGTGCATTTCTTTGAGACCAGCTTTGGCCGCACCTATGACCGCCGCATTCTACTGGTAAGGGTCGATTGCGACGGAGTTACCGGATGGGGCGAGTGCGTTGCCGGAGAAAATCCCTATTACAGCTCGGAGTGGCTGGACTCGGCCTGGCCCACCATCTCCCATTTCCTCGGGCCCGCAGTGCTTGGACGAACTTTGTCCACCGCTGGCGAGAGTGTGTCGTTGATGGCTCAAACTCGCGGCCACCGAATGGCCAAAGCCGCAATCGAAAATGCGCTCTGGGAGGCTGAAGCCAGACAGAAGCAGCAACCCTTATGGAAACTTCTCGATGGCAAGCAGCGCCAGATTGCTTGCGGTGTTTCCATCGGCATTCAGGATTCTATCGAGCAACTGCTCGACAAGATTGAAACCGAGCTCGCCGCCGGCTATCGCCGGATCAAAGTGAAAGTCAAACCAGGCTGGGATGTGAACGTGCTCGAACGCATTCGATCGCGGTGGCCTGAGATCCTGCTCAGCTGCGATGCCAACTCCGCCTATACCCTGGACCAGGTCGAACACCTGCGCGAGTTCGACCAGTTCAACCTGCTGATGATCGAGCAGCCGCTCTGGGACGATGATATTTACAACCACGCCCGCCTGCAGCAGAGGTTGCGCACCGCAATTTGTCTCGATGAAGCGATCCATCATGCCCGCGATGCCGCCCAGGCCATCGAAATTGGGGCTTGCCGCATCATCAACATTAAAGTCGGCAGGGTCGGCGGCTTTTCCGAAGCCTGCAAGGTGCACGACGTCTGCGCCAGCCACAACGTTTCTGTCTGGTGCGGAGGCATGCTCGAATCCGGCGTGGGCCGCGCTCATAATATCGCTTTGTCCACGCTGCAAAATTTTCGTCTTCCCGGAGACGTCTCCGCCTCCAGGCGCTACTGGAAGGAAGACATCATCGAGCCCGAAGTCGAAGTCACCCCGCAGGGAACGATCGTCGTGCGCGATCAGCCCGGCACCGGCTATCACGTGCGCGAAGACTTGATCGAGAAACTCGCCGTTCGCAAGGAATCCATTCGTGCCAAACGCGCCGGCGCCAATTGACAAACTTTTCACCTGTCTCTGCTAACATGCCGCCCATGAATCCTTACGCGTCCTTTCTCGGAACTCGAGACCCGCTCCAGGTCGCGGCTGAAACTCCCGGCCGATTGAGTGATCTCGCAAAGAAATTAGGGTCGAGCGGCATGGAGCGCAGTTACGCTGCCGGCAAGTGGCCGGCTCGGGCTATCCTTTGTCACTTGGCGGATTGCGAAGTGGTGTTCGCATTCCGCTTTCGTCAAGCTTTGGCTGAGCCCCGCCATGTGATTCAGCCTTTTGATCAGGATGCCTGGGCCCGCGTATATTCCTCGCCTGATTTGTCGGGTGTGGCCGCCATAGACGCCTTTTCCGCAGTGCGACACTGGAACCTTGCTCTGCTGAAGGACCTTCCCCCCGCCGTTTTGTCAAAACCTGTGACCCATCCGGAGCGTGGCTCGATGACTTTCAAGGTTTTGCTGGAGACTATGGCCGGGCACGATTTGAATCATCTTCGCCAGCTCGACGCAATTGCTGCGGCAGCCGCGTAGTTGCGGCGAGCCGCTGGCCGATCAAGCTCTGGTCGCAAATTATCGTGGATCGTGGCTCTCTGATCCGTTCTGCTGATGATTTTCTGCTATCTCTGCTCCTTGCTTCTTCAGCAACTCAACCGCTTGCGCAAATGTCAGGTTGGACGGCGCGGGACGAAAATCGGTGAAGAACTCATCGGATTTGATGAACAGCTTCTTGAACAACAGCTCTCTGCCGGTAAACGACAAGTCCATGCGTGTGACTTCCCAGTCGTTATCTTTTACAGTTCCCTGCTGCACTAGGAATCTGCCTCCTCTATCCAGTCGTCCCAGGATTCCCCAGCCAAAACCCACCTCTCTGAAGAGCGTGCCATCAATCTTGGCAATACGTTTTCGATTAGCGTCAATCAAAATGTAGCCGCTCATTCCGGTCAGCACTTGCTCGGTATGACTGGGGGGACTGTAGCTGGGGTTGGGATGGAACTTGAGCCGCACTAGCTCGTCGCCCGGATTGCCCGTTCCTTCGCTTCCCGTTTCTGTTCCATCAGGTTCGAAAATGAAGGCGTCAGGCAACGCTTTTATAATCCTGTTGGTTCGGTCGGAGTCTTCACGTTCCGATTTTTGCTTCTTCCGCAGCTCCGCCGGATTGTGCACCAGCCCATCCAACCGCGCCTCTTCGGCTCGCCGCTCCCCCGGCGTGAGTGGCCTCCCATTCTCTGTCACGAGCATGCCGGCGGTGCCCTGCATGGTCTCCACGATCAATTTCACTTGAGAACCGCGAGGAGTTTCCTTGTGGTCCGTGAAAATGAATTTCGCATTGCCGTTATCGGACCGGATCTCGTTCTGAACCGTTTCCCGCACCAGTTCCACAACCGGAACAGATTTTGCCGGCTCATCGGCGGCCACGACAAACCCAGCCGTGAGTGCCAACAGCGCTGTCAAAATGGCGTTTCTCGATGGCATTCAATTAAATTCCCACCTCGGGCTATCAGACCGGGCGCCCCAGAGAACTGTTGTATAGCCGCTTTGCCAGAGCGAGCACCTCCGGCCGAGGCTATCTGGTTAGATTCTACCCTGCCTGTCGGACGTTTTACGTTTTCTCGGCGGGAATCCGCCGAATGATTTAGAATCCACTGTCCTACTCATAATTTTCGCAGACGAGGGGGAAACTCGTTTATGGACGCGCCCAAAAACGCAGAGTTTGCACATATCGGTAAGTCAGTCATTATTAAGGGAGAATTGTCGGGTAGCGAAGACCTATACGTGGACGGCGTGGTCGAGGGCAGCATCGAACTGTCGGGCAATAATCTGACCATCGGTCCCAATGGCCAGGTCCGCGCCGATGTTAATGCCAAAGGAGTGGTTATCCAGGGCAAACTGGAAGGCAACATTCGGGCCAGCGAACGGGCTGAGTTGCGCAGCTCGGCGGTTGCTGTGGGCGATATTTTCACCCAGCGAGTGGCCATTGAAGATGGCGCTTACTTCAAGGGCAAAGTGGACATTCAAAGAGAGGCGGCCAAACCGGCTTCTTCCGTAGTCAGTAAGCCGGTCGAGCACAAGCCAGAGGCCAAAGGCGCAGCGGCTTCTGCGGGCGTGGCCGCAAAGACGGCCGGTGGCGCGGCACCGTCCACACTTTCCAGCACCACGGTAACCAAGCCATAGATGTTTTCCCCGCTTCTACTTCAGCGCCACGCTATGATTAAGTAGGTATTGTGTGCTTATTAGGCAGTACTGATGTCACCGGTAACCAATCGCTTCATGAAACTATTTCGTGGCTCAACTGGGTCCCCTTCTCGCGACAACTCCGCCCAGGCCCCCCAGCGACCCACTCGCCGTTCCAGTGGGTTGGCCGAACTGGCGCGTCTGCTGAAGTCGGAAGAGCCGCTCTGTGTTTTGGATATCGGCGCTACTTCCGCCGCTAATATCCGCTACCTCACCGAGCGTGGCCATAAGATTTACAGCGAAGATCTCCTGGACGCATCCACCGACTCATCCCTGATCACCAAGAACGAGCAAGGAGAGCGAGTCCTGGATCACAAGAAGTTTCTGGCCGACAACCTCCTTTATTCAACCGCCCAGTTCGATATCGTGTTTTGCTGGAACTTGGCCGATTATCTCGATGAAAGCCTGGTAAAACCAGTGGTCGGACGCTTGTGGACCATGACCAAGCCCGGGGGCGTCCTACTGGCGTTCTTTCACACTCGCGAGGCTGGACCGGACGCGCCTTGTTATCGCTACCACATCGTCGGCCACGATGTGCTCGAGGCACAGCCCATCGAGGCGCGCCGCGATCTTCGCAAAGGGCCGACCGGCGCAGTCCATACTGCCATTCAAAAGAGCTTTCGCCTGCAACGCGTTTTCAATAACCGCCACATCGAGAACCTGTTCCGCGACTTCTCTTCGATCAAGTTCTTCCTCACCCGCGATAACGTCCGCGAAGTCCTTGTGGTGCGCTAGTCTTCCGGGCAAAACCCTACCCTTTTACTCCAAGCGCAGCCATGTCAGACCTCGGCTAGCTCTTCTTCCAGTAATTGCTTGTTGTACAGGTCGGTGTAGTAGCCGTTTCTTGCCAGCAATTCCTCATGCGTGCCCAGCTCAACGATCCGGCCGCTGTGCAGGACAGCAATCATATCGGCGTTGCGCACAGTTGAAACGCGATGGGAGATGAAAATCGTCGTCCGCCCCGCCATAATGTCGCGCAAATGATTCAGGATCTTGTCTTCGGTGTGCGTGTCCACGCTGGAGAGCGCGTCATCAAGAATCAGAATGCGTGGATTGCGAATCAGGGCACGCGCAATGGCCGTGCGCTGCTTCTGTCCCCCAGATAGCGTGATGCCACGTTCCCCGACCAGCGTCTGGTACTGCTCAGAAAAAGTCTCGATGTCCTCAGCAATGCTGGCTCCCTGCGCCGCCGCCTGCACTTCGGAATCCGTCGCGCCTTGTACTCCGAACGCGATATTCTCTCGAACGCTTTCGCTGAACAGGAAGGTTTCCTGTGGCACAAAACCGATGTTCTTCCGCAGAAACTCAAGCGGGTATCCCCGGATCGGCTTGCCGTCAATGAGCACCGTCCCTGGCTCGGCATCGTAAATTCTGGGAATCAAGCTGACCAGCGTAGTCTTCCCTGAACCCGTCGGACCCACAATCGCCAGGCTGCTGCCAGCCGGAATGCGCAGGTTTATGTCCTGTAAAACCTCGACGCCGTTGTAAGCAAAATTCAGATTGCAAAATTCAATCTCACCCTCTATTTGTGCGGCGCGGGCGCCCTCGCCCGCGAAGTGCGCCCCGTCTGCAATCTCAGGTTTCTCGACCAGAATCTCGTTGATCCGCCTCATCGACGCGGTCCCGCGCTGGAAAATATTGATCACCCACCCCAGCGCAATCACGGGCCACGTGAGCTGCACCATGTACGTGTTGAACGCAACAAAATCGCCTACCGTGATGCGTCCCTGCAGCAACTCGCGCCCGCCCAGCCAAAGCACCAACACGATGGCGAACCCCAGCATGATTTCGAGCGTTGGCCAGAGCATCCCCATCAGCCGTACGAGCTTCAGGCTGCGTCCAATGTACTCGCGATTGGCGGCTTCAAACGCCGCAATTTCCGCCTCCTCCTGCACATAAGCGCGAATCACCCGCGCACCGGAAAAATTCTCCTGCGCCCGGGCGGAGATTTCAGAAAACATCGCCTGAATTTTCTCGAACCGCTCATGAATCTGCCGCCCGAAGTACTGAATGGTGATGCTCACAATAGGCAGCGGCAGAAAGGCGTACATTGTCAGCTTCGGGCTGATCGACAGCATGAACGCCAGGGCCCCGGCGGTGAACACGATGGTGTTCGCCGAATACATGATCGCCGGCCCCAGCAGCATGCGGACCGCGTTCAGATCGTTGGTCGCCCGAGCCATGATGTCGCCCGTGCGCGTGCGCTGGTAGTACGAATAAGAAAGCTTCTCCAGGTGCCGGAAAAGATCGTTGCGCAGATCGAACTCGATCTCGCGGGAAACCCCAATCATGATCCAACGTGTCAGAAACTGAAAAATACCCTTTGCGACAGCCACCGCCAGCAGGAGTAGGGCATAAGTCAGTAATTTGTGCCGGGTGACCCCCAGATGGAGGTCATCGACAGCGCGCCGAATCACCAGAGGAAATAAAATCCAGATTCCGTTATGCAGGAAAATGCACAGCGTCCCGATCGCATAACTCAAACGATATTTCTTCAGATAGGGGAGTAGTGGGCGCAGGCTTCTGGGCAGCATGTGGTACTAGATGCGATTCTATCAGCACTAGCTTCACTTCTCGGGCTCAGAGGCAGTGGGGAAGGACAGCAGCAGACTGATCGCCACATGCGCTAAATTGCTCGTGCTACTTGAGATTTCTTGTGGTTCTTTGCAGCCAGTCGCCATTAAATGCGACCAGGCAGGCAGCCGCCAGCAAGACCACCCAACTTGAAAGAAAGAACCACGTCAGATCGATCAAATATGAGTAAAGTACGTCAGAACTCATAACGCTTCCATGCCGTTCTTACGCGGTTCGCCCCTTCAACTGGGTCTTGCCCGTCAGATTCTTGTATTTCTCTACGATCTGCCGCACCGCTTGCAGTCTGCCCAGCGAAGTCAGGTGAACGTCGCTCAACGCCTCGTCGACTTGTGACATCCAGCATTCCACAGCGCGGTCCACCCCTGAAGCAATTTCTGCTGCGATCATGTCAACCAGGTTTCCTGCTACCGTTGCGCTTGCCAAGCTATGACCTCCTTTTGTAGCGTCGGATGCCGGCAGCTGCCTGACCTCTTACTTACTGAAGCTCGGCAACTGCTGGCGCGATGACGCGCACTATTGTGGCGCTAACTGCGAATGTTGCTGCATGCGCTCCTGCATCTGCAGTTGGTGCTTTGCAATCACCTGAGCCAGCTTGGTCTTCTGGTCCGCCGTCAATACCTCATACGCCCGTGCCGACAATGCCGCGTGCTGCACTTCGATCTGGGCGTGAATTAGCGCTTCCTGATTCGCGATGTTCTGCGCCGTGGCTTGATCAAATTTGCCGCTGGTAATGAGCTGCCTCATCGCCTCATGGCTCTGGCGTTCCTGCTCCCACAGCGGTTTCATCGTCGACTTGCCGTTCTGGAAAATTTGCTTAATCTGTGCCTGTTGCGCATCTGTCAGATCAAGTACATCGCTCATTCTTCCCAACATAGGTCCAAAAAAATCTCCACCGCGGCCACGCGGGCCTTGCGCCGCTGCCACTCCCGTCAGCAGTGCTAACGTCAGCACTGCCGAAGTTACGTTAATAGGTCCCAATTTCATATACTCCATCCTCCTGACTCGTCTCCCTTGAATGACCATCGTGTCTACCAGATATGAACACTTTTTGTGCGCGGTAGTAGTAAAGTGTCGGTCAACCGGAGTAAAGTTTTGTAAAAGGGGTTGGACCACCTTTTGACACTTCTTTACCGGCACTTCCGCGCGCTTGTTGTAGAACTGATATGAGTCAAGTGGATCGCATCCTGGTCATTGACGACGACGTGGAACTGTGCTCACTGGTAGGCGAGTATCTCGAACCAGAAGGTTTCCAAATCGAGGCGGCTTATGACGGCAATCACGGTCTCGAGCGCGCCCTCACCGGCAACCACCGGCTGATTGTGTTGGACGTGATGCTGCCCGGCATGAACGGTTTCGATGTGCTTCGTAAAATTCGTACCACCTCGCGCATTCCCGTGCTGCTGCTGACGGCTCGAGGTGAGGATGTTGATCGCATTGTCGGATTAGAAATCGGTGCCGACGATTATTTGCCGAAACCATTCAACCCACGGGAACTCGTGGCCCGCATTCGCGCCATTCTGCGCCGTACCCAGGCAGGGGAGAAAACTGCCGACTCCGGGATACCGGACGCCTTACACGTCGGCGATATCGATCTCGATCCAGCAACCCGGATCGTGTTGCACAGGGGCCAACCCGTCGATCTGACTTCGGTAGAATTCAACCTGCTGCACGTCTTGTTGCGCGAGGCCGGCCGCGTGGTTACTCGCGAGCGCCTCGTCGATGAGGTCCTGAGCCGCAAATTCTCTCCCTTTGACCGCAGTATCGACATGCATGTCAGCAAGGTTCGCAAGAAGTTGGGCGACTCCGATGACGCCACCGATCACATCAAGACCGTTCGCGGTGTAGGATACATCTTTGCTCATCCTCGCGAAGCGGTCAGGAGCGAAGAGTGAAAACTCTGTTCCTCAAAATTTTCGTCTCCTATTGGATCGCGCAGGCTTTGTTTTTCGTGCTCGCGATTCTGGTTGCCTCGGCCCTGCGCCCGTCGCGTGAGCTGTCGGAACTGCAGACTCAGCAGCCGAAAATCCTCAGTGAAGCCGTTCAGACCTATCAGACCGCCGGAGAAACCGCCGCCTGGAAGTATCTGCGAAGTGCCCACGATACCCACCACGTCCGCTTTTTCGTTCTTGACGAACAAGGCAGGGACATTCTTGGACGAAAGCCCCCCGATTGGGTGGAACGTGCCCGCCGCGGCGGTATGACTACCGCTGATAGTTTTTGGGGAAGGCTGAGGCCCACGCAATTCCTGCGAGCTTCCATGACCACGGCCGATGGCCATCATTACACCTTAATCAGTGAGTTTCCCCCGGAACCGCACGCTCCCTTCGGCATTCATGGGGTCCCGGGACTGGGCATCCTTATCGGCATCATCTCCTCCGGCTTGGTTTGTTACATCCTGGCCAGATACCTCACCGCTCCCATCGTGCGCCTACGTGCTGCCACTCAAAAGCTGGCAGCCGGTGATTTAACTGCCCGCGCCGGAATGCCAGGGTCAAGGCGTCACGACGAAACCGCCGAGTTGGTTCGAGACTTTGATCGCATGGCTGAGCGCCTGCAAGGCCTGGTTAGCGCACATCGGCGTCTGCTGACTGATATATCCCACGAATTGCGATCTCCTCTGGCACGCCTAAGCGTAGCTCTGGAGCTGGCCCGCCAGCGAAGCAGCGCCGATGCCCGCAGTGCTCTCGATCGCATCGACCGTGAGACCAAGCGCCTCAATGAAATGATTCAGCGGCTGTTGACGCTGGTTCGGCTCGAAGGCGCTGATGAGTCCCTTGAGAAGTCGCCGGTTCAGTTGCAGCAGCTCATTGAGGAAATTGCTAGAGACGCCGCTTTCGAAGCGCAAAGCCGTCGTTGCCAGGTGGATGTCGAAATCATGGCCGAATGCGTGGTCAGTGGCAACGCCAGCCTGCTGCACAGCGCCATCGAGAATGTGGTGCGCAACGCAATCCGCTACACCGAGGAAGGCACCGCCGTTCGCATTCGCTTGCGGCCGGAAGAAAGCCAGTCTGGCTCGCAAGCGGTTGTGCAGGTCTCTGACTCCGGGCCGGGTGTGCCCGAAAACGCCCTCGATAAGCTTTTTCGGCCTTTTTATCGAATCGATGACGCCCGTGGCCGCCAAACCGGAGGCGTGGGATTAGGCCTTGCCATTACCGCCAGGGCGGTCTCGCTTCACGGCGGCAGAGTGCGGGCTTTCAACCAGCCGCAAGGTGGATTGATGGTGGAAATTCGTCTGCCGCTCGCCTTAGAACCCCAGCCCCAGCGTGTCGAGTCTCCCGCCGCGTTGGTTTGAAATCCTGGGCGCAACACCCGCCACCCGTTCACTCGATTTCAATGTTTCCCGAACCCGTCTTCACTTCAACCGGAACGCCGCCGCCATGGACCTTTCCTCGCAGCTCCTTTCGCCCGATCGTGCCCTGCACCGTAACCGGCTGGCTCACTGAAATCGACCCTGAGCTGGTATGTGCATCGAGATCAAAAGCCGCGCTGGACGCCAGCTTCAGACACACGCTGCCCGAACCGGTACGAACGCTCCATGCTCCCGCGGGATTGCCATCCGCCGATATCTCGCCACTGCCGGCGGAGGCTTCCAATGAGCCATCGATCCTGCGCAGTTCCATCCCACCCGATCCGGTTTCAGC
>Ga0187781_10001533_pt1 | contig 17438 bp, 15 predicted proteins | sample 0715_SJ02_MP02_2_FD_132447 | JGI IMG/M metagenome (GOLD analysis project Ga0187781, IMG submission 132447) | Tropical peat soil microbial communities from peatlands in Department of Meta, Colombia - 0715_SJ02_MP02_20_MG | ecosystem: Environmental > Terrestrial > Soil > Wetlands > Peat | place... | reverse complement strand
GAGCTCAAGGCCGACCCCGGCCTGGTCAACGTCAACGGCGGCGCGATCGCCATCGGCCACCCGCTGGGCTGCTCCGGGGCCCGGATCGTGACCACCCTGCTGCACGAGATGCGCAGGCGCGGCACCGCGCGCGGGGCCGCCACCATGTGCATCGGCGTGGGCCAGGGCATCGCCTCGCTGTGCGAAGGCGCGTGAGCTAGTGGCGCGTCAAGCTACGCGCGCCCAGCCAGTCCCGTTCTGCCTTCGCGGGCTCACCTCAGCACTCTCAGCTGTCCCACACGTGCGTCGCGCGCGGGATCGTGTGACGTTACCTCTTTCTGAAGACGGTAGCGACACACGATGATGATTCCGGGCCTGTCGGCCAGGGTCAGCGCGTCAGGGCGCCCGTCCCGGCGGCCACACGGCTAACCTGCGTCCCGATTGCCTCACCGGCCCGCGCTGGCCGTGGTGAGGTGGCCGCTGACCGCGCCGCCTGAGCCTTCGGGCAAACCCAGCCGGTCCCAAGCCCTGACCCGTTATATCCTTTCGGTAACACTTACCTTACTCTACGTTCCGTAACCTACGGCGTCACCTGTGACGTAATGAGCGCGAAAGAACTCGGATTTCCCGATATATCCGGTTTTTGTACTTAAAGGCGGCAAAAGGACTTTCCGCGCTTTTCCCCGCATCGCGCCATGACGGGTCTAACGTCACCCTCCAGATACTCAGTGTGTGCGGAGGTGGACGCTATGCTCACCTGGAGCGTGAACGCCAGCCGGAACGCCAGCGGAAATGCCAGCGGGTATGGCAGCGGGAACGCCAGCGGGAATCCGCGTCGCCGTCGCCCCCGGCGCCGGCCAGCAACACGGCGAGGAACGCGGCCGGGAACCCGGCCGGGAACCCGGTTGGGAACCCGGCTGGGAACCCGGCCGGGCACGCCGCTGCGAAGGCAGCTGATCGTTCCGCTGGCCGTCCCCATGGCGCTCGGCCTGGCTCTCGGCATGGTCGTGGCCGAATCGGGCGGCCCGCCCACCACCCGGATCACCGCGACCGCCGCCAACATGGACTGCGAGCTCATCGTCCCGCCGAACCCCCTGACCGCGACCGGCCTGGCCACCGCCTACCAGCTGACCGGACCCGGCGGCCAGGACCCGGCCGCCTCCGGGTGCATGCAGGCCAACCCGAACCTGCAGGCCTTCGTCCAGGCCACCATCCTCAACCCGGTCACCGGGCGGCTATGGGTATACGAGCCGCTCGTGGTCACGCTCGGCTTGGACCCCGCCGTCGCGCCGGTGCGGCCCAGGCTGCCCAGGAACGCCGTGGTCAACCTCATGGTCGGGTTCAACGGCAACAACCTCCAGCTGGTCGGGGCGCAGCCGTTGACGCTGCTCCGGGCCAAGTGCGTGAACGGCCTGGACGGCTCGCTGTTCGGCCAGGTCTCCTACTGCAACAGCGTCGCGTTCTACGCCGCGGCGGACCAGGCCATCGCCGCGGGCAAGCTGCGCGTGCCGGCCAGCGGCCGGTCCCCGCAGACCGGGCAGCCGTGCCCGACCACGCGCAGCTTCCAGCTGGTGGACCAGGATCCCAGCGACAACGTGACCACGAAGTACCTGCTCACCGCCACGGGCCAGACGGCCCAGGACAGCGCGGCCAACGCGGCCTGGCTCCAAGGCCACCATGCCACGCCCATCAGCAACGGCAGCGACAACGCCCTGCTCGACAACTTCGTCCTGCCCGCGCTCGGCTGCACCCCGTTCACCGCGCCCGACCTGTCCAACGGCGGCCGGCCCGGCACCTCGCAGACGCTGGACGAACTCTCTGCGGCGGCCAACCAGCACGCCCCGATCGCGCTGGTCCCGGAGAACGATCCGATGACCGAGGTCAACGGGGCGTTCAGCGGGCCCAAGACCAACCTGTACCGGCTCGGCGTCGGTCAGCCGCTGGTCATCGGCGGCCTCAACCAGCCGTTCGGGGACGCGCGCGCCGGCGGTCAGCAGGCCGACACGCCCGCCAACTTCTGCGCCGACATGCTCAACATCCAGACCCCCTTCATCTCGGCTAACCAGTCGCGGTTCAGCGCCAGCCCCTCGCCGGTCCCGGCCACGGGGAACAACCTGTTCACGTTCATGGCGGCCCGGCTGAGCGCGTCGTTCACCAACCTCGGCTGCGCCGCCTTCGGCCTGCGCAACACGGTCAGCCTGACCCACGACGCGCAGGGCGTGGCCGTTGCCGCCGCGTTCGGCCTGGTCTCCCAGGTCCCGGCCGCGCCCGCCCAGGCCCCGGCCGCGCCCGCCCAGGAGCCGCAGAACGCCCAGAACACGCAGAACGCCCAGAACGCCCAGAACACGCAGAACGCCCAGGACACGCAGGCCACGCCGACCCCCAGCCCGTCGTTCCCCTCGCCGAGCCCGTGGACCCCGTGGATCCCGTGGACCCCCTGGACCCAGGGGAACCAGTGGGGGAACCCGTGGGACGGCTCAGGTTACGGGAACTGACCCAGGGACTCAGCCGATGTTCGGGCTGCCCGCGAAGTAGTTGCCGGCCGCCGCGGTGCCCAGCGGTGCCGTGGCGGTGTCCGCGGGCAGCGAAGAGGGCGGCACGAACCGGCTGCCCTGCGGCCCGGCCTCCACGGCCAGGCCCAGCGCGCTACCCTTCAGGAACTGCGACCAGGGCAGGAACCACTCGGTCCAGCCGTCGTCCCACTTGCCGGGCGCGGTGCTGGCCGTGATCGTGATCGGGTCGCCGGGAATGCTCAGGTTGTAGTAGGTCACCGCGTCGACGGGCGGCAGGTTGACGCACCCGTGGCTCACGTTGGTGGTGCCCTGGTCCACCACCGACCAGGGGGCGGAGTGGTAGTAGTCGCCGCTGAAAGTGAACCGGACCGCCCAGTTGACCAGTTCGTCGTAGTAGCCGGGACTGCCGGGCGGGCCGCCGCCGATCATCCGCACCGGGTTGTTCTTCTCCACGCTCAGGTACGTGCCGTCGGGCGTGGGCAGGCTGGGACGGCCGGTGCTGATCGGCCAGTCATAGGTGAGCTTGCCGTCGATGTAGATCTGGGTGTGGTGCGTGGTCGTGCTGGCCACGGAGATGATCGATTCGCCGATGTCGAACGTCTGGGTCAGGTTGGCGGCCCCGTAGACGCCCGGGGCGCCCTGCACCCCGTTCAGGTGGCCGTCGAAGCTGACCGTGGTGTCGGCCGGCCAGTAGTCCCGCGGCCGGAAGTCCAGGTGCTCGCTGTCGTCCCAGTACCAGGCGCCGATCACCGGCTTGGAGGTGGTCAGCGACAGGGACCGCTCGACCGCGGCCCGGTTGGTGATCGGCTGGCTGAAGATCAGCATGATCGGCATGCCCACGCCGTAGGTCTGGCCCGAACCCTCGTAGATCTCGGTCGAGAACATCTGCGCCGGGGTCAGCGTGCGGAAGGTGCTCGTGGTGGTGACCTGCTGCCCGCTGGCGTCGGTGCCGGTGGCGGTCACCGTGTAGGCCTCCGACACGCCCAGCGTCCAGGTGCTGTGCCAGACCCGACCGCCGTCGCGCAGCGTGCCGGCCACCGGGCCGCCCGGCGACGACACCGTGACCTTGGTCACCTTGCCCTGGGTCGCGGTCACGGTGATCCCGGCCGACGGGCTGACGCCGCGGCTCCCGTTCGCCGGCCTGATCCTCAGGTCGGCGGCCGCGCGCGCCGAAGCCGAAGCCGAAGCCGAAGCCGACGGATCCGCCGTCGGCGTCTGCTGGTGCGAGCCGCAGGCCGCTAGCAGCGCTACGGCCGCCGCCGCCGCGATGCTGACGATCCTGCTACCGCGCACGGTAGGCCATACTACGGGCTGGTCACCCTGCGGCGGAGCGCGATGGCCAAGCCGAGGGCCGCCGCGGTCGCCAGCACGAGCACGTACTCCGGCCAGGCCCCGATCCGGTCGGCCAGGGTCCGGTAGCTGACCAGCGGCACCCGCGCGTCCAGGATCGCCTGGCGCCAGACACCGCTGTGCGCGATCACCGCGCCGTCCGGCCCGATGATCGTGCTCTCCCCGGTGGTCGAGGAGTACACCACCGCCCGGTCGCTCTCGATGGCCCGGATCCGGGCCATGGCCGTCTGCTGCTCGGTCTCGCCCAACTGCCCGTCGATCTCGAAGTCCGCGTCGTTGGACTGCAGGGCGAGCAGGTTCGCCCCGGCCGTGACCTCGGACCGGACCAGGTTGTCGAAGCCCACCTCGTAGCAGATCACGTCGCCCAGCCGGATCTTCCCGACGTCGAAGACCACGGGCCGGTGCCCTGCGGTGAAGTCGACCGGCTGCAGCGAGGGCAGCGAGCTGAAGCTGGAGATGAGGCGGCGGAACGGGATGTACTCCCCGAACGGGACCAGCTGGCGCTTGACGTAGATGGGGTAGGTCGGGCCGACGCCGGGCACCCACAGCTGGCCGACGTTACGCCTCGGGTTGTCCAGGACCTCGCCGACCAGGATCGGCCGGCCGACCGCGCTCACCGCCCCGGCGATCTCGGCGTACAGGAAGGGGTATTCGCGCGGGTCGAGGCCGACGGCGTCTTCCGGCCAGACCACGACGTCGGGCGTGGGCAGGCGCCCCGCCTTCACCTCCGCGGCCAGCTTGAGCGTGTCCGCGACCTGGTTCTGGGTGACCTCGCTGTCGTTCAGCAGCTGGGGCAGGTTCCTGGCGTGCGGCACGTCGCCCTGGATCGCGGCCACCGGCGCCGTCGGCGCCCCGCCCACCGGGTCGACGGGTAGCAGGCCGCCCGCGAGCACCAGCCCGGCCGTCACCACCGCGGCCAGCGCCGCGCGGTAAGTGCCCCGGGACCGCCAGCCGCCCGCCCCCAGCCCGGCCATCACCGCGCGGGCCAGCATCGCGCCGGTCAGCGCGACCAGGAAGGTCAGCAGCGGCACGCCGCCCACCGCCACCCAGCGGACGTCCGGGGCAACGGACTGGCTCATGCCCAGCCGGCCCCAGGGGAAGGCGAACGGCCACCGGTCCCGCAGCGCCTCGACGCTCACCCACCAGGCGCCCACCGCGGCCGGCCAGAACGGCACCTCCAGCAGCAGCCGCTGGCCGACGCACAGCACGGCGAAGATGACCATCTCGGCCCCGGCCAGCGCGGCCCACGCGTACCAGGCCACGTTGTTCAGCCAGGACAGCAGCGGCACGAACAGGGCCAGGCCGAACACCAGCCCGCAGCCGAACGACCCGCGCAGCCTCCGCCCGGTCAGCGCCAGCACCAGCAGCGCAGGCCCCGCCGCCGCCAGCGGCCAGAGGTCCAGCGGCGGGAACGAGGCGTAGACGGCCAGCCCGCCCGCCGCGCTCAGCAGCAGCGCCCACCGCGCGCGGAACCCGCCGAACGCGCCGGCGCGCCCGGTCCTCGCCCCGGACGCACCCACGGCCTGCGCTGATATCACGCTCGAAAGCCTAGCCGCCCGGAGCGCCTGCTCACATAGGCTGAGTCGGTGAGCAGGCGCGGATGGTTTCTGTTCGCGGCGATGGGCGTGATCTGGGGCATCCCCTACCTGCTCATCAAGGTGGCGGACGGCGGGGTCTCGGTGCCCGTGCTGGTCTGCATCCGGGTCGCGCTGGGCTCGCTGCTGCTGCTGCCCGCGGCCGTCCGCGGCGGCCACCTGCGCGCGCTCAAGGGGAACCTCCGCTGGCTGGCCGCGTTCACCGCGTTCGAGATCGTCGGGCCGTTCGCGCTGTTGTCCAACGCCGAGAAGCACCTGCCCAGCTCCACCAGCGGCCTGCTGGTCGCCGCGGTGCCGATCTTCAGCGCGCTGCTGGCCTGGCTGACCCGGGCCGGCGACCGGCTCACCGTGATCCGGTGGGCCGGGCTGGCCGTCGGCCTGGGCGGCGTGGCCCTGCTGGCCGGGCCCAGCGCGCGCCAGGTCGGCCCGCTGCCGGTCATCGAGGTGCTGCTGGTCGCGCTCGGCTACTCGATCGGCCCGCTGATCGCCAACCGCAAGCTGTCGCACCTGCCGCCGGTCGCGGTGAACACGGCCTGCCTGGGCACGGCCGCGGTCGTCTACGCGCCGTTCGCCGCGCTCACCTTCCCGCGGCACGTGCCGTCGGTCCAGGTCCTGCTGGCCCTGGCCGCGCTCGGGGTGGTCTGCACCGGGGCCGCGTTCCTGGTCTTCTTCCGGCTGATCGCCGAGGTCGGTCCGGCCCGCGCCACCGTCATCACCTACATCAACCCCGCCGTCGCGGTCACGCTCGGCGTCCTGGTCCTCGGCGAGCACCTGACCGCCGCGATCGGCCTGTCCTTCGTGCTGATCCTGGGCGGCTCGGTGCTGGCCACCCGCCCGAGCGAGCCAAAGGGCCGCGGCGCCGCCTGGACCCCCCGCGAGCCAAAGGGCGCGTCAAGAGCGCCCGGAGGCGAGCGGGAAGACAGAGCGAGCCAGGGCCAGGCAGGTACTGCCACCACGATCCGTTCGGACTAATTTAGATTGATCATGCCGAACGAAGCGCGGTGCGTGCCCTCGTGAGCGAGATCGCCGCATCCCAGGCCGGCGCCGTACCGGACCTGCACCTGAAGAGCGCCAGGGGCCGCTGGGTGGTGGCCGCCACCGTGCTGGGCTCGGGCATGGCGGCCCTGGACGCCACCGTGGTGGGCATCGCGCTGCCGGCCATCGGGCGGGACTTCCACGCCGGCGTGAGCAGCCTGCAGTGGGTGGTCGACGGCTACACGCTGACGCTGGCCGGCCTGCTGCTGCTCGGCGGGACGCTCGGCGACAGCTACGGCCGCCGGAAGATGTTCGTGGTCGGCACCGTGTGGTTCGCCATCGCGTCGCTGCTGTGCGGGCTGGCTCCCGGCGTCGGGGTGCTGATCGCGGCCCGCGCCCTGCAGGGGGTCGGCGGGGCGCTGCTGACTCCCGGCAGCCTGGCCATCCTGCAGGCCTCCTTCGCCGCGAACGACCGGATGGCCGCGATCGGCGCGTGGTCCGGGCTCGGCGGCGTGGCCACCGCGATCGGCCCGTTCCTGGGCGGGTGGCTGATCGCCGCGGTGTCGTGGCGGCTGGTGTTCTTCATCAACTTGCCGGTGGCCGTGCTGGTCGTGGCCATCTCCGCCCGGCACGTGCCCGAGACCAAGGCGCCGGGCCCCGTGCCCCGGCTGGACGTCCGGGGTGCGGCCTGCATCAGCGGGGCACTGGCCGGGATCACCTACGGGCTGATTGCGGCGTCCTCGTACGGCTGGCGCTCGGCGGCGGTGCTGGTGCCGCTGGCCGTCGGGCTGGCCCTGCTGGGCTTGTTCGTCCTGGTCGAGGACAAGGAGCCCAGCCCCATGCTGCCGCTCGGCCTGTTCAAGTCGCGCCAGTTCACCGCGGCCAACGCGGTGACGTTCGTGGTCTACGGCGCGCTCGGCGGGCTGCTGTTCCTGGTCCCGGTCGTGCTGCAGGTGTCCCACGGGTACAGCCCGGTCGAGGCGGGCGCCTCACTGCTGCCGGTGACCTTCATCATGCTCCTGCTGTCCTCCCGTTCGGGCGCGCTGGCCACCCGAATCGGGCCCCGGCTGCAGATGACCGTCGGGCCGCTGGTCATCGCGGCATCGTTCCTGCTGTTCGCCAGGCTCGAGAAGTCGGCCGACTATCTGACCGTGGTGTTCCCCGCGGCGGTGGTGTTCGGGCTCGGGGTGGCGATCATGGTGGCGCCGCTGACCGCCACCGCCCTGTCCGCCGCCCCGGCCGATCACGCGGGCGTCGCCTCGGCGGTCAACAACGACGTGTCCCGGGCCGCCGGGCTGATCGCGGTCGCCGTGCTGCCCGCGCTGGCCGGCATCACCGGAGACAGCTACCTGCACAAGGCCGCACTCGCCCACGGCTTCATGACGGCGGCCATCATTTCGGCGGTCTTCTGCGCCGCCGGCGGCGTGCTGGCCGGCCTCACCATCCGCAACCCCGGCCGGAAAAAGTGCGCCGCGGCGGTCCCGCAGGGGTCGTATTGTGCCCTGGAGGGAACGCCGTTGGGAACGTCAGTTGCTAGCCAGCCGGGGGTACGCGCATGACCACGGTCGACGCCGGAACGATGAAAACGGTCGAGGCAGCCGCGCGGGCCGCGCACGGGACGGTCGCCGACCTGGCCGGCGTGCCGGACGAGCGCCTCGACGCCGCGCTGCTCGGGATCGCCGCCCGGCTGGGCGAGCGGGCTCGCGAGGTGCTAGCGGCCAATGCCGACGACATGCGGGCGGCCCAGGCCGGCGGAGTCGCCGGCGCGCTGCTCGATCGGCTGCGGCTGGACGAGGCGCGGCTGGAGGCCATGGCCGGCCAGCTCCGCGCGCTGGCCCGCGTCCCGGCCGAGCCGTCGCGGCGCACGATCAGGGAACTGCCCGACGGGCTGCTGCTGGAAGAGCGGCGCAGGCCGGTGGGCGTGATCGGGGCCAACTTCGAGGCCCGCCCGAACGTGGTGGTCGACATCGCGTCGCAGTTCGTCAAGTCCCGCAATGCGGGCGTGCTGCGGACCGGTTCGGCCGCGATCCTTTCGGCCATCGCGCTGGCCGACCACGTCCTCGCGCCCGCGCTCGGTGCCGCCGGGCTCGACCCCGCCATGATCCAGCTGATCCGCGTGCCTGGACAGGAGTCCGCCCGGGCCCTGGTCAGCCAGCCCGGCCTGATCCCGCTGGTGATCCTGCGGGGCAGCGGGGACAGCACCCGAGCGCTCGCCGCCGAGGCGGCGCGGCACGGCGTGCGCACCATGGCGCATGCCGACGGCGGCGGGGTCATGTTCATCGACGCCGACGCCGACGTGGCGCTGGCCGAACGGCTGATCGAGGCCAGCCTGGACCGGCTGGGCGTGTGCAACCGGCTCAACCTGCTGCTGCTGCACCCGTCGGTATGGGACGAGATGGCACCGCGCGTCCGCACGCTGCTGGACCGGCTGGGGATCACCGCGTCGCTGCCGCCGCACTCCCATCGCCTCGGCCACGAATGGGCGCTGGACGCCGGGCACGAGGCGACCGTGACGGTCGCGCCTGCCGACGGCCCGCGCGAGGCCGCCGACCTGGCCAACGAGGAAACCTCGGGGCTGGCCGCGGCCATCGTCACCGAGGACCCCGGCGCCGCTGCGGTGTTCCTCGGCGCCTACGCCGGGACCGGCGCGTTCTGGAACGCCACCACCCGCCTGCTCGACGGGTTCAAGCTGCTGTCCGTGCCCGAGACCGGCATCAACATCGACGCCGTGCCCGGCCCCCGCGGCCCGGTAACCTTCCGCGACCTGTACCTGCGCCAGTTCGTGGTCACCCCGCGATAACGCTGTCCGTGGTGCCGGTCACCTGCGGGCGGCGACCTGTCACGCCCGGCCGCGCTACCTGGTCATAACGGGTGAGCGTACGGAAGGGCTCGTCATGGAGATCTTGATCGTGGGCGGCGGTTACATCGGAATGTACACGGCGCGGCGGCTGGAGCGGCTGCTGCGGCTCGGCGAGGCCACCGTGACCGTGGTGGACCCGCGCGGGTACATGACCTATCAGCCGTTCCTGGCCGAGGCGGCCGGGGGCTCGGTCGAGCCGCGGCATGTGATCGCGCCGCTGCTGCGGGTGCTGCGGCACACCCGGGTGCTGACCGGGAAGATCGTCGGCATCGACCACGTCAACCGCCGGGCGGTGTTCGCGCCGGCCCGCGGCCCGGAGCGGGTTCTGCGCTATGACGTGCTGGTGATGGCGGCCGGGTCGGTGTCCCGGGTGCTGCCGGTCGAAGGGCTGGCCGAATACGGTGCCGGGTTCAAGACGGTCGGCGAGGCGGTGCATCTGCGCAACCACGTGCTCGGCCAGCTCGCCGTGGCGGCGTCGTCCGATGACCCTGCCCTCCGGGCGGCCGCGCTCACGTTCGTCGTCGTCGGCGGCGGGTTCGCCGGGGTCGAGGCGCTGGCCGAGGTGCAGGGCCTCGCCGACGAGGCGGTGCGGTTCTACCCGGCGTTGGACGCGGCCGGGCTGCGCTGGGTGCTGGTCGAGGCGGCCGGCCGGATCCTGCCCGAGCTGGATGAGCGGCTCGGCCAGTGGACGCTGCGCGCGCTGCGGCGGCGCGGCGTCGACGTGCGGCTGGACACCCGGCTGGCCTCGGCCGCGCACGGCATGGTCCGGCTGGACGACGGGACCGAGCTGGCGGCGGGAACCCTGGTGTGGGCGGCCGGCGTGCGGCCGAGCCCGCTGGGCGCGGCGGCCGGGCTGCCGGTCGACCAGGACGGCCGGATCACGGTGGGCGCGGACCTGGCCGTCACCGGGGTGCCGGGCGTGTTCGCCGCCGGGGACATCGCGGCGGTGCCGGACCTGAGCCGGCCTGGTGAGTTCTGCGCGCCGAACGCGCAGCACGCGGTGCGGCAGGCCAAGGTGCTGGCCCGTAACATCGTCGCCTTCGCGCGCGGCAGCCAGCTCAAGCCGTACCGGCACGCCTACGTCGGGTCAGTCGCCGGGCTTGGCCACCACCAGGGCGTGGCGCAGGTCTACCGGATCCGGCTCACCGGCTTCGCCGGCTGGCTGGCGCACCGCGTCTACCACTTGTTCTGGGTGCCGACCCTCGGCCACAAGGCGCGAGTGCTGGCCGACTGGACGCTCGCCCTGTTTTTCCGCCGCGAGATCGCCCAGCTCACCTCCCTGGAGCACCCCGCCGACGACTTCCGCGACGCTTTCGGCGACGCCCTCCGAGCCGCCTGACCGCCCACCCCGACGGCACCAGGCGGGGAACCAGCCCTGACGGACGGATCATCCGCAGCCACAGCCGGCCACCCCGGCCGGGGGAGGGATCTCGCGGCGTGCGGTAGCCGGACCCGGTCGGCGCTAACCTCCGACCGCGTTGCCGGTCGGAGCGGTCTCCAGCGGCGCACTGGCGGTCGAGGGCGGCAGCGTCGCCGGGTCGACGAACGCGCTGCCGTCCGGCCCGGCCTGCACGGCCTCGTGCAGCGCGCTGCCGGCCAGGTATTGCGGCCAGCTCAGGAACCACTCGGTCCAGCCGTTGTCCCAGGTGCCGGCCTTCGGGCTGCCCACGATCGTGATCGGGTCGCCGGGCACGGCCAGGTTGTAGTACGTCTCGGCGTCGGCGGGGGAGAGGTTGACGCAGCCGTGGCTGACGTTCTCGAAGCCCTGCTCGCCGACCGACCAGTAGGCGTCGTGGTAGTAGTCGCCGCTGAAGGTGAACCGGACCGAATACGGAACCTCCAGGCTGTATCCCGGGCCGGTCATCAGCACCGGGTTCTCCTTCTCGATGGTCAGGTAGCTTCCGTTCGGGGTGTCGTCGCCCGGCCGGCCGGAGCTGATCGGCCAGTCGTAGCGGAGCTGGCCGTTGTAGTAGATCTGAGTCCGGTGCGTCCTGGTGTTCCCGATCGCGATCAGCGACGGGCCGATGTCGAATGTCTGGGTCAGGGTGTGGACGCCGTATACGCCCGGCGCGCCCTGCACGCCGTTCAGGTGCCCGGTGAAGCTGACCGTGGTGCCGCTCGGCCAGTAGTCACGCGGCCGGAAGTAGACGCAGGTGGGGGCCATGTTGCAGGGATCGTCCCAGTACCACGCGCCGACCACCGGATTCGACGTGGTGATCTGCAGGGCGCGCTCGACTGCGGCCTTGTCGGTGATCCGCTGGCTGAAGTACAAGATGATCGGCATGCCCACGCCGTAGGTCTGCTGGTAGCCCTCGAGGATCTCGGTGGTGAACGTCTGGCTCGGCGTCAGCGTGCGGAACGTGCTGGTCGCGGTCACCGTGCCACCGCGCCCGGACGCCGTGGCCGTGACCGTGTAGGCCTGCGAGACGTCCAGCGCCCACTGGCTGCGCCAGACCGCGCCGCCCTGGCTCAGCCCGCCGGGCACCGCCTCGCCGGAGCTGCGCACGGCGACGTGGGTCAGCGTCCCGCCGTCCGCCGTGACCGTGATGCCGCCGGACGGGTCGGCATCCTCGGCGCCGTTCGCCGGCGTGATCGTCACCCGCGGCGCCGCCGCGCCGCCGGAGGTCGCCCCGGTCCCGCCCGCGCTTGCGCTGGCCGCGGCCCCGGCGCGGGCCGTCCCGTGCCCGCCCCCCGAGCATCCCGCCGCCAGCAGCGCCAGCACCGCCATCACGGCCAAGCCCGCCGGCGGCCTGCTGGTCGGCCGCCTCACCCACCGGCTCGCCGCGCCGTCCCCGCGGCGCGCCGCCTTTGTCCGAACGGCCCTCACGTCAGCACCCGTTCCCAGAAGAGGCGTGTTGTATACACGCCGGACCCTGCTCCCGGCGGCCCTCAGCCTATTGTCGCCTTCTAGACGCCGGGCGGCGAGCCCTGGTTGCCGGGGGCCCGCGGCGGGCTGCGGCCGGACGTCGATTCACGCCGGACCTGCTCCGCGGGCGGGTCAGCCTGGATCAGCCTGAACAACGGGCCGGGCCGTCACCGGCGGCGCCGCGTACGTGACCGATTCCAGCACCATCTCGTCGCCGCCGCTGATCTGGGCGTCGGTACCGGCACAGCGGGGGCAGCTGGCCAGCAGGTCGGTGGTCTCGCCGCTGAACCCGCAGTCCGGGCAGACAATGGTGGCCGGCACCGTCACGAGCTCGACGGCGGCGCCGGCCGCCTCCGTTCCTTCCGCCATCATGGCGAACGCCTGGGCCAGGGATTCCTCGTCGACGGCATGCCGCACGCCGAACCGGACCCGGACCCCGGTCACCCGGCGACCGCCGGCGCGCTGGCGCACCGCGTCCAGCACGCCCTCGCACAAGCCGAATTCGTGCATACCACTCCCGCGGGTTTAGCCGGTGGTCACGCCGCGCGGCGGGCCCGCCGCTCGATGAGCTCGTCCACCACGCTGCCGATGAGGGCCGCCCGGGTACTGCTCCTGCTCCGGCGGCCCACGCCTTCCATGACCGGGCCGGCCACCGTCTCGAACGTGCTGATGGCCTCGCTCAGCAGCCGCCGGGTTTCCGGGGAAGCCATGATCGCCTGAGCCGATTCGATCGCCTCCTGCAGGCCCTTGCGGCCCTGGCGGGTGCCTAGGTAGTAGCCGACCGCGAAACCGAATACAACTTCCACGCCCTCACGTCCTTCCTGGCCTGCGCGGGTTACATCTCACGAATCTCGAGGTACCGCTTGATGTCAGGCAGTGAATCGACTATCAGAGCCAGCACCGCCGCGATGACGACCGCCTTGATCAGCCTGCTCAGCATCCTGAGCACCTCCTTCCTTGGCTAGAATCTCCTCCACCGCACGCACCGCGTGCGGCAAGGCCTCCCGGACCGGGTCGGACAGGCCCATGCCCGCGTCGATCTCGGCCGGCTCGCACGCCACCACCAGGCTCCGCCCGGGGCGGCCGCCCAGCGAGGACAGCAGCCCGAAGATGGCGTCCGGGGTCAGGCTGTGCGCGTCCATGACCGGCTGGGCGCCGGGACCGGGCAGGTCCACCTCGAGCACGGTCACCGTGCCCGGCGCCTCCCCCCGGGGCGCCGCGTCCACCAGCACGAACAGGTCATACCCGTTGAGCAGCTCATAGACCAGGTGGACGCCGCGGATGCCGTAATCGCTGATCTGCACTCCCGGCGGCTGCGGGCGCTCGGCGAGCAGCCGGACGACCTCGACGCCGAAGGCGTCGTCGCGCAGGAACACGTTGCCCACGCCGGCTACCAGGATCCGTCCCGTCACGAGGCATCACCCGCCTCGCACGGCTCCACCTCGTCAGGCATGAAGTACAGGAACCGCCCGTGCGCGATGCTCAGGTCGGGGTCGGGGTGATCGGTCAGCGTGACGGCCAGATACGGCTGGTCTTCTATGTCGAGCAGAACGGCCTGGACCTCTGCCATCCGCCCGGCCAGGAACATGTCCTGGGCGTCGGCGCGGCGCGTGCCCGGCCGCAGCCGGACCAGGCTCCCGCGGGCCACCGCCTGGCCGCCGATCATCACCGAGTCGGTATCCGGAGATACCGACGCGTCGGCCTCCGGATCCCACCAGGGCACCGCCGGATCGTGGTCAGCTGGAGCCGGGGCGGACGGACGTGGCGCCCGGATGGCACCGTGCAGCCGCTCCATGGTGGGCGCGTCCATCGACTCGACCCGGTCGATCAGCGCGGCCGCCCGCGGATCGGTGGCCCGGGCCTCGCGCTTCTCCTCCTCGGACAACGCCAGCGTGCGGAGCGTGAGGATCTCGTCGATCTCGGTCCCGTCGTACAGCTCGCCCGGGCTCTCCGGGGCCAGTTCCGGGTGGTCGTACAGGATGATCGGCGAGGCCAGCATCACCTCGCGCCCCCCGTCGGGGTCGGCCAGGACGGGCCAGCTGCCGGTGTTCTCGCACTCGGCCACGGCCGGCTTGGCCCATTCCGGCGGATCGGTCATCGAGATGAACCGCCCGCCCGAGACGGTCACGATCACGTGCGCGGCGACCAGCGCGGTCGGCAACGCCTCGTCCCTGTGCCGGGGCGCGGGCTCGGCCGCGGTCCGGTTCTCGACCCGGACCTGGAGCCGGACCGCTCGCCACGGGCCCGGTACGGGAATGGTGGAAACGCACACCGCGCCGGCCAGGGGTGCCCGGCAGCGGACCAGGCATCCCGGCGCCACGCGCCCCGGCGCCTCCGGCGCGGGTCCGGCCAGCGGCTCGCGGTCCTCGCCGCCCGGGACCGAGAACTCCCGGACCAGGCCGGGGCCGAACAACTCCGCGGTATCGACGGTGAACTCGATCTCGCGTTCCACCGCCTCGTCCCAGGCCGGGGCGCCGGGTCTGACCGCCTCCGTGCCGCGCCGCTGAACCTGCAGGAACCGCAGGATGACCCGCACGGCAGGCTGCCCGGAGTGCTCGAGCACGCACTCGGTCCGGGTGAAGCTGCTCTCCGAGGGGTCGACCGCGGCGTACGCCGGCGACATGATCACGCCGAACTGCCACCGGCTGCGGTTCTTCTGCGCCGAGGCCCGGTACGGATACAGGATGTAGCCCTCGTAGAGGACCGCATCGGCGATCCGGCGCACCGCATCGAGGTTCAGGCCCGCGTCGTTCACGCCCGCGTCGTTCGTGCCCGCCTCACTCACGGCGGCTCGCCTCCGCGGGATCCTCGGGATCAGTGATGTCCTTGGGCTCCCCGGCCTCGGCCAGCAGGGCCTCCAGCGTGGCGTCCCAGGTCGGCAGCGCGCGCTTGGCCTTGAACACGGACAGCTCGTCCAGCGTCTGGCGGCTGCAGCGCAGCCACGCGCTGTTGGGGAAGTAGATGTCCGCCAGCTCCCGCCAGACGCTCACCGGCATCCGGTAGGAGGCCTCCGCGCTCCACGGCACGAGCTCGACCGAGAAGCTGTCGCCGTTGGCCACGAACACGGTGCCGCTGAACAGCAGCAGCAGCGGGATCGTGCCGTCGTCCAGGCCATGCAGGTAGCGGGCCGAGGCCACCTCCAGGTCGTAGGTGCACGGCACCGGCAGGTCGGTCTCGGTCACCGCGGTGAACGTGGGGACCATGGTGGTGACCGTGGCGAGCTGGATCGGCTTGACCGTCTCGGCCCAGCGCGACGGGTCGCCGAACAGGTCGTGCAGCCGCTGCGCCTCGGCCGCGGAGTACCGGCGGCGGTGCGGTTCGATGCGGATCTGGCAGCGCAGCGCGATGGCGTGCACCCGCACGCCCGAACGCTCGGTGATGGTCAGCGCGAACGTCAGCGTCGGGGTCGCCGCGTACCGCTCCGCGGTCGCGCCCGTGCAGCCGAAGATGAGGTCCGCCATATCAGTACCTGCTCCCGGGCTCTTCCAGCTCGGGCACGCGCGGTCCGGGCCTCACCTCCGGGCCGCCTCTCCTGCCCGCCAACGGCACCGCGCGCCGCCGCAACCCGGCCAGGAAGGCGGCCAGGGCCGCGCGGGCCTCGGCGCCGCCGTCGAAACCCTGCCATTTCATCCGCAGCTCGCCGACTATCGAGTAGCACTCGTCGACCGGGATCAAGAAGACCTCATACGCCGAGTTTTCCTGGCGGGGTGATCCCTCCGGGCTAACAACGTCGGCCTCCGTGCGGTTGACGAAGATGGCCTCGACATCGGGGACCAGCGTCTCGAGCAGGGGGTAGGCGGCGGCGAGCCGGTCCCAGGCGGCAAGGTCCAGCTCGCACTCGGTCGCCCCACCCGGGCTGGGGTAGCCGGCCACCACGCGGTCCAGCGCCGAGTTGTAGAAGAAGAAGGCCATGGCCACCGGGATCTGCAGCTCGTTCCAGTCCGCGTCGGTGAGCGGGTGGCCCGGGTCGTGATAGACGTGCTCGGGCACGGCCCGGTACCGGCCTCCGGCCGCCCCCTCGTGGGTGAAGAGCAGGTAGCACGCGCGGCAGGTGCACGACAGCGACCGTTTCTCCAGGTCGACCACGTGCCCGTGCCGCTCGCCCAGCACCTCGCGGCACATCTCGCACCGCTCGGCGCCCTCCGGCACGCCTGCGCCGGAGCGGCCCGCGGCCCTCTCCGCCAGGATCTCCTGGATCGACGGCGGGAGGCCCGGCGGTGGCCCCGCCAGTCCTCCCGCCGCCCGCTTGACGAAGCGCCGCAGGCCCCTGGGGTCGGTCACCGGGTCCCCCGGACCGAGGCCGGGCCCCGGGTGATCTGCAGCAGGGGCAGCTCGGGAGCCGCGGTGACCACCTCGATGTCGACCCCGGCCGTCTCCGGAGCCGCGTCGGCCACCGCCTGCTCGATCGCTTCCTGCACCGCTCCCGAGGAAGACTGGCAGCCGTGCCCGCCGCGCTCCAGGCTCAGGTGGACGACGCCGGCCTCGTCGACGCCACGGAACTCCACCTGGCCCGCGTGCGGGCCGGACTGGGACATGACCGCCTCGATCGCGCGCCGGACCCGCTCCGCGGTCGGCGCCGGGTGCAGATCATGCAGCAGCAGCAGGCTCTCCACCAGCGGATCGGCGGCCAGCTTGGCTATCAGCCGCTGGCCCGACCCGTTCTCCTCCGCATCCTCGCCAATGATCCTGACGATCTCGGCCAGCCCGGCGCCGTACAGCTCGACCAGGCAGCTCACGAGTTCTTCGGCGGTGGCGGCGACCTGCGGCCCGGCCTGCGAGCCCAGCTCGGCGAGCAGCGCTTCGACCCGCTCACCCGCCTTCTGCGCGTCGTGGCCTGCGGCCATCAGAACTCCTTTTCTTGTGTCCCGCTCGCCTCCGGGCGCCCTTTAACGTGCCGCCTTCCCTCGGCGCTCCTCAGTCCAGGACGGCACGGGCGCCCTTTGGCTCGCGGGACCGTGGTGTTAACGGCCTACATCGCCAGCGGGACTCCCGTGGGGGAGTGCGCCGTCGTGAGCACCTTGCCGCCGCCCAGGTACATGTGCACGCCGCACGGCAGGCAGGGGTCGAAGCTGCGCACGGCGCGCATGATGTCGATGCCCTTGAAGTTCTCCTTGGAGTTCTCCTCGAAGATCGGCGTGTTCTGGACCGCGTCCTCGTACGGCCCCGGCGTCCCGTAGACGTCGCGGACGCTGCCGTTCCACGGCGTGGGCGGGTACGGGTGGTAGTTCGCGATCTTCCCGTCCCTGATCACCATGTGGTGCGACAGCACCCCGCGGACCGCCTCGGTGAAGCCGCAGCTG
>Ga0187781_10001532_pt1 | contig 17452 bp, 17 predicted proteins | sample 0715_SJ02_MP02_2_FD_132447 | JGI IMG/M metagenome (GOLD analysis project Ga0187781, IMG submission 132447) | Tropical peat soil microbial communities from peatlands in Department of Meta, Colombia - 0715_SJ02_MP02_20_MG | ecosystem: Environmental > Terrestrial > Soil > Wetlands > Peat | place... | reverse complement strand
GTGGACGGCAAGGATTTTTCGCTCTTCGGCCAGGAAGTGATTCATCGCCTGGAGACGATGGGAAAGCCTTCGATCGCTGCCATCAACGGCTTCGCGCTCGGCGGCGGCTGCGAAGTAGCTCTCGCGTGCACCATCCGCATTGCCAGCCGCAACGCGAAACTCGGCCAGCCGGAAGTGAAGCTCGGCATCATTCCCGGGTACGGCGGGTCGCAGCGGCTCGCGCGCCTCTGCGGCAAAGGCCTCGCCCACGAAATGATTCTGACAGGCGAGATGATTACGGCGGAGGAAGCATTGAGAATCGGCCTGGTCAACCGCGTGATTGAATCGGCGGAACTTCTCGCCACGGCGGAATCCATCGCGAAAAAAATCATCGCCAATGCGCCCCTCGCGGTTAAATATGCGATGGAGGCCGTCGAGCGCGGCATCGAAATGCCGCAGGAAGAGGGGCTCTTCCTCGAAGCGACGCTTTTCGGACTTTCCTGCGCGACGGGTGACATGCACGAAGGCACGCGCGCGTTTCTCGAGAAGCGGCCGGCAAAATTTCAGGGGCGATAGATGGCGGAAAATTTCAAATCATCGGAGACGCTAGGCGGCCTCAACGCGGCGGGATTCCATTTCGGCGTTGTCGTGAGCCAGTTCAATAGCTTCATCACCGACCGCTTGCTCGCGGGCGCCCTCGATGGGCTGAAGCGAGCCGGCGCAGAGGAAAAGCAAATTGAAATCGTGCGTGTGCCGGGCTCATTTGAGATTCCACTGGCAGCGAAAACACTTGCCGCGACGGGCCGCTGCGATTCGATCATCTGCATCGGCTGCATTTTGCGCGGTGAAACTTCGCATTACGATTACGTGGCGTCGGAAACGGCTCGAGGGATCCAGCTCGCGCAGCTTGATACCGGCGTCCCGTTGATTTTTTGCGTGCTCACTTGCGACACGCTCGAGCAGGCCATCGAACGCGCCGGGCTGAAATCCGGAAACAAAGGTTACGACGCGGCGCTCGGCGCCATCGAGATGGCCCACCTTGCGCGCAAGCTCTCCGGAAAATCCGCTGCGGCTCCCCGCCGCAGCCGGAAGCGATAAATGTCGCTGCGGCATAAGTCGCGCGAATTTGCGCTGCAGATGCTTTTCGAGTGGGATATGGCGCATCAAAAGCCGGCGCAAATCGAAAAGCATTTCTGGAAAGCGGCACGCGCAGCCGATTCGACCCGCAAATTCGCCAACGAACTTTTCCAGGGCGCCGTCGCGCAGGCGGATTTGAACGACAAGCTGGTGGAAAAACTCTCCAAGAACTGGCGGCTCGAGCGGCTCGCCACGGTGGACCGCAATATTCTCCGCCTCGCGATCTATGAGCTGCGCTCCGGTACCGCGCCGGTAAAGGTGGTGATTGATGAAGCGCTGGAGCTGGCCAAGATTTTCTCTTCCGAAGAAGCTCCCGCGTTCTTAAACGGCGTCTTGGACGCCGCACGAAAACATCTCGAGAACTGAGCGCGATTAGGCTTCGATGTGGCCTTCCCACACACGCACGGCCGAGCCACTGACGCGAGGCACAAGCCGGCCCCGCTCGTTGGCGACCTCGACGTGAATTTCGCTTGGGCGTCCCATCTCGACACCCTGCGTAATGCGAAGCGCCTCGCCGGCACGCAGCCGGTCATGCTGCACAAGGTACGCTCCGCACGATCCGCTCGCCGAACCGGTGGCCGGATCCTCGATGAGCCCCCACGGCAACATTCCCCGCGAATAGGCGCGGCTTGGCCCATCGAATGCGAAGCAATAAGCCATCGTTCCCGTCGGCGCCACAATCGCCGCCAGCGCGCGAATGTTCATCTCGATTTTCGCGAGCGCCGATCGCCGCGCGATAGGGACCATCAGGTTGCAAAGTCCCGTCGAGACGAATTCGACAGGGAGCTTCGAATCGAAGTCGCTTGGCTTCAGCCCAAGAGCAGCGGCAACTGCGCCTCGGTTCACCCGCTTGGGCAAAAACTTCGCGGCCTTTTGCGTCATGGTGACGAGTTTCGGGCGCCCATCGTGAAACGTGATTTCGACGGGCAGAATTCCGGCGCCTGTTTGTTGCAAGACGTGCACTGGCCCTTCGGAGGCGGGCACGACGCCGAGCTCAGCGAGCAGGAACCAGGTGCCCACGACAGGATGGCCGGCGAAGGGCAGCTCGCGCGTGGTGGTGAAGATGCGCAGGCGGGCGAGAGCGCGATTGTTCGTGGGACGCTGGACGAAAACAGTTTCGGCGAGATTCATTTCGCGGGCGATGGCCTGCATCGACGCCGGTGGAATGCCGTCGCCGTCGGTGACGACGGCGAGCGGATTGCCGGTAAATCGCTTCTCGGTAAAGACGTCAACAGTGTACAGGCGGCGTTTCATGGGAATCTCTTTCTCGCGCTGCTGCAGTCGCTTGAGTGTGGTCTGGAACTGACGCTTTGAGTGTGGGACGGCAGCAGCTCCGAACCAAGAGCCAAATCGTCTCTCGCGCGCGGGGGGAGGCTAGAGCTTTTGCACGATGGAAGTGACGGTTTCGAGGATGCGACGGGTAGTTTCAGCACTCCCAGTTTCGGCATATAGGCGCAACATAGGCTCGGTGCCGGAGGAGCGGGCCATTACCCAGCCAGCGTCGCCGAGGTAGAGCTTGATGCCATCGAGATCCTCACGGCGCGCAATGGACCAATCCAGCAGGCGATTGAATTTGCCGTCGGCAAAATGGTGAAGAGCTTTTTCTTTTTGACCGTGCTTGAGGGGGAGATCCACGCGGCCGTAATGATGCTCTCCAAATTCGCGGTGCAGCATCGAGACGAGCTCGCTGAGCCGCTTCCCGTGCCAGGCCATCACTTCCGCGAGGAGCAATGCGTTGACGGTGGCGTCTCGCTCAGGGAGATGGAGCTTGGTGCCGATGCCGCCACTTTCTTCGCCGCCGATGAGGATGTCGCTTTCTAGCATGCGGTCGCAGATATATTTGAAACCGATCGGGGTCTCCCAGACTTTGCGGCCGAATTTTGTGGCAATCCAGTCCACCATTTTGGTGGTGGAGAAGGTCTTGGCCACGTCGCCCGTGAGTTTGCGCGTGCCAGCGAGATGCCACAGCAGGATCGAGAATATCTGGTGCGGCGTGATGAAGGTGCCGTCACGATCCACGGCGCCGATGCGGTCGGCGTCGCCATCGAACGCGAAACCGGCGTCGTATTTTCCTTCGCGGACGGCGTGACGCAGGGCTTCGACGTGCGGCTCGATCGGCTCGGGATTCACGCCGCCGAAGAGTGGATCGCGCGTGCCGCGGATTTCGTCGCACTCAACGCCGTGGCGATGAAGCAGATCGCGAAAGAGGCCTCGTCCCGCGCCGTGCATAGGATCCACGAGGAAACGCATTTTCGCCGCGCGGAGGCGGTCCCAATCCACGAGGCCCGCAAGGGTTTCGAGATAGGGGGTGTGCACGTCGAGCGAATGGATCAGGTCTTTGCGAGCGGGGAGCGGCGGGACTCCATCGTGGAGAACCTTTTCGAGCTCGGCTTCAATTTGCGCGACGATGGCGGGAGATGCGGAACTGCCGTAGCTCGCTTTGAACTTCATGCCATTCCAACGGTAGGGATTGTGGCTGGCGGTGATTTGAATTCCGCCGGCCGCGCCGCGCAGGCGCACGAGCAGGGAGAGCGCGGGTGTGGGACAAGCATCGGTGGCGAGCCAAACGGGAGTGCCGGTGGCTGAGACAGCTTCGGCGGCGACGCGGGCGAAGCGCTCGGAACCGAAGCGCGTGTCAAATCCGACAAGGATGCCGCTCCCGGGCTTCTCCGCGCGCACGACGTAGCGAGCGATGGCGTGCGCTACTTTACAAACGTTTTCGTAGGTGAAATCCTCGGCGATGACGCCACGCCAGCCGTCGGTGCCGAATTTAATCTGGCTCACGGCTCAGCAGTATAAGCGATGGAGGAATCAGCGAGAAGGATTGGGTGGAGTCCCGCGAGCGTTAAAGCAAACGCTTCATCTTCTTGTCTTCGAGCCATTGCACGATGCGGCCGACTTCCTGGGAGTGATCGCGGGAGCAGAGGAGGATGGCGTCGCCGGTTTCGACGAGGACGAGATTGCGGACGCCGACAGCGGCGACAAGCTTATTCGGACTCCAGAAATAGTTGCCGCTGGCGCCAAGAGCAAAGAACGGCCCGGCGGAAACATTGGCGCCATGCTCGCCGGCGAGCAATTCGTAAACGGCGGTCCAAGAGCCAATGTCGCTCCAGCCGACTTTCGCGGGAATCACACAGACTTTCTGGGACCCGCGCTCGCGAGTGGCAGGCTCGAGGATGGCATAATCCACAGAGATACTTTTGAGGCGCGGATAAACGCGACGCAAGGTCGATGCGTAGTGAGGCGTGCCGATGGTCTTGGCGAGTTGCTGGAGCGCGCTGTGCGTCGCGGGAAGGAAACGCCGCAACTTTTCGAGGAATGTCGAGACGCGCCAGAAAAACATGCCCGCGTTCCAGAGATAGTTTCCGGAGTCCACGTACTTCTGGGCCAGGCTTTCCTGCGGCTTTTCCGTGAACCGCTTAACGGCAAATGCGCGCACGCCCTTGATGATTGCAAGAGGCGCACCGCGTTCGATGTAGCCATAGCCGGTTTCAGCATGTGTTGGTGAAATGCCGAGAGTGACGAGATTGTTTGGGTCGCGCGCAAGAGCGAGAGCGACATGCGCTAGCTCGCGATAGCGCGGCGCATCGGCAATGTAACTATCGGCTGGGAGTACGGCCATGAGAGCGTCGCCGTACTCGCGCGCTAGATGAATTGCGGCAAGGCCGATTGCCGCGGCGGTATTGCGGCCGACCGGTTCGGCGAGAACGTGCGAAGAAGGAACGCCGTGCAGCTCGCGGCCGACAGCGAGGGCCTGCTCGGAGTTCGTAACAGCCCAGAAATTGCGAAGTCCAATGACAGCCTGGAGACGCGTGACGGTCTCGCGCAGCATGGTAGTGTGGCCAACAATGTTCAGGAGCTGCTTTGGCGTGCGCAGGCGGCTGCGCGGCCAGAAACGCGTGCCGCGTCCCCCCGCAAGGAGCACCGCGCAGGCCCGAAGAGATTCACGCTTCGCAAGCGGCCTCATAGGTGCACCAATTTTGACACTTTGTCTGCGCTGATGCCCCGGTTCGCAAGCTGGCGGGCGAATTCATCGGGGCGATCCGGCACGTGAGCACGGAGAAGCGTGGTACTTGAGCCGGGGATGAGCTCGTAGCTGCCGAGAGCCGCGGGGAGCATCCACACCTGCATCGGTGCATAAGCCACGCGTTCGCCATGCCAAGAGAGATGGCCGCTTCCATCGAGAAAAATGAGAAGGTCAAAATGTTCCGGCGAAGTGGCCGAGGCGAGGTTGCGAGAAAATTCCCACTTCACCGTCGCGAAATAGGGGCATGCGGCCAGGTAAGTTTCCACCACTCCGCCGCGTTCAATCCGAGCCGGATCAATCTTGCCGCCGTGTTGTTCGCCGAACTGGAGCACGTCAAAAGCCTTGTCAACATGCAATTCGCGCGACTTGCCATGTGCGTCGCGGCGATTGTAATCGTACACGCGATAAGTGATGTCGGAGTGCTCCTGAATTTCGCAGAGCACCAATCCCGGCCCGATTGTATGGACCGTGCCGGCGGGAACGAAGATGGCTTCGCCCGTTTTCACAGGAACGTTCGTGAGCCAATCTTCAGCGCTGCCATCGGCAATGGCACGCCGGAACGATTCCTTGGTGGCGCCCGGCCGGAACCCGAGCATCACTTCGGCGCCTGGCTCAGCCCGCAATGCGTACCACATCTCCGTCTTGCCGCGGCCGCCGGAATTTTTTTCATGTTCGGCGGCATAGGCGTCGCCCGGATGGACCTGGACGGAAAGTTTCTGCGAGGTGAAGATGAATTTCACGAGGATGGGAAAGGACCTTGAGCGGTCGGCGCTCGTGCCGGTCCATTCAGTGGGCATCTTGCACCAAGCGTCGCGGAGCAATTGGCCGGCAAAGGGTCCGTTGGCAAAGCGGCACTCGTTGCCGGTCATCCAGGCTTCGCCGACAGGATCGGAGGGATTCGATTGCTGGGGAAAATACGGCGCGAGAGAAGGCCAACCCCACGGGCGCGGGCTGAAGATAGGATCAAGACGTGCCGGACAAAGATTCACGTTCCACGGCCGAAGAAGTGCCTAAGGCGCCGCAGCCCTTCTTCGATTCGCTCCATCGAGGTCGCATAGGAAAGCCGAATGTGGCCGGGCGCACCGAAGGCATCGCCGGGGACGACTGCAACATGCTCGCGCTCGAGAAGCTGCCGCGCGACAGCGCCGCTATCCGCCATGGCGCTCGACAGGTGCGCCGAGACATTCGGAAACACGTAAAACGCCCCCTGCGGCGCGGTGCATGTGACGCCGGGAATTGCGCGGACGCCCGCCAAGATGCGCTCGCGCCGCCGCGTGTATTCGGCAAGCATGATCGCGACAGAATCCATCGGGCCGCGGAGAGCTTCGATGGCCGCATACTGCGAAATTGAATTCGGATTCGAGGTGGACTGACTTTGCAATTTGGTCATGGCCTCGACGAGCGGCTGCGGCGCAAGCGCATAGCCGATGCGCCAGCCGGTCATGGCGAAGGTCTTCGATAGCGAGCCGACGACGATCAATCGTTCCTTCGCACCCGGGACGCTTGCAACCGAGAACGGCCGCGCCTCGCCGTACGTAAAGTGCGAATAGCATTCGTCGGATAGCAACCAGACGCCGCGGCGTTGGCATACGTCCAGAATGCGCGCGAATTCAGCCGGAGGAATGACAGCCCCGGTCGGATTGTTCGGCGAGTCGGCAATGACCATGCGCGTGCGCGGCGAGAGAATTTTTTCAAGAGCGGAGGCGCGCAAGCAGAAATCGTCGTCCGCGTGCGTAGGAAGAATCACGGGAACCCCGCCCGCGTATTTCACGATGTCCGGATAACTGACCCAGTAGGGGGCGGGGACAACAACTTCCTCACCCGGATTGACGAGCGAGCAGACAGCGTTGAAGATCGAGTGCTTGGCGCCAGCGGAAACGATGCATTCGGCGGGTTGATACGACGAGCCCAGCTGCCCGGCGTGCCAATCGCATACGGCCTGGCGCAAGGGAGCGATTCCCGCGGCCGGCGTGTACTTCGTGCGGTTTTCCTCGAGAGCCTTGATGGCGGCGCGCTTGATGTCGTCGGGAGTGGGGAAATCGGGTTCGCCCGGGCCGAAATCGGTGATATCAATTCCGCGGGCTTTGTACCGCTCCGCTTCCTGGAGGACGACGAGCGTTTGTGAAATGCCGATGCGGTTTACGCGGTCGGAAAATTCGATGACTTCTTGTATGGTCCGGCCCGATGCAATTTCCATTCGGTTGTCCCTAGCTGACTTTGGCGCGCAGTTTTTCTTCGACGAGCGGCGGCACAAGGCCTTTGACCGGTCCACCAAGGCGCGCAAGCTCCTTCACGAGCTTTGAACTCAAATAGCTGTATTGGATGGCCGGCATCATGAAGACCGTTTCGATTTGCGGCTCGATTTTGCGGTTCATCATGGCCATTTGGAGCTCGTATTCGTAGTCGGAGACGGCGCGGATCCCGCGGAGGACAACCGTCGCATTCTTCGCTCGCGCGTAATCCATCAGAAGGCCTTCGAAGACGTCGACCTCGACATTTTTCCAGTTGTAAACGACGGCCTCGAGCATGTCCACGCGCTCTTTGACGTGGAAGAGCGGGTCCTTATCGAGGTTATGCGCCACGGCGACGACGAGTTTCTCGAAGATGGTTGCGCCGCGGGCGATGAGGTCAAGGTGGCCATTCGTCACCGGGTCAAACGAGCCCGGATAGATGGCGGTGACGGGTTTGCTGGCTTCAAAGGCCATTGGACGCGCATTCTAGCAGTTGTGCCGGGAAAATACATTGGCAAGGTTCGGCAGTTTCCAGTGCCTATGAAAGCACACAATCGCCGTTCGAGCCGAGCCAAGTTTTGTTCGATAAGCCGGCCTGACAGGTGGCTGTATTAGCACTGACCTATACGACTAATTTGGTCGCGTTTTAACCCTTTGGATTGTCTAGGTTTGGAGCAGAGGTCACACTTGACACCGGAAAGCCGCGGAGCTAGAATTCAATTGCGACAAATTTAGTCGCATATGCGTCTATGCTGAAGCTATCAAAGAAGGCAGACTACGGGTTGATTGCCTTAAAGCACCTGGCGATGCAGAGCGGTGATTGCTCCTGCAGCGCTGCCGACATCGCTGAGGTGTACAGGGTCTCGACGCCATTGATGGCCAAGGTGCTGCAAAAGCTGGCCAAGGGGGGATTGGTCGCCGCACGGCACGGGTCGAGCGGCGGCTACACGCTGGCCCGTCATCCCTCGCGAATTTCGGCGCTCGATGTCATCCGGGCGATTGATGGGCCGCTCTTTATAACATCCTGTTTCACTTCTCACGGGGAGTGCGACATACATACGACATGCTCGATCCGGGAACCGCTTCGTCGGGTGAACGACAGCATCCTGGACGTGCTCGCGAGAGTGACGATTTCGCAGATGGCGGACGAATCGCCGGCGTCCGAAGTCGTCGAACTCAGAGTTTAGAAGCCCGGGGTAAGGGCTCAATTTAGGAGAACGAGAATGGCAATCAAACTTCCCATTTATATGGATAATCACGCGACGACCCCCGTGGACCCTCGCGTCCTCGAGGCCATGCTGCCTTATTTCACGGACAAATTCGGGAATGCCGCGAGCCGCAACCACGAGTTCGGCTGGGTAGCCGAAGAGGCGGTGGAAAACGCGCGCGGGCAGATCGCGCGCCTGATCAACGCCACGCCAAAGGAAATCATCTTCACGAGCGGCGCGACGGAATCCACGAACCTGGCCATCAAGGGCGCCGGCGAGATGTACCGCGAGAAAGGAAATCACATCATCACGCAGGTGACGGAGCACAAAGCGACGCTCGACACCTGTAAGCGCCTCGAGAAGTACGGCTACGAGGTGACTTACTTGCCCGTTGAGAAGGACGGCCGCATCAATCTTGAGGAACTGCGCCGCGCGATCACTCCGAAAACGATTCTGATTTCGATCATGTATGCCAACAACGAAATCGGCGTGCTTCAGCCGATTGCCGAGATCGGAAAGATCGCCAAGGAAAAGGGCGTCTTCTTCCATGTGGACGGCGTCCAGGCCGTGGGCAAGATTCCCGTGGACGTGCAGAAAGACGGCATCGATCTGATGTCCATTTCGGCTCACAAGATTTATGGACCTAAGGGCGCCGGCGCTTTGTACGTCCGGCGCAAGAATCCGCGCGTGCAGCTCGCCGCAATCATTGACGGCGGCGGGCACGAGCGCGGGATGCGCTCCGGCACTCTCAACGTTCCGGGCATCGTCGGACTGGGCAAGGCCTGCGAGATTTGCCAGAACGAAATGGAGAAGGAAAGCAAGGAGCTGCGCCGGTTGCGCGACAAGCTGACGCACTCGATTATGTCGCGGCTCGACGAAACGTATATCAACGGGTCGCTCGAGCACCGGCTGCCGCACAACATCAACATCAGCTTTGCGTACGTCGAAGGCGAATCACTGCTGATGGGCATCAACGACGTGGCGGTTTCGAGCGGCTCGGCGTGCACGTCGGCGACACTCGAGCCGAGCTACGTGTTGAAGGCGCTCGGCGTCGGCGAGGATCTGGCGCACACCTCGATCCGTTTCGGCATCGGCCGGTTCAACACCGAGGAAGAGGTGGATTATGTGGCGGACCGCGTCGTGGACACTGTGACGCGCCTGCGCGAGCTTTCGCCGCTCTATGAAATGGCAAAAGAAGGCGTGGACATCAGCAAGATGAAGTGGGTGGCGGCGTCGGACTCGCACTAAACGAAATGCAGGTCTTTGGACCTGGGGATTTTGCGGAAGCAAAAAGTTCAAAGGAGCGAATGAATCATGGCTTATTCGGACAAGGTTGTTGATCACTACAATCACCCCCGCAACGTCGGCTCGCTCGATAAGAAGGATCCGAACGTCGGCACGGGCCTCGTCGGCGCGCCGGAATGCGGCGACGTGATGAAGCTGCAAATGAAGGTGAACCCCTCGACCCGCGTCATTGAGGAAGCGAAGTTCAAGACCTTCGGCTGCGGCTCGGCGATCGCCAGCTCCTCGCTGGCGACCGAGTGGGTGAAGGGCAAGACCGTCGAGGAAGCCCTCGCGATCAAGAACACGGATATCGTGCGCGAGCTTTCGCTGCCTCCGGTCAAGATTCACTGCTCGGTGCTGGCGGAAGATGCGATCAAGGCCGCGCTTGCCGACTGGAAAAAGAAGCAGGGCGACAACGAATCGCAGCCGGCCGAATCAGCCACGGCGCACGACTAAGAGAGCAGTACGAACGTTTCGCGCAGCGGGAGAGCGACGCCTGAGTTGGGCTCGCGCGCGGCGATGAGACGTTCACGAGAACTACGATGATTCACGTAAGCGAAAAAGCGGCGGAGAAAATCCGTGAACTCCTGGTAAAAGAAGGAGTCTCCTCGGAATCGGGGGGCCTGCGTGTTGGTGTGCAGGGAGGCGGTTGCTCGGGATTGACGTATGCGATGCGGCTCGAAACCGAAGCGCGCAACCGCGACAAAGTGTTCGAAGAAAACGGCGCGCGCATCTTCGTGGACCCGAAGAGCTACCTCTACCTTCACAACACCACCCTCGATTACCACGAGGACATCATGAAGCAGGGCTTCGTTTTCCAGAATCCCCAGGCGACGAGGAGTTGTGGCTGCGGGAGTTCCTTCACCGCTTAGGTTTTTCTCCAGGCGGCCGGCTGGCGGTAATTTCCCTCGTGCCGCTCGCTGGGAAAGCAATTCTGGATGGAATTGGTGTAGCGGGAGCCTGTTCGGGTGCTATCGCCGGGCGGCTCGATTTTCCGCGCGTGAGCAGTGAGTGGGCGAATGAGTGTGACGCAAACACGAGCCGAACAGGCCGGGCGGGGGGCGTTGGCGGAATGCTGGAGCTGCAAAGCGTCCGTGGCGGGAGCGCATTTCTGCGCGACCTGCGGAAAAATTCAGCCGCTGCCGGCGGACACGGATTTTTTTGCGTTTTTCGGACTGCCACAAAAGCTGACGGTTGACGCCGGGGCGCTCGAGGGACAATTTCACAAGCTAAGCTGGAAGCTGCATCCGGATAATTTTGTGCGCGCGAGCGAGTATGAGCGAGATCTTTCTCTCGAGCGCTCTTCGCAATTGAATGACGCCTACCGGACGCTGCGTGATCCGGTTGCGCGCGTCGAATATTTGCTGCTCCACCTCGGGCTGCGGAAGGAAGGCACTACGAAGCAGCAGGCGCCGCCGCAATTGCTCGAGGAAGTTTTTGAGCTGAATGAGTCGCTGGACGAGCTCCGGGAAGCGCGGGCGGAGGGCGGCGATGTTGCCGAATTGCGCGAACGATTGGCGGAGGCGCAGAAGAATTTTCAGGAGAAGCTTGGGGATGTGGATACAGAACTGGCAAGCGTGGGACGCGAGTGGGACGCGGCACTCGATGCGCGCGCGGACGAGTCGAATCGAAAGGCGCTCCTAGCACGCATGAATGAGATTTTGAACCGCCGAAGCTACATTCGAAATCTCGTGAACGGCGTGCAAAAAGAATTGAGCGAGGCTTAGGAAGAACTATGGGCCGAACCGTCGGCATTGACCTGGGGACGACGTTTAGCCTGGTTGCGTACATGGACTCGCAAACGGGCGCGCCGAAGTGTATTCCCGGGCCCTATGGTTCCAATCTTTGCCCATCAGTCGTGAGCGTCGATCCGGACGGCAAGATCATCATCGGAGAACCGGCGCGGCAGCGGTTGCTGACACAGCCGGACCGAACGATCTATTCCGTGAAGCGGTTGATGGGGCGGGGCGTGGCCGATGTGCAGGACGAGCTCAAGATTTTTCCATTTCACATTGATACCGCGAGCCAAACCGTGATTCGCGTGCGGCTCGGCGACAAACTTTTTACGCCGCCCGAGATCTCGGCCTTCATCCTCCGGGAATTGAAATCGTGGGCCGAAAATTATTTTTATGAGCCGGTGGACCGCGCCGTCATCACCGTGCCCGCTTACTTCAACGACGCGCAGCGCCAGGCCACGAAAGATGCCGGCCGTCTTGCAGGGCTCGAAGTTCTGCGATTGGTAAACGAGCCGACGGCGGCGGCGCTGGCCTATGGGCTGCACAAGCAGAAGCGCGGACGCGTGGCTGTGTATGACTTCGGCGGCGGCACATTTGACATCTCGATTTTGAAACTGATTTCGACCGACGAGGGCGACATCTATCAAGTCCTCTCAACAAACGGTGACACGCACCTCGGCGGCGACGACATTGACAACGCGATGCTGGATCTCGCGCGCAAGGGAATCCAAAGCAGCCTTGGCGTCGAGCTCGACCGGCGCGGCGATGCCATTCAGGGTTTGCGCAAAGAACTGATTCAGGCGAAGCATGACCTTTCCACGAATGAGTCGGCGACTGTCCGGTACACCGCGCAAGGGAAAACCGTGGAACTCGAGTTCACGCGTTCGGATTTCGAGGAATTGATTGAGCCGATCATTGCCCGCACGATGATTCCAGTAAAGCACGCGCTTGCGGACGCGAAGCTGCAACCGACGGAGATGGACGAGGTGGTTCTCGTTGGCGGGTCCACGCGCATTCCACTTGTCCGCAAAACGGTCGGCGATTATTTCCAGCGCGCGCCGCATTGCGAGCTTAATCCCGATGAAGTTGTCGCGCTTGGCGCGGCAGTGCAGGCGGATATTCTCGAGACCGGCGTCAAGACAATGCTTCTGCTGGATGTGACGCCTCTATCGCTCGGCATTGAGACGATGGGCGGGGTGGTTGCAAGGATCATCCCGCGCAATTCCACGATCCCCGCGAGCGCGCAGGAATTGTTTACGACCGGCGTCGAGAATCAAACCGGAATTGACGTTCACGTCTTGCAAGGCGAGCGGGAACTGGCCAAGGACTGCCGTTCGCTCGCCCGTTTCCAATTAAAAGTTCCGCCCGGGCCGGCAGGGCTCGCGCGAATCGAAGTGAAATTCCTGATTGACGCGAGCGGGATCCTCCAGGTGGCCGCACGCGACTTGAAAACCGGCCAGCAGCACCAGATCGAAGTGCAGCCAAGCTATGGGCTGAGCGATCAGGAAGTCGAGCGCATGCTCGAGGAGTCCATCGAATTTGCCGAGCAGGATTTCAGCGAGCGCCAGCTCATCGAAGCGCGCACCGAAGCTGAGGCGATCCTGCACGCCACGGAGAAGACGCTTCGCGAGCCGCGAGCCAGGGAGATTGTTGAGTCCGAACTTTCCCTGGACGAGCGGCGCACGATCACTGAATCCGTCGGACGATTGAAATCCGCGCTGGCTGGAGCAGATTACAAGCTCATCCGGCTGCGCATTGACGAACTCAATCAGGCGACCATGCATCTAGCCGAAATTTTGATGAACAGCGCGCTGCAAACAGCGGTGCAGGGCAAGAAGTTGGACGAAGTGTAAGGAGCATTACTATGGGCGGCAAGAACCCCTACATTGAAGAGACAAGATTCACGCCCGCGGCGAAGAAATATAAAGTCACATTCATCAAGGACGGCCAGCCCATCGAAGTGGACCCGGCGAAGATTCCCTACGGCCGCGAGGGCTTGCCCGGCAGTATCCTGGATATTTCGCAGGGGTTCCATAAGGGGCTCGACCATGCTTGCGGCGGCGTCTGCGCCTGCTCCACGTGTCACGTAATCGTCCACGAGGGGCTCGAATCGTGCAACGAGGCTACCGACGCAGAAATGGACCAGCTCGATGAGGCGCCCGGTGTCACGCCGAAGTCGCGGCTCGGATGCCAGTGCGTTCCGGACGGTTCGATGGACCTCGTCGTCGAGATTCCCGACTGGAACAAGAATTACGCCAAGGAAGCCGAGCACTGAAACAGGATAAAAAAATCCTGGAAGCGGGGAAGAGAATGCCGAATACATTTGACTGGGACAACGCCGAGGAAATCGGCATCCAGCTCGCCGACAAATTCCCAAATCTCGACCCGCTGACCATCCGCTTCACGGATCTTCACAAATGGATCGTCGAGCTGCCCGGGTTCAACGGCGATCCCAAACTTTCCAACGAAGGCAAGCTCGAAGCCATCCAAATGGCATGGCATGAGGAATTTCAGGACCGCCAGGAATAGCCAGCCAAAGTGGCTTCTTCCAATTCCTCAGATCAGTCCTTCTGCCCGCCGAGCACGCTTGGCGACCTGATAGAATCCCTCCGCCGAGTGGAGAAAGGGAGAATCCATGGAAGTGGATCTTCGTTATCCGATTGGAAAGTTTCCCCGCGTCGAAACCCTCACTCCCGATCAACGCCGCGAGCTCATTGATGCTATTGCAGAAGCGCCCGCGCGGCTCGCTTCGGCTGTTTCGGGACTCAAGCCGGAACAGCTCGACACGCCTTACCGCCCCGGAGGCTGGACTGTGCGGCAGGTGACGCATCACGTTCCCGACAGCCACATGAACGCGTATACACGGTTCAAGCTCGCGCTGACGGAAGACGAGCCCACGATCAAGACATACGAGGAGGCGCGCTGGGCCGAGCTCGCCGACGCAAAGGCGCCGATCGAACCATCGCTCGCGCTCCTCGATAATCTGCACAAGCGCTGGGTGCTGGTGCTGCGCTCGCTCACGCCAGCGCAGTGGGCGCGGAAATTCCGACATCCCGAACTCGGCCTCTTGTCGCTCGATCAGGCGCTGGCGCTTTACGGCTGGCACGGACGCCATCACGTGGCGCATATTACGAGCCTCCGGGAACGCAACGGCTGGAAATAGCGAAATTGGGGAATGGAATCGGCTTCTTTGGCGGCCTTTCTGGAGACCGCCGAAGGTCTGGCAGGCCATTTTCTATTTTCCCATTTCTAATTTCTGGCTCCTCGGCGGCTTGTCAATTCCCGGCGTATCCTCGATAATCGAATTAGGCTCGAATAATTTCCCGTGGCGCTATGGTGCAACGGTTAGCACGCGGCCCTTTCAAGGCCGAAATACGGGTTCGATTCCCGTTAGCGCTACCACCTAACCTCGAAATCCAAGCCATCCAAGGCGATAAAAAGGGCTGAGAGAGCTAATCTGCCGCGACATCGGCTGACTCAGTCGAAACGGTGTGCGTGGCCGGAGGAATGAAGCTCATGGCACGCTCGGCGAGGGCGGTGATCGTGAGGCTGGGATTCACGCCGAGGTTGGCGGAGACGACCGAGCCATCGCAAATGAACATGTTCTCGTAGCCGAAAACGCGGTGGCGGTCGTCCACGACGCCGCGAGCGGGCGACTCCGCAATCACGCAGCCGCCGATGCAATGCGCTGTGCCCGGGACGTCGAAGAGAATTTCCGGAAGCGTGCTCATGGCTGTGCCTCCCGCCACTTCTGCAAACTTTTTGGCGAACTCATTGGCCTGCGGAATGAAGGTGGGGACTTTCTGTCCGTGGCTGACCAGAAACTTCTTGAAAGGGAAGAACCAGGGACGACGCCAGCGCATTTCAATCTCTCCCTCTAGCGCCTGCATGCAGAGAAGTATCACGGCTTCGCGCGCCCAGCCCCAGGGGCGAAACAGCCGCCAGCTCTTCAGAGGATGACGGAGCACTGAGCCCAGGATGTTCTTAAGCCAGAGCGCGATGCGCCGGGAACCCGGGCGGCCATCCGTCAGAAGCGTCGTGAGAAAACTCATGGTGTCCGAGCCGCCTGGATAGCGGACCGCTTCGATGTGCGTGTGCTCGTCAATGTAGACGCCGGAGCCGATGGCGATGCCTTGCGACAAATCGTCGTGGCAACCCGGAACTCGGGCTCCAATGAGAGATTCGGAATTGGTGCGCACGTGCTTGCCGAGTTCCCCGCTGATGGCGGGAAGCGAGCCCTTTTCTTTCAGGTGAAAGAGAAGCTCCATCGTTCCCAATGAGGAGGCCGCGAAGACGACCGAGCGGCAAGTGAAGCGCTGCGTGCGCCAGCGAGTCCAGGCGGTGGATTTGACGGTGCGGACGGCGTAGCCGGAGCTGCCATCGCTCGCGCCATCGAGTGGCTTGACGTCTATGACCTTCGTCTCCGGGAAGACGCGCGCACCGAGCTTTTCCGCGAGGTAGAGATAATTGAGGTCGAGCGAGTTTTTCGCGCCGTGCCGGCAACCCATGATGCAGCCACCGCAGGCGGTGCAGGTGGTCCGCTCGGGGCCCCGGCCCCCAAAAAAAGGATCGGGGTAGGTCTGGCCGCCGCACTCTCCTTCGCCGGGCTGAAAAATGGCGACATGAGTCCGGTAAAAGGTGTCACCGCATCCGCTGGCTTCGGCAGTTTTTTGGAGAAGGAGATCCGCAGGGCCAAGAATTCTGTTGTCGCGCACGCCCAAGACTTCCGAAGCTGTTTTGAAATGGCGCGGCATTTCCGATTTCCAGTCGGCCAAACCAGCCCAGGAACCGGATTCCCACACGTTGGTGGGAGGCGAAAGCAAAGTGCCAGCAAAAGTGATAGAGCCACCGCCGACGGCACAGCCGTGGTAGATGGTTACGTGCCGGAAGAGCCGCATTTTGAAGAAACCGCGCAGACCGATCCGGGGATGCCAAAACCACCGGTGGATAGACCAACTGGTTCGAGGCAAATCGTCGGGCTTCCAGCGCCGGCCCATTTCCATGACGCCGACGCGGTAACCCTTTTCCGCCAGACGGAGAGCAGATACACTGCCGCCGAAGCCGGATCCTATGATGATGAAATCAAAATCGAATTGGCCATTGAGGGAGCCCATGGGAGTAGCCGTGAGTCTTCTGTACGGCGAATTCATCGCTTCCGCGCGCGTCCGGTTTGTGGAGTGTTTCTTCAGAAAATTGGCGATTGATATTCAGGCATATCGGCGATCCCGATGGGGGTGCGGAGAGCACGGTTCGCACGAAGCGGTCCGAAACCTGCTGCCAACCGAAGAAGATTTTTCCTTCGGTATAGCACGCTTGGAACGGCCGCCACCCATTGACATCGGTGGATGGGTCCAGCAGGTCCACGATGACACTTCGCGTGTCGAGGCGCAGCCCCTCGTGGAGAGCTTTGAGCGCACTTTCCTTAGCACTCCAGAGCAATGCGAGAATCAACGGCTGACTCGCCGGAGCGGAATGCGCAATCAGCCTCTGTTCTTCGGGGGCGAAATAGTCGGCGATGAATCGGTCGCTGCGCGGCTCAATCAGCTCCAGATCGCATCCCAAGTCCGCTCTGTCCAAAGCCACAGCGCAGATCGCTCTGCCTCCCCGATGGCTGAGGGAGATTGTCAGGGGCGCGGGCTTGTTCTCGAAGAAAACTTCGGGAGCACCAGAGGGCGCCGGGCGGACTTCGATTTTCACAAGCTGCGGAGGGGATTGAGGCAAATTCAAACAAACGGCGACAGCATGCTTTGCCGTCCAGCGGCCAAGTCGCCAGCTGGCGCTGCGAAGCGGAAAGCGAAGAGCAGCAAGAAAAGCAGCCTCGTTCGTGCTGAGCCAATCATTCTCTCGCGG
>Ga0187781_10001531_pt1 | contig 17455 bp, 10 predicted proteins | sample 0715_SJ02_MP02_2_FD_132447 | JGI IMG/M metagenome (GOLD analysis project Ga0187781, IMG submission 132447) | Tropical peat soil microbial communities from peatlands in Department of Meta, Colombia - 0715_SJ02_MP02_20_MG | ecosystem: Environmental > Terrestrial > Soil > Wetlands > Peat | place... | reverse complement strand
GCGCATCGCCTGAATCCTGGCAAGCATCGGCGAGATTCCGCCGGCGGCTCCGACCGCGAACCAGGCGACGACGATCACGATGCTCATCTTCAACACAAATTGAAAAAGGTCTGTCCACAGCACGCCCCAGAGGCCGCCGAGCGCCGCGTAAATGCCGGTGAAGGGAATCAGGAAGAAAATGCAGAGGACGAGGGCACGCCCGTCGTCGCCAGAAAATGTGGGACCGAAAATCCTGCTCATCGAATCCGCGATGCTTCCGAGGAAGGGCCAATCCTGCATCGTGGGGCCGAGCGTGGTGGCCGCGATGCTGGTCATGGCCTTCGTCACCCAGCCGAGAATGAAGCAATTCATGAGCAGGCCGAGATAGAGCGCGCGAAATCCGCGCAAGAACGCCGCGGGTTTGCCGCCGTAGCGAAACTCGGCGAATTGCACGTCGGTCATGAGCTCGGATCGCCGCCAGAGCCGCGCGAAGAGGAAGACGGTCATCATTCCGGAGAGCAGCCCGGCCCACCAGATCCAGTTGCCGGAAATTCCTTGCGTGTAGACGAGGCCTGCGACGACAAGGGGCGTATCGGCGGCGAAGGTCGTCGCGACCATTGAAGTCCCCGCGAGCCACCAGGAAACGCTGCGGCCGGAGACGAAATAATCCTGGGTGCTGCGTCCGGAGCGGCGTCGAAAGTAGGCGCCCACCAGGAGTGTTGTGGCGAGGTAGCCGAAAATCGCAGCCCAGTCGGCGAAGGTCAGTTTCATGGGCGCGTGGGGATTGCGTGAGAGGGATTCGGCATGTGCCCGAACTTATCTCACAGGTTTCCGGGTTCGTGGTATGGATGGTCATGCTTGTGTCTTTCCGTTCACCTTGGGTGAGTGATGGCTGGCAGTTTCTCGAGTTTTTCAGTTGCAAGGGCACGGCCCGCCACGGCGGATCTCCGACATGTCGTGCCACTACGGTCCGTGGAGGTGAACCGGGGCGGTTTGCGAGCGGTCGGCAGCGGGTGTAGAGTTCGCTTCGATCTGGAGGAATCGAATGAAAATTGTTTCTGCTTTCGCCGTCGTTCTCTTGCTGGCGCTGGCAACTTTCACCGTGGCCGAACAAGCGGGCGGGCAACGAACTCGCGGTCCGATGGTGACCTCGATGCAGGCCAGCATAGACAAGGACGGGCCGCATCCGAATAAAGCCGAGATTAAGGGGCCGGCTCCGGTGACGTGCCTCGGGGGAGTGTCGGATGATCCCAAGAGCCCGGTGGTGACCTGCAAGATCACCGGCCCGGGGTTCGATGGAATTCTGAAAAAAGGCGAGAAGGTCGATTTGACCGGAGCGGGTACGGTGACGCTGGCCTGCACCGGGCGCGGCTGGGTGCGCTGCAACGCTCGGATCAATTAGCCGCAGTCCCGGGTTTCCCCCCAAGAGTGAAGCCGGAAGATTGAACGGCCTTCCCTGGAATTTGTATCTGTGGGGGCGGGAGTAGTGCCTTGTTAGAGCAAGGCAGGGATGGGCCGGAAAAAGTGGCAAAAGTTGGCTATTAGAAATTTGGATGTAGCTGATTTTAGCGGAGTTGCGACGCGTTCTAATCGCAAAGTTGGCTATTAGGATTTGGGGAGAGAGGATGGGTGTGACGGGGCGAAGGCCGGTTATTGGGCCTCCCTTGGGGGCCGAGTTCCAAAATGGGAATGGGGAAGCATTCGCCACCCATATTACAACAGAGTAACGAATAAGTCAATGGTACTCGCGGCGCGCGGAGAAAGGCAATTTCAGATTTCACCTGCCTGACGGCAGGCAGGAATTTGAGATTTCAGAGGAAGACAAGAGCGACACCCGCGGCCAACAGCCTTAACACAGTGGACCCTCCTTCGGTGGGCAGGCACCGAGGACAGCAAGAGGGCACGGAGAAGACCAGGCAGTCAAGCGACGTCCGATTTGAAAATTCAGAGGAGGTGAAAGAGCAAGAAGCAGGCGGGGACGAAGGCGCTGCATGCCTATCCTCCCAACCCTTGCTGATTGCTTCGCGTTGAAGTGGACCTAAACTACTGCGCGGGCAGCACGCCGAGCTCAGCGTAGACGGCTGCGGCGTCATACACCGTCCCGTCTTTGATCACTGTTGTCACGCGGCGGATATCCGAGATTCGCTTTGGCGGGTCGCCGTTCACGAGGACCATGTCCGCGAGCTTTCCCGGAGCAATGGAGCCGGCCTCCCCGTCGTGTTTCATCACCCGTGCCGCGCCCAGCGTGGCGATCTGCAGCACCACCGGTGCGGGGATGCCCGCGGCGACATAATTCTCGAGTTCGCGGTGCAGCGTGAAGCCGGCCAGTGAGTCCGTTCCGGCCACGACCGTGATTCCTGAATCGCGCAGCGTCTTCAGCATTTGCAGCATGGCCCGGAATGCGTCGCGATACTGCTGGTCTTTTCCCGGCGGCACGGGAAGGCCTCCGGTCAGCCCGTCACGCCGGATTTGAGCGGGCAGGCGCTCGGCGACGGGCGCCAGCACCGGCGACATGACGCCCGGCCGTGAGTCGAACATATTCTCGAAGATGCTCAGAGTGGGGTCGAGCACGGTGTGGTGCTCCTGCATCAGGTGGACGAAGGCCTGGACGCGCTCCGAACGCAGATCCAGGGACGCGGCATTTTCCGCCACGGCGGTGAACCGGGCGGGCGTGCGCGTGTCCTGTACCTGGTCGAAAAAGAAATTCAGGAAGATGAAATTCATGTGCTGGATTTCGTCGGCGCCGCCGCGGATGAACTGCTCCGCGGTCATGAACGCGGGTACGTGCCCGGAAATCCGCATTCCATGCGCGTGCGCCTGCGCGGCGATGAAGGGCATTAATTCCGGTTTGAGGGAGCTGTACACTTTGATTTGCTCGTACCCCAGCGATTTGTAGCGCTCGATGTCCGAGAGCGCCTCTTCCTTCGTATCCGCGAACACCTTCGTCGGCCCCTGGTAGGGTCCGCGGCCATCGATGAAGCCGGCCATGATGATCCGCGGGCCCACCAGCGTTCCGGCGTCGAATTTCCGGCGCAGGTCGTTCAGATGGTCAATGTCGTTGGCCATGTCGCGGACGGTGGTGACTCCGGCGGCGATATCCAGCAGCCCGTCCGACTGGCCCAAGTGCGTGTGCATGTCCCAAAGGCCCGGGAGCAGCATTTTCCCGTTCGCGTCCAGGACCTCGGCGTCCGCACCTGCGCCAGTTTTACCGTCCGGGGCGATGGCCTCAATGCGGTTGCCGGAAATCAACACGGACATTCCGTCGCGCACCTTCGTCGTTTCGCTGTCGAACAGCCGAGCGTGCTCGATGAGCAGTTTTCCGGCCGGGTGATGCGCCAGTTTGCGCGCCACCTCCTGACCGCGCTCCGTCTCGTGCGCTTTCTGCGCTGACAGCAACTCTGGCCAGGCTCCCTCCGCGCCTTCGGACAGGAGCGCGCCCCAATCGCTGCCGGCGGCGAAAAAGCTGTGGTCCTCGGCCAGCCAGAGCGGCTTGGCTGTAAAGCTCAGCCCTGACTCTTCATACAGCGTCACGGTTCGTTTCTTTCCGTTCACATCCACCGTGCGGTCCAGGACGCGCTCGATGCGCGCTTCTCCTTCGGGCAGCAGGGGCAGCCTTCCGCCGGGCGCGGCGAGTAGCGCCGCTTCCATTTCGTCGACCAGGTTTGCATCGATGGGCACGTAAAATGCGGGAGCGGCAAGATTCTTCTCGCCTTTCTCCGCTTTGTTGCTCCACTGCGCGTGGAGTGGCAAGCCCTCCATGCGGAAATGCTCGTCCACCGCCCCTTTCAAGTAGTCGTTTCCGCTGGCATCGATCTGGATCGGGAATCCGGCGCGGTCCAGCACGATGCGGGTGAGAACGGCGGGGCCCCGGCCGCGGTCGTTGAACGCGTAGAAGTTGTGCCGCGCGCCGTCCGGCGTGGTCCAGATGGCCATGAGACCGGCTTTGTTCCCGGCGATCAGAAGGGAGTAGCGCGTCGCGTCCGCGGGCACCTCTGGCGGAACACTAATCAACTCCGCCGGCGCGTTGGACTGCCCCGGCGCGTTTGCGGAGGACCGGGTGCGGGCGCCCCATGGCACCCCGCCCAGCACCACGAGCGCAGCGAGCGCTCCACCGGCGATTCGAAATCGAGTTCTCATCACCCCTCCTTGTCCTTCCTTCACACGCGGAGGACGGCAGAGCCGCAAGATTTACTCGGTGACGACGGCTTTGACGAGGTTGCGGGGATGGTCCACGTCGCAACCGTTGAGCACCGCGAAACGGTAAGCGAAAAGTTGGAGTGGCACGACCTCCAAAATCGGCACGAGCAACTCGGGGGCCTCGGGGACAAAAATCGTGTGGGTCGAGAGCGATGAAATTTCGCGGTCGCCTTCGGTGGCGACGGCGATCGATTTTCCACCACGGCCCTTCACGTACTCGAGAATCGCGAGAGTTTTCTGGTAGCGCAGCAGGGAATCGGGATCGGCGGCGTCGCGCGTGGCCAAGACGACGACGAGCAGTTTTTCATCCACGAGCGCGTTGGGGCCGTGGCGCAGCTCGCCGGCGGGCAAGCCCTCAGCCTGGACATAGGAAATTTCTTTGAGCTTCAGCGCGCCTTCACGCGCGATGGCGTAATGCACGCCGCGGCCGAGAAAGAGGAAAGCCCTGGCGTGCTGAAAATGGCGCGCGGATTCGAGTGCTGCCGCGTCCCAGAGGGGGAGAAATTTTTCGATCCCTCCCCACACTTCCTCGAGCGCGCGCAAATGTGTGCGGATCACCTCGGAAGTCGTGCGGCCGCGCTTGCGCGCAAGAAACAGCGCGAAGAGATAGAGCAGCGTCAACTGCGAGGTGAAACTCTTTGTTGCCGGTACGGCCTTTTCCGGCCCGGCGAAAGTGAGCAGGGAAGCGCTGGCCTCGCGGGCAATCGTGGCCTCGGCCACATTCGAGATGGCCACAGTCTTCGCGCCGCGATTGAGCGCTTCGCGCTGCGCCGCAATCGTATCCGCTGTTTCGCCCGATTGCGTGATGACCACGACGATGGGGTCGGCGCCGGCATGCGTCGAGCGGTAGCAGTACTCGCTCGAATATTCGACGTCCACGGCGACGCCGGCCAGGTCCTCCATCATGATTTCGCCGGCCAGCCCAGCATGGCGGCTCGAGCCGCTCGCGGCAATGATGATTTTCTTGAAGGCGAAAAGCGCGTTTTCAATCGGCTGGAGCGCCGCGGGGAAAATAATGTCGCGCTGGACATTTTCGCGGATGGTTTCGCGGATGGAGTGCGGCTGCTCGTAAATTTCTCGCAGCATGGCGTGAGCAAACGCCGGAGGTTTGCTACCCAGGGCTTTCGATTCTTGGGTCATGCGAGCTCATCGTCCCATATCCGGCGAGCGCTTGTCATGCGCTTCTTCGAGTCCGGTAGCCTCTTGCACCAACATTTTAGGCGTGCGAAAATTTCGGATTGGCAAGCGCTGTGGCGATATCGTCTAAAGGTTAGGACGGAGCCCTCTCAAGGCTCAAATCCGGGTTCGAGTCCCGGTATCGCTACCAATGTGGTGATCCATTTTCGAAGCCTCGCTGTTTATCATCTGGATGAGATTCCGCACCGGTCCTTGACTCGTCTTTTTGCGTGGCGGATACTGGATTCCCCTTCAGGAATTATCTGTTTTAGACATTTCCTTCTTTCCGGAACGAGCAGCGATTTATCCGACGGAAGAGGTCCTCTCCCCCTTCCCGTCGGTGAAGTATAGGCCGGGCTGAGCGAGACATTGGAAGTGCGCAGCCGAGCGCCAGGGGGACGATGGAACTTCTTCGACAACTCTTCACATCGGGCGATTTCACGCCGCATGGCTACTGCTATCTCTGGAATCGTGGGCTCGTCTGGCTGCATGTCATTTCGGACACCCTGATGGCTCTTTCCTATTTCATGATTCCCGCGGCGCTGGCCTGGTTTGTGCGGAAGCGCCGCGATCTCCCGTACGGTTGGATGTTCATTCTGCTCGGGGTGTTCATGGTGGGCTGCGGGATGACCCACGCGATGGAAGTGTGGAACCTGTGGCACGCCCAATACTGGCTGGCGGGTGTAATCAAGGCCTTCACCGGGGGGATATCCGTGGTGGCAGCTTTTCTGTTTATCCGGGTGATCCCGCAGGCGCTTGAACTCCCCAGCATCGGGCAATGGATGCAGGCCAATGCGGCGCTTCAAAAAGAGATCTGCGAGAGAAAGGAGCTGGAGCTGAATCTTCGGATCAGCGAGCAGCGATACCGCGAAAATGCGGAACTGCTCGAGCTGACGCACGACGCCATTTTTGTCAAGGCCTTGAACAATAAGATCACCTTCTGGAACCGCGCGGCGGAGAGGCTCTATGGGTGGTCGTCGGATGAGGTGCGCGGGAGGTTTACTTATGACCTCCTGCAAACCATCTTTCCCAAACCAATGGCGGAGATTGAGAGCCAGCTCAACAAGAAGGGGTCCTGGGAGGGCGAGCTTGTGCATCGGCGGCGCAATGGCTCGAAAGTGAATGTCTCCAGCCGGTGGGTGCTGCGAAGAGACGTCAGCGGGCAACCAACCGGGATACTAGAAACGAATCGGGATATAACGCAAAGCCGCAAAGCCCAGGAACTATTCCGCCACCTGCTCGAGAGCGCGCCGGATGCGGTGGTAATTGTCGATGGAGAGGGCTCAATCCAGCTCGTGAATGCGCAAACGGAAAGGTTTTTCGGCTATTTACGAGAAGAAATGATCGGGGAGCCAGTGGAAATGCTGATGCCAAAAAGGTACGCGGCGGACCACATCGCGGATCGAGCCCATTACACCGAATCGCCCGTCTCGCGGCCCATGGGGCCGGGATTGGCGCTCTTCGGGCGGCGCAAGGACGGAACGGAGTTCCCGGTCGAAATCAGTTTGAGCCCGCTCGAAACTGAAGAGGGAACGCTGATTTCGAGTGCCATCCGCGACGTGACGGACCGCCGGCGCGCCGAGGAAGCGCTGCGCGAGAGCGAGGAGAGGCTCAAGCTCACACTGGAGGCGGCGCAAGTCGGCGCCTGGGACTGGGACATGGTAAGCGATACGACGGTGCGATCTCTTCGCCATGACCAGATTTTTGGCTACACCTCGCCGATACCCGACTGGGGACTCAAGAAGTTCATGACGGTCGTTCTGCCAGAGGACGTGGAAACGGTCCAGGTAAGTCTTGAAGAAGCGAACGTAACGGGAAATCTTTCCTTGGAATGTCGTATCAAGTGGCCGGATGAATCCGTGCACTGGGTCTTGATCCGGGGACACCTGTACGGGGGCGTGCCGGGCAGGCCGGAACGGATGAGAGGGGTCATCACGGAGGTAACAGATCGCAAGGTGGCCGAAGCGGTGCTGGAAGAGCAGAGGGTCAAGCTAGCGCGCTCGAACGCCGAACTGGAAGTTGTAAACAAGGAACTGGAGTCGTTCAGCTACTCGGTCTCGCACGATCTGCGCGCGCCGCTGCGGCATATTGCGGGCTTTGCGCAAATCCTCAAGGATGATCACGGGCAGGAGGTATCCACGGAAGTGATGCGGCTGGTGGACCGCATTCTTCGCTCCGCCGGACAGATGGGACAACTGGTGGACGACTTGCTGAATCTCGCGCGCATCGGCCGCCAGGGCTTGAATCTTGGCAAAACGAAACTGGACGCCGTGGTCCGCGCGGCGATGGCTGAACTGCCGGAGGAAGCCGCGAAGCGCAAGATCGAATGGCGGATCGAGCCGCTGCCGGAAGTGCTCTGCGACAAAGGGCTGCTCAAATTAGTTTTCATTAATCTTCTATCGAATGCGGTGAAGTTCACGCGCAGGCGCGAACACGCCGTGATCGAAGTGGGCGCAACAAATTCCGGCGGCACAACGACATTTTTTGTCCGTGACAACGGCGCAGGCTTCGACCCCAAGTATGCCGATAAGCTTTTCGGAGCCTTTCAGCGTCTCCACCCTCAGGAGGATTTCGAAGGAACGGGAATCGGATTGGCCACCGTGCAACGCATCGTCCATCGTCACGCCGGCAAAATCTGGGCGGAATCTCAGCCCGACTGCGGCACCACTTTCTTCTTTACTCTCGGCCCCGGGCCCGGCTCTGCGATTCCTGCTCAAGCGAATGGAGTGCTACATGCCAGGTGAGAAACCAGTCCAGATTCTGCTGGTGGAAGACAATGCGTCGGACGCGGAACTGGCCATGCATGCGTTGAACAAAAGCAAACTGGGCAACAGTGTGGTGCATTTGGAGGACGGCGCAGCGGCGCTCGATTTCCTCTTTTGCCGCGGGGAATATGCGAACCGCCGGTTTGATGCACCGCCGACTCTTGTCCTGCTGGATTTAAATCTGCCGAAACGCGACGGCTTGCAGGTGCTGCGTGAATTAAAAGGCGATCTGCGCACGAAATCCATTCCGGTGATCCTGCTCACTTCGTCGAAGGAAGAGCGGGACATGGTGGCTGGATACCACAACGGAGTGAACAGCTACATTCAGAAGCCCGTCAACTTCAACGAATTTCAAGAGGTGGTCCGCCAGCTCGGCTTGTACTGGCTGCAAGTGAATAGCAAGCCGCCGGCCGGGGCGTTTTCCATTTAAGGAGCATGGGCGAGGATACGCAGGAAATCATGGCTGACCCGCTGACGCAGGGATTGCTCTCCACCGAAAAGCCGGTGCGCCTGCTCTTTCTCGAGAATGAATCGGCCGACGTGGAGCTGTGCACGGCCGAACTGAAGCGCGCAGGCCTGAAAGCGGAGGTGGACGTCGTGGAGGGCCGCGAACAATTTCTCGAGAAGGTGCGGGCCAGCCATTACGACCTGATTCTCGCGGATTACCGCCTGCCGCAGTGGACAGGAACGGAAGCACTTCTGCTGCTCCGCCAGTTTGAGATCACGACACCGTTTATCATCGTCACCGGGATGCTGGGAGAGGAGAATTCCGCCGAGTGCCTGCGGTTGGGCGCCGCCGATCTCGTGCTGAAGGATCACCTCGCGCGGCTGCCCGTGGCCGTCTTTCGCACGCTGCGCGAGGAATCTCTCCGCCGCGAAACGCTCCGGGCGAAGGAAGAGCTGGCCAAGGCAAACGAGAAGCTCATGGCACGCGTCGAGGAGCTTCACCGCATGAGCGACGAGTCCAGCATGATCCGCGAAATGGGCGACTTGCTCCAGACCTGCCGGAGCATATCGGAAACCTGCCAGATTATCCGCCAGGCCATGGAGAAATTGTTTCCCGGAGAATCGGGAGCGCTCTGCCTGCTGAATGAAACGCGGAATCTGCTGGAGGCGGCCACTCTCTGGGGCGATTTCGAGGCAGCCGATGGAGTCTTTGCACCGGAGGACTGCTGGGCGCTGCGCCGAGGCCGTTCCCATTTTTCTGAAGATGGACCCTCAGCCTTGCGTTGCACGCATTTGAACCGGTCCCCCCATTGCGGCCTTCTGTGCGTTCCGCTCACGGCTCAGGGAGAATCGCTCGGGCTGCTTCACTTGCGCGCTGCTGCCGCGCCCACCGCGGGAACCATTCCGCGGGAGCCGGAATCCCGGAAGGTGCTGGCGGAACGCGCCGCGGAGCGTATCGCGCTGGCGCTGGTCAATCTCAAGCTGCGTGAAAGCCTGCGCTGGCAATCCATCCGCGATCCGCTGACCGGACTTTTCAACCGCCGGTATCTCGAGGAATCGCTCGACCGGGAAATCCGGCGCGCCATCCGCACGCGGCGGCCGCTCAGCATCCTGATGATTGATCTCGACCACTTCAAGGAATTCAACGACACGCACGGGCACGAAGCGGGAGACCTGGTGCTGGCGGCGGTCGGGGGACTGTTGCAGAGCCGGACGCGCGTGGAGGACATCGCCTGCCGTTTCGGCGGCGAGGAATTCGCGCTCATTCTGCCCGATGCGCATCTGGAATTTGCGTTGAAGCGCGCCGAGGACTTGCGCGAAGAGGTCAAGCAGCTCCACGTCCACTACCGCGGGCAGCCGCTCGGAAAAGTGACCCTTTCGCTGGGGCTTTCGAGCTATCCAGAGCACGGAAATTCCGAGGTGGAGCTTTTGCGCATTGCCGATGCCGCGCTGTATCGCGCGAAGTCCGGCGGACGCGACCGCGTGGTCGTGGCGGAGCTGGTCGAGAGCAACGTCGGCTCGCGACTGATTTCCGCGGGCAGGCCGCTTGGCAGGAAGGGCGTATGAATCCGACGATGCCACCGCCGGTGTCCGCCGCGCGGTTGAAGATTTTTGCCCGGATCGCGGCCCTATTCTCAGCGATTGTGGGCATATTGGTGCTGGGGGGTTGGGCGTTTGATGTGAAGATGATGAAGACGGTGCTTCCAGGCCTGGCGACGATGAAGCCGAATACGGCGCTGTGCATCATCGGTGGCGGCATCTCCGTGTGGCTTTTTGCCATTCAGGATGAAAGCAAGTTGAAGAGATGGTTTACGGTGAATTTGTCCTGGATGCTCGGTCTGGTGGTGCTCGTGATCGCGGCTTTAACGCTGTGCGAGTATGTATTCGGATGGGACCTACGAATTGACCAACTGATTTTCACGGACATCGTGCCCGATGGCCGTCCTTATCCCGGACGGATGGCGCCCCACACGGCCATCAGCTTCCTCCTTTTCGGAGCGGCCCTCTTACTGCTTCCTGTGGAGACCAAGAGGGGCTATTTGCCTTCGCAATTTCTGAGCTTGTTCTCGGGACTCATTTCGCTTACTTCGATCATTGGCTACCTCTACAGCGTGGTTTCCTTCTATCACATCGCCTCGTACACGGGGATGGCGCTGCACACGGCGGTGTGCATCTTTCTGCTGAGCCATGCCATTTTCTTCGTCTATCCGGAACGCGGGCTGGCAGCGGCGATTTCAAGCGAGACGCTTGGCGGCGTAATCGCGCGGAGGCTGCTTCCAGCGGCGCTTTTTGTCCCACTGGTGATCGGTTGGTTCGGGATGGAGGGCCAGAAGGCGGGCTTGTACGGGACGGAATTCGGGCTCGCTTTGATGGTCGCGCTGAATGTGGTCGTTTTCACTGCTTGGATCTATGTGAGCGGCCGGCACATTCACCAGATCGCAGTGGCGCGCACCGAGGCGGAGCAAGCCCGGCAGGAATTGAACTACACACTTCAGGCGCTGATTGACGCGTTTCCTTTGCCTGTCGTCGCCATGGATTGTGACGCCAGAATTCAAACCTGGAATCGCGCCGCCGAAGGCGTATTCGGCTGGTCGAGCCTGCAAGTCCGGGCCAAACCGAACCCGATTGTGTGCGCGGACCGCAAAGAGGAGTACAAGACCTTTCTCGAGATCATGGCCAAGGGCGACCCAGTGCTCGGCCTCGATACGGTGGTGCAAAACATTGAGGAGGAAAAAATTCCTATCATGTGGTGGGGCTCACCCATAATTTTCGGGACCCGAGGAATGATCGGGTATATCACTATCATGGAAGATCTCCGCGAGCGAAATAAGCTCGAAGCCAAAATTCGCGACCTACAAGCTGGCCACTTGCCCGTCCGCAACTGAATTTCGCGGGGCATCTGCCTTGATATTGCATTGCATCCCACTGAGCCAGCGCCCGAGCCCCTTTTCCGGCTGCGAGCGAAGTATGCTAGATTGGCTGGGCGCAAAATGTGGCGAACACGCGAATGAAGCGACCCATCTTCCGGCCTGCCGTTTGCCTTCTGCTGATTTTCGTCGGCCTTCCTTACGGAACCATTTCTTCCGTGGCGCGTCCGGACGCGACGCTCGAATCCATGCAGCGCGAATTGAAGCGCGCGACGGCGTCGCTCGCGAAAACAGATCCGGCTCCTTATTTTCTCAGCTATACCTCGACGGATATTGACGGCTTCGTGGTGGTCGGCTCGAACGGCGGCATCGTGACCTCGGCCAATATTCAGCGGCGCCAGGCCGACGTGATCATGCGCGTGGGCTCCGCGGCTCTCGACAACACCCACGGCCAAAGCCGCGGCTCCGGCATCGTTTCCGGAATGCTGCCTCTGGGCGAGGATTCAGACGCCACCGCCCGCGTCCTCTGGCAGCTAACCGACAGGGAGTACGAGCAGGCCTCAGCGGCGTTCGTGAAAGTGAAGACGAATACCGCCGTTCAATCCGAGGAAGAAGACAAGTCACCCGATTTTTCCGAGGAGCCTCCTCAGACTCATTACGACGACGCACGCCCGCGCGTTTCGCTCGATCAGAAAGCGTGGGAGGACCGCGTTCGCCGCATTTCCACCGATTTCCTGAAATACCCCGAGGTCTATTCCTCCGCCGTGATTCTCACTGTCGTCGCGACGCGTTCCGATCTCGCTTCGAGCGAAGGGACGGCGCTGGTCCGCCCCTCGGAAGTCAGCCGGCTGGTTCTCCAGGCAGAGACGCGCGCGGACGACGGCATGGACCTCATCCGCGTCGAATCGTTCCAGGCTGCTTCGGCAAATCAGCTCCCCACGGACGCAGAGCTTGCCGCGAAGGTGGACAAAGTCTCGGCCGACTTGAAAGCTTTGCGCGCCGCTCCGGCCGCCGAGCCTTTTGCCGGTCCCGCGTTGCTTTCCGGCCGCGCTGCCGCCGTGTTTTTTCACGAAGTTCTGGGCCACCGTCTCGAGGGCCATCGCCAGCGGGACGAAAACGAAGGCCAGACGTTCACGAAGAAGGTGAATCAGAAGGTTCTGCCGACATTCCTTTCCGTCACGGACGATCCGACGATGAAAGAAATGAACGGCGAGCGCCTGGCCGGCACGTATGACTACGATGACGAAGGCGTCCCGGCGCAGCGCGTGGTGGCAGTGGAGAACGGCATCCTCAAGAATTTCCTCATGTCGCGCATGCCCATCACCAATTTCAGCCATTCGAACGGCCACGGCCGGCGCCAGGCGGGACTCATGCCCACGGGGCGCCAGGGAAATCTGATTGTCACCTCCACGAACACGGTAAAGGACTCTGAGCTGCGCGCGAAATTTCTCGAAGAAATTAAGAAGCAGGGCAAACCCTACGGCCTCTATTTCGAGGACATCCAGGGCGGATTTACGCTGACGACGCGGGCGCTACCGCAAGCGTTCCAGGTGATTCCCGTCATGGTGTGGCGCGTGTATCCGGATGGGAAGCCCGACCAGCTCGTGCGCGGGGTGGATATCGTCGGCACGCCGCTGCTCTCGCTGAACAACATCCTGCTCACCGGCGATACGCTTCAGGTGTTCAACGGCATATGCGGGGCGGAATCGGGGCAAGTTCCGGTCGCTGCCGTCGCGCCGGCCATGCTTTTTTCGGAGATCGAAGTCCAAAAGCGGCGCAAGGGAACAGAGCGCCCGCCGCTGCTGCCGCCGCCGGGATTTGAAACGGCCGCGGCTGGATCGTCCGCTGCGTCACCGGCGTCCGGGGTGAAGCCATGAGCGCGAAGGCACGAACGGGGCGCCGCCGGGTTGTTTATCGCGCGATTGTCGCGATTCCGCTTCTCGTTTGTGTGATCTCTATCGTTGCCCAGCAAAAGGATAAGCTCCCGCCTCGGCTTGCTTCGGACTCCGCTGCTTCCGATCCGATTCTCAAAGCCATGCGCGAAGAGCTCGAGCGCTCGAAGGTGCAGCTCAAGATGGAAAACGTGGCCGCGCCCTACTACATCGAATATCGCCTCGCCGACGTGGACCAATACGAGGCTGAAGCGGCGTTTGGCGCGATGCGCGAATCACAGCGGACGCATCAGCGCTCCGTGCGTGTGGTCGTCCGCGTGGGCGATTACAAGCAGGATAGTTACTTCGCGCAGGGCATGGGCGTCGCGGATCTGGCTCCACTCGATAACGATCCCATCGCGCTTCGCCATCAGCTCTGGCTCGCGACCGACCAGGCGTATAAATTCGCGAGTGAAGCGCTGGCAAACAAGAAAGCCGTTCTCAGCCAGTACACGAAGGATCAGCCGTTCGACGATTTCGCAAAAGCTCCCGCGCTCCAATCCATCGCTCCGGTGGCGAAACTCGAATTCGAACCCAGGCCGTGGGAAGAGCGGCTCGTGAAGGCCACCGCGCTTTTCCGGACCGATATGAAGATTCAATCGCTCACCGCCAACATCCGTTTCCACGCGGAGAACGAATATTTTGTGAATACCGAAGGCACTATCACGCGGCAGGGGCATGCCGTTTATTTCGCGATGATTTCCGGCGCGACGCAGGCGGACGACGGAATGAAGCTCGAGCGCTCGCCGTATTATTCCGCGGGAACTTTGAAAGAACTCCCCTCGGCGGAAAAATTCCAGGCCGATACGGCGAAGATGCTCGAGACGCTGAAAAACCTCCGCGAGGCGCCTGTGGTCGAGGAAGAGTACCGCGGGCCGGTGCTTTTTTCCTCGGATGCATCCAGCGACGTTTTCAATGGAATGATAGGCGGCAACGTGATCGGGCGCAGGCCCAAGCCCGGGGAATCGAAGCGCACCGAGGGCGCTTTTGCATCGAGCTGGAAGAGCCGCGTGCTGCCCACGTTCATTTCCGTCAAGGATGACCCGACGCTGAAAACTTTCGGCGGGCAGACGCTGATTGGGAGCTACGAGATTGACGACGAAGGCGTGCGTGCGTCCACAGTATCCCTCATCGAGAACGGCGAACTTGTGAATTACCTCATGGGCCGCGAGCCGATCCGCGATTTTCCCGACTCGAACGGCCACGGGCGCGGCGCTCCGGGACAGGCCCCGGCGCCCAACATCGGCAATCTCATCGTGGAATCGAAGGAAGCAAAATCGCCCGAGGAGCTGAAGAAGAAATTGATCGAGATTTGCCGCGACCAGGGGAAGCCCTTCGGCTACTTCGTGGACACGCTTTCCGGATACAATCCGCGGCTGCTTTACCGCGTGTATGAAAAGGACGGGCACAAAGAGCTGGTCCGCGGCGCCGTATTCAATGAGCTCGACGTGCGCACGCTGCGCAATGATCTCATCGCCATCGGCAACGATCCGCTGGTGAGCAATCGCGAAGGCCAGATTCCTACAACGGTCATCGCGCCTTCGATTCTCTTCGACGAGCTCGAGGTGAAACGCACCGACGCCAAGAACGCGAAACTGCCCGAATATCCTCCGCCGGACCTTTCCTCATCCCGTTAGCGGAATTCTGCGCGCTAATCGGCGTGCTGGGTCTTTGCTCGCGCGTGCATCTCGGGAGGGTTGCTAATTCGCGTCCAATCCTCAAACGGATTCGCCGAGGGCTGCAGCCGGCCGGGATTCATGATGTTGGCGGGGTCCAGGCCACGCTTGAGCGCAGAGATTGCTTTGACGCCGAGCGGCGAAATATCGGCGGCGAGCCACGGGAGATGCTCCGTGCCGACAGCGTGATGGTGCGAGAGAGTCGCTCCATGGTCAATGAAGGATTGCTGCACCGCGCGCTTCACGCGCAGGTATTGCTCCATCTCGCGGCCCGGCTCCTGTTTGAAGCCGAACGTGAAATAAACGCTCGCGCCCGTGCGGTACGTATGGCTGATATGGCAGCCCGTCCAGGGCGGCACGCCGCTCTCTGAGATTTTTTCACGCAGCGCCGCCATCGTCACCCGGTAAAGAGGCAGGATGTTGCTCCACTGCGTCGAGGTCTCGCTCACGTCCGTGGTCACGTCGCGCTCGAGCAGAAAGTCGCGGATGTGGGGAAAATCGAACTTGGTCGCCTCGAAGGATTTGCCGGCGCTTGCGCCGAGGCTGACACCGCCGAACTTCTTGTAGATCGCGCTCACCACGCGGAACTGGCGCTTCACCTCAGACTGCGTGCCTTCGAATGCGGTCAGCATCAGGCACGAGCGCGGCAGGTCGAAACCCTTCATCCGCAGATAGCCCTTGAAGGCCTTGCTCACGGCCTGCGTCAGGCGAGAAGTTGGACCCTTGAATGCCACGGAGAGCGCCGTCTTGTCCGGATCGTTCAGCCGAACCATCGCAGGCGTGCACTCCCGGCGAACGCATTCGTGTATGGCTTCGATGCCTCCTTCGAATTCGCGAAACAGAAAGCCCGGCACGATGCGCAACTCTGGCCGCGGATGGACGCGCATGGTCGCTTCCATGATCACGCCGAGCGTCCCCTCGCTGCCGATGCACAGATGATTGACGTCAATTCCGTTCGAGGATTTCGGCACGGGCTGGGTGGCGATCACGCCATCGGGGGTCACCATGCGCAGGGCAACGACCATGTCCTCGATTTTTCCGTACTTGTCGCTTTGCATTCCCGCGGAGCGCGTGGCAATCCAGCCCCCCAGTGTCGAGTGCAGGAAGGAATCCGGAAAATGGCCGAGCGTCATGCCGTGCGAACCCAACTGCCCTTCGAGATCCGGGCCGAACACGCCGGCCTCGGCGCGCGCCGCGAACGATTCGCGATCCACGGCGAGCACCCGCCGCATTCGGCGCATGTCGAGCGACACGGCCATGCGATTGTTTTCCATCCTTTCGAGGCAGCCCGCGATGTTCGAGCCGCCTCCGAAGGGAATCACGACAACGTCGTGCCGCGCCGCCGCCCGCAGCACAGCGAGCACGTCCTCTTCACTCTCCGGATAAATCACCAGATCCGGCGCGCCTTCGGCCCAGCCCCGCCGCATACGAAAGAGGTCGCGCAATCCCTTCCCGTAGGCGTGAATCATGCGCTCAAGGCGGCTATCGCAAACCTGTCCGGCATCCAAAACGGATTTCACTTCGCTCAAGAAGCGCGTGTTCAGAATCTGCTCCGGCAGCAGGACATCTTCGAGCGCGACGGGGGCCGCGCCGGGACCGTCTCCTTCGATTCCCAGCACTGCTTTCGCGTAGGGCCAGAACCCGGGATGGCCAGCCGCGTCGAAACCCACTTCGAAGTCGCCCCATCCCCACCACTTCATGTGCTTGGGCTCGTAACTCATGTCCGTCCCCTTGCGTCCGCCGCCCCGCGCCTGCGCCGATGCCGTCGGACTTTGAGACCACTCGCGCAATCAGATTTTCGACTTCGGGCTTGGTTCAAAAAGAGATTCGGATGTGCAACACTGGCGCCTACATCCTATTCCACTCGCCGCGCAGAAACAATGAACTTACCTTCCGAGTACACCCAATGATCCGGCGCGACCGAATCGTTGCCTCCATCGGCGACCTTTTGCAATTCAACTGCCGCAAAAGCTGTCCCGGTGGTATGATGCCCCGGCGGTGAGGTCTTTGGCGGCTACCGCTTATGCTTTCCGCCGGCCACGCCCGCGGCTTCCCCCTTCCTTCTCGAGCGAATTGACTCGTCTGGTCAGGAGCCAATTGCTAACGATTCGTCACAGATCGCGTGCAGCAGAACGGCCGCAGAGCGAGATTCAGCCATGATTCTGGGAGTTCCTCGCGAAAGTTATCCGGGTGAGCGGCGCGTGGCGATCGTGCCGATGGTCATTCCGAATCTCGCGAAAGCAGGAATCGAAGTCATCGTCGAAGCGGGCGCGGGAGTTGAAGCGGGTTACCCGGACACTGAATATCAAGCGAAGGGCGCGAGGATGATCGCCAGTCGCGCCGAAGTCTTCCGCGCGGCCGACATTATCGCGCAAGTGCTCTGCTACGGCTCGAACGACAAGACAGGCAAGGCCGAT
>Ga0187781_10001528_pt1 | contig 17472 bp, 12 predicted proteins | sample 0715_SJ02_MP02_2_FD_132447 | JGI IMG/M metagenome (GOLD analysis project Ga0187781, IMG submission 132447) | Tropical peat soil microbial communities from peatlands in Department of Meta, Colombia - 0715_SJ02_MP02_20_MG | ecosystem: Environmental > Terrestrial > Soil > Wetlands > Peat | place... | reverse complement strand
GCCAATTCCTCCGGCGTCGGCTCGCGGCCGATCTCGTTGAGCATCTGCCGCGAGGTGCGCACGATCTTGTTGATGGTCTCGATCATGTGCACCGGGATGCGGATGGTACGCGCCTGATCGGCGATCGAGCGGGTGATCGCCTGGCGGATCCACCAGGTGGCGTAGGTCGAGAATTTGTAACCGCGGCGGTATTCGAACTTATCGACCGCCTTCATCAGCCCGATATTGCCTTCCTGGATCAGGTCGAGGAACTGCAGGCCGCGGTTGGTGTATTTCTTGGCGATCGAGATGACGAGGCGCAGATTGGCCTCGACCATTTCCTTCTTCGCCTGGCGGGCCTCGCGCTCGCCCTTCTGCACCATGTGCACGATCTTGCGGAACTCGCCGATCTCGAGGCCGGTTTCGGTGGCGAGCGCGTGGATCTGCGCGCGCAGCTCCTTGATGCGGTCCTTGTCGCGGGCAACGAAGTTCTTCCAGCCCTTGGCGGAGAGCTTCGAGACGCGGTTGAGCCAGCGCGGGTCGAGCTCGGAGCCCTGATAGTTCTTGAGGAAGTCTTCGCGGATGACGCCGTGGCTCTCGGAGAGCCGCATCAGCCGGCCCTCGTTGCTGACGAGGCGCTTGTTGATGTCGTAGAGCTGCTCGACCAGGGCGTCGATGCGCGCCTGATTGAGCCGCAGCGATTTGACTTCCTGGATGATCTCGTCCTTGAGCTTTTTGTATTTGCGCTCCTGGTTGGGCGACAGCTTGTCGGCGCTCAGCCGTCGTTCGATGTCCTGGTCCTGCAGGCGGCGCAGCCGCTTGAACGAATTGGCGATGGCGTCGAAGGTCTCCAGCACCTTGGGCTTGAGCTCGGCCTCGATGGCGGCAAGCGACATCGAGTTCTCGAGATCGTCCTCGTCGATGTCGGGCTCGCCGAGCGCGCCTTCGCCGAGCGCTTCCTCGCCGTCGCCGCCTTCGGCCTGCGGCTTGAACGGAGTGGCGGCGGGCGGCGCCGAAGGCGGCGCCACCGCCTGCGGCGGCTGCGGCGCAAAGCCCGGAACGCCGGCCGCGGCGGCCGCAGCGCCGCCGTCGCCCGGCGGCACCGCCGGCGCCACCTGCTTGGCGTCGGGGCCCGCATAGGTCGCTTCGAGGTCGATGATGTCGCGGAGGAAGACTTTCCCCTCGTTCAATTCGTCGCGCCAGATGATGACGGCCTGGAAGGTGAGCGGGCTCTCGCACAGCCCGGCGATCATCGCTTCGCGGCCGGCCTCGATGCGCTTGGCGATGGCGATTTCGCCCTCGCGGGAGAGGAGTTCCACCGTGCCCATTTCGCGCAGATACATCCGCACCGGGTCGTCGGTGCGCTCGGCGGGCTCGCGCGCCTCGGATTTCGCCGGCGCCTTCGGCGTGACCTCGACCAGTTCGCCGGCTTCCGACTCTTCCTCTTCGGGCTCCTCGCGGGCCTCGCCTTCCTCCTCGGCTTCGGCTTCCTCGGTCTCCACCACGTTGATGCCCATCTCGCTCATCATCGCCAGCACGTCCTCGATCTGTTCGGAGGTGACCTCCTCTGCCGGCATCACCGAGTTGAGCTGCTCATGGGTGACATAGCCGCGCTTCTTGGCCTGCTTGATCATCTTCTTGACGGCGGCGTCGGAGAGATCGAGCAGCGGCAGCGGGGCGTCCGGGGTCTCGGGCGCCTCTTTCTCCGGCGCCTCGCCTTCTTTCTGCGGGGCGGCCTTGGATTTGACCGCCACAGTCTTCGTCCCCGCGCTCTTGCTTGCCATGTCTTTCTCCGCCAACGCCCGCCTCAACTCCGTCCTGCCCTGGCGCTTCCTGCGCTCGGGGCGGCCGGACAGCCGTTCCTCACCTCGTTACCTTCAAGGCAACGACTGGACCCGGCAGCCCGGCAGACGGACAACTCCGTCCCCCTACCCTATGGCGACTCGAAAGGGCCGGGGACCGGAACGACCGCGAGGTCGGTTTATGCCCAGGCCATCCACCAAAAAGGGCAGCGCCAGCGCGGCACCGCCCCGAATCGGGCCAGAGTATCCGCGGAACTCCGTTAAGCTCCGACTAACTACGCCGACAGCGCCGCGAACCCTTATTCCTTCGCTGTCGAGCCGTCCACCGCGAAGACACGCTTACTGGCCGGATGATCACAAGGATCGCGCCGGACGGCCCGAAGAGGCGCCAAACCCCTCGATCAGGGCCTCGGTTCCATCGATGGCGGACAGCCGGGCCTTCACATCGCGCAGCCGGGCGTAGTTCGCCTCGCTGTTGTCCTCGCCGAGCGCCAACTCGGCGTCCTTAAGTTCCCTAATTAGGGAATGCCATTGCCGATGCAAGGCAAGAAGTTGCCTCCAGGTCAGCAAAACATCGGCTTCGGCGGCCTGCGGCCTTGCGCCCCACACCGAAGGCGTGGTGATCGCACGCTCAATGCGAGCAATGAGGTCGGCAAAACCCTGGCGGGTGCATTTAAGCCGGAATAGGAATCGGCCGACTTGCGGGCATCGGCTTTTCCACTCGTCGGCCCACAACCTTGATCTCGCTTGCCTCCTCAGCGAGCGCACCGCCGGTTACGTTAAACAACCCAATATTCCTGTGGATTTCCCGAACTAAGTCACTTACGCGGCCGCTTACCAAATCGAATTCTGCGTCACTAATCACGCCAGCTTTCAAGCGGTTCAGATCGGCGACCATTTGCTCGATCTCTAGGTCGTGCACGAAGTGATCGATACATCGTTCGACGAAATCAGGCGACGGAACATGGGCTAAAATCGGAAATCGCATAAAGAGGCGATGACCACGCTGCAAATTGTCACTTCTATCCCCGTGAATGTCTTGTAGGACCTCATAGTAGCGACGGTATTTATATCCGATTTGCGTGTAAATCAGTTCAACGTCAACTTCTCCATGCATAATCAAAAGGTCATACAAGGCCTGGCGAAACTCCTCCAATTCGTCGGATAGTTCGAGGTTCGAAACTCTTTCGCCTTTGGTATCTAGAAACTCAGGATAGTGGACAAGCATTCCAAGCAGTACTTTTTGAAGTCCGTGCTTGTAACCTTCCTTCTCAATTCGCAGCTCTCTCTCTACCAGACGACTTTTTTTGGTCGAATCGCGTCGACCCTTGGTCACGCTCCAAAAAAATTCGGACAATTCAATACGGCAAGTGCGAAAATACGCGGTATTGACGACCTTATCTTCGATGCCCCGGATTATCGAGTAAAGTTTGTGCTCCAACGCCGCTCGCGAATCCGGCGTATCGAACTTTTGTCCAGAAGTCTCGCGTTCCCACAGCACATCCCAAAGGGGGAGAGATCTAAGAAGAACGTCCTTAAAAGCTTCCAACCCTTTCTGCCGGATCAACTCGTCCGGGTCTTTGCCGCCTTGCATGAAAGCAAATCGAAAAGTTCGACCGACCTTTAGGGCGGGCAGAATTCGATCGACGGATCGATAGGCCGCATTCATTCCAGCCTTGTCAGCATCGAAACAAACGATCGGCTCCGGGGACAATCGCCACAGCGTCTGAATTTGCTCTTCGGTAAACGCGGTTCCCATGGTCGCAACAACGCTCTTAAGTCCCGCTTGATGAATGGAAATTGTGTCCATATAGCCTTCAACCACGACCACCGACCCGTCGTCGTGAGCTGGCTGGCGAGCGCGATGGAAGTTGAAAACTGTCTTTCCCTTTTGGAAAAGCGAGGTATCCGGGGAGTTTAGATATTTGGGTTGCACCTCGGGGTTCAGTGCTCTTGCGCCGAACGCGACTACTCTGCCTCGCTGATCTTGTATGGGAATAGTGATCCGATCGCGAAAACGATCGTACGGGACGGGGATGTCTTCCCCGGCAATCAGCAGCCCAGCTTCGACCATATCCGCAACTGAGACACCGAGCGAGCCAAGATGCTCCTTAAGCGCATAGCGATCGGCAGGCGCATAGCCAATTCTAAATTCGACCTGAGTGTTGCTCTTTATGCCGCGGTCAGAGAGATAACCCCGGGCTTTCGCACCGCTCGCTGATGCAAGTTTTGTTTCATAGAACTTGGCGGCGAGCTCCAAAACGTCATGCAGAGTGCGGGCCTTTTGTTCGCGCGCCTCTGCTTCAGGTGAAACTTTGGGAAGGGGAACGCCCGCGAGGCTAGCCAGCCGTTCCACAGCTTCCGGGAACGACAGGCCCTCGGTCTGCATAACAAAGTCGAAGATGTTGCCGTTTTTCCCCGACGAGAAGTCGAACCACATCGCCTTCTGGTCGTTGACGAAGAATGACGGCGTCTTTTCCTTGTTGAACGGCGACAGCCCCTTCCATTCCCGCCCGGCCTTGTGAAGCTTGACGCGCTTTCCCACTACCTCCGAAACGGGAAGGCGCTCGCGCAATTCATCCAAAAATGAAGGGGGAAAGCGCATCGACATCCACTCTCACGAAAACGTCGGCGACTCGCAAAAATCCCCACTTGAGAGTCTCGTCCTACCCGAACGAATCACCCATTATACAACAAAGAAGAACAAACAATGAACTAATCCATATCATTGATATTACTGCGGTAATCTACATTTCGGCCATAAGCGCCAGTCTTCTCCACAGCCCAAAGAGTGCCCTAAGGCGTTTTCCACAAGCGGACCGGTTGAAGGCGCGATCCAGTCCTAGAGCTGAGGGTAGGTTCTCTTAACTACCCCGCCAGCAGCTTCTTCACCAGCGCACTCGCCTTGGAGAAGTCCATCTGCCCGGCAAAGCGCTCCTTGAGCGCCGCCATGGTGCGGCCCATGTCCTTGAGGGTGGCGGCCTCGAGTTCCTTGATCAGCGCCGAGATCGCCTCGCCGGCCTCGCGGTCGGACAGCTGTCTGGGCAGGTAGGCGGAGATGATCGCGATCTCCTCGCGCTCCTGCGCGGCGAGGTCGGCGCGGCCTGCCTTCTCGTAGATCTCGAGCGATTCCTGGCGCTGCTTGATCATCTTGCCCATGACGTCAAGGATCTCGGCGTCGTTGAGCGTCATGCGTTCGGCGGCGCTGGTCTCACGCTTGAGGACCTCGGCATTGATCAGGCGCAAGGTCGAGATGCGGCGCTTGTCCGCGGCCTTCATCGCGTCCTTGAGCGCGTTGTTGATCTCCTCACGCAACACGGCTATGGCCTCTCGCAAATGCGCCCGCGCCGGCGCGGCGGAACTGGCGGGCGGGCGCAAGATTTAGGCCCTCGGCGATGCTGACACAACCGCAGAATAGACCGCTCTGGGACGACCCCAAGGCGACGGCGCTCCTCGTTCTGGCGGACGGCACCGTGCTCGAAGGGCTCGGCTTCGGCGCGACCGGCCACGCCGTCGGCGAGGTCTGCTTCAATACCGCGATGACCGGCTACGAGGAGATTCTCACCGATCCCTCCTATGCCGGGCAGATCATCACCTTCACATTCCCCCATATCGGCAATGTCGGCACCAACGAGGAGGACATCGAGACCGTCAATCTCGCGGCGACGCCGGGGGCGTGTGGCGTCGTGCTGCACAGCGCCATCACCGCGCCGTCGAACTACCGTGCCACCCGGCATCTCGATCAATGGCTCAGGAGCCGCAGCGTCATCGGCCTTGCCGGCATCGACACCCGCGCGCTCACCGCGCGCATCCGCGAAAAGGGCATGCCGAACGCGGTGATCGCGCACGAGCCGTCCGGACGTTTCGATCTCGACGCGCTCAAGCGCGAGGCCAAGGCCTGGCCGGGGCTCGTCGGCATGGATCTGGTGCCGATGGTGACGACCGCGCAGCGCTTCACCTGGGACGAGACGCCGTGGCGCTGGGGCGAAGGCTATGGCGAGCACGGCGACGCGGAGTTCAACGTCGTCGCCATCGACTACGGCATCAAGCGCAACATCCTGCGCCAGCTTGCCGGCAATCAATGCGCGGTGACGGTGGTGCCGGCAACGACCTCGGCCGAGGACATCCTGGCGCTCAAGCCCGACGGCATCTTCCTCTCCAACGGCCCCGGCGATCCGGCGGCGACCGGCGAATACGCGGTGCCGGTGATCCGCACGCTGATCGAGAAGAAACCGGTGTTCGGCATCTGCCTCGGCCACCAGATGCTCGCGCTCGCGGTCGGCGGCAAGACGATGAAGATGCATCAGGGCCACCACGGCGCCAACCATCCGGTCAAGGACCTCTTAACCGGCAAGGTCGAGATCACCTCGATGAATCACGGCTTTGCCGTCGACCGCGCAAGCTTACCGGCGGCCGCGGTCGAGACTCACGTGTCCCTGTTCGACGGTTCCAATTGCGGCCTGGCGCTCAAGAACCGGCCGGTGTTCTCGGTCCAATACCATCCCGAGGCCTCGCCTGGCCCGCGCGACAGCCACGCCCTGTTCCGGCGCTTCACCGCGCTGATGCGTGAATTCCGTCAAGGTTAAAGAGTTCTGTCGGCGGGTGCGGAGTTAGAAAATTTCAACCCGATACCGATAGAACCGGCGGGCCGCATGGCGGCGAGGCCATAGTCAGATGTCGACCCACCGCGCTGCGCATCCGATAACCCACCGCTTCAAGGACGATGGGACGATCCCCAACAATCCGGAGCTGCCGCTCGTCCTCTACCGGCGCGCCATCGATCTTGCCGGATCGCCCGATCCGGAGAAAGTAATCGAGAAGACGTTCGCCGCGCATGGCTGGGGCGACATGTGGCGCAACGGCATTTATCCTTATGTGCATTATCATTCGATGATTCACGAGGTGATGGCGGTGGCGCGCGGGCGCGCGACCGTGCGCTTCGGCGGCGCCAAGGGCCGCGACATCGATATCGTCCCTGGCGACGTCGTGATCCTGCCGGCAGGCACCGGCCACCAACGCGTCAAGCAGACACCGGAGCTGGTCGTGATCGGCGCCTATCCGCCGAGCGGCAAATTTAATCTCTGCCGCGGCAGCAAGGCCGAGCACGCCAAGGCGCTGACTGCGATTCCGAAAGTGCCGACGCCGGCGAGCGATCCGGTGTTCGGACCGAAGGGCCCGCTGCTAGCGCTGTGGCGTGAATGATTTCGAGCTGGCTCGCGTTCTGGGACAGCCCGCATTGGATCTATGTCAGCGCGCGCCACAAGGATGTCCACTACCGGCTGCTCGCGCGCGAGATCGCCGCGCTCGTCCCCGAGCCGCAGGCGCGAGTGCTCGACTATGGCTGCGGCGAAGCGCTGCACGCCGATCAGGTCGCGGCGGCGGCAGGCGAGCTCCTCCTGTGCGAGGGGGCGCCGGGGCTGCGCGCCGCGCTCGTCGCGCGCTTTGACGGGCATTCCAAGATCCGCGTGCTCGCCCCCGATGACGTCGCGCACCTGCCTGCGCAGTCGCTCGATCTCGTCGTGCTGCATTCGGTCGCCCAATATCTGACCGTGCAGCAGGCGGATGCGCTGTTTGCATTGTTCCACCGCCTGCTCCGCCCATCTGGCATTTTGGTCGTCAGCGACGTGATCGCACCGCACGTGCCGGGCGCGACCGATGCCGCGGCGCTGATCCGCTTTGCCGCCGCGAACGGCTTTCTGGTCGCGGCCTTGATCGGCATCGCCCGCACGCTGATGTCCGATTACATGCGGCTGCGCTCGCGCCTCGGGCTCACCCGCTATGACGAGGCGACGATGCTGCGGAAGCTTGCCGCGGCCGGATTTGGCGCCGAGCGCGCGGCCAAGAATATCGGCCACAACCCGGCGCGCATGACCTTCATCGCGCGGCGGCGCTGAAATCCGCGTCGGCCTTGCGGCGGTCGCGCCGATTTCGTTGTTGCGGCAAGGCGGTCGGTCACCCACATGAGAAACGGCTTGCACGGACAGGGGGCGCACCGCCGATTGCAGCTCCGGGGATAACCGGGCCGCGCCGACGGGGTTGCCCTTCCCCGCCGGTGGTTTCTGGTCTAAACAGCGCCCGCGCGGGGGCCTAAGACCTGGCGCCTATTGGGGGACGCGCGACAGCGCGCCCTTTTTTTGCGCCTTGTTCATGCACGGAGCTTGATGCCCAAGCGGACTGACATCTCCTCGATCCTGATCATCGGCGCCGGGCCGATCGTCATCGGCCAGGCCTGCGAGTTCGACTATTCCGGCACGCAGGCGTGCAAGGCCCTCAAGCAGGAGGGCTACCGGGTGATCCTGGTCAATTCCAACCCGGCGACGATCATGACCGATCCGGAGCTGGCCGACGCGACCTATATCGAGCCGATCATGCCGGAGATCGTCGCCAAGATCATCGCCAAGGAGCGCCACGTCCTGCCCGGCGGCTTCGCGCTGTTGCCGACCATGGGCGGGCAGACCGCGCTCAACACCGCGCTGTCGCTGCGCAAAATGGGCGTCTTGGAGAAATTCGGCGTCACCATGATCGGCGCCACCGCCGACGCGATCGACAAGGCCGAGGACCGCGAGCTGTTCCGCGAGGCGATGACCAGGATCGGGCTCGCGACCCCGCGCTCGCATCAGGTCAAGACGCTGATTCAGGCGCTCGAGGCGCTGGAGGATATCGGGCTGCCGGCGATCATCCGGCCGTCGTTCACGCTCGGCGGCACCGGCGGCGGCATCGCCTACAACAAGGCCGAGTTCATCGACATCGTCGAGCGCGGCATCGACGCCTCGCCGACCTCCGAAGTGCTGATCGAGGAATCGGTGCTCGGCTGGAAAGAGTTCGAGATGGAGGTGGTGCGCGACAAGAACGACAACTGCATCATCGTCTGCTCGATCGAGAACGTCGATCCGATGGGCGTGCATACCGGCGATTCGATCACGGTGGCGCCGGCACTCACCCTCACCGACAAGGAATACCAGATCATGCGCGACGCCTCGATCGCGGTGCTGCGCGAGATCGGGGTCGAGACCGGCGGCTCCAACGTGCAGTTCGCCGTCAATCCGCAGGACGGCCGCCTGGTCGTCATCGAGATGAATCCGCGGGTGTCGCGCTCCTCGGCGCTCGCTTCGAAGGCGACCGGCTTCCCGATCGCCAAGGTCGCCGCCAAGCTCGCGGTCGGCTACACGCTCGACGAGATCGAAAACGACATCACCGGCGGCGCCACGCCCGCCTCGTTCGAGCCGACGATCGACTACGTCGTCACCAAGGTGCCGCGCTTCGCTTTCGAGAAATTTCCCGGCGCCGAGCCGGTGCTCACCACCTCGATGAAATCGGTCGGCGAAGCGATGGCGATCGGCCGCACCTTCCAGGAAAGCCTCCAGAAGGCGCTGCGCTCGCTCGAAACCGGGCTGACCGGGCTCGACGAGATCGCAATCCCGGGCCTCGGCCACGGCGACGACAAGAACGCGATCCGCGCTGCGCTCGGCACGCCTTCGCCCGACGGCATCCTGAAAGTCGCGCAGGCGATGCGGCTCGGCATGAGCGATGCGGAAATCCACACCGCCTGCCGGATCGATCCGTGGTTCCTGGCGCAGCTCCGCGGCATCATCGAGATGGAGGCGGAGATCCGCGCCAAGGGCTTGCCGGCAACGGCGCGCTCGCTGCAGCGGCTCAAATCCATGGGCTTTTCCGACGCCCGGCTCGGCAAGCTCACCGGCCTTGCCGCCGAGGACGTCGCCGCGCGCCGCCGCGGGCTCGGCGTGCGCCCGGTGTTCAAACGCATCGACACCTGCGCCGCCGAATTCGCCTCGCCGACCGCCTACATGTATTCGACCTACGAGGTGCCGTTTGCCGGCCGCGCGGCCGATGAGGCGGCACCAAGCGACAGGAAAAAGGTCGTCATCCTCGGCGGCGGCCCGAACCGCATCGGCCAGGGAATCGAGTTCGACTATTGCTGCTGCCACGCCGCCTTCGCTCTCAAGGAGGCCGGCTATGAGACCATCATGGTCAATTGCAATCCGGAGACGGTGTCGACCGACTACGACACCTCCGACCGGCTTTATTTCGAGCCGCTCACCGCCGAGGACGTGATCGAGATTATCGACACCGAGCGCGCGAACGGCGTGCTGCACGGCGTCATCGTCCAGTTCGGCGGCCAGACGCCGCTCAAGCTCGCCGAGCCGCTGGAGAAGGCGCAGGTGCCGATCCTCGGCACCTCGCCCGACGCCATCGATCTTGCCGAGGACCGCGACCGTTTCCGCGAGCTCCTGCACCGCCTCAAGCTGCGGCAACCGAAGAGCGGCATCGCCACCAGCCCGGCAAAGGCGCGCGCCATTGCCGAGGAGATCGGCTATCCGATCGTGATCCGCCCGTCCTACGTGCTCGGCGGCCGCGCCATGGAGATCGTGCACGACGCGCAGCAGCTCGAGCGCTATGTGGCGCGGCTCGCCGCCGATCTTGATCGGCCTTCGGAGTTCGCGGTCTCCAGCAAGCGGCCGCTGCTCATCGACCGCTACCTGACCGACGCGGTCGAGGTCGATGTCGACTGCCTCGCCGACGGCAACGACAGCTACATTGCCGGGATCATGGAGCACATCGAGGAGGCCGGCATCCATTCCGGTGACAGCGCCTGCTCGCTGCCGCCGCACAATCTCTCAAGGGCGGTGATCGGCGAGCTTGACCGGCAGACCCGCGCGCTCGCTCTGGCGCTCAAGGTCGGCGGCCTGATGAACGTGCAATACGCCATCAAGGACGGCGACATTTACGTGCTCGAGGTCAATCCGCGCGCCTCCCGCACGGTGCCCTTCGTCGCCAAGGTAACCGGCATCCCGGCGGCCAAGATCGCGGCGCGGATCATGGCCGGCGAGACGCTCAAGAGCTTTGCGCTGCGACCGCAGCGTTTCGAGGCTGGCGCTGCCGGCCACATCGGCGTCAAGGAGGCGGTCTTTCCGTTCGCGCGCTTCGGCTCAGCGGTCGACACCGTGCTCGGACCGGAGATGAAGTCGACCGGGGAGGTCATGGGCATCGACCGCGACTACAATGTCGCCTTCGTCAAGAGCCAGCTCGGCGGCGGCTCGCGCCTGCCGAAAAGCGGCACCGTGTTCGTGTCGGTCAAGGACGCCGACAAGCCGCGCATCCTGGAGCCGGTGCGCCTCCTTGCCGCCTTGGGGTTTGCCGTGCTCGCGACCTCGGGCACCCAGCGCTATCTCGCCGAGCAGGGGGTCGCGGCGACCCGGGTCAACAAGGTGGCCGAAGGCCGCCCGCACATCGTCGATGCCATCAAAAACGGCGAAGTCCAGCTGGTTTTCAACACCACTGAGGGCGCGACCGCCTTGGCCGACAGCCGCTCGCTGCGGCGGGCGGCCCTCTTGCATAAAGTCCCGTACTACACCACACTTTCAGGGGCTGTCGCCGCAGCGCAGGGTATCAAGGCCTATCTCGGGGGAGACCTCGAGGTGTGTGCGCTGCAAACTTATTTCGCGGCCGCCGCCGATCCGAAATCGGAGCGGACTGCGCGACAGCACGTGTAGAGACAAGCTTACGGTCGCGTGGCCAGGCAATGCTTCGGCCCGCGACTGGAATTTTGTCTCTAGCGGTATGGAGGTTGACGACCGATGGACAAGATTCCGATGACGGCGGAGGGCTACTCGGCACTTGAGGCCGAGCTCAAGCACTGCCAGCAGGTGGAACGTCCGCGCATCATTCAGCAGATCACCGACGCACGCACCCACGGCGATCTGTCGGAGAACGCCGAATATCACGCGGCCAAAGAGTCGCAGTCCCTCAATGAAGGTCGCATCGCCGAACTCGAGGACAAGCTCGCGCGCGCCGAAGTTATTGACGTATCGAAGCTTTCCGGCGACACCATCACCTTTGGCGCGACCGTGACCTTAATCGACGAGGACACCGACAAGAAAACGGTCTGGCACATCGTCGGCGAGCCCGAGGCGGACGCCAAAAAGGGCAAGATTTCCATCACCTCCCCGCTCGCGCGCGCTCTGGTCGGCAAGAAAAAGGGCGTACAAGTCGAGGTGGTCACGCCGGGTGGCGCCAAGGCCTACGAGATCGTCAAGATCGAGTGGAAATAGCCAGATACGCCGCCCTCCGGGGCCAATGGCGCCCGGCCCTTGCCTGCCCCGGGCAGCGCTGGAACCGCAACGCTGTGGGTATTGGGTTGCGCGCCTTGCATAGCTTGTGAGGATGCTTAGATTTTAAGGGCAGTTGCGCGCTCGGGGCTCAGTTTCCCCCGAAAAAGGCCGCAGCCGGTCGACCGAAGTCCAGACTTCCGGCTTCGCGGGGCATGCGGCAGGTCCATTGTTCGCCTCAACGGCCTGCCTCAAACGGACGGATCGAGTCGGTGCCGAAAACCACCCACGCCAAGGTCGTGATCATCGGATCCGGGCCCGCGGGCTATACGGCGGCGATCTATGCCGCGCGTGCGATGCTCGATCCGGTGCTGATCCAGGGCATCGAGCCCGGCGGGCAGCTCACCGTGACCACCGACGTCGAGAACTATCCCGGCTTCGCCGACGTGATCCAGGGACCCTGGCTCATGGAGCAGATGCAGAAGCAGGCGGCCCATGTCGGCGCCAGGCTCGTCCCCGACCACGTCAACGCCGTCGATCTGAAGCGGCGGCCGTTCCGGATCGAATGCGATTCGAGCGACATCTACCTTGCCGAGGCGCTGGTCTTGGCGACCGGCGCGCAGGCGCGCTGGCTCGACCTTCCTTCTGAGCAGAAATTCCGCGGCTATGGCGTGTCGGCCTGCGCGACCTGTGACGGCTTCTTCTATCGCGGCAAGGAGGTCCTGGTGATCGGCGGCGGCAACACCGCGGTCGAGGAGGCGCTGTTTCTGACCAATTTCGCCAGCAAGGTCACGCTCGTGCACCGCCGCGGCGCGCTGCGCGCCGAGAAGATCCTGCAGGACCGGCTGTTCAAGAACCCGAAGATCGCGGTCGTCTGGGATAGCGTGCTCGACGACATCAGCGGCAAGGACAATCCGCTCCGGGTGACCCATGCACGGCTGAAGAACGTCAAGACCGGCGCGGTCGTCGAGTGGCCGGTCGACGGCATCTTCATCGCCATCGGCCACAGCCCGGCGACCGAGCTGGTCTCAGGCCAGGTGGAGATGAAGCCGTCGGGCTACATCAAGACCGCGCCGCACTCGACCGCAACGTCGGTCGCCGGCCTGTTCGCCGCGGGCGACGTGGCCGACGACGTCTATCGGCAGGCGGTGACCGCCGCCGGACTGGGCTGCATGGCCGCGCTCGAGGCCGAGCGATTCCTTGCCGCGCACGCCGAGCGCCGCGCCGCGGCCGAGTGAATTCGCAGCTGCCCTCGCCGCGCGGGGGAGAAGAGTGACGCAATGGACTGGGACAAGCTCAAGGTCTTTCACGCCGCGGCCGAAGCAGGCAGCTTCACGCATGCGGGCGAGCAGCTCGGGCTGTCGCAGTCGGCGGTATCGCGCCAGGTGAGCGCGCTCGAGCAGGAGCTGGCGGTTTCGCTGTTCCATCGCCACGCGCGCGGTTTGATCCTCACCGAGCAGGGCGAGTTGCTCTACCGCACCGCGCACGACGTGTTCATGAAGCTCGAAGCGGCGCGCACCAAGCTGACCGATAGCCGCGAGCGCCCGAACGGCGACCTGCGTGTGACCACGACACCGGGCATCGGTGTGCATTGGCTCACGCCGCGGCTCGGCGATTTCATCGACCTTTATCCGGAAATCAACGTCACGCTGCTCACCACCGAGGAGGAGCTCGATCTCGCCATGCGCGAGGCCGACGTCGCGATCAGGCTGCGGCAGCCGACGCAGCCGGACCTGATCCAGCGCAAGCTGTTCTCGGTGCATTTCCACGTCTACGCCTCGCCCGAATATCTCAAGCGCTTCGGCACGCCGCGCACCTTCGATGATCTCGACAATCATCGCCTGCTGGTGCTCGGCGGCAGCATTCCGACCTACCTGCAGCGCACCAACTGGCTGACCGACATCGCCCGCGACGGCAAGGGGCCGCGCAAGGCGCACCTCGTCATCAACAACATTCTCGGCGTCCTGCGCGCCTGCCAGCGCGGCCTCGGGCTCGCGATGCTGCCCGACTATCTGATCGAGGGGAATGGCGGGCTGGTGCAGCTCTTTTCCGAAGGCGATCCGATCGCGCTCGACGCCTATCTGGTGTTTCCGGAGGAGCTCAAGAGCGTCGCCCGCGTGCAGGCTTTCCGCGATTTTCTGGTCGCCAACGCGCAGCGCTGGAATTTCTGATAGCGTGATCCGGAACCAGTGAAAGCCGGTCTCCTGAATCGATCCATCGTCCGCTGAAGGCAGTTTGCTCGACCGCGATGCGCGTGGCACTCGGCATAGTTCGGCTGTTTCCGGAAGGCGGGCTGCAGCGCCATTGCCTCGATGTCGCCCGGCTGCTGCTGGACCGCGGCCACCAGGTCACGGTGTTCACTTCGAAAAATCTCTGCGACCTGCCGGACAACCTTTCGCTCACTTTGCTGCCGGTCCGCGCCTTCACCAACCACGGCATCGACCTCGCCTTCGCCAGAAAATTCGCCGCCGCGACGGCCGGCCGGTTTGACCGTATCGTCGGCTTTAACAAGCTCAGCGGTCTCGATGTCCTTTATTGCGCCGACCCGCCGGTTGACGTGCCGCGGCGGGCGTTGCGGCACCGGTTTTTGCCGCGCCACCGGGTGCGGCTGAAACTCGAAGCCGAATCGTTCCGGCCGACATCGGCGACCCACATCATTGCGCTGACCGCTTCGTTGGCCGAGACCTATCGGCAATATTGGCAGCTCGATGCCGACCGCTTCACCGTCATTCCGCCGGTCATCGATTCGACCCGTCGCCGCGACGACCTGCGCTATCCCGAGCGACGCCAGGCGCTGCGCGCCGCGCTGCATATCCCGCATGGCCGTTCGGTATGGCTGTGGATCGGCGCCAAGCCGCACATCAAGGGGCTCGACCGGGTCCTGGCTGCGATGGTCGGCCAGCCGGACGCATTCTTGCTCATTGTCGGTGTGACCGCGACCCGCGGCGAAGGGCGCACCGCGGCCGCGAAGGCGCAGCGGCTCGGCATTTTCGATCGGGTGCGCTTCTACGGCTATTGTGAGGATATTCCGGATTTTCTCGCCGCCGCCGATGTGCTGGTGCATCCGGCGCGCCTCGACGTAACCGGCCAAGTGCTGCTGGAATCGATCATCAACGGTCTTCCGGTGATCGCCTCGGCCTGCTGCGGCTTCGCCGGCCTGGTTCACGCCGCCAATGCCGGGATCGTGCTGCCCGAGCCGTTCCAACAATCGGCGCTCGAGGCCGCCGTGAGGCGGCTCCAAGACGCGAGGCTCGTCGACTTGTTTTCCCGCAACGGCATCGACTATGGCCGCAGCGTCGTGCCGCTCGACGGCATGGTCGTTGCCGCCGATGTGATCGAACATGGCCCCGATCTCGGCGTCCGAAGCGTGCAGGCGTCGGCGCCGCGGGTTGCCGCGGCAGCCGCCGAAGCCGTCAGCGAAACAGCCTCGAGCGCAGCGCCCTGAAGCTGCGCTCGATATCGCGAAACAGCGCCGGCGTCGGCAGGGCGCGAAAGCGGACCGGCTGCGCCCCAGCGGCGCGAACGCGCGACAGCACCGTAAAAAATTCGCGTGCGATCACGCTCGGCCGCCGCGCCGCGAATGCGGCATGATCCGCAAGCTCATTGCCGCCGCCGGGAAATCGCCCGGCAACCGCGAGAACCGCGTTCCGCCAGTCTTCGGCGTCGTTGGTCGGCGCGATGCGGCACGGCAGGTCGGACTCGGTGTAGGGCGGCACCGGCGAATACACCGCCTCGACGCCGCTCGAGCCATACTCGGCCGCGCGGATGTCGGATTTGCAGTCGATGAAGGCTTGCTGGTCGGCCTGCAGTCCCGTCGGCAGCGGCCGCACGCCGATGAAGGGACCTTCGGCGAGCAGCCGACGATACTGTTCGGGAGCAAGCCAGGCGACAGTCTCGCTGCGGCTGAATTGATCGCGGACGCCCGGCGCGAAGCGGCCGACCAGAAGGATATCGGTGCCGATCGTGCGCAGTGCCGCATCGATGCCCCTGCATGCGGATAGAACGTCGTCGGTGACTGCTACGGCCGCGCTCGAGGTCCATAACAGCCAGGGTCGGCCGGCGGCTTTCTTCGGCGGCGGATTCTCGACCCCGGCGTTCAAGAGCAATTGACTGCGGCCGGCGAGACTCGCGCCAAGACGTCGTTCGAGCGTCGCCAGAAGACGCGCTGACGGCGCAGTAATTCGTTGCGCATTCTTCAGGCACCAGGCGACCGACTCGGCGTCGCTCGCGCGCCGGCCGCGCCAGCTTTCCTCCGCGCCCGGGTCCGGCAGCAACAGATCGTCGATGTCGTAAGCAAAGGGCGGCGCCGCCCGCCGCAGCCAGGCAAGCTGGCGGCTGCTCGGAACGCGGTGCGCGAGAACGACGTCGTAGCCGTCGGCGATGTCGCCGCTGATCGACAGATCACGGTCGACGACGGCGTAGCCGCCAATCTCGCCTTGCGTCCGCAGCAGATCGAGTAACGGCCGCAGGCGCATCTGCGCAGCGTCACCGCCCCTTTCCAGGAACAGCACGCGAAACGGCAGCGTCAGCCCGGGACGGGAATCATTGGCTACGGGGCCGAGCATCGCCGGGCCGGGTTCGCATTGGCTAAGACTGGCTGATCGAGCACGTCAGTGATTGAACCCGTATTGGGCGATCCATACTATGCCGCGGCGAGGATCAATGCCACGATCACCGTTTGCGTCGTCGCTCGCGGACGCCGGGCGGATCGCGGCCTCGTCTCCGCTTCGGACAATGACGGCGCGGCGCGGATCGGGAAAAATCGGGTCGGGGCAGCGTGAAAAGGAAAAGCGTCACCGTAAACGACAAGATGCAGCGCGGTTATCGCTACGCGCTTGTTGAACCGGCCGGCCGCAATTTTGCTCCCGAATTCCGGCCGGAATTGACGCCCGCGCAGATGCTCAGCCTCGGCGTGTTCTGCGGCAAGTATATGACCGACTGCCGGGGAGAATTCCCGCGCAGCTGGTTCGTCCGCGCCAAGCTTGCCAAGAACGAGCGCGACTGCTCGCTCAACTATTTCGGCGTCAATGCGAGCCAGAAACTGTCGGTATGGCGCCGCAATGGCTGGATCTACCGCGACGACCCGCGCGGCTGGTTTCAGTGGTATTGCCGCTACTATATGGGACGCCGCATTCCGGACGAGGACGCGCGCCAGATCAAGCGCTGGAAGGCGATCCGCCGGCACGTCCGCCAGGTAGAGCGCCATTGCGAGCCCGGCGACGTGAGCTGCCGGCCGCGGCAACGCCAGGCTCTTCTGCACTGGGCCTATGATAGCCGGAAGATTTGATAAACTTCACACTGCCTTCACAGATTGTTGGCTGTCGCGTGCGAGTTAAGTCTGCCATACGGTGCCTGTCCGCAGCTTCGCGATTGCTCTCGGGAGGATGAACCATGCTGACACGCAGACATGTATTTTATGCCGGCGCTGCGGGAGCGGCAGCGTTCGTACTTGGCCGGCTGGCGTGGCCCGGTTCGGTCATCGCGGAGGAGGGCAAGAGCTACGAAGTCAGCCACTCCGACGCGGAATGGCGGAAGCTTCTGAGCCCCGAAGCCTATGAAGTGCTGCGGCACGAGGGCACCGAGCGGCCGTTCACCAGCCCGCTCCTGAAGGAGCACCGCGCCGG
>Ga0187781_10001527_pt1 | contig 17508 bp, 13 predicted proteins | sample 0715_SJ02_MP02_2_FD_132447 | JGI IMG/M metagenome (GOLD analysis project Ga0187781, IMG submission 132447) | Tropical peat soil microbial communities from peatlands in Department of Meta, Colombia - 0715_SJ02_MP02_20_MG | ecosystem: Environmental > Terrestrial > Soil > Wetlands > Peat | place... | reverse complement strand
GATAGCCGTGGCGCGCGCGGGAATCAGCAACGTGGTGGCCAGTTGCGGCACGAGCCTGGCGGGGCCGCAGATCAAATTGCTGGGCCGGTTCACGAAACGCGTGATCGTCAATTATGATCCGGACGCGGCGGGGCAGGCGGCCACGGAGAGATCCATTTCACTGCTGCTGGAAAACGACTTTGAGGTGAAAGTGCTGGCGCTTCCGGCGATTGGCGACAAGAAAGCGGACCCGGACTTGTTCATCCGCGAGAAAGGAGCCGACGCGTACGTGAAAGCGCTGAAGGAAGCTCCGCCGTATGTGGACTATCTGATCGCTCGGGCACGGCAAATGGACCTGACGACTGGAGAAGGGAAGCTGCGGGCGCTGAACTTCCTGATGCCGTTTGTGCAGAAAGTTCCGAATGCGCTGCTGCGGTCCGAATGGGCCACGCGGATTGCGCAGCAGTTGCGTATTGACGAGCCGGTCCTACGCGCGGCGCTGAACAAAGCGGCGACGGAGCGGCGCAGCGAAGTGAAGACCAGGCCCGAGTTGGTCGGCAAGACAGGAAAGCCTGCGGAGCGGCGGTTGATTCGCATGCTGGTGGAGGCGGAGGAGTTCAGGCGGGAGCTGGCAAAGAAGTTGAAGCAAGGCGGGCTGTACCAAGGGCTCGAAACGGAGAAGATATTTGCGGCGTTGATTGTCGCTGGGCTAGCGGACCAGCCGGTGCAGCCGACGGAGATCGGGGCGCTGCTCGAAGACCGCGACCGTGGGGTGTTTTTCGAAATCCTGTTTGAGGATGCTGTCGAGGGGACCTGGGAAGAAGCCGAAAGCTGCATGGAAACCCTGCGGAGCCGTCAGATTGAACAGGAGTTGGCGCAGGTGCAGCGGGAGATTGAGAGCAATCGAGCGGGAGCAGGGCTGCGGGAATTGTTGGTTCGCAAGCAGGAGTTGCTGAAGCGAAGGGCGGCCGGCGGGTAGGGGTCTGGTTGAAGTGGTTGCTGGGTGGGCATGACGGAAGAGACAAAATCACGTCGGGATTTCTTGGGTACGGGAGCGGTGCTGCTTGCGGCCGCGGGCGCCCAGGGCCCGCACGGAATGGATGTCGAGAAGGCGTGCCTTGCCGATGCGAGGAGATCTGGAGCGACGGGCGATGGCAGAACGCTGGACTCCCCTGCAATCAACAAAACGATTGAGGCGTTAGCGGCCGGCGGCGGGGGAACGCTCTGCTTGCCGGCCGGAACTTATCTTTGTTTTTCCATCCAGTTGAGGAGCAACGTCGCGCTGTGGCTGATGCAAGGCGCCACGATTCTTGCAGCGGATTCTCCCGAAGAAGGAAGCCGTAAAGGCTACGACCTGGCCGAATCCAATACTCCGTGGGAAAGCTATCAGGATTTCGGGCACAACCACTGGCATAACAGCCTGATTTGGGGCGAGGGTCTTGAAAATGTTTCGATTCTGGGGCCAGGCCTGATTTGGGGCAGAGGGCTGAGCCGTGGCTGGGGTGTAGGGCCAAAGGCGGAATCACCGGGAGTGGGGAACAAAGCGATTGCACTGAAAAATTGCCGAAATGTGCTTTTGCGCGATTTTGGCATTCTCCAGGGCGGGCACTTTGGAATTCTCGCCACCGGCGTGGACAATCTCACGATCGACAACCTCGTCATCGATACGAATCGCGACGGCATGGACATCGACTGCTGCCGCAACGTTCACGTTTCGAATTGCACCGTGAACTCGCCCTGGGACGACGGTATCTGTCTGAAGAGTTCCTACGCGCTCGGCTATGCGCGCTCCACGGAAAGGGTCACCATAGGAAATTGTGTGGTCAGCGGCGATTTCGAAGAGGGAAGCGTGCTCGACGGCAGCTTCAGGCACTTTGGCACGGAATCAAAAGTGCCACGGACCGGGCGCATCAAATTCGGGACGGAATCCAACGGTGGTTTCAGGAATATCACAATAGCGAATTGCGTATTTGATGGTTGCCAGGGATTCGCGCTGGAATCCGTGGATGGGGCGCTGTTGGAAGATGTGAGCATCACCAACATCACGATGCGGGACCTGTTCAATCCGCCGTTCTTTTTGCGTTTGGGGGCGCGGATGCGCGGGCCGGAAGGTGCGGCCGTGGGAACCATTCGGCGCGTGGCGATCAGCAATGTCGTTTGCTCGAACGCGCGGTCATCCATCAGTTCGATTGTTTCCGGAATTCCGGGACACCCGATTGAGGACATACGGTTCAGCGACATCCTGATCGAACATCGCGGCGGCGGCACACAGGAGGACGCCTCCCGCCGATTGCAGGAGGCGGAGAAGGAATATCCGGAGCCGAATATGTTTGGCCATACGCCGTCGCACGGATTTTTCCTCCGGCACGCACGGGGAATCGAGATGAACAACGTGAAGGTTCAAGCTCTGAAGGATGACATCCGCCCCGCTTTTGTGCTTGAGGGCGTGCGGGACGCGGAGTTTGTCGAAGTGCGCGCCCCGCACGCCGAAGGGCGGCCGACGTATTTGCTGCGAGACGTTGGCGAGTTTAGCCTGCATCGGTGCCGGCCGGTGGGGGATGTAGAGATTGGGGAAGCCCGGGAGAAGACATGGTAAGAGAGCCCCTCCCGTCCTGCCGTAGGAAGACAGGGCGAAGCCTCTTTCCTAGTACACAAAGGCCGCGTACGCACAAAGACAAGGGGAAGACCTCAAGGAAAGCATTGACGCGTTGCCACTTAGGCATGTAACGTAGATAGGTTGTGCGGGTAACGGTTTCGCTCTTTTCTGCATCTATTACAGGAAGAATATAGAAGCATGAAGAACCGTTTATAGGGCGCAGCAAGTTAGCAGGCGTGGGGCAGCGGCACGAAAACGGCGCGGCGAATCGAGCTTCAGGGCAAAATACTAAGAGCTTCGTGGAGGAGCATGTTCCTCCGTATGCCGGTTCGTGGCTGTCTCTGTCCGCTCTACGTTAACGAGGCCCAGGTTAGCGCGCGCAATCTAAGCGTGCGGTTTAGCGATTGAAAGAGCGGGAGGCGTGTTGTGGCGGCTACGGGATTAGAAGAGAAATATGATGCGGTACGACAGCTCATTGCCATTGGCAAGGAGCGCGGCTACCTCTTATACGACGAAGTAAACGATTCCCTTCCTGCCGAAGTGCATTCTTCGGAAGAAATCGACGACCTTCTCACCACATTCGAGCGCAATGGCATTGAGATTTACGAGGACGCGGCCTCGGCCAAGGCGGCGCGAGCCGTGGAGGTATCCTCCGAGCACGCCGATCATGACGTTGTGAAGGAGGATCTCCACGCGGAAGAGGGCGGAAGTGATCTGGACCTGACACCCGGTTCGCTCGAGAAGACCAACGACCCGGTGAGGATGTACCTGCGGGAGATGGGCACCGTGCCCCTGCTGACACGCGAAGGCGAAGTGACCATCGCCAAGCGCATCGAGCGCGGGCAGTTGGTGGTCATGAAGGCGATCACCCGCTCGCCGATCGTGATCAAGGAACTGATCGCGGTGGGCGAAGACCTGCGCAAGGGCGCGCGGTCGATCAAGGAGATCGTCCAGTTTGACGACGAAGAACTGACCGAAGAGAAGATCGCCAACAAAACCAAGCAGACGCTGAAGCACATCGACAAGATTGCCAAGCTGTACGAGCAGGCGCTGAAGGAAGCAGTTCGGCTCGATAAGACGCCGAAGGGGAAGAAGAAACCTTACGTTCGCGCGAAATGGGCGGTGGCGCGGACCCGTGTGGGGATTTCCCTCGAAATTCGCGGCATTGACTTCAACCCGTTTGAGAAAAAGAGACTGGTCGACAAGATGCGCGGGACCGTCGAACGGCTGCAATCGCTCGAACGCGAGGCGGGGCGGCTCGAGCGGCGTGCGGATGTCTCCAAAGGCGAGAACGCCGCAGAGGCACGTCGGGAGCTGCGCACGCGTCGGTCGGAGCTGAAGGATATCGAAGAGGCCAGCGAGGTCGGGCTGACTGAGCTGAAGCGCACGCTGACGATTATTCAACGCGGCGAAGCGGAGGCCGAGCAGGCCAAGAAGGAATTGATCGAGGCCAACCTGCGCCTGGTGGTTTCCATCGCAAAAAAATACACGAACCGCGGATTGCAGTTCCTCGACCTGATTCAGGAAGGCAATATCGGCTTAATGAAGGCCGTCGACAAGTTCGAGTGGCGCCGAGGATACAAGTTTTCGACATACGCGACGTGGTGGATCCGCCAGGCCATCACACGTGCAATTGCCGACCAGGCGCGCACGATCCGTATCCCGGTGCACATGATCGAGACGATCAACAAGCTGGTTCGCACCAGCCGGCAGTTGGTGCAGGAACTCGGGCGCGAGCCTACCAGCGAAGAGATCGCCAAGCGCATGGATATTCCGGTGTCCAAGGTGCGCAAGATCCTGAAGATCGCGCAGGAGCCGATTTCGCTCGAAACGCCGATCGGGGAAGAAGAAGATTCGCATCTCGGGGATTTCATCGAGGACAAGGCCGTTGTGTCGCCTTCGGATGCAGTCATCAACCTGAACCTGAAGGAGCAGACCTCCTCGGTGCTAAAGACGCTGACGCCTCGCGAGGAAAAGGTCATCAAGATGCGTTTTGGACTGGACGACGGCAGCGAGCACACGCTCGAGGAAGTCGGCCAGTCGTTCGCCGTTACGCGCGAGCGCATCCGTCAGATCGAGGCAAAAGCACTGCGCAAGTTGCGGCATCCGTCGCGGTCGCGGAAGCTGCGCGCGTTCTTGGAGGGGCCGTCGCGGGACTATCTGTAGAAAAATAGAAATTGGAGAACAGAAAAGGGGAACGCCCGGTGAAAGCCGGGCGTTTTTTTATTCCCTATCCATGGGTCGATGACCGGGAATCGGGGACGCTGTAAAAATGGCGCAACAGGTGAATGATCCAAAGCGTCGTGAAGAGTAGAAAGCCGCCGAGCGCGTACCACATGCCCTGCCAGTCGAAATATCCGATTCTGGGAAGATTCGCGTTGACCGCCTGGGACATCCCGTACAACAGAAGAAAGAGAAGAGCGCAGCCCCACCAGGCCATTTGCCCGCGGAAGGAGCGCCAGGATCGCTCACGGCGCTGCGGGGCAAGCCAGTAAGACTTATTGGGAAGATTGATTTTGTCTTCGGGGATCGAAGGAAGCAGGCGGGGCACGATGAACGCGGGGATTGTGCCAACAACGATGACGACTCCGAACAGCAGGAAAAACGCCGGTTTAGGTTGCCAGCCGTTGGGCACGCCGCGGCCGGTAAAGTGAGAGGTCATCACATCCGGCAATTGCGGATAGACATGCACGCATTCGAGGACCGCAAAAAGCAACAACACGCAGAATAGGATTGTCGGAAGGCGGGAATCGTTCATTGGGCTACCTGGCAGCGCATTGCAAATCCTGTCTGCGTGTAATCCGCTTGCGGCAACCATCGAACTATTAGGAACTCTTCTCTTCGCAGACTCGGTGCGGCCTGACGGGGCACAGTTTGGGAGCGAGCTTCTGGCAAGAGGCTAGTCCCGCTGACGATGGACAGCAAGAATCTTGCGCAGCGATGTGCTCAAGAAGTCCTTGCGTTTCTGGCACGAATCACCCAGATTGGAAGCATTCCCAGCCAAACTTGACGATAGGATGTGAACGGGGAATTTCCCTATGAAACGAAGACAGCAGATTGCCGCGCTCGTCATTGTGTTGCTGGCAGGACTCACCATTTATGGATTCTGGCAGACGCGAGAGCCGCTGGTGGTGGGAACGAGTCCTACGGCGTCTGAAAATGAGCTGGTGGACCAGAGTCCGCTGAAAACAGCGCAGCAACTGGCGCCGCTGGCCACCACGCACGACGAGAGAGTTCTGGCTCAGGAAGGGTTGCGGCTGGCCGATTTTGACGTGGATCAGGCGTTTGACAATGCTCTGCGCCGGGCGCGTCTGCATCCTCCGCCGCTTTCGGCGGACGCCAAAGAGGCGGAGTCGCGATTACAGAAGCAGGAAAAGCTTCTAGATGCGGACCAGGCGCGCGTGAAACTGCTTACCGACGCGATGACGAAGGCGAGCGGAGACAAGAAGGACGTGCTCCAGGCGGACCTCATCCAAGCAGAGGCCGACGTCGAACTCGATCAGGACGAAGTCGACGACGCGAAGGAGGATCTGATCCGCGCCGGCGGGGACGTTATCGACCGTATCCAAGCGCTGAAGAAAGAGCACGAAGAGACAAACCATGGCACGCCGAACGCCGTTCCCACAGGTCCCGAACCTGCCGACCAGGTCGGCTTGATCCATCGCATGGGACAGTGGCGTGAACTTCACCAGAAGCAGATGCTTCTGTGGTCGGCGAAGACGGATACGGAAACCGCCATGGCAACGCTGGAAGCCAAGCACAACGCCCTGGACGCTCAGGTAGATGCAGAGAAGGCCACGGAACCGGAACTGGCACACCACGCAAAGGGCACGAAATCGGAGAAGGCGGCAGTGCATGTTTCCGCCGCACAGAAAAGTCAGGACGAAACCGCCGCCCTGCTGAAGAAGACTCAGGATCTGGCCAACAATCAAAAAATCCTTTCCGCCTACGACAAGCGCATCGAAACAAAGAAAGAACTTGCCGCCGTTTACGCGCAGTGGATCACTCTGGTTGCGGCCCGCCAGAGAAGCGTGGTGCATCGCGGCCTGATTGGGGTTGCCATCATTCTTGTCATCGCGCTCATTGGGCTTTTCTTCAGCTCGTGGATGGATACGCTGGTCAAGAAGTTGCCCATGGACCGCCGTCAAATGGAATCGCTGCGGACGGTGGCGCGAGTCTCCCTGCAGATTTTGGCGATATTTCTAATCTTGCTGGTGTTGTTCGGACCTCCGGGGCAATTGGGGACGTTCCTCGGCCTTGCAGGCGCTGGCCTCACTGTGGCGCTGAAGGATTTCATCGTAGGTTTCATCGGCTGGTTCGTGCTCATGGGGAAGAATGGAATGCGATTGGGCGACTGGGTAGAGATTAACGGTGTGACAGGGGAGGTAGTCGAGATCGGTCCGTTTCATACGGTGTTGCTCGAGACAGGAAACTGGACCGACTCCGGCCATCCGACGGGCCGCCGCGTGACATTCACGAACAGTTTTGCGATTGAAGGCCATTACTTCAACTTTTCGACCACCGGCCAATGGTTATGGGACCAGATCCAGGTCGTCCTACCGATCGGCAAGGATCCTTATCCCCTGGTGGATGCCCTTCGTAAGAGGGTGAGCGAAGCGACGCGGGAAACCGTGCGGCAGGCAGAACAGGAATGGCAAGGTGCCATCACCTCACGCGAGCTCAGCGGTTTGTCCGCCGAACCAGCGATCAGTGTGCGACCGATTGCAGGAGGCATTGAAGTGGATGTGCGATACGTAACCCGCGCGAATGAACGCTATGCCATGCGCTCCAGGCTGAATCAGACCGCCGTTGAGTTGCTGGGAGGAAAAGTCCAGCCGGTGACAACCTAGGATTTCCCGCGGGCGCGGACCTCTTCGGAAGTGAGGCCGTAAAGAGGCGGAGTGGGCACGCCGAGAATCCCAAGGCAAATATAGAGTTGTCCCCGATGGTGGATTTCGTGCTCGACCATGGAGCGCATCCATTTCCACCTGGCGATTTCCATTCCGCCGACGTTCGCGCATCTTTCCTGCAAGCTGGCGTCGCCCAGTTTCGAGAAAATCTCCATCGATTCCGTGTGCAGGCGTTCCATGAGAGAAAGAATCGCGTCGAGGCTGCTGGCGAGTTCCTTGCCGTGCGTTGTGTAGCGGCTGGGGTTCCCTTGAATGTTTTCGGCAAAGAGGTAACGTTCCGAGACGGCGATGTGACGCAACAGGTCGCCGAGGGTGAATCTTCCGGGCGCATAGCTCCAGTCAATTTTGTCGGGAGGCACGCAGCGGGCCACGCGCATGGTGCGCTCTCGGACATTCCCGAAATATTGCAGAAAGGGCTGAATCGCGCGGATTTCCATGGAAGGACTCCCATTCGAACAAAAAGCAAATTTAGCAGGTTGGCCGGTGGAATTGTGTCTGTTTCAGGGAACCCGCAGGCTGGGCAGATGGCGCTGGCCACGGGCTATAGGGAGTGGAGGGTCAGACGGTGGAAGCGTGAAGGAGCCTGCGGGCCCGGCCCGCGGTCAGGGTTGCGGCTGAATATATGAGCGCGAGCAGAAAGAAGCCGATGGCGATGCTGAATCGTTCGGCGATCCAGCCTAAAGAAAATGTAATGGTCAACTGCAGGACCGTGGCGAAAATGGCGAATGTCGATTGTGTGCGTCCCATGAACTGCTTTGGGACGATGGACATGAGCGAGGATTGCGCGACGATGCCGGCGAGGGCGCGGCAAAATCCGAAGCTGCCTTGCAAAAGGCTCGCGCCCGGCAAGAACACCATGTAAGGCATGGCCACATGGCCGAGCGCCATGGCGGCCATGGCGCCAACATACAGCGGAAGACGGAAACTCTGCGGCAACTGGCTGGTGATTATGCCGCCGATGATCGCGCCGACAGCCCAGGAGGCCTCAACAAAGCCCAATCCGCGCGCACCCGCATGCAAGATTTCGCTGACGAGCGCCACCAGAACCACGTTTGAGCTGACGATACTGGCCATCAGCAGAGCGTGCGTGACGCCGAGAGCCATTACCACGGGCTGCTCGCGCAAGTACGCCCAGCCTTCTTTCATATCCGCGTAGATCGCCAGCGAAAGCCCCGCTTCCGCCACTTCCGGATTTTCGCCCGCTTCCAGGGCTTGCGCGGTGGCTTCCGCGGACTCCGAGAATTCGCGCGGATACTGGCGGTGCTTGAGCGGGGAAACATAGCCGCTTCGCAGCGAATAGAGACAATATGCCGAAACGAAATAAGTGAGGCCGTCGATGCACAGGATTCCGGCGATGCCCGTGTTGTCGTACATGAATCCGACGAAGACACCTGCCAGCAGCATGCCGGTCTGCACGCCGACAAGAACGGTGGCATTGGCGCCGGTGAACTGGCTCGGCGGAATCACTTCCTGCACGAGGGCGTTAACATTGGCCCAGTACATCGCCGAACCGGTGCCGGTGATCAGGGTCATCAGGTAGAGGTGCCAGAGGTGCAGATTGCCGCGCCATGCGATGTAGGAAATGGCTAGCACGGCAAAACCTCGCGCCAGATCGAGCAGCACGCCAAGGTAGCGGCGATCGTAGCGGTCGATGAGCACGCCGCCAAGAAAAGGAACGACCAGGCCAGGCAAAGTGACCACGATAACTTGCCAGCTCACCGCCACGGTAGAATGTGTGGCGGCCATTATGTACCAGCTCACGCCGATGAAGTTCATCCCGCTGCCGAACAGCGATACGAACATCGCCGTGAAGAAGAAGCGGAACGAGCGCTGCCCGAGGAGCAGCCGCCAGTCCACACGATGTGTGGTCGCGGGGGCCATGGAGCTTATTAGCTTACTATTGCAGGGCGCTCGAACGCGTGAACGGTAGCCAAATTCGAAACGCATGGCAGAACAGAATTGCAGCGAGGATTTGCGCGGCGGTGTGATTTTAGGGTTCGAGGAGAGTGCCAGAAGCTGAGTGGATGCGCCAGCCGGTGCTGCAGAAAGCGACATAACGGGAAATATCCTGCGGGTCATAGAAAACGAGGACGGATTTGTTCGCCTTGTAGTTTCGGGTCCAATCGGTTCCGCGGCCCATCATGGGCTTGTGTCCTCCGACAGGAAACTCGTAAATGATCACCGTCTTCTTGAAGCTCCAGCTGCCGATTCGCTGTTGGGAAAGAACGTTGCCCCAGGAACTGGCTCCGGTTCGAAGAAGTTCCCGCTCCCAAAAGGCTCGAAAAGTCGCCTTCAAGGCGACCGGCATGGCGATGACCAGCATTCCGGCGAAGAAGATCAGATTGACCGGACTGACCCGCGCGCCGCTTCGAATTACGGGGAGGCAACTCCACAAGAAGCCCCATAGAGCGACCAGAAGAGCCAGAGCAGCGAACTTGCCTGGCAGGCCAAGGGTGACCTTTCTTGGAGGCGGTTCGACCTTTTCGTTGCGAGAAGGCGTGGGCTCTTCAGGGATTGCCGTTACCCCAAGAGGCCGGTTCTCGTCAGGAAAAAGGACGCTCATGACGCCGAGTATAAACCAGCGGCGGAAACCTTGCGGGGACGCGCCTCGTTGCGACTATGATCTTGATGTGAGTGATCTGCTTCGAATCGACCATTTGAGGGTGCAACTGGCGACGGCCGCGGGCTGGGTGGCGCCTGTAAACGATGTCTCCCTGCGGCTCGCTTCGGGAAAGACTTTGGGGCTTGTGGGCGAATCGGGCAGCGGGAAGACCATGCTGTCCCTGGCGCTGATGGGGTTGCTGCCGAAAGGAGCGAAAGTCAGCGGGGAGGTTTCGTTGGCTGAGGCCGAGCAAAAGGCCGGAGAATCTGCCACAGAGACACGGACAGTACAGAGCCAAGAAACGAAGGCGTACCGAAATCTGGCTGCATTGAAGGAAGAAGAATGGAGGGGCGTGCGAGGGCGCGAGATCGCCATGATTTTTCAGGAGCCGATGACATCCCTGAATCCCGTGATGCGGATTGGGGCACAGATCGAGGAAGCGATCCTGGCGCACGAGCCGGAGATTGGTGGTGAGGCGCTGCACCGGCGTTTGCTAACCGCGATGGAGCATGCAGCCCTGCCTGAGCCGGAAACACGGGCACGACAATTTCCGCATCAATTGTCGGGTGGGCTGCGGCAGAGGGTCATGATCGCGATGGCGCTGGCACCGCAGCCAAAACTGCTGATCGCAGACGAACCGACCACGGCACTCGACGTGACCGTGCAGAAACAGATCCTCGAATTGCTCGATCGCCTGCGCCGAGAATTGGAGTTGGCGCTCCTTTTCATTACGCATGATCTCGGTGTAGTCGCGAAGGTGGCCGATCGCGTCGCAGTGATGTATGCGGGGCGAATCGTGGAGGAAGGGCCGGTGCGGAAAGTGCTGACGTCCCCGCAGCATCCGTATACGCAAGGGTTGTTGGCCGCCTCACCGACACTGGAAAAGCGCACGCTGCAACCGATCCCGGGGAGCGTGCCGCAGTTGAGCGACTTGCCTGCCGGTTGCGCATTTGCCCCACGCTGTTCCTTCCGGCGCAGCGAGTGCGACAAGGCAGTGCCGGAGTTCCGTCAACCGGAACCGGACCATGGCGCACGGTGCGTGCTGCTATGAGTTCTCTGCTTTCTGTGAAGAATCTCCGGAAGAGCTATGTGCGCGGCGTGGGACTGCTTGCGAACGAGGGCAAAGGCCAGCGCTTCGTCGCGGTCGATGACGTCAGCTTTGAGGTTGCACAGGGGGAGACGTTGGCGATTGTCGGAGAAAGCGGCTGCGGGAAAACTACTCTGGCGAGGATGATTCTGCGTCTGATTGAGCCAGACCGGGGCGCGGTTCTTTTTGAGGGGGTCAACCTGCTGAAGCTCAGTGGTGCAGAGTTGCGGGCGCAGCGGCGGCAGATGCAGATGATTTTTCAGGATCCGTTCGCGTCGCTCGACCCGCGCATGCTGGTCGGAGAGATTGTCGCCGAGCCGCTGGCAATCCACGAGCCGCGGCTTTCGAGAGCAGACCGTACGGAGCGCGGAGCGGAAATGCTGCAACGCGTCGGCCTGGAGGAAGGAGCGCTTCGGCGGTATCCGCACGAGTTTTCCGGTGGCCAACGTCAGCGCATCGGCATCGCCCGGGCGCTGATCTTGCGGCCGAAGCTGGTTGTGGCGGACGAGCCGGTTTCCGCATTGGATGTTTCTGTTGGGGCGCAAGTTCTGCTCCTGTTGAAGGAGTTGCAGCGGGAATTCCAACTGACCTATCTTTTCATCTCGCACAGTCTGCCGGTAGTGACTCAACTGGCCAGCCACATCGCGGTGATGCGCGCCGGGAAACTCATTGAAACCGGCCCGGCGGAACGGGTCCTGCGGCAGCCTTCCCAGGCCTACACTCGGGACTTGCTGGCGGCGGTGCCCGAGATACCGCAGGCCAGCCAGGTATGATATTTTCCCCACGGGTCCCGCGTACTATTCCCTAGAAAGACGTCTCTGCAATCCTGTGGTGTGAAGGAGTCCTCGATGGCAACCGAACCAATGCCGACCCCTATGCCCGCGGAGCAGCCGAAGGCCGCGATCTCGGCTGCGGGAAGAATTTTTGGCGTGCTTTTTTCGCCCAAGCCCACCTTTGAAGACATTGTCCGGAAGCCAAGTTGGATGCTTCCCGTCATCGTGCTGGTCATTCTGAGTGCGATCGTCGCGTTCGGAATCAATCAGAAAATGAATTGGCGGGAGTACATGAGCCAGCAAATCGAGAAAAGCCCCGCAGCGGCGCAGCTCTCCGCTGAACAGAAAGAGCAAAGAATTGAAGCGGGAGCGAAATTTGCTCCGTACAGCGCGTATATCTTCGGCATCCCGGCACCCGTAATCGGCCTGTTTGTCGTCACACTCATCCTGTGGGGTGCGTACAATCTGCTTGCAGGGGCCAATGTGAATTTCAGCACCGCCCTGGGGATTGTCTCGCACGCTTTCGTGCCGGCTCTGGTCGCGAATCTCATTTTTCTGCTGGTGCTTATCTTGAAGCCCTATGGAACGCTCGACCTGGATAACCCGGTGGCCACAAACATAGCCGCCTTTTTTCCCGAAGACTCGGCGAAATGGCTGATGGCGGCGGGAAAGAACATCGATATCTTTGTCATCTGGATGACCGCGCTGATCGCCGTCGGTTTTGCTGCTGCCAATCCCAAGAAACTGAAGGGCGGAAAGTCGTACACGATTGCCTTCGGATTGTTGGCTGTTTGGGTCGTCTTCCGGATTGGAATTGCGTTCGCCTTCTCCTGATACACTGAGGGAGTGAGTTTTTCTTTTGAAGTTCAGCAAAACGACCCGGCGGGCGGGCGGCGCGGGCGGTTGACAACACCGCACGGAGTCATCGAAACGCCGGTATTCATGCCGGTCGGAACCGCCGCCACCGTGAAGGGCCTGACGCAGGAAGCACTGGAAGAACTCGGCGCGAGCATCATTCTTGCCAACACATATCATTTATATCTGCGGCCGGGACACGAACTGATTCGAAAGCTTGGCGGCCTTCATGCCTTTATGTCGTGGAAGAACGCGATCCTGACGGACTCAGGTGGCTATCAGGTCTTCAGCCTGTCCGGACTGCGTAAGATCACGGACGATGGCGTGCGATTCCGGTCGCATGTGGACGGCTCCGAGCACCTGCTCACGCCGGAAAAAGCAGCTGAGATCCAGCTTGCCATGGGTTCGGACATCGCCATGGTGCTGGACGAGTGCATCGAAACGCCCGCCCCACGCGACGTGGCACAAGCCGCGATGAAGCGAACCACCGAATGGGCGCGGAGAGCGCGTCGCTATTTCCTGGATCGCGCAGAGCGCAACGGAACCCCGCCACAGTGGCAGTTCGGAATCGTTCAGGGAGCCACCTTCGCGGATCTGCGGTGCGAGAGCGCCCGTCAACTGCTGGAATTGGATTTCCATGGATACGCGGTGGGAGGCCTGGCGGTCGGCGAGCCACACGAAGTGACCTGCGAAATGGCCGAGGCTGTCACCGAATTATTGCCCAAAGAACGGCCGCGCTACCTGATGGGGGTCGGCCGGCCGGAGCAGATTGCCGATTACGTGGCGCAGGGCATCGACATGATGGACTGCGTGCTGCCGACGCGCGCGGCGCGGCACGCGTGCCTGTACACAAGCGAAGGACGCGTGCTCATCAAGAACGCGCGGTATGTAGAGGACCAGCGGCCGATCGATCCGAACTGTTCCTGCAGCGTTTGCCGCCGCTACACGCGTGCGTATCTTCGGCATCTGTTCGCCGCCGGGGAAATCACCGCGGCGGTCCTGGCGACCCATCACAATGTGCGGTTTTACCTTGACATAATGGGCCAAATTCGAGAGGCTATCACTTTTGGACACCTAGAGAATTTCGCGTCAGGACTGCGCGCCCGCTATGCGGCGGGGCCAGCTTGAGGCGAAAAAGCCGGGCGCGCGCAGCAGGAGAGCGCCGCCGTGGCAACCCGCGTTAGGTCGACTCTCAGGGCGAGAATCGGGCGGGCAGGGCAAGCGGGAAAATCCCGCTTGCGGCGAGTGTTGCTCCCGTCACTGAAACCTAAGGGGCCTTTGGCCTACGATTTAGGATGACGGGGGGTTGCGAAAGGGTACGGTAGGAAACAAGCTCATGAATTCTGCAGCGTTTCTGATGTGGCAAGCGGGGGGTATCGGTGGATTGGGCGGATTTTTGCTTCCCCTGCTGTTGATGTTCGGCATCATGTATTTCCTGGTGATTATGCCGCAGCAGAGGCAGCGCAAGAAAATGCAGGAGATGATCGGCGCCATCAAAAATGGCGACAAGGTCATCACTACCTCGGGAATCTACGGCACAATCAATGGAATCGACGGCGACACCTATATCTTGAAGATCGCCGATAACGTAAAAATTCGCATCGCGCGAGCAGCGATAGGCCAAGTGGAGACGACCGAAGATGCCAAGTAACTCCACGATGGCCTCTGTGCGGCAGCGCCCAATCTTCTAACCATGAATCCCAACTTGAAGTGGAAAGTCATTTTCATCCTCGCAGTGGTTGTTCTTTGCCTGTATTCCATCTTCGGAATGCCCTCTTTCCCCACATCCCTCGTGCAGATCAAGGATAATTTCGCGCGCCAGATCAAGCTCGGGCTGGACCTGCAGGGCGGAACGCACCTGATTCTGCAGGTGCAGGTGCAAGAGGCTGTGGCGCAGGAGACGGATCAGGCCATCGACCGGCTGACGACGGCGATGCGCCAGAAAAACATTCATTACGAAGAAGTGCGCCGCGTGGATGACGAGCATTTTGTCGTTCGCAACGTTCCTCCCGACCAGTTCACGCAGTTCCGTGACCTGTTGCACGACCAGTTCGAAAACACCTGGATTGTAGGCAGCGCTCCGGGAGAGGCGAACTCGACGCTTCTGACCATGCGGCCGACAACGAAGGCTGCGATTGAGGAAACGACAATGTCACAGACGCTCGAGACCCTCGAGCGCCGCATCAACGCCCTCGGCCTCACCGAGCCGACGATTCAGCCACATGGCCGGGTGGGACAGGACAACGAGATTCTTGTGCAGCTTCCGGGTGAAGGCGACCCCGCTGCCGCCAAGCGCGTCATTCAGGCGGGCGGCCAATTGGAACTGAAGCTCGTCGAAGATCCGCAGACGTATCCTTCCGAAGCAGCTGCGCTGGCGGCCAAGGGCGGTGTGCTACCTCCGGGCACGGAGCTTGTGCAGGGCAGCAGCGATGCACGCACGGCCCCGGGACAGACGAACCCCGACGTGTGGTATGTGCTGAGCCGTACCCCCGCTGTCACCGGGCGCGACCTGCGCAGCGCGACGGAAAGCCGCAACACGGAAATGCCCGGTCAGTGGCAGATCAATTTCGTGCTTTCCAGCGATGCGGGACGCAACTTCAGCCGCTTCACCGGAGCGAACATCGGCAGGCAGATGGCCATCGTTCTCGATCACAAGGTTTATTCGGCGCCGACGATCCAGGGGCAAATCAGCGACCAGGGCCGGATCGACGGGAACTTCAGCCAGGAAAGCGCCCACGAGCTGGCGCAGATTCTGCGCGCTGGTGCCTTGCCCGCCTCGATCAAGTATCTGGAAGAGCGTACGGTCGGACCTTCCCTGGGAGCTGACTCGATTCGGCATGGCGTACAGGCTTCGATCCTAAGCCTGTTCGTTGTCATGGCGTTCATGGTGGTCTATTACCGCATGTCCGGCGTGAACGCCGTGCTGGCTTTGATACTGAACTTGATCATTTTGCTGGCGGCAATGGCGATGTTTGGAGCTGTTCTTACCTTGCCCGGCATCGCCGGCGTCATCCTGACGATCGGTATGGGTGTGGATTCCAACGTTCTGGTGTTCGAACGAATCCGCGAAGAGATCCGGAATGGCAAGTCGGCTTCTGCTGCAGTGGACGCGGGATTCGATAAGGCGTTCCTGACCATCATCGACACGCACGTTACTACGGTGGTTTCAGCCGTATTCTTGTTCATCTTTGGGACCGGGCCGATTCGCGGATTCGCCATTACCCTGACCATCGGTTTGATTGCCAACGTGTTTACGGCCATTTACGTGTCCAAGACGATCTTTCAGTACCATCTGGCAAAGATGGACCGCCAGGCGGAATTGAGCATCTAGGGGTACCGGGACTTCTGGTGCTTTTGGGTTCTGGGTTGGGTGGCGCCTCTCGGGTAGGTTGGAAGACTTCGGCCTGTAAGAAGCGCGAGTCTCGGGATGCCAATGCCGGGTTTGATTGACACCAACTCCGGGAACAAAGAAGAACACCCTGGAGTCTAAAGAAGGGAAGCGCACAACGGCATGATTGAGCTTTTCAAACAGCCCAATATCGATTGGATGGGCAAGGCCAAGTATTTCTTTGCTTTAAGCGGTCTCCTGCTGGTCATCGGATGGGCCGCAATCATCTTCAGGGGCGGCATCAAGTACGGCATCGACTTTCGAGGCGGCACAAACGTCGATGTCATTTTCTCCCAACCTCCCGACATTGATAAGTTGCGCTCAGGGCTCCAGGCACAGGGACTTAGTAACACCGAGATCCAGGGAATCAGTTCGAGCGCCCTAAGCACCTCCCACTCCAACGAAGTGTTGATCTTTGTCGAGCAGGCCGGCCAAGGTGATGAGGCTGTCGGCGAGAGCAGGACCAAGGTTATAAATGCGCTGGACGCCACTTATGGGGTCTCCGGTTCTTCCAAGCCGGATTTCAATGCCGTCACTCCGGCTGCTTTGGCAAACTTCCTTTCGCAGAAGGATCCTCTCGGGCTGTCCATTGGGGCCGGAGATAAGTACCAGACGCTGGCGAAAAATCTCTTGGCCTACCGCGACAAAGATAGGAACGGCGTGGTCAGTAACCTCGCCGAGCTCTCGCAAGTTTCCGGTGCGACCCCGGCGGTTGTCGCGGCGATTGAGGAGAACTACTCGCTTGCGCCGTTCGCCATTCGTAACGTGGAAATTGTTGGGCCCAAGGTAGGTGCCGAACTTCGCAATCAGGCCATTCGAGTTACCCTCTATGCTTTGGCGGGCATGCTGGTATATATTGCCTTCCGGTTCTACGGCGGACAAATTAGCGGTTCGACGGGCTGGGCAGGTAAAGGCGGTTTTGTCCTCCGCTTCATTGATCGCATCATCTTTGGAGTTGCGGCGGTCCTCGCAGTATTTCACGATGTGTTAATCACCCTGGGGTTATTTAAAATTTTCGGATTCGAAATTTCGCTGACGGTTATAGCCGCACTGTTGACCCTGGTTGGTTATTCGATGAACGACACGATCGTCATCTTTGACCGGATCCGGGAAAACAATCGGCTTTTGCGGAAGGAAGCTTTCGCGGACGTAGTAAACAAGTCGATCAACCAGACGCTTTCGCGAACGATTCTGACCAGCGGATTGACTTTCCTCACCGTGCTCGTCCTGTTCCTGATGGGCGGCCAGGTGCTCCGGGCATTTAGCTTTGCCCTGGTGGTGGGGATTGTGGTAGGAACGTACTCCAGTTTTGGGATAG
>Ga0187781_10001526_pt1 | contig 17513 bp, 14 predicted proteins | sample 0715_SJ02_MP02_2_FD_132447 | JGI IMG/M metagenome (GOLD analysis project Ga0187781, IMG submission 132447) | Tropical peat soil microbial communities from peatlands in Department of Meta, Colombia - 0715_SJ02_MP02_20_MG | ecosystem: Environmental > Terrestrial > Soil > Wetlands > Peat | place... | reverse complement strand
GTGCCGCTGACGGCGCGCAGGCCTTTGGGCATGCGCGTCTCGTAGTAAGAAAAATCTCCCTCGAGAGCGCAACGCCGCACTCCTTCCTCCGACACCCACAGATGACGGAGCATCTCGCCCACACTCAGCGCGCCTTTTTCGGGCTTCCAGTTCATATGCTCGGGCCGCAGCAAAACAAACACTTCTTTGCTGCGAGCGCGGACCGCTTCCTTCTGCTTCGGGAAAAATTCGAAGAGCGTCATGCGCGGATTATACGACAGACCAGCCGGCCGCATCCGGTGTCTAATTATCCGGAGGACTGCAGGCTTCGAATTGACACGCCGGAAAACACTGAATAGCTTCAGTTCGTCTGATGACTGGACTGATCCGGGAATGACGCGCTGCCTCAATTGCGGAGCCGAGCGGGACGCCGACATTTGCGCCGCATGCGGACTGGGCTCTTCCGCGGCGGAATTTACACTGCGGAAGAAACTCCTCAATCGCACCGCGGTGTTCCTTCTCGGTGCGATCGCTTTTGTGGTGGCGAGCGGGCGTTACCCGGCGCTCGAGCTTGATGGAATCCTGATTTTCATCGGCGTTTTGTTTTTCCTGACGCTCGGGATCGTTATGTGGCTCGAGCGGCGCGCGCTTCGGCATGCCGAGGTGGAAGCGCTGAAGCGCGTTTACTATGGACTCATCCCGTTGCCGTGGCTCCTGGCGGCGGTGCTGTTGATGAACGGGGCCCTGGATCACACTCGCCCGGAGGTCCGATACACACGAGTGGTCGGGAAGTTTTCGATGCCGGGGCCTGTGGCAAATCGGCGCTTGATCGTGAATTCGTGGCGCCCGGAGCACCGGTTCGAGCGCGTGCCGGTGGATCGCAGAGATTTTGACCGTTTCAGCGCAGGCGATAGCGTCGAAGTAAGAGTGCAGGAAGGGCTGATCGGCATTCCGTGGGTCGAGGGCGTGAGCCGGCCGTAGCAAGTCCGAATTGGGCCCGCGAGATTTTCATAGACGGGCAGGATTTTCGCGCTTGAGAAACTGGCCGGCGCCGGGCTTGCCCGTAAATTGGCCGCCTTCGACAACCGTGCGCCCCCTCGAGAGAACAGTTTTCGGGACGCCTTTCACGCGAATTCCTTCGAACATCGAATAGTCCACGCGCATGTGATGCGTTTTCGCGCTGATGACTTGCTCTTCGTTCGGATCAAACACGACGAGATCGGCGTCGGAGCCGATTGCAATGGTGCCCTTGCGCGGATACAGGCCGAAGAGTTTTGCCGGAGCGGTGGAGACAAGCTGAACGAAACGATTCGATGAAAAACGGCCGCCATGTACACCGCCGCTGTATACCAGGCTCAAACGATTTTCGATCCCTGGTCCGCCATTGGGGATTTTCGTGAAGTCGTCCTTGCCCAGCTCTTTTTGCTCTTTGAAGCAGAAAGGACAATGATCGGTTGAGACGACTTGAAGATCATCTTTCGCGAGTCCCTGCCAGAGCTTTTCCTGGTGCCACTTTTCGCGCAATGGCGGAGTGAAAACATATTTGGCGCCTTCGAAGCCCGGCGCGTCCATGTTTTCGAGTGACAGGTAAAGATACTGCGGGCAAGTTTCGGCGAAGGCGCGGAGGCCGCGGTCGCGGGCTTCGCGGACTTTTTCAAGCGCGTCGTTGCAGGAGAGATGCACGATGTAAACAGGCGCGCCGGCCATTTCCGCCAGCGCGATAGCGCGCGAGGTCGCTTCGGCTTCGGCAGTCGTAGGACGCGTGAGCGCGTGATATTTGGGTGCGCGCTTTCCCTCGGCGAGCGCGCGCTGAACGATGACGTCGATGGCGCCGCCATTTTCGGCATGCATGCAAATCATGCCGCCGGAGCTGGCCGCCTGACTCATCGCGCGAAAGATCGTGGCATCATCGAGCATGAACACGCCGGGATAGGCCATGAAGAGTTTGAATGTGGGGACGCCTTCGCGCACGAGCGTTTTCATCTCCGCGAGCTGCGCATCAGCTAGATCGGTGATGATGCAATGGAATGCGTAGTCGATGGCGGCTTTACCGTCGGCTTTTTTCATCCAGGTGTCGAACGCCTGGTGAAGCGTCTGGCCTTTGTATTGAATGGCAAAATCGATCAGCGTCGTGGTGCCGCCGAAAGCAGCCGCGATGGTGCCGGATTGGAAATCATCCGCGCTCGTCGTACCGCCGAAGGGCATGTCGAGGTGCGTGTGAACGTCGATGCCGCCGGGCATCACGTACATTCCGCGGGCGTCAATCAGCTTGCCCGCGTTGTCGGTGGGGAGGTCTTTGCCGATCGCGGAGATTTGGCCGTTCAAGATTCCGACGTCGGATGGGTAGGTATCCGTAGCGGTCACGATGGTGCCGTTCCGGATCAAAGTGTCGAAGCGCATGAGTGGAGAGTCTCCCGAAATCCTGCTCTCGCGACGTAGCTTACACCGGTTGCACTTGCTTTGGCACCAGCGGGAACCCGCACATACCTTTCGGTCCTTGCCAGTTCGAGGAACTTGGGGACAACTGCGGAAAACCGCACTAGAATGGCGTGTTTTCGGAGCGGGCCTATTCCTACAAGTGACGCCATGCCTTTGCGTGAAGTCGCCCAGAAGCTGGCGCCGGAGCAATACGAGCGGAACTTCGCGGAAATTGCCCCGCGCATGACTCCGCGGCAGGCGGCTGTGGAAGCCGCGCGCTGCCTCTATTGCTTCGACGCGCCTTGCACGCTCGCCTGCCCAACGCACATCGACGTTCCGGCATTTATCAAAAAAATTTCGACGGGAAATCTTCGCGGGTCGGCCCGCGTGATCCTCGAGGCGAATATCCTGGGAGAGAGCTGCGGCCGTGTGTGCCCTACCGAGGTACTGTGCGAAGGCGCGTGCGTGATGGTCGAGAAGGGAATCAAGCCGATTGAAATTGGGCGGCTCCAGCGCTACGCGGTGGATTACGCGCTGGAGAGAAAGCTTCCGCTTTTTTCTGCCGGAGCGCCGAACGGAAAGAAAATCGCATGCATCGGGTCGGGGCCGGCGTCGCTGGCGTGTGCAGCGGAGCTTGCGAAGCGCGGGTATAGCGTCACCATTCTCGATCGCAATGCGCTTGCGGGAGGCCTGAGCACATACGGCATCGCCGCCTACAAGACGCGGGCGGATGATTCTCTGAAGGAAACTGAAATGGTTCGCGCTTTGGGAGTCGAATTCCGGCAGAAAACCGAAGCGGGCCGCGACATTCCCTTCGCGCAGCTTGAAAGAGACTTCGAGGCAATTTTCATCGGCGTGGGCCTCGGCGAGACGTGGGGCCTCAATTTGCCCGGCGAGGATCTGATCGGCGTGTCCGGCGCGATCGAATTCATCGAAGCGACGAAATCGCGGTCCTTTTCGGAAGTCCAGGTCGGCAGGCGCGTGGCATGCATCGGAGCAGGGAACACGGCGATCGACGTCGTGACGGCGGCAAAGCGCTTGGGCGCGGAATTCGTGCATCTCATTTACCGCCGCAGCGAACAGGATATGTCGGCCTTCAGGTATGAGTACGAACTTGCGAAGCTCGATGGCGTAATTTTCCACTGGTGCGCCCAGCCGGTGCGAATCCTCGGAGAAAATGGCCGTGTGTGCGCGGTGGAATGCGTGCGAACTCAAGCGGAAGGGACAAAAGGCGGAGGCAAATACAAAGTGACGCCGATCCCGGGCACCGAATTCAAACTCGATGTGGACATGGTCGTGCGCGCAATCGGGCAGAAGCCTGTGACCCATATTTTCACGGCGATCGAAGGAATCGAAGTCCGCGAGAACGGGACCGTGGTCGTCCGGGAAAATCACCAAACAGGCAATGGGAAGTACTTTGCCGGCGGCGACTGCGTGAACGGGGGGAAGGAAGTAGTAGACGCCGTGGCCGAAGGGATGGCGGCAGCGCGGGGAATCGATGAGTGGCTTGGCGCCCCGCGCGGAAAGCCCTGACTCGACGTGCGCTTGCCTGACGCATGGACCGAACGGCTGCCGTTCCTTGAAGCGCTCGAGGAGGATTGGGAGCCGGTGTCGCGCGCGGTGCTCATCGTGGCCTGCGCGTTCTATGCGGTCTTTTTGTTTCAACTGGCGCAAGGGCACGGCCTGCCGCCGTTGATGGATCTTGTCTTCGTCCCGATCCATGAAGGGGGCCACGCTCTGTTCGGCTTTTTCGGGCACACGCTCATGATCGCGGGAGGCACGATCCTGCAATTGAGCGTGCCGCTGATGCTCGCAACGTATTTTTTGTTTCGCCGGCAGATTCAGGGAACCGCGTTTTGCACTTTTTTCTTTTTCGAGCAGCTTCTGCCTACGGCGACATATATGGACGACGCGCGGGCGCGCGAGTTGCCGTTGCTCACGATTGGCGATCCCGAACTGGCCGAGCACGACTGGGCCACTATGTTCGGATGGTTTGGAGTGCTTCAGCACGACACGCAGATTGCCGCAGTCGTGAGATTCATCGGGTGGGCAGGCATGCTTGCGACGGTGGCATGGATGATTTACCGCAGCTTGCGCTCCGTACCGCGTCGCTCGAGTGATTCGGCCCGGGCATCCGGGAGGTGAAAGATGGCGGACATGCGAGTTCAGTTTTGCGGAATTGAGTCGCCGAACCCGTTCTGGCTGGCTTCGGGGCCGCCGACAAATACAGGCGGACAGGTGATGCGGGCGTTTGATGCAGGCTGGGGCGGCGCGGTATGGAAGACGATTGGCGAGCCGATACAGAACGTTTCTTCACGATATGGGGCCGTGGACCTGAACGGCGTAAAGATGATGGGCCTGAACAACATCGAATTGATCAGCGACCGGCCCATCGAAGATAACCTGCGCGAAATTGCGGAAGTGAAAAAGCGCTACCCCAAGCATCTTGTGATCGCCTCGCTTATGGTGGAATCGAAAAAGGAGGCTTGGCACGACATTGTTCGCCGCGCGGAAGATGCGGGCTCGGACGCCCTGGAATTGAATTTCGGCTGCCCGCACGGGATGAGCGAGAGGGGAATGGGAGCGGCGGTCGGACAGGTGCCGGAATACACGGAGATGATCACGTCGTGGGCGAAGGAAGCGGCAAACACGCCGGTGATTTCGAAGCTCACTCCCAACGTGACCGACATTACGCGCATCGCGCGCGCGGCGGAGCGCGGCGGCGCCGATGCCGTGAGCTTGATCAATACGATCAATTCGCTGATGGGTGTGGACCTCGAGACATTCGCGCCGCGCCCGAATGTGGCCGGGAAATCTTCGCATGGGGGCTACTGCGGGCCGGCGGTGAAGCCGATTGCGCTGCATCTCGTTGCCAGCGTCGCGAAGACAGTGAAGATTCCGATCGTCGGAATCGGCGGCATCGGCAACTGGATCGACGCTGCCGAGCACATCGCCCTGGGCGCGCGCGTGGTGCAGGTGTGTACGGCGGCGATGCATTACGGCTTCCGCATTGTGGAAGACATGGCGGACGGCCTCAATGCCTACATGGACGGCCACGGCTACCGCACGATTGAGGATTTCCGCGGCCGCGCCGTGGAGAACGTACTCGACTGGGGCGACCTCGATTTGAATTACAAAATTATCGCGCGCATCCACACCGAGCTTTGCATCGGGTGCCAGCTCTGCTACGTCGCCTGCGAAGACGGCGCGCACCAATGCATCGAGCGCGCACCATCGAGAAACGGCAATGGCAAGCACAATGCGAACGGGATGGAAGTGCACGTCCCGCGAATCATTGACGACGAATGTGTCGGGTGCAATTTGTGCGCGCTTGTTTGTCCTGTGGACGGCTGCATCACGATGGAGGAAATCCAGACCGGATTGCCGGCGATGTCTTGGAAGCAGAAGACCGGCGGGGCAACCGGGATCTGCGCGCCGGACGCTTAGCTTTTGTGACAGCTGAATAAACACAGAGGGCACGGAGGAAAGACAAAACTGAGGACAGGGAGAAGGTCAGTAGAATGCGCGCAGATCTAGCGGATGCGGGAGCATCACTTCGAGTGTCCGGCCGTAATCTCCCAAGGTGAGGCGGATCATTTCGGCGGGTCCTACATCACGCAAGAGCCAATCATTCGTCGGAAGCAGCCGCTCCTTCTTAAAGAGTTCATCGCTCTCAAAGTCTTTTCCTTGGGCACGCAAATCCGTGGGGAATACCTGGTAAACCTGCTTGGCCTTCAGATCGATGGCGAGATAGCGGCGCCCGAGGAGCACGAGGACGAGATGCTGCTCCTTTTTTTTGTCGGTTTGATAGATGTTCCATGCAAGGGGAGGTTTGCCGTCAAGCTTCACTTGCGCGTCAGTGTGGAGCCTCCAATGATACGGCGGCCCTTGCGCAGCGGTCGAATATGCGTGAAGAGCAAGGCAGCCAATCGCGATCGCAAGTTTGCAAAATCCCGCAATCGGCCGAGTCACGGAGTTTTTGGTTCGAGTTATTCCCATGGGACACGAACCTGGCGTGAAGAAACGATGACATATCCCTTTTCGCGGCCGTACGCCACCAAATCCCGGAGAATGGCGACGTCCTGCTCGCAATATTCGGCGACGCGGTCCTTTTGACCTGCTCGCCACCATCCGACCGCCTGAAGCCCGTCTCCCGATTTTGCCGTGCCAAGGGTCTCGCGCGCGAGCTTATCGAGCTTTACGCGATGACCAAGCTGCGCGTAAAGCAATTCGTGAACGTCAAAAGAAAGTTTGCGCAGCCGATCGACCGGCGCGTAGGCACGAAGGACCTCAAGGTCAAAGCGGTTTCCATTGAACGTGACCACGTGCGTGAATCTCTCGAGCTCATTGATTAATTCTGCGGCGGCCTCTTCATACCAGCGCCGGAACCCGCTTTCTTTGTCCCAGGTGACAGCGACCGCGAGGCCGAACGCACGAATATTGGACCAGCCGCCCTGCACTTCGTGCGAGAGCTTCAAGGTTTCCACATCCAGATAAATTTCGCGATCGAAAAGCCCGGCCAGGGGGAGTCTCCTGATGCAATTGTGCCACATCTCATGGCAGGGATGGTGAGATGCCTGTGCGGGGCCCGGACGGCGGGCCTCGAAACCGGAGAGCATTCGGCTACAAGGCACCTGCACTGTTGAGATCCTGCTGGATATAACTCAGCCAGATGTAGGCGGGCGTTGTACCGGATTTGAACACAAAGCGGAAGCAAGCTTCCGCACTCCAAGGGTCTCGGTGGGCAGCGCTTTTTTGGAGTGCGGCGGCTTGACGCCGCTTTGGGCCCGTGCTGGCCCGCCAAAAGCCACCCACTCGACCGAGGCTTGACTCGGTCGGCACGACTGACACGCCTCGAGGGTGAGATGTCAACAGCGCCTAATGGGTCCTAATAAATTGTCGATTCGCGTTTGCGGCCGGTGTAGTCGATGTAGACGATCTTCGTGTCCGTATAAAAATCGAGCGCGGCGTGGCCCACTTCGCGTGGGCCGACGCTCGAGTCTTTCGCACCGCCGAACGGAACATGAGCTTCGCCGCCAACGGTGGGCGAGTTGACGTGGGTCATGCCTGTTTCGATCCTGTCGACGAATTCGAATATTTTGCTTGAGTCCGTCGTGTAAATCGCGCTGGTAAGGCCGAAGCGGACGGAGTTCGCAGCAGCGAGCGCTTCATCGAAGTTTTTCACGCGCACGATGCTCAGCACCGGGCCGAAGATTTCTTCCTGCGCCAGCCGGCTATCGGGCCGGACATTATCGAAAATCGTGGGAGCGACGAACCACCCCTTGGCGTACCGCGGGCCGGAAAGGCGTTCGCCGCCGCAGAGCAGCTTGGCGTCTTTTTTGCCCAGCTCGATGTATTCGAGCACCGTGTTCATTTGTGTTTCGTCCACCGACGGCCCCATCTCGACTCCGGGCTCCAGGCCGTCGCCGACGGAAAATTTCTTCGCGCGTTCGACGAGCATCGACAGGAACTTGTCGGCAACCGATTCCTCGATGACCACGCGGCTCGTGGCGGTGCAGCGCTGGCCTGTGGATGCGAAAGCGCCGAAGAGAGTGGATTCCATGGCAAGATGCAAGTCGGCATCGGCAAGGACAACCACCGGGTTTTTCCCGCCCATCTCGCACTGGATCTTTTTGAGGCGCTGCGCTCCGGAAGTGTAGAGCGCGCAGCCGACTTCATTCGAGCCGGTAAAGGAGAGGGCGTGGACGTGAATGTTCGTCACGAGCTCGTCGCCCGCGTCTTTGCCCGAGCCCATAACGAGATTGAGCGCGCCCGCGGGGACGCCTGCCTGCGCGAAGATTTCCACGACCTTCATGGCTGTGAGTGGAGTGAGCGTGGCGGGCTTGAAGACAACCGTATTGCCGCATACCAGCGCCGGCGCAATCTTCCACACTGGGATTGCGACCGGGAAATTCCAGGGCGTGATAGCGCCTACAACGCCGAGCGGCTGGCGGAGCGTGTAAGAGAAATTTTTTGGCAGCTCGCTGGTCAAGGTCTCGCCGTTCATGCGGCGCGCCTCGCCGGCCATAAATTCAGTGATATTGATGGCGCGCTGCACCTCGCCGAGAGAATCCTTGAGAGCTTTGCCTTCTTCGCGCGTGAGGAGGCGAGCGAGCTCTTCTTTTTGGTCCTGCATGATGCGAACGGCGTTGAAGAGGATCTTGCCGCGCTGCGGGGCAGGAGTGTCACGCCAGGCTGGAAAAGCAGCTTTGGCGGCGACGATGGCGTGTTTCATTTCCTCGCGCGTCGAGAGAGGAATCCGCGCGACAACTTCGTCGGTGTTCGCGGGATTTCGCCGCTCGACAATTTTCGGAGATTTCGATTCCACCCACTCGCCGTTGATAAAGTTTCTGCAGAGCTGCCCAATCAGAGTTGCGGTCGCCATACGCCTCTTCCCCCCCAAGAATTCAGACGCGGACTTCGGTGAAGGTTTTGTCGAGCATGCGGATGCCTTCGTCAACATCTGCCTTCGAAATGTTCATGGGCGGGGCCAATCGGATGGTGTTGCCGTAGAGACCTCCTTTTCCGATAAGCAAGCCGTTTCGGCGCGCGCCCTCGAGAACTTGATTCGTTTCAGCCGGCGCAGGTTCTTTCGTCCTGCGATCTTTCACCAGCTCGAGCGCCTGCATCAAGCCCATGCCGCGGACATCGCCGATCAGCGAGTGCTTGGCCTGCAACTCCTCGAGCTTCTTGCGCAGGTAGCTGCCGACCACATGCGAGTTTTCGCGCAAGTTTTCTTCTTCGATTACTTCGATCACGGCGCGCACGGCGACCGAGGTAACCGGATTTCCGCCGAAAGTTGAAATCGTAAGGCCCTGGAATTTGTCCGCAATTTCGGCGGTCGTTATGGTGAGGCCCGTGGGGACGCCATTGCCCATGCTTTTGGCGGAAGTGATGATATCGGGCGTGACTTCCCACTGCTCGATCCCCCACCATTTTTTGCCGGTGCGGCCCCAGCCGGTTTGAACTTCGTCGGAGATGAAAAGCCCGCCGTAATTTTTCACGATGCGATAAACAATTTTGAAATATTCCGGCGGCGGTGTAATGAAACCGCCGACTCCCTGAATCGGCTCGGCGATAAAGGCAGCAATCGAGCCGCTCGTCCCCGTCTGAATCAGGTTTTCCACGTCGTTGGCGCAGGCGACATTGCAATCGGGATACGTCAGATGCAGAGGGCAGCGGTAGCAATACGGATTCACCGCGTGGGATATGCCGACGCTGATGACACCGGCTTTCCGCCAAGGCGCATGCGCCGTCACCGACTTCGCCAGCATAGAGCCGCCGGAATACGCGTGGCGCAGCGCGACAATGTCGTAACTCGGGCCGACCATGCGCGCCAGAAGAATAGCCGCTTCGTTGGCCTCGGTGCCGGAGTTGGTGAAAAAGCTCTTCTGCAATTTTCCGGGCGTAATTTCGGCGAGTTTTTCGGCAAGCGCGACGATATGCTCGTTGGGGAAAAGCGTGGACGTGTGTTGCAGCTTGTCAACCTGGGCTTTGATCTTGGAGGTGACTTTCGGATTGCAGTGGCCCACGCCGATCGTCACAATTCCGCCAAAGAAATCGAGGTACTTGTTGCCTTCGATGTCCCAGAGGTACTGCATCGAAGCGTGATCGGCGACCAAAGGCTTCTCAAAATAATTTGTCACCGCCGGCCAAATATATTCCTTGTGCTTTCGGGCGATCTCCTCACTCCGCGTCTCCGTCATTTTCGGTGTCGTGGTCATATTTATCTCAGTTTGCGGCGTCGGCGGCGCGGGCGGCGGCCGCGTGCGTGCGCGTGATTTCGCCATAGGATTCGGGCCGGCGGTCGCGATAGAACTGCCAGGTGGCGCGCACCTGGTCGATTTCCTCGAGATCCAAGTCAGCGACAAGGACTTCGTCCTTATCGCGGCTGGCTTGCGCGATGATTTTTCCCCGCGGGCTGCAAAAATAGCTCTTGCCGTAGAATTCGCCGATGTTCCACGGCGATTCCTTGCCGACCCGATTGATGGCGCCGATAAAATAGCCATTGGCGACGGCGTGCGCCGGCTGCTCGAGCTCCCAGAGGTATTCACTGAGGCCCGCAACCGTGGCGGAAGGATTGAAGACAATTTCCGCGCCGCCCAAGCCGAGTACGCGGGCGCCTTCGGGGAAATGACGATCGTAGCAAATGTAAACGCCGATCCGCGCGAACTTCGTGGAGAAAACGAGATATCCCGTATTTCCAGGAGTGAAATAAAATTTTTCCCAGAATCCCGGAGCGACTTGAGGGATGTGGTGCTTGCGGTATTTTCCAAGGTATTTTCCGTCGGCATCGATCACGGCGGCGGTGTTATAGAAGAGTCCGGTCATCTCCCGTTCGTAAATGGGCACGACCACGGCCATCTCGTATTTCTTCGCCAGCTTTTTCATGCGCTCGACGGTGGGGCCGTCCGGAATCGGCTCGGTGAGTTCGTACCAGCGCGACTGCTGTTCGGCGCAAAAGTAGGGGCCGTTGAAAAGTTCCTGGAGGCAGAGGATCTGGGTCTTTTTCTTCGCGGCGGCTTCGATGAGTTTCTCGTGCTTCTCGATCATCTTTTTGGAAATTTCCTTGATCGAGAGCTTTTCGGGCGACCATTCGCAGTGGACTTGGATCAATCCGCAACGCACCGAGCGAGCCATCGCACACCTCCACCGACAACTGTGCGAGAAGTTTACCCCTCGGAGGTTAGCCCGGCAAGCGAAGCGGCTGCGCGTCACACCCAGCGGATAAGAGATTCTCCGTCCAATTTGTCCGCCGTGCCCGTATAATCCGCCGGTCGAGCCATGGAACGCATGCTCAAATATTTGTTCCGCGGACTGGGGAGGCTGTTTCCGGATTGCGCAACGCTCAGCCAGGCGATCGCTTTCAATATGTTCCTGGCTTTTTTCCCGATGCTGCTGCTGATCCTGGGTGTTTTCAGCAGCACGGACTACTTCCGCATTGCCATCCATGAATTGCCGGAACGCCTGCGAATCATTCTCCCGCCGGGAAGCGAGACGGTGGTGCTGCAATATTTTGTCCGGCGCGGTGTGCACCCGGGGAGATGGGTTTCACTTGGCCTCGGCGGGACGTTGCTGGCCGGCTCGCAGGTGATGGCCGGGTTCATCGAAGGCTTTCGGATTATCGAAGGAAGCCCCCTGCGCCCAGGCTACTGGCGTATGCATCTGAGGGCCCTGCTCTTGCTCGTTCTGACGATTGCACCGACGATGGCTGTGATTGTCCTTACGGTGTTCGGGAAGCAGGCGCGCGCGTGGCTGATTCGGCAGTTCGGGTTGCCGGTGCTCATTCGCAGCCTCGGATTCATTGTTTACGCCGCAGTCGTGTTCCTGCTGGCGATGGGAGTGCTGGTGCTGATTTATCGTCTCGGAAGGCCGGAGCAGGTGAAGCGGGCTGATGTAATGCCCGGCGCGGCATTGGCGACCGTTTTGTGGTGGGCGGTGGACATTTTTCTCGGCTTCTACGTGCGGAAGATGCCTTACGACGTCGTGTACGGCGGCCTCGCGGCGGCGATCGGTCTGTTGCTGTGGATGTACCTGACGGCGATGGTCGTGCTTCTGGGCGCGGCATACAACGCGGAGGTGCGCGACGCGAAAGCGGCTGCGCGCGGAAGCTAGCTTGCGTGGTAGTCTGATGTCAGAAGCCGCCGCCGGCGTATCAGGCGCGGCCAGAGGCTGATAGACCCGGCTGCAAGATTGGGCCGATTCGGGTTGAGCGCGTCGTGAGCTGCGGAGGCGCGATGAGAGAAATCCGCGTCGAATGTTACGCAGGGCACCGAGCGGACGAACGGCCCCAACGCTTTATACTGCGCGGGCGCGCGTTCGAAGTGCGAGAGTTGGACGGGCGATGGTACTCGCCAGCGGCCAGCTACTTCCGCGTTCTCGCGGATGATGGAAATTACTATGTGCTTCGGCATGACGAGGCACAGGACTTTTGGACTCTTGATGGTTTTCGCGCGGCGCACGACCTGCCAAATCCTCTGACCACAGATGAACACAGATAAACACAGATAAAGACGCAAGAGGCCGAAAACTGCTGATTTGCAGCGCATTGACTCCTAGGATTCCTGTTCACAACTTTTGGCGATTTGGAGGGTTACAATTATTGAGTTGCGGCGCGGAGGTGTTTTGTGCCCGCACACGAGGATCGGCGAGGCCGGGACCATGGGCAGAAAGCACGGACACAAATTTGAACGGGGCCTCGACGCCACAGGAGCATGCTCGTTCGTGATAGTCCTGGGCCTGGCGCTTTGCATTTTGCCGGCGATGGCCACCTCCTCGTCGAATGTCGGTGGGGCATTCGAGCAGAATCAGCCTGCCAACCACCTCGACAAGAAATTCAAAGGGAATCTGCCCATTACTGAGCTCACGGAGGATGAAGCCGTTCTTCATGCACTCAACCGGCTTGGCTACGGGCCGCGCCCCGGAGACGTGGAACGCCTGCGCCGGATGGGCCTTGAGAAATGGGTGGACCAGCAACTCCATCCCGATTCAATTGATGATTCCGCCTTGGAAGGCAGCCTGGAAAAGTATCCCACCTTGAACCTTTCGTCGAAAAAGTTGCTCGATTTGTACCCTCCTCCCGAGCAAGCCGCTAAGAAGGAAGGCGTCACCAAAGCGGAATTCAAGAGCGAGCAACAGCAGAAGCGGCGGGATGCCGTCGAGCAAGTGGCTTTGACCGGGAACGATAATCTCGACCGAGCCCAGCAGCAACTCGCCAAAATTCAAGGGCCGAACCGAATCATCGCCGAACTCTCGATGGCAAAGCTCGACCGCGCCGTTTTCAGCCAGCGGCAACTCGAAGCGGTGATGGAGGATTTTTGGTTCAACCATTTCAACGTTTTTGCGAATAAGGGCGCCGACAAATGGATGGTGACGTCATACGTGCGCGACACCATCCGCCCGCGCACGATGGGAAAATTTCAGGACTTGCTGATTGCCACTGCAAAAAGTCCCGCCATGCTGTTTTATCTCGATAACTGGCTGAGCGCGGATCCCATCGCCTACCGGCGCATGCAGGCGGAAATCGCCGCGCGCCGCAGAAGGTATCAGGGAATTTTTGTGAACGGAGCGCCTCCCCAGCCGGGAACTTTCGGCGGCCCTCCGACAGGCCCCACAAATCGGCCCTCCGCGCAAAAGAATCCGGACCGCGGCTTGAACGAAAATTACGGCCGAGAAGTGATGGAGCTGCACACGCTCGGAGTGGACGGCGGCTACACGCAACAGGATGTGATTGCCATGGCCGAAGTTCTTACCGGGTGGACCGTGCACGAGCCTCGGAAAGATCCGGAATTTTTCTTCGACGAGCGCATCCACGTCCACGGGAAGGAAGTCGTGATGGGCCGGACATTCGACTCCGGCGGCATCAAGGACGGCGAGGAAGCGCTGAAAATGCTGGCGAATCATCCGAGCACGGCGAAGTTCATTTCCACCGAACTCGCTCGGCACTTTGTTTCCGATACTCCGCCGCAGACGCTGATCGACCGCATGGCGCAGAATTTTCAATCTACGAACGGCGATATCCGCAGCGTCCTCAAGACCATGATTTTCTCGCCTGAGTTCTGGTCGCGCGAGGCTTACCGCGCAAAAGTGAAGAGACCTTTCGAGCTAGTGGCCAGCACTGCGCGTGCTCTCGATGCGGACGTGCCGGTGAGCCTGCCTCTTACGGGATGGGTGGGCCGAATGGGCGAGCCGCTTTTTCTTTGCCAGCCGCCCACGGGCTACTCCGATAAGGCGGAAACGTGGGTGAACACAGGCGCGCTGCTCAACCGCTTGAATTTTGCAATGACGTTCGCGGGTGACAAGCTGGCAGGAACGAACGTGCAACTTGCCGCCGCGTTCGGGTCTGAGGCAGGCACGGATCCGCATGAAGCACTCAATCGCGCGCTGGAGATTTTCCTCGATGGGCAAGTGGCGCAGACCACGCGCGACACGCTCGAAGCTCGCTTGAGCGATCCACAGATTCTACAAGCGCGCCTGGATGATCCCGTGAAGCAAGTGAACGAGGGCCTGATCGCAGGTCTTGTGCTGGGCGCGCCGGAATTTCAGCGCCGCTAGAGGCGGAGGACGCAATGCAGATTACGCGCAGGTATTTCCTCAAGAGCGGCGGCATCGCCATGCTCGGAATGGCGTCGCTGCCTTCCTTCTTGCAGCGCGCCATTGCGGCCACGTCCTCGCCAAACAAGAAGAAGATGGTCGTGCTGTTTCAGCGCGGAGCAATGGACGGGCTCAACGTGGTCGTGCCGTTTGGCGAGCGCAACTACTACCAGATGCGGCCGACCATCGCAATTCCTGAGCCACGGCGTGGCGGCTCTGAAGCGGCCATCGATCTCGACGGATTTTTCGGCCTGCATCCGGGCCTTCAGCCTCTTCTTTCTTTGTATCGTGCGAAACAGCTTGCAATCGTTCAGGCCGTCGGCTCCCCTGATCCGACGCGTTCCCACTTCGATGCGCAGGATTTCATGGAGTCGGGCACGCCGGGAAGGAAAGCCACCGACGATGGCTGGCTCAACCGCACGCTGCAAGCCATCCCCGAGGATAATCCAACGCCATTCCGCGCGGTTGCTTTCGGCCCGTACTTGCCGCGCACGCTCCAGGGATCCTCACCAGCCGTCGTGATACCCGACTTGAAGCAATTCAAGATATACGGGCCGCAAAAGACGGTCGAAGGCGGCTTTGAAGCGATGTATGCCCAAACGGTTGACGCAGCGCTTCGCGGCGTGGGCCAGGAAACATTCGAAGCGATTGACCAGCTCAAGAAAATCAATCCCGACAAATATCAGCCGGAAAACGGCGCGCAATATCCGAATGGACGCTTCGGGCAGAGCCTTCAGGAAATCGCCCAACTTTTCAAGGCCGACTTGGGACTCGAGGTCGCGTTCCTCGATAGCGGCGGCTGGGATCATCATGTGAATGAGGGCGGCGTTCAGGGGCAGCTCGCGAATCTGCTGCGCGATTTGGGGCAGGGAATTGCCGCCTTCCACCAGGATATGGGAGACCGCATGCAGGACGTGGTGTTCGTGAGCATGTCGGAATTCGGGCGCGCGGTCCGCGAAAATGGAAACCGCGGCACCGACCACGGCCACGCTAACTGCATGTTCGTTCTGGGCGGCGCTATCAAAGGCGGGCGCGTTTATTCACGTTGGCCGGGGCTGAGCGAAGGACAGCTCTACCAGGGACGCGATCTTGCTGTAACCACAGACTATCGCAGCGTGCTCGGCGAAATTATTTCGCGGCACTTGGGCGAGCAGAATCTGAAGACGGTTTTCCCCGGCTTCGCCAACGATCCGAAGCAGTTTCTCAATCTCGTCAAGGCGTAAGGATTTCCGCCGGTTAGCAGGCGGTGGCTATGCCGAGCCTTTGATCCGCATCCCGTAGAACGACCGGTACACGAAAATAAACGACACGAGGAAGAACCCCGCGGCAATCAAGCGCGTCAGGTTTCCGCCCGTCTCTGAAGCCAGCTTCACCGCCAGTTCGACGGCAAGCAGTCCGAATAGGGTGGTGAACTTAATAACCGGGTTCAACGCGACGGAAGAAGTGTCTTTGAATGGGTCGCCGACCGTGTCGCCCACGACTGTGGCGGCATGCAGGTCCGTCCCTTTTTGCTGGAGCTCGACCTCCACGATTTTCTTCGCGTTGTCCCAGGCTGCGCCGGCATCGGCCATGAAAATGGCCTGGTAGAGCCCGAAAACTGCGATCGAGATGAGATAGCCGACGAAGAAGAACGGCTCGACGAAGGAAAATGCGAGCGTGGCGAAAAACACCGCGATGAAAATATTCAGCATCCCTTTTTGCGCGTACTGCGTGCAGATTTCCACCACCTTCTTGCTGTCCGCCACCGACGCTTTTTCCGACCCCTCGAGTTTGATATTGGCCTTGATGAATTCCACCGCCCGGTATGCGCCCGTCGTCACCGCCTGCGTGGAGGCGCCGGTAAACCAATAAATCATCGCCCCGCCCGTGACGAGGCCGAGGAAGAACGGGGCATAGAGCAACGAAAGCTTGTCGACATTCGCAGTGATGCCGCTGGTAAGCGCCATAATGATCGAGAAAATCATCGTCGTTGCGCCCACAACGGCGGTGCCGATCAGGACGGGCTTGGCCGTGGCCTTAAATGTATTTCCCGCGCCGTCGTTCTGTTCGAGCAGGCTTTTGGCACGCTCGAAATTCACGTCGAGGTTGTAGTCCTTTTTCAATTCTTGCTTGATGTTGGGAACATGCTCGATGAGCGACAACTCGAAGACGGATTGAGCGTTGTCGGTCACCGGGCCGTAGGAATCCACGGCAATCGTCACCGGCCCCATGCCCAGGAAACCGAAGGCCACCAGCCCAAACGCAAAAACGGGCGCAGCGATCATCAAATGGCTGAGCCCGCCCAGACTCATCAGATACCCGATGGTCATCAAGGAGACCATTCCGAGCCCCAGGTAGTACCCCGAAAAATTTCCCGCCACGAAACCGGAGAGGATGCCGAGCGAGGCGCCGCCCTCCTGCGCAGAGCTCACCACTTCGCGCACGTGCCGCGACTCGACCGACGTGAACACCTTGACGAGCTCGGGGATCACTGCACCGGCCAGCGTGCCGCACGAAATAATCGTCGCAAGCTTCCACCACTGCGTGGTGTCGCCGCCCAGGGTGGGAATGATCAGCGATGAAATTACGTAGGTGAGAGCAATGGAAACAATCGAAGTGATCCACACGAGTGAAGTGAGCGGAGCCTCGAAATTCATTTTCTCCACGTTGCCGAAGCGAGCTTTCGCGATTGCGCTGTTGATGAAATACGCGGCGGCGCTCGACACGAGCATGGCGATGCGCATCACGAAAATCCATACGAGCAGTTGCACCTGGACGGTGGGATTTCTTACGCCGAGAAGGATGAATGTAATCAGCGCGACGCCGGTGACGCCGTAGGTTTCGAAGCCGTCGGCGCTCGGGCCGACGGAGTCGCCCGCGTTGTCGCCCGTACAATCCGCAATCACGCCGGGATTGCGCGCGTCGTCTTCCTTGATCTTGAAGACGATCTTCATCAAGTCGGAGCCGATGTCGGCGATTTTCGTGAAAATTCCGCCCGCGATTCGGAGAGCTGCCGCTCCCAGCGACTCGCCGATCGCAAAGCC
>Ga0187781_10001525_pt1 | contig 17521 bp, 11 predicted proteins | sample 0715_SJ02_MP02_2_FD_132447 | JGI IMG/M metagenome (GOLD analysis project Ga0187781, IMG submission 132447) | Tropical peat soil microbial communities from peatlands in Department of Meta, Colombia - 0715_SJ02_MP02_20_MG | ecosystem: Environmental > Terrestrial > Soil > Wetlands > Peat | place... | reverse complement strand
TGGCCGACTTGCCTGAAAAGCAGCGCGCCCTGGTCACTTCGCAGCTGGCGGCGTTGTCGCACAATTACATCGGTGCGGCCGTGCGACAGGCGCAGAAACTGCAGGAATCGCACATACCAATCAGGAACCCGACTGACGAGAATGCAGCGCTGGAGGCCTATGTTTTGTGGGATCGCGCCAGCTTTCTGGCGGATGACCCGGCGATTACCGTCAAACGCGATTTTCTATCGGCCAAGCTCAGCGCTTATTACCTCGATCAGGCCAAACGATATCTGCAGAAGGCGGGTGGATCCGGAGCTGGCGTTGGATGGCTCTACCTGAAAGAGGCTGTGCGTTACGTGGTTACCGATGTCGACAGCCTAAAGGATCAGATGGCTCGTTACGAGCCGATCTATCAACGGCGTGCCCAGCTCTCGATTGGGATCGAGTTCCGCGATCAGACTTCGCGTCGCGACAGCCATGGATTCGCCGACCAGCTCGCGGATGCGATTACCAGCGGGCTCGATTCCTCCGGGCTGCCGGTTGCGGTTGTGCGGAATTCCTCGCAAGTGGAAGAGGCGTTGCAGCCTAATTTCACGCTGGTGGGGCAGGTTCTGGAACATCGCGTGGTCAAGAACGCAAACCTGGAGGCTCCGGAATCGAAATACCGCGCGGGCACCCACGAGACGAAGAGTCCGGCCTGGTTGCAGGCTGAAAGCGACTATGAATCCGCGCAGCAGCAGCTGAGCTCGGCGCAACACGAGCTGGCCGACGCCCAAGCGGAGCACAAGAAAAAGCAACTCATCGGAGATGCAAGCGACGCCGTAGAGCAGGCGCAGAAGAACGTTGACGAGTTACGACATAAGCTGGATACGACGGAACAGAGTCGCGTGGAGGTCGTGGTCGAGTCTTATCACTACACAAAGAAGATCGTGAATCTAACGGCGACGGCGGAGATTCAATTTCAGTTCCGCGACCGGGCGGCTAATTTTATCGGGCAACCTGCCGATATAAGTAAGAACAAACGCAGCACGACAGTTGTTTTGCAAGACGTGAAAGCGGAAGACACGGAAGGAATCACCAATCAGGGTGTGGAACCCGACGGGGGGCAGTTTCTTACCGACCTCGAGATTGATTCCCGGAATGCCTTGGTCAAAGCGGTGCAAGAAAAGGCGGCGGAATTGCCAGCTGCGGTCCTGCAGGCGGCGCGAGCACTGGCGCAGAAAGGCGACACTGACGGAGCCGGGGAGTTGTATGTGCTCTACTTGAACTCAACTCCTCAGGGTGCATCAGCCGAGCGCAACGAAGCAGTCAAATTCCTGCACGAGCAGTTCAATCTCGCTGTGTCCGCAGATGCCAAGTTGTGATCCGCGAATCGATGGCTTTTTGCCAATCAAGGGACTGATTCGGCGACGTGCGTAACCAGTGGAACCTGCCGCGAGAGCCTGGCACGTCGTATTTAGGCATTCGCGGGCTTTGGGGCGGGAAGGAGTATCGAACCAATGGGGGGAAGTCTAAAGAAAGATCCCGAGCTTTCGTCTCGGCTGCAGAAGACCAACGAAGAGCTAAAGAACCTGCAAAATTCGGTCAAGACCGGAATGATCAATGTGAAGGTTCTCATGGATTTCCGGACGGCTACCGAACGGGCTCGCCAGGCCAGCGCAGCCGTACAGCAATGGCTGGACGCACAAGGAAAGGGAGGCGATCCTTACAAGCTGATGGAGCAGGTCGTGAGACAGCGCGTTGAAATGGCCACTCAGCTCGTCAAGGACGTTACGGTTGACCTCGAAAGCCTCGACGTAGACTTCGACACCCCCGGTCTCCCCGCACTCAACGAGGCCGTGCACAAGCTTGCCGAGCGTTTGGAAAAGCTGTTTCCTCAGTGATCCCTGCCTGAAACCTTCGCTGCTTCCGAATCCAAGGCAGTGTGGCTGAAACCGAGCCTGTTTCAGCAAAAACTGGGTTGAGTACCTTAGTACTCTTCCCTTGCGCGCCTTGGTGCGCACAATAGATGGTAAATGCAGTGGAAGCGCAAAGGGGCTCCGTCTGCGGTAGCAGGCTTTTCTCGCGGATAGGGCAACTGGAGCCGTGCAATGGCCGAACTGTTTCTCAAATTTGAAGAACGAGTCTTACAAGAGCTCTTGCTTTCCGGTGCCGCCGTCACGGTCACGATTGGCCGCCAGCCGGACAACTTCGTTCGCATCGACAATCCTGCCGTCTCTGGACACCACGCCAAGGTCTACTCCGAAGGCGATCACTATGTGATCGAGGACTGCGAAAGCTTTAATGGCACGTACGTCAATGGTCAACGGATAAGCAAGGCGGTGCTGAAGGACGGAGACAACGTCACGATCGGCAAGCACACGATCGAATTTCGGGACGAGGTACGTCCGGTCTCCGTGCCGTTTGCAACTGCCGATAGCGCCGTTGGCGGGCAATTACCAAAGCCGCCACAGCTTGATCCCACGATGGTCTTGGACACAGCCAAAGCGAAAGAAATGCTCGCGAAAGCAGCCGCGGCCGCTTCCCCAGCCAGCTCGGTGACGGTGCGGAGAGTCAGCACTGTTCCAAACCAGCCGCCAGTCAGTGCCACTCTCCCGGTACATCAAACCATTGGCAAATTGACGATCGTCAAAGGCCGAACGGACCAGCAGCAGTACGTTCTGACCAGTAAACTGACCCTGATCGGAAGATCGAAGATGGCCGGTATCCGGTTAAAGCGCTGGTTCGCTCCCCGCGTGGCAGCTTTAATTTACCGAGCTGAGGATGGCTACTTCATCGCTGCTTCCGAGAACAAGGTAAAGATCAAAGTGAATGATACCGTGGTCGAGGGCGGCCAAAGGCAACTTGAAGCGGGTGACGTCATCGAAGTTGCCGGTATCAAGGCCGTTTTTGCTACATAAATTCAGACGCTCCGAGGCAACCCTTCGCCCCTGGAGAGCAAGTCGATTTTCCTGCTGCGCCACTATCCCAGACCGAATCCAAGCGGCGATGCTCGCGCTAACCTGAGAACAAACGCGGCTCCCGGGTGCAATAAGTCAGAAGGCCAGCTGCAGTCCGAAGCTGAGCTGGCGGGGCGGGTTCGCTGACGTGAATGCCAGTGGCGAGGCCAGTTGCGCCGCCGACGTTGGTTTGTAGCCTCTGTAGTTGTACGGTCCGTTCAGCATATCGACGTTGCCTTCAGCAGTCGGAACCACAGCCGTAAGCTGGCCCGTGCGGGGATCAACGGCTTCCGTGTAGGGAAAGATATTGTTCACGGCGCTGAAATTCGTGTGATTCAGAATATTGGTCGACTGCGCGATCAGATTCAGCCGCACATCCGACTCCCGGCTGATATAGAACGCCTTCGAAATTCGCATGTCCCAGCTGTAAAAGTTCGGCCCGATGCCAAGGTTCCGTGTCTCATCGAACGGACGTGCCTCACTTGTGTGATTGCCGAGATTCGTACCGTTGTTCGGCATCCCCGGAACAAGCAGAGTGTACGGAACTCCCGTGCGTGCGTAAACAATTGGAGAGACTGATATATCGCCGAGGATCTTTCCCAGAACGCCACTACTTCCCGAACGGAATGGAGTCGTATACACCGCGTTCGCTACAAAGTTGTGGGTGATGTTGAAGCTCGAAGTTGAGCGATCCAGATGCTCCAGCCCGGGACGAAAGGGCGTGCTTAGCGAACTGTAGTCGCTCGTGTCATCGATCGCGTGGCTCCAGGTATAGTTCGCCTGGAATTGCAGGCCGCGTCCGTAACTCTTGGTAAGTGACGCCGTCAGCCCGTGATAGATCGAATCCCCGATTGAGGAGAACTGGTTGTTCTGCAGGATCACGGCATTCGGTTCACCCGCCGTCGAGCCCGGCTTCGGCTCGTAAAACGGGCCGATAAAAGGATCCGCCGCTCTCGCCGGGTTGATCGTGTAATTGGCTTCCGCATTCTGCTCGATGTGCACGCCCCGATACATGTTGTATCCAAGTTCAAAGGAAAGAGTGGACGTAATCTGTTGTGCAACGCTGGTGCTCGCTTGAATTGAATATTGCGGTTTGAAATTGTGCTGAATCGTATAGAAGACTCCATTAATTGCGGTCGGCCCAGTGGGCACGATCGTGATGCCGGCAGCGCCTAGCTCGGCTATCGAGAGCTCCGGGTTCGGATTGGAAAGCGTGGCCAGGGCCTGCTCCAATGCTGTCGCACAAATGGCGGGCGGAAGGTCCGGCGTTCCCGGCGCAATCAGACATGGCTGCGGTGTGCCGCCGGCCGTGTTCAGCGCAAGTATGATGTGCTGGTTATTGGTCCCCAGCAGATTAAGGTAAAAAGGTATGAGAAAAATCTGCGGAGCAACGAATAGTCCTCCGCCCACTCGGACCACCGTCTTGCCGTCGTTGTGAGGATCGAACGCAATACCAAATCGGGGACTTACTCTGAAGCTTGTCGGAACAGGGCTCGCTTCGTGGTCATAGTCGAAGCGAGCGCCGTAGTTCATCGTCAGCTTCGGCGTGACCTTCCAGGAGTCTTGGGCGTACGCGCCGAAATAATGGGCCCAACTTTGCCAGCGCCCGTTCCCGTCCGCCTGCAGCAACGTAGTCGGCAGGCCGGCAACGTAAGCCTCCGGCGCCGTGAGGTTCGTCGCAACCGGACCAAGGGGTGAATAGCCATTGATAAAGTTGAACGTCGCCAGGTCGGTCTGGATCGTCGGGAAAATTGACCCCACGATTGCCAGAGCTATGTCGATAATAGGGAAGGTGCCATCGGTAAAGTTATACTGCCCTCCAAACCATAACTGCTCGAAGATGTTGTACTCGACGGGACGATACGAGGCGCCGATCTTTAAGTTGTGCGATCCCCTTACGAAGGAAATTCCGTCGTCGAATTGAAATCGGTTTTCGTGACCGAAATAAGGATAGGGGAACGGCGTGCCGAGCGGTCCCAGGCTTCCCAGGCCGATTTCCGCGCGGCCCGGCAAGGGCGTGGCGTTGTCCGAAGTATCATGCGGAACCACTTGCGCACGCACTGTGTTGACGGTGCCGGGATTCAGGATGTGCGTCCACTCTGTCGTGAGCGTATAGTCTCGAACCACGTTATCGCTTGAGTAGACTCTGGGCTGTCCTCCCGGCGCGATGACCTGCGTGATCTCCCGCATAAGTGAGAAACGGAGGAACAATGCGTCATTTACGTTTGGCACATAGTCGAGGCGGCTCACCCAGTTATTAAAGCGGCCATCGGGAGCAGCCGGCGACTGCACCACTCCACCCGCATTTCCATCGAAGATGCCGGAATTCGGCGAGATAATCGCGTTCAGGATTGGGTCTTCCAGCGGCTTGAAGATCACCGAAGCAGGGCTCAAGGGATTCAGGAATGCCTGCCCAAGTGCGGCCACATCGGCGAAAGCCGGTGATATCTGCGTTGCGTTTGCCAACTGGGTCAAATAGCAAAGTTGGCTGACGTTTTGATAGGCGTTCGTCTGCCCGGGGCATACGCCACCGGAATAGCCGTTGGTTTGCGCCGCAATGCCTTGCGCTTCAGCCGTGCCGAGAAGGTTTACCACGACGGGCGTGTCCAACTTCTGGCGCTCGTAGGAGGTGAAGAAAAAAAGCTTCTCCTTCTTGATCGCGCCTCCGAACGAAGCTCCCGCGATCAGGCTCTGCTCAAACGGCTTGGTATTCGGACTTGGACCGAGTCCGTTATAAAAATTGGCGGCGTCGGTCGCCTGATCGTGGAAGTATCCATACACATTTCCGTGAAAGCGATTGCTGCCGCTCTTTGTTACCACGTTGATGGCTGTGCCCACGGTAAAGCCAAATTCAGGCGCGAACGAATTTCGATTGACCTGATACTCCTGAACAGACTCGAGCGGCACATGGTTCACGCGAAGAGCGCCGGAGCCGAAGTCGTTTTCACCGCCATCGATGGTAAACAGATTGTTGCGGCCGTTGCTCCCTCCGACGGAGAAGCCCGAGGCGAGATAGCCGGTTCCGATATTCGGATCCTGGATCGACGGAGCCAGCGAATTCGCGACACCAGGAATCGTGTAGATCGCCTGGTTGAAATTCATGCTGATGTTCGGAAGATTCTCTACTTGGCGAGTGTCCACCGTGTTGGCTTGCTGCGTCTGCTGGGTATCGATCAGCGGCGGCCGGTCCGTCACCAAGACAATTTCAAGCGCTTCACCGACGGCGAGGTGCACGTCGTAGTCGACCGTCGCTCCCACAGTTAGAGTGATGTTTCTGCCAACCGTTTTGCTAAAACCGGGCGACTCTACGGCGATCTGATAGCTGCCCGGAGGCAGCGCCGGGAACGTGTAAGTCCCGTCAGCTCCCGATTTCTGCGTCTTGCTTACACCGGTGCTTTCGTTCGTGACTGTGACGGTTGCCGAGGCAACCACAGCGTTCTTTGGATCGTAAACCGTTCCCTTAACCGTGCCGGTGTCAAAGCCAGCTTGCGCCATGAGCCGCGCACTGCAAGCCAAGCCGGTACACAGGAGAGCAACGGCCAGACCTTTGCGGAAACTCGCGTTTTTTTCCACGTTGTTTCTTCCTCGAAGTCCAGCGACCTCCAGCCACATAGCCGGGCTTTGATTCGAGGTGCAAGCACCCGATCAACGAACCCGGCAGTTTCTGACTAGCGAATCTGTCTGTCCTCCAGCTCAGTTCGCCCGCTCAAACAGGCCCGCGGCTCCTTGGCCCCCGCCAACACACATCGTGACCACTCCGTAGCGCGCTTTGCGACGCAGCATCTCATTCGCAATCGTTCCCACCATACGCGAACCCGTCATCCCAAACGGATGACCGATCGAAATCGAGCCGCCATTCACATTCAGTTTCTCCGGATCGATCCCCAGCCGGTCGCGGCAGTAAATCACCTGCACGGCAAACGCTTCGTTCAGCTCCCACAAATTGATGTCATCCATCTTCAGGCCAGTCCGCTCCAGGAGTTTCGGCACTGCGAATACAGGCCCAATGCCCATTTCGTCCGGATTGCAACCCGTTACCTGAAAGCTGCGGAAAATCAGCTTGTACGGAATGCCAAGCTGATCGGCGCGCTCGCGCGACATGAGCAGCGTGGCCGATGCGCCATCGGAAAGTTGCGAAGAATTTCCGGCCGTCACTGTTCCCTCGCCGCTATCGGGATCGAAATGCGGCTTGAGAGCGAGCAGCCCTTCCAGCGTCGTACCTGGACGATTGCATTCGTCCTTGTCGGCGCACACTTCTTCTTTCCCTACAACCTCTCCAGTCTTCTTATCCAAAAGCCCCTTCGTCGCCTTCATCGGGGCGATCTCATCTTTAAGAAAGCCTTCCTGCTGCGCCCGAGCCGTGCGTTGCTGGCTCAGGAGCGAGTACTCATCTTGCGCTTCACGGCCGATTTTGTAGCGCTTGGCAACGACCTCGGCGGTGTTGCCCATCACCATGTAAATTCCCGGCAGCCGTTCCACCAGTCGCGGATTGGGGCTGATATCGCGCTGCACCATGCTGATGCTCTCCACGCCGCCGCCAATCACCGCCTCGCTTCCTTCCTGGATGATCTGATAAGCAGCGAGCGCAATCGCCTGCAACCCCGACGAACAGAAGCGATTGATCGTTGTGCCCGGCACCGACGTCGGCAAACCGGCAAGCATCGCCGCCACTCGTGCGATGTTGTGACCCTGTGGACCATGCGGTTGCCCGCATCCCAGCACAACATCTTCTATCTCTGCCGGATCAAGCTTCGGAGTCTTTCGCAAAACGTCCCGGATGCAGTGCGCCGCCAGATCGTCTGGCCGCGTCAGGTTGAATGATCCGCGAAATGACTTTGCTAAAGCCGTCCGCGAACTATTTACTACGACAGCTTCTCTCATGTATCCCCACGATCGCGCTATCACGCCCCGCGAAAGTTTTACTCAATCCCTAAGCGTGGGCGGGGTGGTTGAATTCACAAAATCCGATCCGTCAATCGACGGGCACCCTCTCCATATATTCCGCGACCTGTACTTTCCACTTCAGCTCTTTGGCCATCAAGTCGCGCAATTGCGCCGATGCCTGCGGTTCGCCGTGCACCAGGTAAGTCACCCTGGGCTTACTCTTGAAGGTTCGCAGCCACTCCAACAGCTCCGGCGGATCGGCATGGTCGCTGAACTGCTCAAGCGCAGCCACCTGCGCCCGGATGGGAATAAATTCTCCGAAGATCTTCACCTCATCCGCGCGGTTTTTGATGATCGCTCCTCGTGTCCCCGGCGCCTGAAATCCAATGAACAGTGTGAGATTACGCGGATCCGGTAAACGTTGCGCCAGATGATGCAATATGCGTCCGCCCGTAACCATACCACTTGACGAAATGATGATCGAAGGAAAATGGCTCTCGTTGATTTTTTTCGATTGCTCCGAAGTCTGCGCAAATGTGAAGCCCGGCCACTCGACCGGCGATCCATATTTCTTGATCAGCGCAGCTGCCTGGGGCGTGTATTCTTCCGAATGCTTTAAGAAGATTTCAACCGCCTTGATCGCCATCGGGCTGTCGCAATAGACGGGGATGCGCGGAATCTCCTCTGCTTCCATCAGTTCTTTCAGAATGAAGATGAATTTCTGCGTGCGCTCGACGGCAAACGCCGGAACGATCACGCTGCCGCCGCGAGCGACCGTTTCGCGAATGAGCTGCGCCATCTCCGGCCGCACATCATTCACCGGATGCTGCCGGTTGCCATACGTCGATTCCATCACGAGCACGTCAGCCGACTCGCCTTCCTGCGGCCCGGAGTGAACGACCTTGCCCGGCGCCACAACGCTGTCCCGTACTCGTCCCACATCCCCGGTAAATAGCAATCTTCGAGTGCGGTCATTCGCGTGGAGCGTCACTTCCGCCATGCAAGATCCCAGAATGTGTGCGGCCGGCACGAAGCGGAACGAGAGCTCACGGCAAAGTTCAACCGTGGTCTCCATGGCCGTCGCCTTGAAATACTGCAGGCAGTGCTGTGCTTCTTCGAGCGTATACAGCGGCAACGCGGGACTGTGCTTGGATGTGCCTTTCTTGTTGTGAAACGCGGCATCTTCTTCCTGCAGGTGACCGGAGTCAGGCAGAACCACAGAGCACAAATCGATCGTCGCCTGCGTGGCGTAGATCGGTCCGCCGAAGCCCTCTTTCACCAGCCGCGGAATCCAGCCGCAGTGATCGAGGTGCGCGTGCGTGAGAATCACAGCCTCAATTTCGCGAGCTGGGATCGGAGTATCCTGCCAGTTGCGCTCGCGCCACTCTTTTTGCCCTTGAAATAGGCCGCAGTCGATCAGCACCTGGAATCCCTGTTTGCCGCTCGAATCGTAGCTGGTGTTGATCAGATGCTTGGAGCCGGTCACCGTGCCGGCCGCGCCCAGAAACTGGATATAGGGCAAAGATTCCTCCATTGACTGAAGAAGTCAAAAGCCAAATTGAAGAAGTGAACCCCAGGCCAATTTGACTCACTTCTTCAACTTGACTTCTGACTTTTGACTTCAGCGAACTCGACTTGTTCCCGCAATCTATTTGGCCTCCTCCGCCTGCGCCATCCGGAACACATTGTTCGTGAAGTCACTCTCCGGCACGCTGCCGTCGTTCACCACGATTTCGATGGGAGCGCATGGCAATTGAACACGCATAGTCGCCGCGCTTTTGGCGTGCACTTCCAGGCGATTCGTCACCTCGCTCGCTTCGCAGTGGATCGTGAACGGAACCTCGGCGCCGGCCGTGCCCAGGTTCTCCAGCGTGACGGTCATCATCTGGACTTCCCGGTCAGTCTTTTCGCTTTCGTCTTTCCACGGATGCACCGCCAGAACGTGGAAGTCCGGCAGCCCACGATCATGATAGACCCAGTCGTCGAAGAACCAGCCGAGGTCACGCTTGGCAGCGGACTCGATCAGACGCTCGACATACTTGGGGTCCGTGTCCTCCGCAGCGCGGTAATTGTGGATTGCTTGTTTGAGCGCGTCTGCTCCGACCATATCGCGTAACATCCACCAGACATACGCCGCCTTACTGCGATAGTAAGTCTCATCAAACGTGTTTATCAGCGGCTGGCCGGAGTTCTTCTGGGGCGCAGCCGCAACTTCTTTCTCCGAATCAAGAAACGCGGCGCGATGTAAGCCAAGCAAGTCGAGTGCGGCCTCGCGTCCTCCCTGCTGCTCGCGATACACAGCCTCGGCAAAATGCGCCAGCCCCTCATAGATCCAAGGCCGCGGCGAAGCCAGCGCCGAGTGCGTCAACTCATGCACCAGGTTGATACCGGCCAGTTTCGTGTCCTCTCCCGCCATCGACACCATTAATAAGGTCCCGCTCTCAAACGGAGCTGCATGCGGATCGGCCAAATCGGCGATGGCAATCGGCGTGGTCGGCTTGCCAAACCACTCGGTCACGAACTTCGTAGCTGGGTCGAAGGCTGCGGAGTAGGTTGCCGCTCCCGCTTCGTGCCCTTCAAGACTAAAAATGGGAAGAGGGGGCGCTGGAGGCGTCCAGGCATGTTGGTACGTCGCGACCACAAACGTCGGCACCACAAGTCCCATCGGCGCATAGCGATGCTCCGCACAAAATTCGTCGACGACCCCTCCATGAGAAGATCCCCAAGAGCCACTGTCTTCTCCGACAAAGAGGGTGTCACGTCTGTCGGACCTGCTCGGGGCGCACGCCCTGACGCTCATTTCGCTTCCCGCCTCCCGCGCCTTCCATCGGTCCACAACTTCAAACAAGCTGTTCCCCTCGGAAAAATCCGCCGACTCCGTCGTGATCGGATACCACGCCACATATCCCGCGCCGCGCACCGCCGTGAACGATTTGCCAATCTGATCCCAGCTCGTGTGCCGCGCAATGCCTTCCGGTACGCCCACGCGCGTCAACCGCGTTATATCGAGCGGGATGACGCCCTCATAGCCAATCTCCAGTTCCACGGAATCTTTTGGTTTGATTTCGGCCGGCAAAGTGACAATCGCTTCCGAGAGTCCCCCGGTGTGGTCGATATCAGAAGTGAACGGCTGCGAAACAAACTGCAACGGCTTGTCCGCAGCGCGAATCGCTCGCCAGTTCAGGGAAGAAGAGATCTGCAACGCCACAATTTTCTGCGGCTGCGACGAGTCATTGCGCAGCGTAATCCTTCCTCGCGCGCTCAGCCTTTGCTGCTCCGGCTCGAGGCGGACCTCAAGATCGTATTTGGTGACGGTGAATGCTTCGCGGTCGAGCGCAGAGGCGGAGAAATCCAACACACTAAACAGACCGAAAATAAATAGGAGATTAGAAACCTTCATGCTTTCTTGGATGCGCCTGACCGCCTCTGCCGCACCACTTCGTAGAGCACCACGCCCGCCGCCACCGAAACATTCAACGACGGTACCCTCCCCAGCATCGGGATCGAGACGAGAAAATCGCAGTGTTTGCGCACCAGATCGTGCAATCCTTTTCCCTCGGCACCGAGCACGATCGCACAATGCATCTTGTAGTCAACCGCGTCATAAGTCTGCTGCCCGCGTTCATCGAGCCCGACCACCCAGAATTCCTTCGCTTTCAGCTCTTCGATCGCGCGCGAAATGTTTGTAACCTTAGCGACCGGCAAGTGCTCGCTCGCTCCCGCCGACGCTTTCGCTACCGTGCCGGTCACTCCAACCGAACGCCGCTCGGGTATCACAACGCCATCGGCTCCCGCGGCATCGGCCGTGCGCAAAATTGCCCCCAGGTTGTGCGGATCTTCCACTCCATCGAGCACCACAATCAGCGAGTGCTCCCCGCGCCGCGCTGCCACCAGATCGTCGAGGTCGGTGTATTGCTTCGCCGAGGTCACCGCCACCACTCCCTGGTGTGCGCCGGCCACCGCCATGCGATCCATTTCCACGCGAGTTAGAACGCGTACGGGCACCCCGATCTTCCGGCACTCGTCAATGATCCGCTTCAGGCGAATGTCATTCCGCTCCTTCGCCACTGCCACCCACTCAAAGGCGCGACCGCGTGCCTTGAGTGCTTCCGTCACTGTGTTGATTCCGTAGAGAACGTTCACGCGAATCAGTGTATCGCGTCACGAATTTCCTGCAGTCCTTCGCATTTCCGGACTCTGTAGGTTTCCGCCGCTAACGGTTCGACACTAACAATTCGTGCCCGCCTCCCGCCTTGCGCCCTCTTTCGCACGGTCGTTATACTCGAAAAGAACGAGCAGTATATGACTCTGCGAGTTCGCCGCCCTCGCGCCCGGCGCGGTGAGCTCTCGTTTCAGCTCTTATGGCATTTTCGGCTGTTATCGTTGATGACGAGCAACTTGCCCGCGACGAACTCGCGTACCTCCTGAAGGACGCGGAAGTCAACGTCGTGGCGCAGGGCAAGAACGGCCTCGAAGCCGTCAATCTGGTCCGCGAGCATAACCCCGATCTTCTCTTCCTCGACGTTCAAATGCCGGGTCTGGACGGTTTTGGGGTCATCAAGAAACTCCTCGACCGCAAGGTGCACCTGCCGCAGATTGTCTTTGCCACCGCCTTCGATCAGTACGCCGTGAAAGCGTTCGAGGTCAACGCGGTGGATTACATCCTGAAGCCGTTCGACAAAAAACGTGTCGCGCAATCCATCGAAAAAGCGCGCGCGAAAAAAGAAGCAGCCGGCGGGCCCGACGAGAAAATTGAAACGCTGGTGCGGATGCTCGAGGCGCAAAAGCCCTCCGCCGGCAAAATCCTGATCAAAGCCGCCGGGCGGCTCCTGCTCGCCGATCCCAAAGACATCTGCTTCGCCACCATCGAAGATGGCGTGATCACGGTCACCACCAGCGGTCATGCCGGCATGGAAGGCCAATCGAATTGCCGGACGCTGGAAGAGCTATTCGAAAATCTCGATCCTAACCAGTTCTGGCGCGCTCACCGGTCATTTCTCGTAAACATCAACCACATCCGCGAAGTCGTGCCCTGGTTCAAGAGCTCCTACCAGCTTCGCATGGACGACAAGAAGCAAACCGAGATTCCCGTGAGCCGCGCTCAAACCCGCCGTCTGCGCGAACTGGTCAATCTTTAGCCCCGCTTTTCAGCTTCTCCAGTTGAAGCGATCCTCCCGCGCCGATCGACGCAGTGCTCTTCGCGTTGTCGACTCAGGCCTTTTCGTAGACCGGCGTTCGCCCTTCCTCGTCGAGCCTGTCGTGGCTCCAACCGGGGCTGCCAAACATGTAGAGAAGCTTATTTCGCCAGCCGGGCGCGCGCCAAACGTCGCGAAGCATGTTCGCGAATTCGTGGAACGCGATCCGCACCGGGTTGTAGGTGTGAATGTTCTTGGTGAGTCCATAGCGAACCGGATCTGCCGGATCTTCGGGTTCAAACGTCCCGAAAAGTCTGTCCCAAATGATTAGCGTGCCGCCGTGGTTGCGGTCGATGTAACGCGGGTTCGACGCATGATGAACCCGGTGATGCGAAGGTGTGTTGAGAATCGCCTCGAACGGCCCAAGCGTACGCACCATCTCTGTATGAATCCAGAATTGATAGAGAAGGCTGATGGCCTTCATCGTCATGATCATGGCCGGGGCAAATCCAACGATCGGCAGCCAAAGCCAGAAAACGAAACTCATGGTGCTGCCTGTCCAGGTTTGCCGCAACGCCGTGGACAGGTTGTAACGCTGCGAGGAGTGATGCACAACGTGAGAAGCCCAGAAAAGCCGGCATTCATGGCTGACGCGGTGAAACCAGTAATAGCTGATCTCGTCGCCAAAGAAGAGCAAGATCCAAGCCCACCACTGGAAGCCAATATGAAAAATCGCGAAGCGGTGCAGATAAGTAAGGATGGAAAACTGGATAACCTTGGTAAAGAGCTCCACCACAAGATTGCCCAGCCCCATCGCGATGCTGGCCGCCGCATCCTTGAACTCGTAGAGATCGCGTCGCAGGAATGTATCTGCAACTGCCTCCAGCAGCATCAGCAGGATGAAAGCGGGAATCGCGAGTTGGATCAGGTCCGGCATAGCGGCTGTCGTCCGCTCATTATAGGGGACTCTTCGTCAGCAGTTGGCGCACAATTTCAGCCGCAGTGCGCTTTTGGACCGCAGCCTTTAGAGACCAGTTGGCTGCGCCTTCGATCCGTTCCCGCGGACGGCTGCGGGAAATTTCAGCATCGAATCTGCTCTAGGGCAAGAAAAAAGGGCGGCCGCTACATCGTGCCAACGTCCGCCCAGGGGAGGGACCTCAGTGGTTTACGCGATTGCTTGCAAAGCTACCCGGTTCGGAATGATCAAAGTCGAACCCTCAATCCGAATCAGCTCTTTCCGCCTCATGTCGCTCAGAAGCCGGGTCACGGTCTCGCGCGACGAACCGATCATCTGTGCGATCTCCTCATGAGTAAATTCCGCCGACACTCGTAGGTCGCGGTTGTGCGGCTCGCTCGCCACCCACGAAAGCAACAAGCGGGCGAGCTTTTCCGTCGAACTTCGCGCCAGCAACAGATCATGCACGTCCTCGAACGCCTCATTGACTTCGCTCGCCAGCATCGCTGCACAGGTGAGAGCGATGCGGCTGTCGGTCTCGAGCAGACGCAAGAAATTCTCGCGTTCCACGAATTTGACCTGGCAGAAATCGAGGGTCGTCACTGTCATCGGAGCCGTCCGGCCTGAAACAATCGCGCTCAGTCCCAGCACCTGACGGTTCTCGGCAATCTTCAAAATCACCGTCTTTCTCTCACGAGTCTCCACCGAAAGCTTGACCCGGCCAGAACAGACGATGTACACGCCCTGCGGAATCTGGCCTTCCGTGAGCAGGGTCGAATACGCGGGATATAGCGTGATATGCCCAACGTAGCTTAGAAAGTCAAGGGAGCCGGCGGGCAACTGGCAGAAGTCGCCGTCTCGGCGATGCGAGCAATTCACACAGTCATTTGGAGCGACGAAGCGCCGCAGCACACTCATGGGGAAGACACCTTACGGGCCCGTGTCGGACTCGGGCGAAATCTTGCGCTGGGGAAGCGGGAGTGCGCCGAGCACGGGAGTAATGCACCACCCGTGCCACAACGGGTGGCCAGACAAAGCCCGTATATTCAGCAAATTAGGTTCGCATGCCAGAAGTCCGCAGCCGAAGAGATGCCGTCAGATAGGCATTTGTGCCGGAAAATGGGCCGAGGTCACATCGGAGGTCACATCTCAGTCCAGATAGTCGCTTCGAGAAATTCCCAGCCGCTGCATCTTGTACTGCAACGTGGTGCGCTTCAGCCCGAGACGAGCTGCGGCCCCGTTTGGTCCCGATAACACGCCTCTCGTCTCGCGCAAAACCTCGACAATATGATCTCGTTCGCGGTCGCGCAGCGTTCCCTCGGAATCGCTCATGCGCCGGCGGCCAGCTTCCCGCAGCTCCACCAGGGGCGGATTTAGCCGGTTGTCCGTCGACAAAATCACCGATCGCTCGATGAAATTTTCCAGCTCCCGAATGTTCCCCGGCCAATCCCAATTCATCATCGTTTCCACAGCATCGTCGGGGATGATGTCAATCTGCTTGTGCATCCGCGCCCCGCACTTTCCGACAAAATGCCTTATCAGCAGCGGAATATCTTCACGCCGTTCCCGAAGCGCTGGTAAATGCACTGGAAAGACATGCAAACGGTAAAACAAATCGCTGCGGAACAGCTTCTGCTCCACGGCTTGCTCCAGGTCGCGATTGCTGGCGGCGATTAATCGCACATCCACGCGGATGGTTCTGGTCCCTCCCAATCGCTCGAACTCCTGGTCCTGCAGCACCCGAAGCAGTTTCGGCTGTAGTTCAAGCGGAATCTCTCCCACTTCATCCAGCAGCAAAGTTCCTTTGTCAGCTAGTTCCAGCCGGCCGACCTTCTGGCTGATTGCGCCCGTGAATGCGCCTTTCTCGTGTCCGAACAGTTCGCTTTCCAGCAGCCCGGTAGGAATCGCTGCGCAGTTTAATTTGATGAATGCATTGTCTTTGCGCCGGCTCATGAAGTGAATCGCGCGCGCAATGCGTTCCTTGCCCGTTCCCGTCTCGCCTGTGATCAGCACCGTGGCATCGGTTTGCGCCACCACCGCCGCATAGCCCAGTACGCGTTTGAGAGCGGGACTGCTTCCCACAATATCGTCTAGGTGCAACTCGTCGCGGATCTCATTCTCCAGATACCGCTTTTCCTGGCTGAGGCGCTCTTTGGCTTGCTTTACATCGCCGTAGGTACTGGCATTGTGAATGGCGGCTGCAATCTGCATGCCTGCCTGTTGCAGGTATTCCCCATCCTCGGGGCTGAATGCTTTCTCTCGAATCGCTCCTAAAAGCATCGATCCCAGTACGCGGTCCACCAGCATCAGAGGAACGATGCAAAGGGACCGTACGCCGGCGGCGCGAATTTCATCAGCGATTGCACCATTCCACCTCGCTAACTCCTGCGCCCCGTGGAACGTGACACGCTTCGTCTCAATCGCCTGGCCAGAAATCGCTTCGGTGAGGGGTATCCGCTGGCCTCCGCGGAGCTGGCTGCTCTTCTTCGGCTCGGGCCCTACACCATATATTCGCAGCGCGCGCAGGTCGGCTTCTAATAGCGCCAGGCGCGCGTAGTCGTGGTCGACAATCTTCCGAGTGCTGGTAAAGACCTGCGCAATCAGCTGTTCCAGATCCAATGTGGAAAGGTCGCGACTGAGCGCGACCAGGTTCCGCAGCCGGCTTTGCTGCTTTTGCCATTGAAAGTGGACTTCATGATTCTCGACCGCCAGCGCCACCAGCCGCGCGGCCCGCTCGAGAACCGGTACATCCCTCTCATCCATCGCCCCCGGCTCGCTCTTCCCGATCCCCAATGCCCCGTAGCGGTGCTTGGCGGTACTCAATGGCAGAATTGCACAGGAATGTACGCCGAGCTTGCGCAACTCGTCCACGGGGCCGGCAAATCGGCTCTCCTGTTCCAGGTCCGCGACCGTCATCGCGCGCTGCTCCTGCCACACCCAGCCGCAGGGTGAGTCTTCCACCGAAAACGTCTTCCCCAGTCCTGCCTCCTGATCTTTTTTCCAGAAGTCCGTAACCACGCCGTTCTGCTGCGCATCGTACAAGGTGAAACACACAACCTCGCATTTTGCGAGCTCTCGCAAAAGCGGTACGAGCGCCTTGAATGGATCGGGCAGGGCGCTGCCAGCAGCGATCAGATCAGCAATCGATGCTAGGATTTCGCTGTCGGTTCGTTCGGTAGTAGTTTTCTGCTGTTTGCTATTCCCAGGAGCGTTCGTCTCCTGGTGCCCTCTCGGATCCGGGGCAGAGTCGTGCATGAGGCAAAAACCTTACCCTTATTATATCTTGGGTCCTCTCTCACCAGATTTGAGCAGGTCTGGGGCTCCAGGCAAAGTCGAATTTGCTTGGATAAATCGCAACAATCCCTGACCGTGGGCAGTTCCTCGTTGGGAACTACTCTCTGCTGATGCACAGAAGAGCCTATCCGGGCAGCGAGGCCGCTCTTTTGGGCTTTCACCCTCACCAGCATGTCAGGTGCTGATTGATAGTTACCACATTCGAAACATCAGTGCCTTCCGTTTTGTGCATTTCGTTCGCGAAACGTAAAATGACGATTCCAAAATGGCACGCGGCTGGGAAAGCAAATCCGTAGAACAACAGCAAGCCGACTTGGCCGACCGCGGTAAGT
>Ga0187781_10001524_pt1 | contig 17525 bp, 12 predicted proteins | sample 0715_SJ02_MP02_2_FD_132447 | JGI IMG/M metagenome (GOLD analysis project Ga0187781, IMG submission 132447) | Tropical peat soil microbial communities from peatlands in Department of Meta, Colombia - 0715_SJ02_MP02_20_MG | ecosystem: Environmental > Terrestrial > Soil > Wetlands > Peat | place... | reverse complement strand
GATCAGCCCGAGGGCCACCAGCAGGAGGATGACCAGCACGATGACGACCAGCAGGGTGGGCTCACCCCAGAAGACGAAGATCAGGGCGAACAACGCCAGCGCTCCGACCCGCAGGCCCTTGCGGTGCGCGTAGGTCCACTCGCCGACCGGGCCGGTGGACACCCCGCGACGCTCGCCGAAGTGCCGGATCCAGTCCATCCCCGAGATGATCCCCGAACGGGTCGCGACCGCCGCACGAGCGGGCCCGGTGAAGAACGCCCCGATTGCGACGACCAGCCCAACCACCAGCACCACACGCAGGGTCTCCCTCAGGAAGTGGACGAGCGCGTCGTACGCGGCGGCGGCGGCATCGGTGGGCAGCGTGCTGCTGGGGACACTGCTGAGGTAGATGCCGCGGCCGATATTCAGGCCGAGGCCCAGGATCAGCATGGAGGCGGCAAGACCGAGCCCGGCCCCGATCAGGGCCCGCCGGTGGCCCCGGGCGACCCACACCCCGGCGGCGAGCAGGAGCAGCGTCAGGACGATCAGCACGATCCTGGCCGCCTTGACCAGGCGGTAGTATGCCTGCGCCTTCCCGAGGTCCTTCGCCTGGAACAGCGCAATGGTCGGGCTGACCGGCGGGATGCTGCTGGCCAGCTTGAACCCGTGCGCGACCAGGTCGTCCTTGGCCACGACGATGAGCGGACCAAGGTTGAGGACGATCTGGCCGTTCTTGACGCTGACGGCGCCGCCGCCCTGCCCGGAGAGAATCTTGACCAGCGCCTGGTGCGCAACCCTATTGACCTGCACCCAGGCAGTGGCCATGGCGCTACTGGCTATGACCGAGTGCACCGTGCTGTGCACGAAGCCGGCTACCGAGCTGGCGATCTGCGGGCCGAACTGGCTGAGCAGCGTGCTGATCCGGGTCAGCCCCCTGCTGTTGAGCTGGGCCGCGGCCTGATTGACGACTCCGGTTATGTTGAGGCGGCTGGTTATCTGGTTCGTGATCTGGTCGCTCAGGTAGTTCTGGATGGCCGGATCGTGGATCAGCGGCTCCACGGTCGCGACGTACCGGCCGGTGTCGGAGACCTCGAGGCTGGCCCAGCTGCCGATCACGGCTGGCACAGCGAGTATGCAGCCAAGGACGATGAGCACGATCGACACCGGGGTGCGCCAGCTGAAGCGGCGCCGCCGCCGGTCCGGGCCCACCTCCGTCTGGCCCGGACCCGCCTCCGTCACATGGTGGGGCTCGGCCGTCTCGGCGCGCAGCCGCTCCAGCTCAGCCCGCTCGTCCTGGCTGAGCTCGGAACTGTGCGCGGTCGGCTCCAGGGCCGGCTCCGCGGTCGGCTCCGGCTGCGCCGCGGTCGGCTCCAGGGCCGGCTCCGCGGTCGGCTCCGGCCGCGCCGCGTTCGGCTCAGCTGAGGCCTGCGAATGCTCGGTCATCACCCTATGGTGGGAGCACCGGGGTACGCGGAGCATCACCCGCGACAGGTGATCGGCCCGGGGCCGAGCCGCCGCGCCAGGAGGAACGAACGAGCACGCGCACGTGCGTACAACTGGCGTGCACGTGCAGATAAGTCCTTAATCCTGGCTGGAAGATCGGCTGCGCGCCGCCTCGTATCTGGTCAAATGGAAATGGTCTTAACAGTCTCCCCAGGTGGACAGTTTTGTCCGTCTCGCTGCGTTAGCGAATGGTCGCGCATTCTCGGGGTTTCCTCCCTGTCGTGGCAGGGTTATGATGTGAACTCGCGATTCTTGCCCGCTCGTCTACCAGGGAAGATCACCGAAATGGGGGCGCACAGATGTCTGCCCGCAGAACGTACGGCGACCCTGAGTGCTTATCGAGACCAAGCTTCATCCGCCTGCTGCGAGGAAAGAATGGGTGGAGCGTCCCGAACTGATCAGTTACCTGGCCGATGCCACGGTCAAGCTGATCCTCGTCGCCGCGCCACCCGGCTTCGGTAAGACGACCCTCGTCGCGCAGTGGCGTGTCAGCCCCGTCAATGGCACCGCATTCGCCTGGGTTTCGCTGGACCGCGACGACAATGACCCCAGCAGGCTGTGGTGGCACGTGGTCTCCGCCCTGCACCTGGCGTGCCCGGCGTTCGACAGCGAGAAGCTTCTGTCCATGCTGCGAGGCCAGACGCCGGACTTGACAGAGACGATGCTCCCGATGCTCGTCAACCAGATGGCCTCGCTCCCGGAGCAGGTCGTCTTGGTCCTGGACGACTATCACCTGATCAAGAGGCGCGCCTGCCATGAGCAGCTTGCCTTCCTGCTCGCCCATCTCCCGTCCTCCGGGCGGGTGGTCATCATCACCCGGGCCGACCCCCCGCTGCCGCTGGCGCGCATGCGCGCGGCCGGCGAGATGGTGGAGATCCGAGCCCGCGAACTGCGCTTCGATCTCGGACAGGCGGCCGAGTTGATACACGCCGTCGCGGCGGTCGAACTCACCGACCGCGACGTGGCGGATCTGGTCGAACGGACCGAAGGATGGCCCGCCGGGCTGTACCTGGCGGCGCTCTCCCTGCGCGGTCAGTCCTCGCCGAGCGCATTCGTACGCCACTTCACGGGAGACAACCGGTTCATCGTCGATTACCTGGTCGAGGATGTGCTCAGCCAGCAGCCGGGCGACATCCGCGAGTTCCTCATCCGGACCTCCATCCTCGGCCGATTCTGCGCGCCGCTGTGCGACGTGGTCACCGGCTCGGCCAATGCGGCCGCGATCATCGACGTGCTCGAGCGGGAAAACCTGTTCGTGGTGCCGCTCGACGAGAACCGGCAGTGGTTCCGCTACCATCACCTGTTCGCTCAGGTTTTGCGCGGTCAGCTGGCCAGGACCGAACCGGGCCTGGTACCCGCCTTGCACGCGCGGGCGAGCGCCTGGCACCTGGCGTCTGGGTCAACCGACGAGGCGGTCACTCATGCGCTGGCCGCAGGCGAGGTGGACGGAGCCGCCGACCTGATCGCGCGGCACTATCACGCCTATATCGATTCCGGCCGGCTCGCTACCGTGCGCCGGTGGCTGGCCCTGCTCGGTGATGACCAGATTGCGGCCAGCCCGCTCGCGGCGCACTGCGCGGTCTGGATCGCAGCCCTCTCCGGAGACCAGCGGGTCGTACGGCGCTGGCTGCCGCTCGTCGAGGCGGCCGGGGACGCCGGGCCGCTCCCGGACGGCATGCGGTCGTTCGCCTCCTCGGCCGCCATCCTGCAGGCCATCTTCGGCTTCGACGGCCTCGGGCCGATGCGCGAGTCGGGCCTGCGGGCGGTCGCGCTGGAGACCGACCCCGAATCCCGCTGGTACTCAGCGGCCCACACCGGGCTGTGCGGCGCGCTGTACTGGGCCGGAGAGTTCGAAGCCGCCACCGCGCATGCGCAGGAGGCCCGCCTCACCCCCGCGGGCCTGGCCATGCTGCGCCTGGCGGCCACCGTCATCACGACCATGCTCACGGTGGAGGCCGGCCAGCTCGCGCAGGCCGACGAGCTGGCCCGCGAGGCCTCCGAGCTCGCGACCGATCCCAGCCTCGGCCTCGGCAGCACCCCGCAGAGCGCCCATGCCGACCTGGCCAGGGGCGCCGTACGTGCCGCGCAGGGGCACCTGCGCGAGGCCAGGATCGACCTGGAGCACGCGCTCGAGGTACGGCGGAAGTCGCCGGGGCTCAGCCCGTGGCCCAAGCTGGAGACCTTGCTCAGGCTCGCTCCGGTGCTGGCCGGCCTGGGTGACCGCAGGGGGAGCGCCGCCCTTCTCAACGAGGCCAGGCAGCTGCTCGATTCGCTGCCGGACGGCGCGACCGCCCAGCTGGCCCGGCTGGACAGCCTGGAACGGCGGCTGGTGCGCCGGCCACGTCCCGTTACCTCGGGTGAGCCGCTTACCGAGCGTGAACTGGAGGTGCTGCGGATGCTCCAGGGCACGCTGTCGCTGCGCGAAATCGGCCGCGAACTCTATCTCTCGCAGAACACGATCAAGTCCCACACGCGGATGCTGTACCGGAAGCTCGACGTGTCCGACCGGCAGGAAGCGGTGGCCCGCGGCCGCGAGCTCGGCCTGATCTAGCCGACGGGCGGGTGACGGCCTGACATCACCTGGGTGAACAGGGGCGGCGGGTGATGCGAGCTCACCCCGTCCTCGGCGACAAAGGTCGCGAGCCAGCGGATCGGCGCGAGGAAGCGCGACACGACCGCGACAGGTCCTGCCCCCGCCAGAGGACGCGCCATGAACATGCCAAGCGACGCTCCGCGACGCTACCAGATCGTCTTCCGCGGAGAATGCGGGGATGCGCTTGCAGGCGTCCTCGGCGACGCCGAGATCGAATCACGTCATGGCTACACCGGCGTCCTCGCCACGGTGCGCGATCAGGCGGAGTTCTACGGCCTGCTGGACAGGTTCGCCGAGGTCGGCCTGGTGCCGGTCAGCCTCATCGAGCTCGGCGCAGAGAAGCTGGTGGCCCGCTACGGCTGGCCCCCACCCCGACAAGCAACCGGACCGAGAACCACCCGGGCGGGGTAATCGCCGCCGCCTGCGGCCAGCTGCCGCTGACGGCGATGACGGACCAAGACCGTGCTCATCCACGGCGGGTGATCTGACCCCGGGGGCCTTATCCCTAGGGTTCAACAGCGAGGCGATCAAGGGAAAAGAGGCAAGAATATGGCAATCGGGCCTGTGCAACTCATCGTGCTCGGGTTCAACCACCCCGACTTCCACGGCGAGGTCATCGCCGAGCTGGAGCGGCTCCGCGAGAACGACATGATCCGCGTCATCGACGCGCTCGCCGTCTACAAGGACGCCGAGGGTGAGCTCGAGGTGGAGCACCTCAGCAACCTCACCGAGGACGAGGCGATCGAACTCGGCAGCAAGATCGGCGCGCTGATCGGCCTGGGCTTCGAGGGCGAGGAGGGAATAGAGGCCGGCGCGATCGCGGGTGCCGAGGCCGTCGCGGAGGAGGGCGGCGTGCACGTGTTTGACGACGAGGAGGCCTGGGACGTGCTCGAGGACATCCCGAACGACTCCGCGGCCGCCCTCGTCCTCCTGGAGCACCACTGGGCCGTGCCGCTGCGCGACGCGATCGCCCGCGCCGGGGGCTTCCGGATCAGCGACGGCTTCATCAGCCCGCTCGACCTGGTCGCAATCGGCCTTCTCTCGGCCGAGGAGGCGCAGGAGCTGCACGAACTCGAGACATCGGGCGCCGCCTAAGCGACCCCGCCAGACCGATCACGAACTGGAGGCATGAGATGTTCGGAGGACGTAGGGTGGCCCGCCGCACGTCGCGTCGTACCGCCCGCCGCGTTTCCCGCCGCAGGTAACGACGGGCTCGGCCCCGTAACACCACGATCCGTTCGGACCAGGAATTTATGCCGAACGATCCCTGGCGCTTGCTTCCGTGCCTGGCCGGGAGCGAGTCAGAATCATCCGTGGCGGACGATGACGCCCAAAGGCGGAGGGAGCGCGACCATGGCGACGGAGTTCACCCTGGGGGCCGGGGCCAGCTGCTCGGATGGTCCGTGCGGCGAGGTTACCCGTATCATCCTCGACCCGGCCGCCCGGACGGTCACGCATCTGGTCATCGAACCCCGGCACCGCCCGGCGAGGGGTCGGCTGGTGCCCGTCGAGCTGGTCGAGGCGGCGGCCGCCGAGATCCGGCTGCGCTGCACCCTCGCCGACTTCGACCAGCTCGATCCGGCCGAGGAAATCGTCATGGTCGAGGGCATGGATTACGCCGGCGGCTACGGTTCCTTGGAATCGGCCCAGGGGTATGGCGACTTCGGCGGCATGGGAGCCGCCAGCCTGGGTCGGCACGAACCGATTGTCACCACCGACGCGGTCCCGGAAGGTGAGAGCGAAGTCGCTCACCACGAGCGGGTCCACGCCGTCGACGGAGAGATCGGGCGGCTGAAGGGCTTCGTCGTGGACTCTGCCGATCACCGGGTGACCCACGTTCTGCTCCGCGAGGGCCATCTGTGGGGACGCAAGGAGGTTGCCATCCCGGTCAGTGCCGTCGACTCGCTCGACGGCGGTATCTGGCTCAACATCACCAAGAAGCAGGTGGAGGAGCTGCCGTCGCGTTCCTGAGCCGGGTCAGCAGGCCATTCGCCCCGGAGTTACGCGGCCGGGGCGTGGCGAAATCCCCGGCTAGGACGATGCTGTCTTCTGCCGGGTGGCGCGCCAGCGTGACCAGGTGGCCCTGAGGATGAGCCCCACGACGACGAGCAGGATCACCCCGATCAGGGCCTTGGTCCCCGCGGCTCCGATACGCTTGGCGACCTCCTCGCCCAGGAAGTACGACAGGCTCACGTACATCCCGATCCAGCCGACCCCGGCGACCAGCGCGCCCACCATGAACAGCCAGAAACGCACCCGGAAGATCCCGGACACGAAGGCGGGCAGCGTCGCCGACGCCACGAAGGTATGACGGCCGAAGGAGTCGTCACCCTTGGCCAGCAGCTTCCGGCGCCTTTTCTCGAGCCGTCCCGGATGGTCGAGCAGTCGGCGGCCGCCGTGCAGGCCGATCAGGAACCCGACCACCGACCCGAGCATCCAGGCGACCATGGCCGTGGCCAGCACGACACCCACGTTGAGCTTGCCCTCACCCGCCAGGCAGCCCGCCGCGATGAGCGCCGCGTCACCGGGACCGGGCAGGCCCGCCCCCATGATCGCGACGAGCACGAACAGGACGATGTACTCGGACAGGTTCATGGCCAGGGCGTCAGCGCGATCAGCCGTAGGGCGGGTTACAGCGTCGCGGCCCCCTCACCGGTGACGACGGTGACGCGGTCGTGCCGATCCACGCGCCGCATCATGAAGGCGCCGATGATCTCGAGCACGCCCACGACGATGAACCAGATCCCGACCAGGACCGCGAGCACGGTGACCGAATTCGTCGGGAACACCGTGACCACGATTCCGGCGATCAGGCTGACGATCCCGAAGACTATCCACCAGTCGCGGCCCTCGCCGACCCCGCCGCCGAGGCTGACCGCCAGCGCGGACAGACCCTGGATGATCCAGGAGATGCCGATGATCAAGCCGATGACCGCCACGGTGAGGTGCAGGTGGCGGACCAGCACCACGCCGAGGGCGATGAACAGCAAGCCTGAGATCCCCAGCCACACCCGGTGTGACTCGCCGCTGCCGAACATCCGGATCAGGTGGAAGACCCCGGAGATGATCATGAGCAGGCCGATGAGCACCGCGATGACGTTCAGCGAGGTACTCGGATGGAAGCTCACGATCAGCCCGAGGATCAGCGTGACAATACCGGCGACCAGCGTCGCCTGCCATGTGACCGCTCTGAAAGCCGGAGGCAACGCCGTCCCGGATTCTTCCGGTTGCATATGAGCACCTTCCTGCCGCCCCGCACCCTGTGACGGACGCACGTGAGTGTACGCCGATACCGTGATGGTGCGCTCGGTGCCGCGCCGCCGACGTCACCCGTCCTGGGTGACGGAACCACCAGAGTGCGGTGCCGCCGTTCCCGGTGACGTCCGCCGCGTTTGTCAGCGATAGCGTCGGCTCGGCAGGATGGCCCCGACGATCCACAGCACCGGGAACACGAAACCGATCAACCCGAGCACCCAGTGACCCTTGCGGAAACTGAGGAGGGCGAGGGTGAACAGCAGGACGAGATAGATGATCCCGAGTGTGGTGAACCACAAAGTTCCCGACATGACGTCAGCTCCGTTCTCTCGTCCGGCCGGTTTACAGCATGAATTGGGCCAGGCTGGGTCGGCATCACCCTGAAGGGATGATGCCGGCCGGACCTGGCGCCGCCTAGATTCAGTCGAGACGGTCCCAGGTGCCACGGACTTGTAGGTAGCCGATGAGCGAGTCGAAGCACGGGCAGAACAGGAACCGGTGGCTGCCGTGGCTGGTGCTCGGCGCCGCGCTGGTCGTCGGCGGCGTCGCGGGCGGCGCCATCGTGGCCGCGACGAAATCCTCGGCCGCCCCCACCACCCCGAGTTCGGCAGGCTCCAGCCAGGTCAGCGCGTGCAATGTCACCTCGGTCGCGAACCAGGTTATTCCCTCCGTGGTGACGATCTCGGCCAGCGGCCGGGGCGGATCCGGCACCGGGTCAGGCGAGGTCATCCGGTCGGACGGCTACATCTTGACGAACAACCATGTCATCGCGATCGCCGCCAACGGCGGCTCGGTGGAGGTGCTGTTCTCCGACGGGCAGACTGCCCCCGCGACGATCACCGGCCGGGATCCGCAGACCGACGTGGCCGTGCTCAAGGTCGATACCTCCCGCAAGCTCGCGGTCATCGCCATGGGCTCATCCTCGTCGGTGCAGGTCGGCGAGGCGACCGTGGTGATCGGCGCCCCGCTCGGATTGTCCGGCACGGTCACCTCCGGCATCGTCAGCGCCCTGGACCGGACCATCCACGTCCCCGCGGAGGATGACAAAACGGCGCTGCTGGTGGGGGCGATCCAGACCGATGCTTCCATCAACCCGGGCAACAGCGGCGGCGCCATGGTCAACTGCTCGGGTCAGCTCATCGGCGTACCGACGGCCGGCGCGACCGTGCCCAGTCCGTCTGGCCAGTCGAGCGGCGGCAGCATCGGGCTGGGATTCGCCATCCCGGTGGAGCTGGCCGACACCATAGCCGACGAGATCATCGCCACCGGCTCGGTGACCCACGCGTACTTCGGGCTGGGGACGGTGCCGATACCAGCCCCGGCCGCCGCGCAGGGCGGGGTGCCCGAAGGGCTGTTCGTCCAGACCGTGGCGCCCGGCGGGCCCGCCGCTCAGGCCGGGCTGCGCCAAGGCGACGTGATCACCAAGATCGACGGCGAGCCAGCCACCAGCACGGTCCAGCTGCAGGAACTGACCCTGACCAAGAGACCAGGCGATACGGTCCAGCTCGAGTACTGGCGCGACGGCCAGACCGCCACCGTCACCGTCACCCTGGGCGCCCAGCCGTAAGTTCCGGCTCCGATCGCTCGGGCGCTTCAGCGCGCTCGGCCATGACATCGCGGCCGCGCTGGAAGAGCCGGACGGTCAATAAAGTCCTGTCGAGGGTGGTCACGATGGCGGTCGGGACACTACTGGCCGGCGGTGCTAGCTGGGCTTTTGGGTATGCGGATCGATTTCATACCAATCGCATGATGCATGGACGGGCCGGCGAGCGCTTGGGTGGGTGTAGGGCAAAGACGCCCATGCGGCCCAGCGGGCGGCCCGGCCAACGCTGGAGGTATCGATGGCTATCCATGCTGCCAACCGTGCCCCGGAACGCACCCGGCGGTCGGCGGCGCTCGTGGACGACCCGATCCTGACGTCCAAGATCACCGCGCCGGATATTCCGGCGTGGGCCGTACCGCGCCCGCGGATCACCGCGCTGATTGCCGAAGGCACGCGATGGTGCCCGCTAACGGTTGTGACCGGTCCTCCGGGTGCGGGCAAGACGATGGCCGTGGCCTTGTGGGCGGCGGGGGAAGCGGGTCCGGTCGCCTGGGTCGGCCTCGATGAGTTCGACAACCGGCCGGGCATGTTCTGGTCCTATGTCCTCGCGGCGTTGCGCCGGTCCGGCGTCGCGGTTCCGAAAGCGCCACACGCCCTCCCGCACGGGCCCGACCACGATGACGACTTCTTGCCCCGGCTGACCGCGGCGCTGGCCGCGCAGCACCCGCCGGTGACACTGGTCCTTGATGACCTGCACCTGCTGACCGACCCGGGGGCGCTGAAGGGGCTGGACTTCATGCTGCGGAATGCGGGTTCCGCGCTGCGTCTCGTGGTCACCTCGCGCATGGACCCGCTGCTTCCGCTGCACCGCTACCGGCTGTCCGGGCACCTGACCGAGATCCGGGCCAGTGACCTCGCGTTCAGCCTCACCGAAGCAGGCCTGCTCCTCGCCCAGCACGGCAGCACGCTGACCGCGGATTCGCTGGAGAGCCTGACCCAGCGCACCGAGGGCTGGGCGGCCGGCCTGCGCCTGGCCGCGATTTCCCTGGCCACTCATCCCGACCCCGGCCAGTTCGTCAAGGAACTGGTGGCCGAGGACAGCCCCCTGATCTGCTACTTGGTCGACGAGGTGCTCAACATCCAGCCACCGCGGGTTCGCGAGGTCCTGCTGAGCACCTGCCTCCTGGAGCACGTCAGCGCTGAGGCTGCCGTCGCCCTGACCGGCGACGAGCAGGCTGCGGGAATCCTGGCCTCGCTGGCGCGCACGAACGCGTTCGTCCGGACCATCGGGCCCGGGTGGTACCGGTACCACACGCTGTTCGCCGAGATGCTCCGGCTGAAGCTCCGTCACGAACATCCGGACCGGGTGGCCGTGCTGCTCCGGCGAGCTGCCCGGTGGTCCAAGCGGAACGGCATGCTCGCGGACGCGGTGCAGCAGGCCGGGCGGGCGGGCGACTGGCCGCTGGCCGCCGCCATGGTCGTCGATGAGCTGGCCATCGGCCAGCTCATCGAGCCGGGTGACGGCCAGCGCCTGGCCGAGGACTTCGCGGGCATGCCATCGGGCCGGGCGTGGGCCGAACCCGCGCCGCACCTCGTCGCGGCGGCGGTCGCGCTGGCCGCTGGCCAGCACGAATCGTGTGCCGTTGCGCTGGACGCCGCCGATGACCTGCTGGAACGCCGTCCCGCCGACCAGCAGCCCGCGGGCCGGCTGTCCGCCGCGGTGGTCCGTCTCTGCGCCTGTCTCCGCACCGGGGATCTGGCCGCGGCGGCGGCTGCCGCCGACCGCGCCGAGGCCATGCTCGGCCAGATCCCCGGCCGGAAGCTGGCCCGCCATCCCGAGCTCGGCAGGCGCGTGCAGCGCGGCCGGGCCGCTGTCGAGCTGTGGTCCGGTCACCTGGAGGAGGCGGCCCGGCTCCTCCAGGCCGGGCTGTCCGCCGACGCCAGGCTCTCCGCCGACGCCAGGCTCTCCGCCGACGCCAGGCTCTCCGCCGACGCCGGGCTGTCCGCCGACGCCAGACTGTCCGCCGACGCCGGGGTGCCCGCCGACGCCGCCCGCGACCGGGAGGCCCGACAAGCCGACTGGACCGGACCGCTGGCGCTGGTCGAGGCGCTGCGCGGTCGGCTGTCCCGCGCTGCCGAGCTGGCCAGCCAGGCCATCGCCGTGACCGGCGAGCGCCGGCCGCCCGGCCAGCACCCGGACGTCGCCCCGCTCGTGGCGCTCGCCTGGGTGCACGTGGAGCGGAACGAACTGCACGAGGCGCGCAGGTTCCTCAAGCAGGCGGACGCCGCGCTCGGCGACAGCCCGGACAAGCTGATCGGGGCGATGGCCTATCTGGTCGCGGCGGGCGGTGCGCTGGCCGAAGGCCGCGCCACGGTGGCCGCCCAGATCGTCACCCGGGCCCGATCCGGATGGCTGGTCCCGGCGTGGCTCGACCAGCAGCTGAGCCTGGTCGAGTCGCGGGCTCGGGCCGTGGCCGGCGACGTCCGCGCCGCGCTGGCCGCGGCCGAACGAGCCGGTGACTCGGCGGAGGCCGCGGTCACCATCGCGTACGCCCGCGCCGTGGCCGGCGACGGCGACGCCGCAGCGCGCGTGCTTGCTCCCGCGCTCGCCGCCTCCGGTCAGCTGGCGGACCCGGTACGGCTGCACGCCTGGCTGACCGACGCCCGGCTCCGTTACGCCAGCGGCGATGGTGCACACGGCCGACGCAGCCTGGCGTCTGCGCTGCGGCTGGCCGAACGCGAGCAGCTCAGGCTGCCGCTCGTGCTGGAGCGCGGCTGGCTCGGGCCGGCCCTGCGGCGTGATCCTGAACTGGTCGACGCCCACCGGGCCCTGCTCACCCCGGTCCTCGGCCACGATCAGCTGCCGGCTCCGGCCACGGCCCAGGAACCCACGCTGGTGGTGGAGCCGCTTACCGAACGCGAGCTAGAGGTGCTCACGCACGTGTCGGGCATGCTGAATACGGCCGAGGTGGCCGACGAGATGTTCATCTCGGTCAACACGGTCAAGACGCACCTGCGGAACATCTACCGCAAGCTCGCGGCGGCGCACCGCAACGAGGCCGTGCGCCGGGCCCGCGAGCTCCAGCTGATCTAGGGCACCTCTGGGCGGATCAGCTCGGCGTAGCTGCCGCGCTCGGTGACCATTCCCTGCCGGAGGACGATGATCTCGTCGACCTCATCGAGTCCGTCCAGGTCGTGGGTGATGAGCAGGGTGGTGCGCCCGGCCGTGGCGGCGAGAAGGTCGCGGGTGAGGGCGCGGCGGCCATCCGGGTCGAGGTGAGCGGTGGGTTCGTCGAGGACCAGCAGGGCCGGATCGGCGAGCAGGGCGCGAGCCAGGGCCAGACGCTGACGCTGGCCGCCGGACAGGGCCGTTCCGTGCGCTCCGGCCGGCGTGTCCCACCCGCCCGGCAGCGACCGGATCCAGTCGAGCAGGCCGGCCCGGCCGGCCGCGTCCTCGAGTTGCTCGTCGGTGGCCTCGGGCCGGGCCAGCCGGAGGTTGTCGCGGAGGGACGCGTCGAAGATGTACGGGTCCTGCGGGCAGCCGCCGATCATGGTCCTCACGTCATCGGCTGAGTAGCCGGCCAGGTCGTACCCGTTCAGGGTGGCGGTGCCCGCGGTCAGGTCGACGAAACGGAGCAGCACGCTGGCCACGGTGGACTTACCCGCACCGTTCGGGCCGATCAGGGCGACGCGTCGCCCGGGCGGCAGGTCCAGGTCGATACCGTCGAGCGCGAACGGGCCGCCCGGCTGGTACCGGACCCGGGCGCCGCGCAGCGTCACCCAGACCGGGCCGTCGGGCAGGGGCCGTGGCGTGACGGGCTCCCGGACGGGGTCGGGCGCGTCCAGCACCGCCGTGATCCGGCGGGCCGACCCGCGGGCCAGCCCGAGCTGGATCGCGGCGGCAGGCAGGGCGGTAACGGCCTCGAAGGAGGCCAGCGCGGTCAGCGTCAGCACGGCCAGCGGCACCCTGGTCAACTCGCCGCCGCCGGTGGCGGCGACCCCGAGCAGCAGGACGCCCCATAGGGTCACCCCCGCGATCGCCGAGCTCAGGCCGGTGCTGAGGCCGTTTACCGAAGCGTTCCGGCGGGCCTGCCTGGTCAGGTCCGCGTCTGCCGCCGTCACCGCGGCCAGCGCCGTCTCCTCGGCGCCGAAGGCCTGCAGGTCGGCCGCGCCGGCCAGCAGGTCGGTGAACGTCGCGGCCAGCTGGCCCCGGGCCGGGGCGACGCGCCGCGCCGCGCCGCGCGCGGCGACAGCGGCGAGGACCGGGACGCCGATCCCGCCGGCCAGCAGCCCGGCGGCGAGCACGGCCCCGGCCGGCGCGAGGATCAGCAGGCTGGCCAGGACCGCCCCGGCGCCGACCAGCGCCGCGGCCAGCGGCGGGGTAATGCCCCTGATGAACAGGTCCTGCGTGGCGTCGACGTCGGAGATCAGCCGGGCGAGCAGGTCACCGGAGCGCAGCGCGGCCAGCCCGGCCGGAGCCAGCCGCTCCAGCCGGCGGTAGATGCCGACCCGCACGTCGGCCAGGATCCTGAACGCCACGTCGTGCGAGGCGAGCCGCTCGAGGTAGCGGAACACGCCGCGGCCGGCCGACAGGGCGCGGACCGCGACCACGGCCGCCGAGATCGCGACGATGTTGGGATGCTGCGACGCGCGGGCGAGCAGGAACCCGGAGACCGCCAGCAGCGCGACACCGCAGCCGGTCGCGGCGGCACCCGCGGCCACCGCGAGCAGCAGTCGGCCGCGCATCGGCCGGGCGAGCGCGAGCAGCCGCAGCAGCGGATCGCGCCGGCCCGGCTCGGCTCCCCGCGGGCCCGGACCCTGATGCCGCCGTCCGTTCGGAGAATTGAAGATCTTTTTACCGAACGGACCGTGGTGCGGTGCCCCGGTCACCTGATTCGCGGACGTCATGGCGTGACCACCAGCCCGCCGCGCCGGACCGGGTCATCCGCGTCGGTGAGCCGGCCGTGGTGCAGGGCCAGGACCCGGGTGGATCCGCCGACCCAGTCGGACGGCGGCGGCCGGTGGGTGACGAGGATGACGGTGCGGCCGGCCATCTGGTCGTCGAGAGCGGCGAGGACCCGGTCCGCGCTGGCCGGGTCGAGATGCGCGGTGGGCTCATCGAGCAGCAGGACCGGGGCGCGGCGCAGGAACGCCCTGGCCAGGGCGAGTTTCTGCCGTTGCCCCGCGGACAGGCTCCGGCCTCCCTCAGCCAGGACGGTGTCGTAGCCGTGGTCCAGCCGCCGGATGAACTCATCGGCTCCGGCCAGGCGGGCGGCCGCCACGATGTCCTCGCAGTCGGTGCCGGGCTGGCCCAGGGCGATGTTCTCGGCGACGGTCGCGGTGAACAAGTGCGGATGCTGCGGGACCCAGGCGATCTGGGACCGCCAGCGATCGGCCGGGATCCGGGCCAGGTCGACGCCGCCCGCCGTGATAGTCCCGCCGGCCGGCGCGGCGAAGCGGAGCAGCAGGGCCAGCAGGGAGCTTTTCCCGGCACCGTTCGGGCCGATCAGGACGATCCGTTCCCCGGGCCTGATGCTCAGGCTCACCTCGTCGAGAGCTGGCGAGCCCCGGCCCGGGTAGCTGAGCGTCACCGCCCGGAGCACGATGTCCTCGCGGCTCAGGTCGACGTCGGCGCCCGTGCCGGCCCGCGTGGCGGGAGGGGCGGCCAGCGGGGTGTCGAGGATCTCGAAGGCGCGCTGCGCGGCGGCGGCCCCCTCGGTGCTGGCGTGGAACTGGCCGCCGGCGTTGCGCAGCGGCAGGTAGGCCTCGGGAGTGAGCAGCAAGACCAGCAGCGCCGTCTGATAGCTCACGTGACCGTACAGCAGCCGCAGGCCGATCTCGACCGCGACCAGCGCGGTGGCCAGCGCCGCGGTGAGCTCCAGGACCAGGGCCGACAAGAACGCCACCCGCAGCGTCGTCATGGTCGCCTTGCGGTGCGCGCTGGTGACCTCTTCGATCACCTCGGCCTGGGCCCGGGCCCGGCCGAACAGCTTCAGGGTCGGCAGCCCGCTCACCACGTCGAGGAAGTGCCCGCCGAGCAGGGCCAGCAGCCGCCATTGCCGCTGGGTCTGAGCCCGGGTGTGCCAGCCGATCAGGACCCCGAACACCGGGATCAGTGGCAGCGTCACCACGATGATCACCGCGGAGATCCAGTCCGCGAACGCGATCCGGGCCAGGACCGCCAGCGGGACCACCACGGCCAGCATCAGCTGCGGCAGGTACCTGGCAAAGTAGGCGTCCAGCCCGTCCAGGCCCTTGGTCGCCAGCGCCGTGATCTCCCCGGCCTGCTGACCGCCGAGCCAGGCCGGGCCCAGCCGCAGGACGTGGGCGCTGAGCCGTCGCCGCAGCCCCGACTTCACCTCCGCCGCGGCCCGCAGCGCCGCGGCCTCGCCTCCGGCGGCGGCCGCGGCCCGCCCGGCCAGCACCACGCCGAGCCAGGCCAGGGTCCCGGCCAGCGCCCCGATCCCGATACCGCGCGCCGCGTCCGCCAGCGCCGCGGCCAGCAGGCCTGCCTGCAGCAGGATCAGGACCGTGCCGGCCAAGCCCAGTCCGACCGTAACCGCCAGGTACCCTCGTGCTGCCCGCCCCTGCCGCAGCAGCCGCGGATCAACTGGCCTCACGTATACCGATGCTGGCCCCGGGCCTCGTCCGGGTCATCACCCCGCGCGAGTGATGGCCAGTCCGCCAGACCGGCGTAGAACCACGACTGATGGCCGATTACGATCTGCTCGCCCCGCATTACGACGCCGTGACCGGCGATTCCGCGGTAGAGGCGGCGTTCGTTCACGACATCATCAGGCGGCGCCACAACCGGGCCGCGACCGTGCTTGACCTCGGCTGCGGAACCGGCAGCATGACCGCGCTGCTGGCCGGCGCGTACCAGGTGAGCGGGCTGGACATATCGCCTGGCATGCTGGCCGCGGCCCGCCGGAAGCTGCCCGCCCGGACCCCGCTCTATCTGGCCGACATGTCCAGCTTCAGGCTCGGCGTCACCTTCGACGTCGTCGTCTGCGCCTACCAGGGCATCAATCACCTGCTCAGCCTGCCTGCGTGGCAGCGCACCTTCGATCGTGCCTACGAACACCTGAATCCTGGCGGCCTGTTCATCTTCGACATCACCACCGTCAGTGACCTCAGGAGGATGGCCAGCGTTCCCCGGATAGTGCAGGAGTTCGCCGGTAACTACCTGGTGATAAGGGTCCGCACGGCGGACGAGATGGTGTTCGACTGGCATATCGAGGTCTTCCAGCTTCAGCCAGATGGCAGATATGGACTGCTGACCCAGACAGTCGCTCTGAGATCATTTCCGCTGGCCGACATACGAGACGCGCTGTGCGCTCGGTTCACCGGCCTGGAGGTTCTCGATGGTGGCGGCGCATGTGCCGATGAAGAAAACGCGGACCGCGTCTGGTTTGCGTGTGCCAAGCCCGCCTGACAGGGTCATCCTCGGCAGGTGAGCCGGGGCGGCCTGCAGCGGCGCACGATGGGCCGGTGAGCATGCCTTCGGATCCGCGCACACTGCTGCGCAGCCGCAGCTACCTGCAGTTGCTGGTCATCGCCGCGGTTTTCGGGGTGCCGGTCTCAGCCGCCGCCTACGGTTTCCTCGCGCTGGTCAGCGGACTCCAGCAGGAGATCTTCACGCACCTTCCGCACGGCCTGGGTTTCAGCTCCGAGCCCGTCTGGTGGCCGCTACCGGTCCTGGCGGTGGGCGGCATCCTGACCGGGCTGGCCATCCAGTACCTACCGGGCACCGGCGGCGCGCTCCCGGCCGACGGCTTCAAGGTGCACGGCCCGCCGACGCCGGCCCAGCTGCCCGGCGTCATCCTGGCCGCCCTGGCCACCTTGATCTTCGGCGCCGTGCTGGGGCCCGAGGCGCCGCTGATCGCCATCGGCGGCGGGCTGGTCGTGCTGGCCCTCAAGGCGGCCCGGCGGCCCGTACCGGACCAGGCCACCGCCGTCCTGGCCTCGGCGGGAAGCTTCGCCGCCATCAGCACCCTGCTGGGCTCGCCGCTCATCGGCGCGTTCCTGCTGATGGAGGCGTCCGGGCTGGGCGGACCGCTGCTCGGGCTGGTGCTCGTGCCCGGCCTGCTGGCCGCGGGTGTCGGCACGCTCATCTTCGTCGGGCTGGACGCCTGGACCGGTCTGGGCACGTTCTCCCTGGCCATCCCCGGTCTGCCGCACTTCGGCCGGCCAACCCTGGGGGAGTTCGGCTGGGCCCTGGTCATCGGGGTGGCCGCGGCCCTGGTCGGCTCGGGAATCCGGTGGCTGGGCAAGCGGCTGCAGCCGTACTCGCTGCGCACGCCGCCGGGGGCCGCCCTGGTCGCGGGCCTGATCGTCGCGGGACTGGCGATCGCGTATGCAGAGGGCGCCGGGAAGAGTTCCTCCGAGGTCCTGTTCTCCGGGCAGTCCGCGCTCGGGCCGTTGGTCACGAACAGCGCCTCGTACACCGTCGGCGCCCTGCTGCTGCTCCTGGTGTGCAAGAGCCTGGCCTATGGTGTGTCGCTGAGCAGCTTCCGCGGCGGGCCGATCTTTCCAGCCCTGTTCGTGGGCGCCGTCGGCGGCACGGCCATGTCGCACCTGCCGGGCCTGCCGCTGGTGGCCGGCGTGGCGATGGGCCTGGGGGCGATGTCCGTGGTGATGCTCACCCTCCCG
>Ga0187781_10001523_pt1 | contig 17531 bp, 17 predicted proteins | sample 0715_SJ02_MP02_2_FD_132447 | JGI IMG/M metagenome (GOLD analysis project Ga0187781, IMG submission 132447) | Tropical peat soil microbial communities from peatlands in Department of Meta, Colombia - 0715_SJ02_MP02_20_MG | ecosystem: Environmental > Terrestrial > Soil > Wetlands > Peat | place... | reverse complement strand
TGGTGCTTGCTATTGGTGTTCGGCTCATTCGTGCCCACGATAAAAGCAATATCTGCAGTGGTGGGGTCCAAGTTCTCCTTACCGCCCGATCCATCTCCGCCGGTCCCGGGACTCAGGTTGCTGCTGTATCCAGGATCCTGCGAGCCCAAGGGAAAGAGTGCCGGGTTTAAGGGGGTGCCGAGGTTCAGACCTTGCCCGGGAATCGTGATGCAGTTTGTACCCTCGCTCAAGCCTATGAATGTGCAATTCAGCGGCTGTCCGTTCAACGAATCCACTTGGTGACCACCGGTTGTTCCTATGCCGGGATACCCCACAATGGCGGCGGCGTTCGTTCCAGAAGCAGCCAGGGAGCGGAAGGCTCCGGTCTCGTACCATGCGCCGGACCCTGATCCCGCCGCGACGTTGTTCGAGATCGTTTCGTAGGAGAAGAAGCCGAACAACCTGTTTTTCAGGAGGGGGCCACCGACGGTTCCGCCGTAGTCATTGAAGTCGTTGGCATCGCGGACGTTTGCGTTGCCGTAGCCGTTGTACCTCGTGTAGGCGTTCAGGCCCGGACGGTGCGCTTTGAGAAAGAAGCTGCCGTGCGGGGTATTGGTTCCGTTCTGCGAGATGATCTCCACTTGAGCGCCGCGGTAGCGTCCGTTTTCGGCGTCGTAGTTGTCGGTGACAACCTTGATTTCCTTGATGGAGTCTTCGTTCGGCGTAATGACCGACGCGCCGCCCCAGGAGACGCTGGTGGTGCCGACACCGTCAATCGTGTAGTTGTTCTCACCGGTACGGGCGCCGTTGGCAGAAATCTGTCCGCCGTTCTCCACCTTAAATACGCCGTCGGTGCTACCGGTACCGCCGATCGTGGTGGAAGGCAGGTTGTTGGTGCCGCCTCCGGAGGATTGCGATCCATCGCCGAACGCACCCGGAGCGAGTTGCAGAAGCTGGAAGGGATCGCGGCCGATCGAGGGCAGCGTCTGGAACTGCGAGGCCTTCACCGTGCCGCTGACATCCGCCGATTCGGTGTCGAGCAGGGGGGCGGCATCACCGTTCACAGTCACCGATTCCGTAGCTTGGCCCACGTCGAGTTGAATGTTCAGCGCGTTGGACTGCTCGGCGACAATGCCGAAGCTCTCGATCTCTTTTTTCTTGAAGCCGGCCTTTTCCACGTTCAGAGAGAACTTTGCCGGTGGCAAGCCGCTGAAGTTGAAGATACCTTTGGCATCGCTAGTCGTGGTTGTGACCCGCCCGTTCTCCAGGTTCTGCAGTGTGAGGGTCGCACCTGCAATCACAGCCCCTTGCTGATCCGATACCACGCCTTGAATGTAGCCCCGGTACTGAGCGTGGGCCATGAGTGAGGAAAGCATGATGCACGCAACCAGCGACGCGGCGCGTAGCGTTGAAGCGCAACGGCTCATTGACGCCCCCCTGTAAATCAAATTTTTTCGGTGTACTAAAACTCTAGAAAAGCGTTTTAGTAATGGGTCGGCAGGTGTATAGCACAGGCTTTTTTCGTAAGTCAAGCATAATATTTTTGTATTACCAAACTGTTCCCGGAAGGTTATTTCCCGGCAGGTCGGCCGTTGCTCGGAGGGCAAGTGGTCTCGCGGACAACCAATTCGGGTTCAACCGCGATTTGGCCGCTGTTGGAGCCAGACTCCGGTCCCCGGATGCGATGCAGAAGTGTTTCGGCGGCAATTCTTCCCATATCTCGCAACGGCTGGCGTACGGTAGTCAGCGCCGGATTCTGGTACGAGGCGCTCTGGATATCGTCGAAGCCCATCACCGAAACATCGACAGGCACACGCAACTTCGCTTCGCGCAAGGCCCGCATGGCCCCCATTGCGGATATATCGTTAAAGGCGAACAGGGCGGTGAAGCGCTTCCCTGCGGCAAGCAGTTTCCGGGTGGCCTGGTAGCCGGGTTCCGGAGTGGGAGAGTCGCCTTTCAATTGGGCGACCAGCGCGGGAGAAATCGGCAGCTTCATTTCTTGAGCTGCCCTTTCTATGTTTGCCCACCGAACTTCTGTATCGGAACTAAACTCCTGCCCTTTGATAAAAGCGATCTGGCGATGACCGAGTTGAAAAAGGTGCCTGAGCGCGCCTTCTGCAGCTCGCTCATGGTTGAGCACGATGTTGGTCACACCGGGAACATGGTTATGTCCGGACACCGTAACCACCGGAATGGATAGCGACTGGGTCCAAGGTGTGTCCACGGCGATGAGGCCGTCAACGGACCGTTCCAGAAAAAGTCTGGGATATTCGTCGATCAGATCGGCCCGGTGCCGATGGCTCACTACAAAGTAAAAATACCCCTCCTGCAGGAGATGGTCCTCCAATCCGCTCATCACCGACGCTGAGTAACCATCGCTGACTTCCGGAACAATCACTCCTATCGTAAAGCTCCGCTGCGCGCGCAGAGAACGCGCGAAAAAATTCGGGCGGTACTTGTATTTCTTGACGGCTGCTAGAATTCTGTCTTTCGTCTCCTGCGGAATGGAGTCGGCGACGCGCGACCGATTGATGACCAGGGATATGGTGGCAGGAGAAAGTCCCAGCCGCTCGGCCAGTTCTCTCAGGCTTACTGGGCTTCGCCCCATGCGAATTTTTGGGCCCCCGCCGGTGACCTTTTTCCCTCTCCCCACGCTGCGCAGTCTCGCACAAACGGCATTGTGGAGCAAGGTTCTTTGATGATATCAGCGCGTAATTTTGTTGACATGGTGAGGAAAAACGTTTTCTATACATCCCTACGATGAGCTACTAACCCGATTTAGTAAATTGTGGGGACCGGGATCAGAAAGTGGCCCAACCGGTTCGCGCGCTCAGAGGATACCAACGGGTTGCGCTATCGGAAGAAACGAGGAAAGTGAAGTTTGAACTAATGCCCTCAGACTTGGCCATCTGGAATGACCGCAATGAATTCGCTGTCGAAGCGACAAAGGTCAGCGTATGGATGAGTCCCGATTCCACCCACGGGTCGGAAGCAAGCCTGAAAGTCCAACCGTAGAGAAAGACCATGAGATTTCTGCGACACGCTTTTATTGTTCTGCTGGGATTAGGGTTATCCCCGAACCTCGGTTGGGCCCAAACGGCCCTGGAAACCGTAGTGATTGACGCCCATGCGCAGGGACGCCCGTTCCCACATTTTTGGGAACAAACGTTCGGTTCGGGTCGTGCGATTCTGGCACTGCGTGAGAGCTACCGCAGCGACCTGCGTGAAGTTAAAAAAGTCACGGAGTTTCGTTACGTTCGCTTCCACAACATTTTGCATGATGAAGTAGGAGTTTACGACGAAGACGAGCAAGGCCGGCCGATCTACAACTTTGCCTACGTAGATCAGATCTACGATGGCTTGCTGAGCAACGGTGTTCGACCCTTCGTCGAGATCAGCTTCATGCCCAAGAAACTGGCGCTGCGCCAGGATTTTCATCCGTTCTGGTACAAACAGGTCGTCTCGCCCCCGAAGGACTATCAGAAGTGGGACGATCTGATGCGGGCTTTTGCGCAACACTTAGTGGACCGCTACGGTCTGGACGAAGTGGCGCAATGGTACTTCGAAGTTTGGAACGAGCCGAACATTGATTTCTGGAGTGGTGATCCCAAGCAGTCCACGTACTTCGAACTTTACGACCACACGGCGCGAGCCTTGAAATCGGTGAGTTCGCGCCTGCGAGTCGGAGGGCCGTCGACCTCTTCCGCGCACTGGGTCGATGATTTCATTGGGCACGCCACCGCGCAGAATGTCCCTACGGACTTTATCTCCAGCCACAGCTATGGGGACGATACTGTCCAAGATCTGTTTGGGAAGGACGAAGATATTCCGATGGATCGCCGGGTTTGTCTTTCCATCAAGAAGGTGCACGATCAGATCGCGTCTTCGGCGCGGCCTGGGCTTCCTCTGATGTGGACAGAATGGAATGTGCCGTCGTTCGACAACCTGAATGCGCGCGATACGGAATACGTTGGTGCCGCCCTCGCCGATGACATTCGGCAATGCGATGGTCTGGTGACCATGATGTCGTTCTGGACGTTCAGCGATGTTTTCGAGGAAGGAGGGCCCAAGCGCGACCCTTTCGATGGCGGCTTCGGTTTGATAGCGCTTGGAGGCATCAAGAAGCCCAGCTATTCAGCTTTTGCCCTGCTGCATAAGCTGGGCGAAGAGAGAATCGCTCAGGATTCGTCCAACGTTTTGGTCACGCGGCGTCGCGATGGCTCGCTGGCGGTCGCCGCCTGGAACCTAGTGGATCCAGATAAAACAGGAAATGCACGCAGCATCGAGCTCAAGATCAATGGTATGCGGCTCGACAGCCTAGTGCGTGTGAGCCGCGCCGACTCTGAACACGGAAACACATTGGCAGCCTACAAACAAATGGGGAGCCCCAGATATCCGACCCTGGTGCAGGTTCGAGAGTTGAACGCTGTGGCGGAAAAAACATCGGCTGAAAGTTTGCGCTTGTCGCACGGCGCGATCCTACTGGAACTCCCTGTGAATGGCCTTTTATTGCTAGAGGTTTTCCCGAAATAATTCTCGCCACGATTGGCCAGGGCGATCAAATCGGAAGGGCTAAATCGTGGATTTCGTTGCTGGCAAGTCCTCTCATCGTCTGCCTGTTTACTGGCAATCTCATGCGGAGCCTTCAACACTCTGAGATCGACAGCTGCTCCTATCCTTCCGATCCTCCAGCAAGAGCGGGCTACCCGTGGTCCTTCGTTTGAGGAGCCTGGGGCGGGTGACTGCTCGCAAACTGCAATTAGATGAGCGCCGGCAGGATCTTCATCTTGCGGAAAAGCCACAGTCTAGCTGTGCCAATGTTCGCCACATCGCAACACCTTGAACGGCTGGGCGAGTCTCTGGCATTCCTCGATGAATTCATCGGGCGCGGCGCTATTGAATTCGAACATTTCGAAATGACACGGGATAACCAACTTAGCGGCCATGTCCTTGGCCAACTGCGCCGCCTCGCGCCCAAACAAATTTCCCGGCACACGCCGTTCCGCGGAACGCCCATTAATAGGAAGTAGCGCGACATCGATTTTGAATGGCCGCAACTTTTCCACCATGCCTTCGTATCGGACCGTGTCGCCGCTGTGGTAAACGGTCCAGCCGCCGAATTCGAGAACATATCCCAGGTATTTGGCGCGTCCACGCTCATCGCGGTCTAGAGTCTCATGAGCCGATGCAACCCCGGAGAACCGGATGCCGGAAATTTCCACAAACGATCCGTCGTCAATGCCGCGCGCAGTCGCAGGGTCAATCTGGAGCCGCTCCGCCACGAATGTCCGATTGGCCTCCGGTATGACGAGCTTGAGCCCTGGGTTCGCCGCAAGGATTGGGCACAGCGTCTCGGCATCGAGATGATCAGTGTGGTTGTGGCTGGAAGTTGCAACATCAGCAAAGCAAAGCCGAACCGGATGGGTCGCCAGTTCGGTCATCCGAACGTGCGGCTTGTCGGTCTCGCTGTATTTCCTGGTTAGCGAGTCAGAAAGGTAAGGGTCGAGCAGCACGTGAACGCCTTGCCATTGCAGCAGGAATCCGCTTTGCCCAAGCCACCACAAGCGAAAACGTCCGTCATGCCGATTCGACCGATGAATGTCCGCGAGTAGGTCGTCGTGCGATTGAATGGGCTGGATCACGAGAGCCCAAGTTCTCCCCGGACGATGTTTACGCCGCGCACCATATTTGCCAGCTTCTGTCGCGCGGCCCAACGGGCGGTTTGGCTGAGTCCGCAGTCGGGCGCGAAGGAGAGCTTCGCCGCAGGAGCGTGCTTCAGGCAAAGGCGCACCCGCTCGGCAACATCTTCGGGAGTTTCGATATAGTAGCTCTTGACGTCAATGACTCCAACAGCTACGTCGACTCCCCGTTCCGTGATCCCCCGAATCACTTCAATTTCGGCGAACTCGCGGCTTGCCATCTCCAGGTGCATTTCATCCACCGGTAACTCAAAGAAAGTCGGAAATAATGGGGCATACCGCCGGGGGCCAACGGCGCGTCCTTTGTAATTGCCGAAGCAAAGATGCGTGGAAAGCCGGCACCGGCCCACGATTGGCTTGACGGTATCGGCGAAGATTTCAACGAAGCGGCGAGGATTTTCCCGGTGCGCATAGCAACTCATGGAGGGTTCGTCGAGCGTGATTTCGCGGCAACCACATTGCACCAACTGCTCCAGTTCTTCCCGCACAATTGGAATCAGTGCTTCGGTCACGTCCCAGCGACTCTTGTAAACGCCGCCCGGATCAATTCGGCCGCTCAACGTGTAGGGCCCGGGAACACTCGCCTTTAAGACGGGGCCGGGCGGGGCAATTTTTTGTAAGCGCTGGAATTCCGACACCGCCCCCAGGCCATGCCGAGAACGCAGGGTTCCGAGGACCTTGTATTTGCCACGCTGATCGTGCGCTGGCGGGCCGAACCGCCGTGGCGAAGCAGGCGTCGGGTTGAGTCCCTCCAGCCGTCCGTAGAACGAGAGGTTGAAATCGTAGCGTGTTTGCTCGCCGTCCGTGATGACGTCCAATCCGGCAGTGTGCTGATCATGAACCGCGGCGATCACCGCGTCGGTCCGCATTTCCTCGATATCGGCCTCGCCGAATTGATCCGGGTGCGCCGATGCAAACTCAAGCCAGCCCGGAAAGGGATAGCTCCCGATCACCGTAGTCTGCAAAGTTCGGCGCCGCTTTGGCGCCTGTCCGTGCTCTGAACTAACTTCCGATGCAAGGCTTGTCGTCTCTGGAGTCATTCGCTCACCGTCCAACCGCCGTCCACCGTTACGACTTGACCCGTGATTAGGCTGGATTCACTCCGCAAAAGGAAGCACGCCGTCTTTGCGATGTCCTCCGCACTCAGCATGCCCTTGGTCAGAGGTTGCTTATGAATCATATATTCCATGATGGGCGCGCTGGCCAGGGCGCGGGCGGTCATTGGAGTGCACACCAGACCCGGTGCAATCACGTTGATGCGGATGCCCCTCGGGGCATAATAGGCCGCCGCGGCCAACGACATTGCCTCAATCGCTCCCTTACCGGCTGCATACCCAACCGTCGCGAAGTGATCGGGTTGCGGATGCCGCGCCAGGACGCTCCCGGTATTGAGAATCACTCCACTTTGCGCGTTTCTGGTCCACACAGTAAGCACTTCGCGGCACATCAAGAAGGTGCCTTTGGCATTCACATCCATGGCGATGTCCCAGGCTTCCGGTGTGCATTCATGAAGAGGGCCATCGCCGGCAGAACGCGCGCTGATACCAGCAACATTGAAGAGAGCATCGATCCTGCCGAAACGCTCCAAGCAAGCGGCGACGGCGTCCCGAACAGAGCTCGCGTCACGCACATCGGCGCTGGCGCAGCCCGCTTCGGAGAACTCTTTGGTGAGGCTTTGGCATTCTTCTTGGTGGATCCCGACGACAAACACGGGATCCTTCGATGCCCACATGCGCGCCGTCGCAGCGGCAATTCCCGACGAACCCGTGATGAGCAGCACTTGCTTCACAGCGCCTTATTCGAACAGGTGTTTAAGGCTCTTCCGATACGCTTCGTAGAAGCATTCTAATTGCTCCTCGGCGCCGGTATGGCCGACGAACTGATGGCTCGGCAGCACGGTCGGCTTAACTCCGCGTTGGAGCAGGGCTTCCGCTGTGGCGCAGCGGATCATATTGATGATCATCGCGCCGGTGATCGTGGAGACAGGCCCGGTTCTCCAGTCAAGCCCTTCCAATTCGACAACGCAATCGCCGGGCGGGCATTGATTGTCGATGACGAAGTCGGCGCAATCGGTGAGTTTCTTCCCAGATGAGTGCACCGCCTTCGCCTCTCCACAATGCGCCTTGGAAACAATGGCAATCACCGATAACCCACGCTTCTGAGCGCCCATCGCCATCTCGACAACCACCGGCCGAATTCCGCTGGTAGAAATAATGATGAAGGCATCGTTGGCTCCGAAATGAAACCCACGCAGAATCTGCTCGGCGTACCCCTCGTAGTTTTCCAGGTATAGCGGCGCGCGCAACCCATTCGAACCAATGATGGCCGCATGATTTGAGATCGCCAGTTCAACCATGGCCACAAAGCCGGCATAACCTCCCTGCCGAGGCGTCATTTCCTCGCACATCATGCGCGAGTGTCCGTTGCCGAATAGAAAGATAAGTCCACCGCCCGCGATCCGCTCCGCACACAGTTCCGCCGCTCTTTGAATTATGTCTGCTTGCGTGCGCTTCAAACCCTGCAGGAGATTGATCGCCTGTTCAAAAAATGTCACCGCTGCTTGCTTGGTGCCGCCAACCGCCCTGTCTGGCTTGAAATCGGGCACGTAGAGTCCTTCTCCTGAACTAGCAAGATCGCCGACGAGTCTCCCAAATGCCACCGGATTGCTCAGTAGAATTGCATAAAGTACGTATAATGCACAAACCCTTATGAACGGCAATCTGTCTTCTGTCCATTCCGATACGCTGCTGGCCATTGGCGTTGACATTGGCGGAACCGTGATCAAGGCCGCCATTGTAGGCATCCACGGAACTCTCCTTGAAAGCTTTCACGCTCCCTCGCCGCGCACGTCGTCGGCGCTGCGCGACTTCACGCATTCTGTGCTCAAGCGGGCAAGGTCTCCGATACGAGGGATCGGCATTGGCTGCAAAGGGATCATTGATTCCGATTCATCTCGCGTCAAGAGCTTGCCAGGAGACCTGCACTTTCTGGAAGGGCAGTTGTTGAGCGAAGTCGTCGATGCCGGCGATCTGCCTATCTGTGCCGAAAACGACGCGCGCACCGCGCTGATTGCCGAGGCGCTTTGGGGGGCAGCTCGCGGACGTCGCAACGTCGTTCTGCTGACGCTCGGAACCGGGGTTGGGGGAGCTGCACTGGTCGATGGCAGAATCATGCGTGGCGCGTCCGGTGCGGCTGGTCATCTGGGTCACGTGACCCTCGACCTTCGAGGCGGGCTGTGCATTTGCGGCAACTACGGCTGTCTGGAAACGCACTTCTCAGCGCGTGCCATCGAATCCGACTACTGGGCACACTTGCACCGCGCGGCGCCGACCAAACTCCCCTTGAACCGCGCGGAGCAGCTCCCGACCACCGAGGAAATCTTTCGTGCCGCCGAGGATGGAGACGAAAGCGCTCGCTGTGTTCTCGATCGTGCCATTGAGTATCTGGCCGCTGCCATCATAGGCTTCCTGCACACATTCGATCCCGAACTCTTGATCCTCGGAGGCACCATCACAGCAGCCGGTCCGCAGATGCTGAATTCGATCAGCGACCAAATAACCCGGCGCACTCGAATACTGCTCGGCCGCGAAGTTCCGATTGTATTTCAGGAGGCAGTCGGCTACGGCGGAGTCGCCGGCGCGGCAGGTTTGGTCTTCTTGCGGCAACACTTGTTGACACTTTGAACTTCACTCCGAGGCCAAAGCGCTACTGGCCAGATCCAAGGACACTTTTGAGGGGTCACTGTTTTCTGGTAGACTCTGCTCCCTATTTCGCAGAGTAGCACCAATGAACGACACCATCAATCTTCGATATGTCATCTTTCTCGCGGCCACAGCTGCGCTGGGAGGACTGCTCTTCGGGTTCGACATCGCGATCATTACGGGCGCTGGACCCTTCTTACTCGAACACTTCAGGCTGAGCGATCTCAGTCTGGGCTGGGCATTCAGTTGCCTTCTGTTCGGATGCATTCTTGGTTCGGGTCTTGCCGGACGACTCGGGGACCGCTACGGCCGTAGGAAGATTCTGCTGGTGGTCGCCGTCACGTTCGCGGTTACCTCCGCGGCGACAGGCCTCGCTACGAATTTCAGCAACTTCGTGGCAGCACGATTCTTGGCCGGTCTTGCCGTAGGGGCTGCGTCTTTAATCTCACCACTGTATGTGTCCGAAGTATCACCACCAAGGTTGCGCGGACGCATGGGAACTTTGTACCAACTCGCGATCGTAACCGGCATCCTAGTTTCCTATTGCATCAACTACCTGCTCCGTAACTCGGGACCTGACAACTGGCGCTGGATGTTCCTCTCAGGGGTCATCCCGTCAGTCGTGTTTTTTGCGTTCCTGCTGTTTGCCCCGGAGACCCCTCGATTCTTATTCAAAGCAGGCAAGCACGACGAGGCATTTGCAATTCTCGAGCGGATTGGAGGACCTAAGAACGCTGAGTTTGAGATGAACGAGATTGCAGTGAGCTTTCGTGTCCAGCGAGGCACGTGGCGCGACCTGCTGAACCCGGGTATGCGTCGGGCAGTGCTGGTAGGATTCTGTCTTGCAATCCTGGTTCACTTCTCCGGGATCAACACCATCATCGACTACGCCCCTTCCATCTTTCGCGCCGCCGGCGGGCAGATCGATGCCGCGCTGTTTTCGACGTTCATCGTAGGTCTCATAAACTTCTCGTTTACGATCGTTTCGTTCTGGATCATCGACCGCTATGGGCGCAGGCCTCTTTACCTGGTTGGATCCGCGGGCATGGCAGCCACTCTAGGCGCTCTGATGGGCATTGCTTGGAGCGGCCACTTCCGGGGCGCGGTTGTGCTCGCACTCATACTCAGTTATCTCGCCTTCTTTAGCTCCTGTATCGGGCCGGTCTTTTGGACGCTGTTGCCCGAGATCTTCCCTAATCGTTTGCGAGGGACTGCGATGACAGTGCCGGTGCTGACCCAGTGGGTGGCCAATGCTCTAGTGGTTCTGTTCTTTCCGTACGCCTTCAATCGCATTGGGAAAGCTGCCACCTTCGGTTTTCTCGCGAGCACGGCGTTGGCTCAAGCTGTCTTTACACGGTGCTTCGTGCCGGAGACCAAGGGCACGCCTCTGGAGGAGATCGAAGCGTTCTGGGCTGGGCCGGCTTTCGCGGCACGATTGGTTACGCGAACTTCACGATCTGCACAGCAGGAGTGAAGGCAGCAGTCACCAGGATGTACAAAATCGCGCTGCTTGAGCAGCACAAGACAATGTCGCCACCTAACGGTCGCTACTTCTTGGTGGCTACTTCCAGCTTTTGGAGCATGACGGCGATTTCCGGATTCGACATAAAATTCTTCCACACCAGCCCGCTCCGGTAATTTTCCACCATGACAACAATCGGAGCCTGGTTGAGGCCCATATAGATGGGAGAAACCCATTCGGCACCTGGATTATAGGCATCGCGAGGGCCATAGATGCCCCAGAGATCGCCGCCGAGGTCTCGATAATAGTGTTTGAAAGCTTCCATGGATGCGTCAGGTGTGTAGGGGAACGAAGCCAGGGCTCCGGTGAGCGCGATGGTTCCGTGATCGTCGGCATCGGCGGGCGCGAACGGAACGTACCCCTCCGGGCCGTCAACGGCGGTCAGGCCCCAGGCATTCGAACCATAGCCTGCGAAATGCTTAGGATTGGCGATGCAATATGCGCGATTGATTAGCGCAATATTGCGGTTGTTCTCAAAGTACGACGACGCGTAGCGGTCACGCAGGGCATGAGGATCGAAGCCCAGGAAGGAATAGTGGGTGAAGAACAGCGGCCCGCCAGTGCCGACACCGACATCGAGCTTGATGCCGTAATAACTATGACCGTTGGAGTAATGATTGCCATCGGCGCTGCCCGACCAGCCCCGTCGGTAATTCTGGGCGAGCTCTTCTTGCCCTGCCCAACCGGAGTAATACAGGTCCGCGGAAACGCCGTGGGTAGGTGAGGCGATCGCCAACAGGTACGTCGCCATCACTTCGTTGAAGCCGATGAGCGGGTGGTGGATTTCAAAGCCCCACTGCGGTGACCAGTGCCAGTAAAGAAAACTGCTTTGCGGGTTGTCGCGGTACCAGTCCCACTCAACGCTTTCCCAAAGCTGTGTGATCCGGCGGTAGAGCTGGCGTTCGCGGTCGCTGGGGCCCTTGAAATACTGGCGGGCGGCAAGCAGACCCTGCATCAGAAAAGATGTCTCGACCAAATCGCCGCCGTCGTCAAGCATGCCAAAGACGGGCATAGTCTGGCCCGTGTCCCCATTCATGTAGTGCGACCACGCGCCGTGATAGCGTGGTGCGTGTTCAAGGAACGTCACGATTTTGTCCAGGCGCTCAAGAGCCTGTTCGCGAGTGATGAAATGGCGGTCGGTGCCAACCAACAGCGCGGCGATGCTGAATCCGCTGGCTCCGGTGGCGACGATGCGGTCATCGCCGGGCAGATTCTCGTACGCCATTCCGGAATGTGTGTCGCCACCCTCCCAATAGTACTGAAAAGCGGCTTCTTGCAGCATGGTGAGGAGATCGTCGTCGTTCAGCTCGAGCGTGGCAGCGCTCGCGGCGGAAGAAAGCGGCGACTGGCGGTACTGCCAGTCCGAGGTCGCGACTCTGTATTTGGCTTTCGCGCCCGAACGCCCAATGAAATCCGAGTAGCGGGGAATGTCCGCCAACTGCGTGCCGATCGGCTCAAACGGGCCGCCCTCGAGAGAGCGATAAATCACATAGCGCGCCACGGCTGGGTTTTCGGCGGTATCCCAGCTCACGACCACATGGCGGTCGTAGCCAGTGGCCCGCACGTGCTCGGGAGCGGCCAGAGGCGCGGAAACGTCCTCAACTGGATCATCGTCCACTCGAATCTCGTCCACAATGAGCGCATGTTTGGCACCGTCGGCGCGGTTCTGATGGAAGGCGACCGTCTGTAATTGCTCAGGTCGGAAGGGGTAAATCGACGCCGAGTGCAGTTCTGCCATCGGAATCCTGACTTGGATCCAGCGTCCAGAAAGAAGATCACCAGTGAATTTGCCGAGAGGTACGGGAGCGGTGAAGCTGCCCGGAAACTGTGCGACCTGGAGCCCTTCACGGGCGTTGGACAAGACGATCTGCGGCAGGTCGGCGGCAGCGATCGCTTGCGGAGCGAAACACCAGAGGTAAAGATTTCGCCCGTTCATCTCAGGATAGCGGTTGCGAAAATTGACGACGTGGATCTCCGCGTCCCATCCACCACCGGCCTGGGATTGCCACTCGATGCGAATCGCGTTCGGGGGTGTCAGAAATATTTTGGATTCGACGGGAAGGCGCCCGTCTTTCCCCTCCAGCGTGCTGGGAGCCGACGCCTGTGCCGTACTGTAGGAGTAGTGGCTTTGGTGCGTGCTGTTGTCGAAGATGATGTGGCGGTAGTAAGCCGAGTTGGCCGACAGAAACGGAGTGAGCAAGAAAACAGAAGCGATCAGACGGAGGACGAAGGTGGCGCGGGAATCAGGGAGCCTTATCTCGTGATCCATAGGGTTGTTGCCCTCTTTCTTCCAATCGGATGAAACGACGAACGCCTTCGCTTGGGGTCGCATGCAGTTTTTCAACCGCAAGATCTCCAGCTTCGCATCCGAACCGCTGGCGGAGCGGGCACTGATCCACACTGTGACCTAGCAGGCTCAACTGCACACTGCGTTCCCGGATACGATAGCAACCCCTCGCCTAGCGCAATTTCACATGCCGCTTCTTTCCAGAAAATTCTGCTGATTATTCTATGCAACACTCTTCGATGTTCGGAAATCCCGCCTTGAAAAGAACCCTACCTCAAACTTTCCAAGGACCGGCACGACGTGCGGGTTCCTTACCGAATTTTCCTTCGTAAGTTCTCGAGCCCTGGTGGCGAACAAGCTGCTCGGCAGTATACGGATGTTGATCCTCACTCAGCCGCACGAAATGCTCAGCTTCCACGGTCCCGGCAAGCTTCCACTGCTTGTGCGAGCTTACCCTGCCATTCGGTGTAACCCTGCTGGTCGCGGCTCCAATAGTTCTGTGTCTGTGAGGCAAATTTACACTTGTGATTCGGGCTTGGCTGGCCGATAGTGCTTTCGAGATGGTAAGCATTGTGAAGGTAGTCAGTCTCAACTTCGACACACGACCCAAAGATCACGCTGGACCTTTACGCGCAAGCCGTCTCGACCGATCAGCCCCAGGCCCACACAAAAGTCGTCCTGATGTCCTTTCCAACGAGATTTCCGCAGCGGTTGAAAGAAAGAAGTGCTACCACGACGGCGTAAGAAACAAGCGTGTGCTACAATTACTATGTATTTGTGCTACAGACAAGGAGATCCTATGGCCAGATTCTTGACCCGCACCAGGACGGACAAAACACGTACGCGTAAAGCGTCCTCGCGCAAGTTTCATGAGGTACTCATGATTGCGGAACGAGAAGGCTTGCTCCGCGGGGAAAGAACCAAAGTCCTTCGGGGACGTATGCCGGAAGCTCTGGTGTCGGAGGCGAAGAAACGAACGGGAATCGAGTCTGATACCGATCTCATTGAAGTTGCTTTGGCCAACATCGCTGTTGCCGATGACTACGCTGACTGGTTGCTTTCGCGCCGCGGTTCCGTAGATTCCGAGGTCACGCTTGAGTTCTGAGTTCGAAGCAAGCCTCAGGCGTATCAAGCCGGAGAAGCGTAACAAACCACTTCAACGCCGTCCTGATTCGACGCTCGACTTTATTGAAGCAACTGCGGTCAGGCCCCTCCGGCTGCTATACGACACGACCGTTTACATTGATATCCTCCAAGACCGCTTCCCAAAACAAGGTGAGCTGATGCTGCGGGCCGTAGACGCCTGGCATTCTCCTGTCACTGAGGCGGAATTGGCTGCAGCTTGCGGACTGCTCGATCCTCTCCACTCGCAAACACGCAAGGTGAGTGAAGAGATTGCTGCTCTTATCGACAGGAGGCCGGTTCAGCGGACGGTCATGCCAGACCAAAACGTCTGGCGAGAAGCTGGAATTCTTTCTGGCATCCTTGGGCGGCTCCAAGGGTATGAAAAAGACCAGCGAAGGCGCACTCTAAACGACGCGTTGCTGTACGTAAGCGCCCGGCGATCCGGTTGTACGGTTCTGACTAGAAACGTTAGCGACTTTGATTTTCTTCAGCAGCTGGATCCAACGGGCCGTGTCCTCTTTTATCGCATTTAGCGACGAGACCCTTATCTGAGACTGCGGCGGAGGTTGCCGGGTTGCGAGCGTAGGGCCCTCAAATAAACGTGATAGCGTCGCCTAATTCCCAGAGGCTTAAAAATGTTTTCGGCCAAAAAGTCGGCGAGGGAATTCTTAGTAGCCCGCTTCGCTACTTCGGCAAGCATGAAGTAGTTTGTATCGCTAATGGGTTTACGGAGTCCTTCGGCCAAAATTGCCGCACTAGTTTCACAAAAGCAAGCATGAGACAGGCGACAAAGCAGCACTCGGGCCACCTCCGGGTGTGTCGCAATCAGTTACGAAGTGATTTCCGTCCCCGGTTAGCTCTGCGCCATCGTTCTGCAAAACGCCTGATCCAGGTCCGCCTTCAAGTCTTCGACATCCTCAAGTCCAATACTCAACCGCACAATACGATGGCCATACGGCCGTGCCGCATTGCTGCCAAAGTCGTACGAGACTGCCAGGCTAGTCACACCGGCCCAGCTGTATCCGATTTCAAACAGTTCGAGTGCATCGACGAAGGCCTGGACCTGCTTTTTCGAGAACTGCGGCCGGAAGATGATCGAAAAAACGCCCGAAGATCCGCTGAAATCACGCTTCCAGACAGAGTGTCCCGGACATGAGGCCAAGGCCGGGTGCAGCACGAGTTCAATCTCTGGACGTTGCGCGAGCCAGTTGCTAATCTCCAGAGCCGCGTCTTCGATGTGCCGCAAGCGAACGGCGAGTGTCTTCATCCCTCGAATCGCCAGACTGCAATCATCGGGTGAGACAGCGCAACCGGCCAATTGCTGCGTTGACCCCAGTCGTTGATAAGCGTCTTCGTCACGCACCGTGATCGAACCGAGCAGTAGATCGCTGTGCCCACCGACATACTTGGTCAGCGCTTGCATCGTTATGTCGACGCCGTGCGCCAGAGCATCAAAATAAATTCCCGCCGCCCAGGTATTATCAAGCGCCACTAGCACTCCAGCGCGGTGTGCCGCGGCAACGATGGCCGGCACGTCCTGTACTTCCATCGTGATAGAACCGGGGCTCTCACACCAGATCAGTCGGGTATTGGGACGGAACAGTGACGCAATTGTCTCCCCACCTCCCGATAGGCCAGCGTCTGAACCATTCTTTTTGGAGTCGGAGGCATGCCCGGCCTGTCCAATCGTTGGCCGGTAGAACGCCACCTCTACGCCGAAGCGCTTAAGCACACGGCTGGCAAAATGGCGGCTCGGGGCATAGACACTTTCCGGCAGCAATACGTGGTCGCCGGCCCTCAGGAAAGCGAGATTGACAAGGGTAATGGCTGCCTGACCTCCAGGCGTGAGCAGCGTTCGGTAGCCGTGTTCCAGCTCGCAGATCCGTCCCGCGAGTTCGAGTACCGTGGGCGTTCCGTAGAGTCCGTAAGTGTAGCCAGCATCGTATTGGTTCCACTGATCGGTAACGGCTGCGGCGTTGGGAAACAGAACGGTCGAGCCACGAAAGACCGGCGTCGCCAGTGAGCGAAACCCCTCCGGCGCCCGCACATCGGTGTGAATCAGCCTGGTTTTCCAATTCTTGGGCATGTTTTGGAGAATAGCAGGAACCTGCTGTCTCTCCCCATCGTGTAAGTATCTTTATTTACATACTGGAGAATATGCGATACAGTGTCCACGCCCCAAGGAAGGAGAGACCAAACATGAATCGAAGATTGGATGTGCATCCCCTGAAATCGCGAGTCGGAGACTTCATCGCCGGCTTAAAGATTTTAGAAAACGCACCAATCACTCCTGCGCTAGTCTCGCAGTATGTGGCCCAGATGCAACCGTCTCCGCAAGCGCTGGCTCCCTTTCTTCTCTGGAATCGTGACCGCTATGCGCGCAACCTGATTTATCGTGACGATTTCTTCGAAGTGCTTGCCCTGTGCTGGCTCCCTGGCCAGCACACGCCGATTCACTCGCACAACGGACAACTGGGCTGGGTTGCGGTGGTCCAGGGAGAGTTGGTCTGCCACAACTACCGCTTTGTGCGGTCCGCAATGCTAAAGAAAATGCCTGTTGGCGACAAGGATTGCATCGCTGCAGGTCGGCCAGTCGAGGTGGAACTCCTCTGCAGTGCGAACTGTCAGGCAGACGGAACCGTCGCAGTTGTCGATCGGCGACAAACGACACATCAGATTGAGAATCTCGAAAACTCGAGCCTCGGAAGCATCAGCCTTCACCTTTATTCGAAGCCGATCGACTCATGCGTGCTGTTCGATGAGGCTACACGATGTTGTGAACGCAAACCGCTGCAGTACCACAGCGCCAACGGAGTCATCCTCGCCAACACACTGACGACCCGACAAACGATCGAAACCGCTGCATGAGGATGGAGTAACAGTATGACTACGGCCCAGATTTCCCATCACTGCGCATATGACTCCGGGGAGGACCTCAGCTTCATCATGGAACCGACAGGCCAAATTCTGCCCGCGACTCCTGATGGCAACGAGTTCTCCCCAGGGCATGTACGAGACTACTTGGCGGGTCCTCCGGAACTTTTTTGCCGCACACAAGATTGATTTCTCCTATTCCGTAATAAGGAAGCCGATGCTCGCGGTTTGCCCCTGAATCAATTGGCAACGGCGTTCTATCTGAATTGTCGTCAGCCGACGGCAGCGTTGTGGGCCGTGTTTTTGTCGCCCATCTGGATCATATTGCTGCCTACATGAAGACT
>Ga0187781_10001522_pt1 | contig 17533 bp, 16 predicted proteins | sample 0715_SJ02_MP02_2_FD_132447 | JGI IMG/M metagenome (GOLD analysis project Ga0187781, IMG submission 132447) | Tropical peat soil microbial communities from peatlands in Department of Meta, Colombia - 0715_SJ02_MP02_20_MG | ecosystem: Environmental > Terrestrial > Soil > Wetlands > Peat | place... | reverse complement strand
CTGCCGCGATGAGGTTGAGGAACGTCGTCATCGCCCTTTCGGAGTCGAGCAGGCCCTCGTCCATGTTGATGTCGATGATCTGCGCACCGTTTTCGACCTGATCGCGGGCGACCGCGAGCGCTGCCGGATAGTCTCCGGCGGTCACGAGCTTGCGAAATCGCGCCGAACCGGTGACGTTGGTCCGCTCGCCGACATTGACGAAAGGGATTTGCGGCGTCAGCGTGAACGGTTCGAGACCCGAAAGGCGCAGCCGCGGCGGGATTTTGGGGATCTCGCGGGGCGGCTTGCCGGCGACGGCGCGGAAAATCGCGCGGATATGATCGGGCGTCGTGCCGCAGCAGCCACCGACGATATTGATCAGGCCGGCCGCGGCGAATTCGCCGAGCAGCGCCGCCATTTCATCCGGGCTCTCGTCATAGCCGCCGAATTCGTTGGGTAGTCCAGCATTCGGATAAGCGCATACAAGGGTATCGGCAACCCGGGACAGTTCGGCAATGTGGGCCCGCATCTGCCGCGCGCCTAGCGCGCAATTCAGTCCGACCCACAACGGCGCCGCGTGCGCGATGGAATTCCAGAACGCCTCCGGCGTCTGCCCGGAAAGAAACCGGCCGGACCGGTCGGTGATCGTGCCCGAGATCAAGATCGGCACGCTCGTCGCGCGAGCGCCAAGCTCCTCGGCGATAGCGAAGATCGCGGCCTTGGCGTTGAGCGTGTCGAAAATGGTCTCGATCAAAAGCGCGTCAACCCCGCCGTCGAGCAGCCCTCGCGCCTGTTCGGCATAGGCGATGCGCAGCGCGTCGAAGGTGATGGCGCGAAAGCCGGGATTGGATACATCGGGAGAGATCGAGGCGGTGCGGTTGGTCGGGCCGATAGCCCCGGCGACAAAACGCTCGCGGCCGTCCTCATCTCGCGCCATGCCGGCCGCTTCGCGCGCCAGTCGCGCCCCTTCGGCATTGAGCTCATAGGCCATGTCCGCCATGCCGTAGTCCGCTTGCGCGATGCGGGTCGATGAAAACGTATTGGTCGAGACGATATCGGCGCCGGCGCGGAAATAAGCGAGATGAATGGCGCGCACCGCGTCGGGGCGGCTGAGATTGAGAAGGTCGTTGTTGCCGCGCACTTCGCGGTTCCAGGCATCGAAACGCGCGCCCCGATAGCCTTCCTCATCAAGGCCAAGCGCCTGGATCATCGTTCCCATAGCGCCGTCGAGCACTAGAACGCGCTCGGCGGCCATGCGGCGCAGCGTTGCTTCGGCCTTGGATATGCCGTTAGCGCTCCGCATTCACACGCGCTCCTTTTCCGTGCTCGATTGGGCATTGCCGGTGAAGCCGTGATCCGGCCGCAGGCCAAGCAGGTGGCAGATCGCGTAGACGAGGTCGGCGCGGTTCATCGTATAGAAGTGGAAATCGGTCACCCCGTTATCGACCAGATCGATGACTTGCTCGGCGGCGACCGCGGCGGCGATGAGCTTGCGTGTCGCCGGATCGTCGTCGAGGCCTTCGAAACGCTCGGCGAGCCAGCGGGGAATCGAAGCGCCCGCGCGTGCGGTGAAGTTTTTCACTTGCTTGAAATTCTGCACCGGCAAGATTCCCGGGACGATCGGAATATCAATGCCGCTCGCACGCACGCGGTCGAGATACCGAAAATACATGCTGTTCTCGAAGAAAAACTGCGTCATCGCACGGCTGGCGCCGGCATCGACCTTGGCCTTGAGCATATCGATATCGGCCTGCACCGAAGGACTATCCGGGTGTTTTTCCGGATAGGCGGAGACGGAGACTTCAATGTCGGCGATGCGCTTGATGCCGGCGACAAGATCCGCAGCGTTACGATAGCCGCCGGGGTGTGGCGCATAGCGCTCGCCGACACCGCGAGGCGGATCGCCGCGCAGCGCCACGACATGGCGTACGCCGGCCCGCGCATAAGCTTCGATCACCGCGTCGACATCGGCCCGCGTCGCGGCGACACAAGTGAGATGCGCTGCCGGCGTCAGCATGGTCTCGGCGAGAATGCGTTTGACCGTCGCGTGCGTGCGTTCACGCGTCGAGCCGCCGGCGCCATAGGTGACCGAGACGAAATTCGGCTTCAGCGGCGCAAGCCGCCGAACGCATTCCCATAAGGACTGCTCCATTTCCGGCGTCTTCGGCGGAAAGAATTCGAACGAGACGCTCAAGCCGCGGCGTGCTCCGGCTTCGGCAAAGCGGCTCGCGCGCACCGCACTCACTAGGCCACCTCGCGGTTTGCCGGCGCCGCGAGCAAAATGCGCGGATCCCGGGCGAGCCAGAGCGATACGGCGATCTTACCTTGCGGCCCGGGCGGCAAGGTCAGTTGCCGAACAACGTCGAGCCCGGCGGCTTGCAGCCATTGCGTCACCGTTTCGGCGGCAAAGCCAAGCCGGCGGTGGGCGTGTTCCTCGCGCAGGAATTCGAGGTCATGCGGCGCAAAATCGACGACCAAGAGCCGCCCGCCCGGACGCAATACCCGCGCCGCCTCGGCAATGGCGCGAGCGCTGTCGTCCAGAAAATGCAGGACTTGATGAATGATCACGGCGTCGAAGGAATCGCGCGGCAGCGCCAAGTCATAAATGTCGCCGTGACGCACGCTGCAGTGCTTGAGCCCGGCGTGATCGAGTCGTGCGCGCGCCAGCGCCAGCATGTCGAGCGACAAGTCGAGACCGAGCCCACGCTCGATGTCGGTTGCGAACAGTTCAAGCATCCGGCCAGTGCCCGTTCCGAGATCGAGAAGTGCACGGATTGGCTTGTCGGTCAGGGCGGCGCGTATCGCGTCCTCGACAGCCGCGTCGGCGATATGCAGCTGACGGATGCGGTCCCACTGCGCGGCGTGACGCCGAAAGTAATTCTGCGCGACGGCGGCGCGCGTGGCACGCACAGCGGCAAGCCGTTCTCGGTCGCGCGCCACGATCGGGTCATCCGGCTCAACCCGGCCAATCAGCAAACGGGCGAGATCGGCGCTTCCGCCCCGCTCGCCGATGCGGAAGAAGGCCCAGGACCCCTCGCGGAAACGCTCGACGAGGCCAGCTTCCACAAGAAGCCGCAAATGACGGGACAGTCGCGGCTGCGATTGGCGCAAGATTTCAGTCAGTTCGGATACCGTCAATTCCGCCTCGGTCAAGAGCGCTAAGATGCGCAGCCTTGTTGCCTCGCCAGCGGCCTTGAGCGTCGCCGTCAGCCCGGTGAAAGGCTGTTGCTGATGATCCATCTTCAGACCTCGGTTCCATATAACCATATCTTTATATCGTTAAGCGATAGGGTGCAACCCCGCCTAACGCTGGCAGCCAGCCGGATCGCGTGCCACCGTATCGCGATGACGAAGAAAGCTGACCCGGATCGGCCCAACAGTCGCGGACCCAAGAGTCGCGGACCCAAGGGTAGGGGACCCAAGTGTCGCGGGACCGGTAGTCGCGGGATCGGCAGTTGCGTTCAGCCGGCTGCGGACGACTGGCCGGCGCTGCGCGGCGGCGAGATTGTCGTCGAACTGCCAGGCGACACTGACGCCTCGGTCTACTTCATCGGGCGGATGCGCACGCCCTGGCACAGCCGCGAGCAGTGCCCCAAGAATGCGCGGGAATCCGATGCGGTCTGCCGCGCCGAACTCGACCCACGTTGGGTCACGGGCCTGCAGGGCCTTGAGACCGTCAGCCATGTCCTGCTGCTCTATTGGATGGACCGGGCGCGCCGCGATCTCGTGCTGCAGGCGCCGAGGCACTATTCCGAGCCGCGTGGTACATTCGCCTTGCGCTCGCCGGCTCGGCCCAATCCGATCGCTGTTTCGGTGGCGCGGTTGTTGCGCGTCGAGGGCAACACGCTTTATGTCGCCGGTGTTGACTGCCTGGATAAGACGCCGCTGATCGACGTTAAACCATATTTCCCTTCGACCGATTCCGTTCCAGAGGCCGTGGTGGGCTGGCACAGGCGCCGCGGGCGCTAAGCCCGAACCGAGATTTATTTCAATGCGATTGGGAGAGGCAAATTCGCATTGGAAAATTCGACCGGGATTGAATTCGATTGCTCAATAAATTGATGTTTCGACTGCCACAGCGGGTTGAATTCCATCATTGACGCGCCGCGCATTTCGTGTGCAAAGCGAGGCTAAAGTAGCGCCCGTGGATTTCAGTGCCGGGTGAAAACGCGGCAACTTATCCACACCCAACCTTGACCGGTTGCCGGAACCCCGAGCAAGGTCAGTCCCAGAAAGCCACAATCCGCGAGGCGCGATGGTCGACCATTTGGCCTGGGCGCAGGCTTACCGCGATCGGGCGGCCAAGTGCCAGCTTTCGGCCAAGAATACTTCGTCGGCCGAATTCGGCGAGTGTTACCGCCTGCTTGAGAAATATTACTTGATGCTGGCGAATCTCGAGGAAGATTTCGGGCGCAGGCAGGTCGCTTCCCCTCATGCCGCCGGTTGTACTCAAAGAGACGAAGATGAAATTCCCTTTTCCCAAGAAGGCGGACAAGCCGATAGTTTCGCGTCGGGAGCCGGGCGAGGAGCCTTCGTCGCTTAGGGGAAGCGAAACGCGCGCAGAAAGGCGGTCCCACTCGCGCTCTCGGCGACCGTGCCGATGGCGGCGGTGCGGCAATTGCAAGGATCGAGCCCGGCTGCCGGGCTGTCGCTAATATCGTTTCCATCCTCGTCGGCATGACCGGCCGCGCCAAGATTCGCAAACAGCTATATGCCGTAGAGACGGGCAAATCTCTTAATCTCTTATTTCCCCAGCTGACAATCTCGCCTAATAAAGCGGTCCGAACATCGTGTTGTGGGATGTCTCCGGGGCGCCGTGATTGAACCGCGTCATCAGGAAGAGGCGAGCACGAATCAGGAAGACGCGGACACGAATTAGGAAGACGCGGACGCGAACAGGAAATGCGCGGCTTACGGCCAAAGTCCCGACGACGAATTTGCTTTTAGGTATCGACCGGACCCTTGCAGCAAAACGCCTTGTCGAGCGTCGTATGTAACGCTGCGCCGCTTCTTGATCGCCGGTTACAAGCCATACGACGATCGGGGGCAAAAGCATCCCCATCAGCACCAGCTCCAATCCGATCGCAAAGGCCGCGACACGATCGACGGGCCAGCGCCAAATTTCCTTTAAATAATTCGCGGTTTGCAGAATCTTTTTCACGGGAGTGACTTGAATGCAATCTGCTTCGATGACCTTCTCTTCGTCGCTGGGAAATCCGCCGAGCCCTAACAGAGAAAGGACGTGGCTCTCAAAGTTGCCGCTCACGTTTGCCGATCCGGCAGCAGGGGTAGAACTCGCTTCGAAGCTTTTGCGCGTGGCTTCGCCGATGATCACTTTTTGATCTGAAACGTTGCTTAACCTCTGCTCCCATTGATTTGCTTGGATCTCCAGCTTGTAGACGGTCGCGTACCATTCTGCGTGTTGAGCGTGCAGCCTCGCTTCGTACTCCATTTCGGCGTTGCGGCGGCGTTCGTCTTGATCGTACGCGCTTGCGACGCGGTACACGCCCCGTCCCTCCGTGTCGGACGCGGGACCCCCGTTGTGCGTCGAGCGATTTCGCCAAGCGCGAACTTCGTCAGGCGCGAGATCGTAATAGCTCTTCAGCCTGCTTTTGGATTGCAGAGCCGCTCTGACAAAATACGGCCGTTCGCAGCCGGCCGATGCCTGCCATATCTCCGCGATTTCGAGCGCCGGAGCGCTTGAGGATGCGGTGTCTACCCACGCGTAGCCGCGCTTGGAAGCGCCCAACGCTTGCGCCCAGTCAAAAAGCGATCCGGCCAGGACTGCGCAGCCCAGCCCGGCAATGCAGAGGCGAATGTGCGAAACGGTAATACGCAATGTACGATTATCCCATCCCCTAGGACGGCCTAAGCTCAGGCTAATTTAAGCCAGAATTAAGACAGAACCCGAGGGTTGAATGGGATCGGCCGCCGCTGTCGGCCGTCGAATTGGTTGTTTCATCGGCCTTGCATCGATCCCCACCAAGCCTTTGGATTGAGCCGGTCGAATTCGTCCCTCACACTTTATGCAGCCACGCCGATTCCCCATTGAGGTTGTAAGCCGTCCAACGGCTGGCTGCCAGTTCCAAACAAAATTCGTATCGGCGCGCAAAGCGAGTTCCGCATTGGGCACATCGGCGAGACTCGTAGGGGAGCCGCGTGCGCGTCAGCCGTTTCAAGATTTCAGGTCGCGGCGACAGCCAAATTCTGTCAGTTGCTCGGATTGCCACAGGACGCCTTGGTAGGGGGCCAACGCGCCTGCGTGCATTGCAGCGCGCTATTCCGGGCTCACGCAGTCGAACGCGTGGCTTCAAACAAGAACCACGTGCGGCGCTCCGCCTCGTCGATCCAGACTTCAAGCAGGCTTGCGGTGGCGACGTCACCGCTCTCGTCGCATAAATCGTGTATTTCGCGCATGCGCCCGGTCAGCTGCTTGTTGTCGTCACGCAGTTCAGCAAGCATGTCCATCGGTGTCACGAAGTCCGCGTCGTTATCCAGGATGCGCTGCAGGCGGCTGACATGGCCGATCGAGCGCAACGTCGTCGCGCCGATCTTGCGGACCCGTTCGGCAATGGCATCGGTCGTGGCAAAAATCTGCTCGCTCTGCTCATCCAGCAGCAGGTGGTAATCGCGGAAATGCGGACCAGATACATGCCAATGGAAATTCTTGGTTTTCAGGTATAGCCCGAACATATCCGCAAGCAGTATATTGAGCTCACCAGCAAGGTCGCGCACGGCGTTTGGCTTGAGGTCCGTGGGTGTCGCGAGCGGAGCCGTCCGCAGCACTCTTGATTCCTGAGCATTCATTTTTCACTCTCCTTCGATCTGCCAGCGTTGATGGGAGTAGTCAGCCGCCTGCGTCTTCCAAGGCGAACGTCGATGCGCGAGCCAAGCCAGCAAGTCTTGGTAGACCTGGTTCTTTTCACTCGTGCACATGCCGTGCGGCGCACCTTTTAGATCTTCAATTCAGCGTTCTTCACCGATTTTTGGCGACAGCATCACCGAATCCGCGGCACGCCGCAATGCCCGCAGTGGCGTGTTCGTCTGGTTCGACCTCGGCCTTGGTTTTCGATTCGCCTCCGTGCATTGCGGGGAACGCAATCTCTTCGTTCCGGTTCCAACGCCAAATGAAGATTTGAGCGCGTCCGACGAGGCTATTCCGGTCTCGCTCCGGAAAACTTGACGACTTTCGCCCATTTCTCGGTTTCTGACGCGATAAAACTGCGAAAATCGGCGGGCGACGCCGGCACCGGTGTACCACCGAGGTCAACAAGGCGCGCTTCGAGCTGAGGATCGGCAAGACCTGCATTGATTGTCTTGTTGAGCTTCTCGATGATCTCGGCGCGAGTGTTCTTGGGCGCGCCAAGCCCAAACCAGGCAGTCGCTTCATAGCTCGGCAAAAATTCGCCGACCGTCGGAATGTCCGGCAGAGCATTCGAGCGCACCGCGCTGGTCACGGCGAGAGCGCGCAACTCGCCGGACCTTATGAAATTGAGCGACGACGGCAACGGATTGAATGTCACTTGCACTTGTCCGGCCAATAGATCGGGAAATTGGCTGCTGCGATAGGGGATGTGCACCAAATCGACGCCAGCCATCATCTTGAACATCTCGCCAGCAACATGGTTGATGCTGCCGTTGCCGGGAGACGACATGTTGATTTTTCCGGGACTCGCCTTGGCGTAGGCGATGAATTCCGGGATGGTCTTGGCGGGCACCGACGGATTGACCATCATCACGGCTGGAACGCGAAGAATCTCGGCGACAGGTTCAATATCGCGAATGAAATTGAAGTTGAGATTATCGTAGAGCGTTGCATTGATCGCATTTGTCTGCGTGATCCAGAGAAGCGTGTAGCCGTCCGGCGTCGCGTGTACCACCGCGTCGGCGGCAATATTGGTGCCGGCGCCCGGTCTGTTTTCGACGACGAATTGTTGGCCGAATTCCTGCGACAGCCATTGCGCGATCAGCCTTGCGATGATGTCGGACGAGGTGCCGGCCGGAAAGCCGACAATGATGCGTACCGTCCGCACCGGGTAGTCGAGCGCCCGTGCCCCCCGAACGACCATCGCTAATGCGGCGGCGGCGCCCGCGCTCAAACGCAAACATTGTCTGCGGGGAAGTCTCATGGCGTAGAGCGAATCTACATGAATTGCCTTGCGGCGTGTAGAGATGCAATTTGTGAGCGCTTGGTCGCGATTTTCGGCGGCACCGGCAGACGGTCTTGGGGGCGATTTATGAAGATTTCGATTCTCGACGACTATTTCGACACGCTGCGTACTCTTCCTTGCTTCAAGAAACTGCAGGGCCACGAGGTCGAGATCTGGAACGATCACGTGCAGGATACGGATGCGCTGGCTGCGCGCTTGAAGGATGCCGAATGCCTCGTGCTCATCCGCGAACGCACAAAAATTCAAGCGCCTTTGCTGGACAGATTGCCTAGGCTTAGACTCATCAGTCAACGCGGTGTTTACCCGCACATCGATATCGCAGCGTGTAACCGTCTTGGCGTTATCGTAACGTCGAGCCATGCCGCAGCCGAGCTGACCTGGGCTCTCATCCTCGCGGCGGCGCGTCAGCTTCCGCAGCAGATGGCGGCGCTCAAAGTCGGCCGATGGCAGACGGGCGTCGGCACGACACTGCGCGGCAAGACACTCGGCATTTTCGGTTATGGCCGTATCGGCGCGACGGTCACGGGCTACGGCAGAGCGTTCGGCATGAACGTCGTGGTGTGGGCCCGCGAAGACTCAACTGCGCGCGCGCTTGGACGGGTGCGGGACCGCCGGTAGCAAGGCAGAATTCTTCGAAACCAGCGACGTCGTGTCTTTGCACACGCGGCTGGTACCGGCGACGCGACACATCGTCAAAGCCGAAGATTTGGCACGAATGAAGCCGAACGCCATTCTAATCAATACCAGCCGCGCGCCGCTGATTGAACCAGGCGCGCTCGTGGCCGCGCTTCGCGCCGGGCGACCCGGCTACGCTGCCGTCGATGTGTTCGAGGACGAGCCCCCTCGCGATCCGGTTTTTCCGCTGTTTAGCTTGGAGAGGGTCGTCGCGACACCGCACATCGGTTATGTGACCCGCGAAGAATATGAGACCCAGTTCATTGATATTTTCGATCAGATTCTTGCGTTTGCGGCTGGCCGGCCGGTCAACGTCGTCAACCCCGATGTACTGTCGGCGGCGACGATGCGCCGCTGAGGCCGGTTCTCGCAAATCCCTCTAAGTAGCGGGATTTCGCGCATTTACGACCAAATGGCGACAATTTCGCCACAAAGATTTCACTCGTCGTTCCAACTCTTTTCCGAATCCCGCCACTCCTGAAAGTACGGTAGCCAGCGTAGGGGTCGCAAAAGCGCTCGCCTCATTTGGGACCAACGGCGAGCCGGCGCGGTCGGGATCTTATGGAAATAAGAATTTTGCAGCTCGCCTGCGTTATCGGCGTGGTAACGGTGGTAACGCTTGCAAATCCGGTTTCGCAGCGCGAACCGCAGCTACCGCATTTCGGAGAATTCGACGGCGGAAAAGCCGATCGGCTTGCCGTCGCGGAACTTGCCGTCGCCGAAGACGAAGACGAAGACGTTGCAGCCGAGAGAGTGGTTGCAACGATAGAATTGAAACCGACCGACGACATATCGGTGACTGACGCTATCTCCTCGGATGATACGCCGTCGATGAAGAGCCTTTCGTATCTCGCCGACTCCGTCTATTCCGAAACTCTGCCTGACAGGAAACCGACCGATGTCGTGCTCGATGCGTTGAAAGATGTTCCGGTCGGCACGCCGATTGAGGAAATCAGACGGGCTTCGGACGCCTTTGGCTTGGATTTCAATTTCATGAAAACGGTTGCCAAGATCGAATCTGATTTCGATCCGAAGCAACGCACCGGCTCGTATGTCGGCCTATTCCAACTCAGCAATTATGAGTTCGCCAGATATGGGTCGGGAGATATTCTCGATGCGCGCGACAACGCCATTGCCGCCGCCTACAAGTTCAAAACTGCGGCCATTTTGTTCGAACTCGAAACCCATAAGAAAGCGACTCTCGGCGACCTCTACCTCATCCACCAGCAAGGTACGCGGGGAGCCGAAGAGCACGTCAGTCATCCGGATAGGCTCGCTTGGAAGTCGATGTGCGCTACCGATGAGGGCAAAGAAAAAGGCGAAAGCTGGTGCAAGCGAGCGATCTGGGGGAACACGCTGCCTGAAATCAAGCGAATTTGGAAATCGGTCGATAATCTGACGTCCGGCGCGTTCGTGCAGATGTGGCAACAGCGGATTGAACAGTTTTACACTCGCTATTCCGAGGCAATGCCGAAATAAATCTCCTGCTCGCACGCTCTCGTGACGTTGAAACATCTTGCAACCACGCGGCAGTTCCCGCGATATTTCGAGTCAATGATATGGGAGATTGCCTGTGAAGCGTCTTGAGCGGCTCGTTGCCTATGCAATCTTTGGGCTGGCGTGCATTGCAATTTGCACCGGCCGCGTCATGGCCGACGATTGCCAGCACGGCAGTTTCGATAGTTGGCTCGCGAGCTTCAAACAGGCTGCGGCCGCCCAGGGCATTTCCCAAACCACGCTCGCGACGGCGTTGAACGGCGTAACCTTCGATCCGACCGTCATCGCTCGCGATCACGCCCAGGATGTGTTCCAGCAAAGCTTCGAGCAATTCTCGGGCCGTATGGTGTCGCCCGACCGGCTGCGCAAAGGCTCGGACATGCTGAAGCGCTACGGTTCGATCCTGGTACGGATCGAGGACGCCTATGGGGTGCCCGCGCCGGTTCTGGTCGCGATTTGGGGCCTTGAGACCGACTTCGGCGTCAACCAAGGCAAGTTCTCGACTATCCGATCGCTCGCGACGCTCGCTTACGACTGCAGGCGGTCCGAAAAATTTCGCGAAGAGCTGCTCGACGCACTGCGCATAATCGATCGCGGCGATATGACTTCAGGCGAGATGCGTGGCGCATGGGCTGGTGAGATCGGCCAAACACAATTTTTGCCGTCGGCTTATCTCAAGTTCGCAGTCGATTTTGACGGCCTCGGGCACCGCGATCTGATCCGCAGCTCGCCTAACGCGCTAGCCTCGACGGCGAACTATCTTAAAAACTATGGATGGACACGCGATCAGCAATGGACGCCCGGTTCCCCTAATTTTAATACTCTGCTTAAGTGGAACGAGTCGGAAGTCTATGCCAAAACGGTTGCCTATTTTGCAACCAGGCTTGCAAAAGAGCCCTAGTTTCATCGCCGGCTCCGAATTGCCCTCGGGGAGGGAATTTTTTGCCATCATTCAGCCAAAGGTTTCGCACTATTGTTCAATTGCCATCAACAGAGGGGTTGGGGGCTCAATTGCTTCAATCACGGCCGTTTGCCATCGCCTGTTCAGCCTTGTCGGTGATCGCGGGCGCATTTTTCATCCTCGTTCTCGTCAGTGTCGACTCGAGGGCCCAAGCTCAAGCCGGCACGGGCCAAACCGGCACTTGCCAAGGCGTGAGCGACATCGCGATCCTTCCCGCGCCCCTCGCGCCGTGGAAGGGCGCGCCTTTGCATGTCCTCTTTGCTACCGACAAGCCATTCGACGGCGAACTATCGCTGATCGCACCCGATGGCGCGGTCGCGGCCAAATCACGCGAGCGGCAGGGTGGGCCGCCCTATTTCTGGTTTGCCGAGGTCGCCTCGCCTGTTGCGGGGACCTGGCACGCCACGCTCACGCGCGCCGGCGTGTCAGGCGAGTGCGGCACGATCACGCGCGACATCGCCGTGCGCGAAAATCAGCCGCCACCGCCGCACGCGACGGCGGGCAGCGTCTGGCCCGTGCACAATACGTGGAACCGTGCGACGGAAAATTTGTATTCAGCGTGGATCGAGAAGCTCTTCGATGCGCCGCTCAATGTCGAGCCGTCGTGGCCGGCGCTGCATGAAGTGATACGCGACCGTTCGCGCAATTTCCTGTTCGAGTATTTGGGTGTCGGCGAAGACCAGGCCGGGCTCGTCATGCGCCCCGACTGCGCCGACCAGCCGTACTTTTTGCGCGCCTATTTCGCGTTCAAGATGGGGCTGCCGTTCGGCTTTTCGCGGTGTTCGCGCGGCGGCGGCGGTAGGCCGCCGAAATGCGGCGCCTGGGTGAGCATTCTCAATCTCGAGACGGCGCAGCCGCAAGCGCTTGCGTCGGCTCAGCCTCAAGGCCTCGCGCCGGTCCAGCCACAGGGACTGGGGCTCTCGGCCTCGTTCAACCGCTATATTCCGTTCCTCGGCGACGGCGTTCAATCCGGAAACGGCCGAACCTCGGCGAACGACGATAACACCGACTTCTACTCCGTGCCGCTGAAGCAGGATGCGTTGCGCCCAGGAACCATCTACGCCGATCCCTATGGCCACGTCCTTATGCTGGTGCGGCGCGTGCCGCAATCCGGTGGCACGGCCGGTGTCTTCCTCGCTGTCGACGCAGAGCCCGACGGAACGGTCACGCGCAAGCGTTTTTGGCGCGGCAATTTCCTCTTTGTGCACGATCCCTCGCTCGGCAGCCCCGGCTTCAAGCGCTTCCGGCCGATCGTCCGCGAGGCTAACGGCAGCTTGCGGCGACTGACCAACGCCGAGATCGCGAAAGATCCGGACTATGGCGATTTTTCGCTCGAACAAACGCAGCTCGCGACCGAGGATTTCTACGATCGCATGGATGACGTCATGTCGCCGGATCCGCTCGATCCGATGCGCGCCATGAAGGAAGCCATCACGGCCCTCGAAGAACAAGTGCAGGCGCGCGTTACGGCGGTCGAAAATGGACGAAAATTCCAGAACAGCGGGCGTGGCGAGGCGGTCATGCCTGACGGCGCCTCGATCTTCGCCACGAACGGCGCTTGGGAAGACTTTGCGACGCCGGCGCGCGACTTCAGGCTATTGATCGCTATCGATGTGGTGCGCGGATATCCGGATCACTTTGCGCGGCGGTCGGACCGATACGCAATTCCAAACGGCAAAACGGTCGCGGACGTGAAAGCGGAATTGCAGGGCGTTCTTGCCTCTGAACTCTCGTCGCGCAAATTTTCATATATCCGCAGCGACGGCTCGTCCTGGGAGCTCACGCTCAAAGACGTGGTCGACCGCGCGCAGGCGCTCGAAATGGGATATAATTTGAACGATTGCGTCGAGCTGCGGTGGGGCGCGTCCGAACAGAGTAACGAGGCGTCGACCTGCAAGCGACATGCGCCACAGGCACAGCGAGCGAAGATGACGGAATACCGCACCTGGTTCCACGAACGTCACTGGCCAGCGCACGCTTAGCGGTCCAGCGGCGGCAGCAGATCCGAGGGAAACGAAGGCGGGGTCCCGGCGAGGTGGCCTAGAAATTTTGCGATGCGGGCAACATTGCCGCTCACGACATCGACCTCAACGCGCAATCGGTCCATATCTTCGCGCATTTCGTTGAGGCCGTTGATAAGCGGCGAAACGATGGCTTTCAGCTCGGCCAGCGAGACGGCCATGCTGTTGATCGTGATGTGCATAATCCGATAGTCTCGTTTGAGATCGCGCAGGAAGATACTGACTACCGCCCACATCCCGCCGACGATGATGATGGCAACCGCCCCGGCCCCAGCCAGAAGGACCGCTTAAGGCGCACTCACCGTTTGTTCCATCGCCACTACTCCCCGATGCGCGTCGTTCCACTGCCTCTCGCGCTCCTGCTTTTCGCAAAGTCAAGCCGCTTTCTAAATAAAAAAAATGCCCCGCCAACGCCAATTGATGGGGCATTTCCCGGAAAACCCACATTATGCGGCGAGCTTCAATTCCTTGTTCGCCCGGAAGGCGATTTTTTTGACCTTGATCTGCATCGCCTCGCCGGTCGCGGGTTTGCGTCCTAGGCGAGCCGCGCGCTTTCTGACCTGCAGGATGCCAAGGCCCGCAATCCTGATGCGTTCACCTTTTTTCAGATGCTTGGTGATCAGGTCGACGAGATCGTTGAGGAGCACTTGCCCCGCCTTTTTTGTCAGATGATGCTCTTTGGCCAGGCTGGCCGCGAGGTACTTAAGCGTGACTTAGCGACTGACTTTCTGAGGCATAGCATTTGCCATGGATAACCTCCTGAAGACGCGTCAGTACGATTCACTGTCAGCAGTTTATCTGATTCGCGCCTTCTTTGGCCGGTCGGCCTCGCGCGGCAGATGCCTTCACGGCTTCTCTGTAGGGGATTTCCGCCGCCGCCGTCACGATGAGACGCTCGGCAGAATGACGTGAAAAATGGATCCGTGGGATTCACCCCGCGTGGCCCAGATGCGCCCGCCGTAGCCCTCGATGATCGAACGGCATATCGACAAACCCATCCCCATGCCGTCTGACTTTGTCGTAAAGAACGCGTCGAAGATTCGATCCAGATTCTCCGAATCGATACCTCCCCCGGAGTCCCCCACCGTTATAACGACGTTTCCAGGATCGTGGACGGCCGTGTTTATCGCCAACAGGCGTTCGCGACTTTCATTGGATCCCATCGCCTCTACGGCGTTCATGGTTAAATTCATGAAAACCTGCTGCAGCTGCGTCCGGCCGGCGAGTACACACGGGACGTCGCGACCCAAATCCGTGCGAATGGATATTCCTTCCTTTTGAATCTGGCCCCGAGTGAGTGCAAGAATGTTTTCTATAAGTTCGTTGACGTCGATACGGTCGGTGTTGACGCCGCCTTTCTTGAACATAGTTCGGACGCTATCGATGACCTGGCCGGCACGACGCCCGTCTTCGACGATTTTGCTCAATGCGCCGCGTGCCTCGCCGAGATCGGGTGCGGTATTTGCCAGCCAACGTTGGGCCGCTTGGCCGTTGGCGACGATCGCTGTCAAAGGCTGATTGATCTCATGCGCAATCGACGCCGTCATCGCGCCCATGGTCGTCAGCCTCGCGACACGCGCGATTTCAGATTGCTCGGCTCTTTCTCGATCGCGCGCAGCAGCCAATTCCGCAAGCATTTCGTCAAAGGCGGAGGAGAGCCGTCCTATTTCATTAGTGCTGTTGTCGGCGACACGGAGGTCGTAGTTTTTCGTCTCGCGCACCGTCGACGCGACCTTCTCAAGTCGTTCCAGCGGTCGCACGATGTGCCGATATGTCATGACGGCGAGGACGATGCTGAGGCCCACAAGCGCGCCGGTCACGGCGAGACTGAGACGCAGCCTCGCGAGGAGCTTATCGATGCGCACCTGCAGCAGCCGGTCGAGCTGGGATTGCGACTCCGCCCAAGCGCTATCGGACGCATTCACGGCTGCTCCGAAGAGGCGGCCGAGTGCATCATTGGTGCCTCCGGCGCTGACGCCGTCAACGACGCCGTTTTTCGATCCGGCAAGGTAGGCGCCGAGAGCTGAGAACAACGAATCGTAAGCCGAATTGATGGCCCGTTTCAGGTTCCCATCGGCATTTCCGCGATACGCCGCAGTTAAATTGTCCTTGATCTCGCTCGCACTGGAGACGATCAGCCCGTGAACGAGAAGAATATGAGCTTTGCTCTCGTTCGAGGAAACGCTAGCGCCGGCATTTTTGGGCATCGCCAATTGCAGCTCGCCTACGAGACCGAGCAGTTTCGGCATCTGATCGACGAGAATGTTCTGCAAATAATAGGTATCGAGATCCGTATCCAGCGTCAGGTTCGAGTCGTCCCCGATTCGCATGGCAAGTTGTTGGATTTTGGCAAGCGCATCTACCGCCGCCGTTTCGCTCGAAGAATTCGGTCCGAGACGGCTGAGCGTGTTCGAGAGGGCTTGGGAGGATTCCGCTGTCTGCAATGCGGGAGCGGCGGCGGACTGTGCCGCGGCGAGTGCTTCGATCATCTTTGTCCTGGACGAGTCGGATTCGGTCGCGAGAGGATCGAACGGTTTGCTGTCGAGCAGCGCAACGTTAATAATGCGCAGAGCAGCCAGAAATTTGCTGCCGACGAGTTCCTTGCGCGCAAACGAGATGGCTATCCGCTTTTCGGCGACCAGGTTGTAGGTGGTCGCTCCGATGGAGATGATGAACATTGCGCACAAAAGAATGAGCTTGGTGCCGGTGCGCAAGTTCTTGAACATAGTCCGTTCTCAAGAAGCCATGCACCTCAAGGTGCGCCAAGCCTTGAAACAGCAAATCATATTCCATCGCCGCCAAGAGGTTGGTTTTAATCACAATTTCGCGATCTTCAAAAAATTTAGACCGATCGGCAATTTGCCGGCGGTCTGCGGAAACCGGGACGCCAGCCAGTATCGTCCTCGTGAGGTTCTGGCTGGCTCGGACCGCTGAATTTATGCGATGGCTCCGGTGTGTCATGCGGCCCGGTCAACCAGGCGCGAACGTCAATAACGCTTCAGAGAATTGAAAACCGGGGGGATTGCAATCAACCATTATGGAGGAACGTAATTACAAAAATAACAGTTGCGATGCTTCCGGTTTTGTCCTCGCAGCGACCGCGATGCCGCTCATGAGCGCCGGATCAGCATGCGCCGATGACATAGTGCGCGTGCGCGGCACCATCGAGCAGTGCTGTCTTGGGAGCGGTGGAACATCAACCGCGATGTGATGATCCCGACCTTTCAGACCTTCACCGACTTTCGCAACCGGTACATAAACACCCCGCCGCACCTGTCTTTGCGGCGGGTGTTTTTGGCAAACAGCAATTGATCCAGGGCTCATGAAAAAAGCTAGTGGACCTCTAACCTAAAAGTAACGTCGTACAAATATCTTGCTGCAGTAGAAATTAAGGGGGCCAGTGCCAAAAAAATCCAAAGCTTAGGTACCACAACACGGGCCGGGGTTGGGGAGTTCAAAAATATGCAAGTCAGAACCGAAGACAGATTTGTCCAGTTGGCGGCGATCTGCATTGTGCTTGCCGGCATAATTGAAATCGCAATGAGACACATCTGGTGAAGTCTGAGAGCGCGTTGTGCTTAAGGGCTCGGCCTTGCGCAATAGCTCCGGCAGTTTGCAAAAGGGCTTGCTTAAAAACATAGATGTGTGCCGGATATCACATCCACAGTGGGTGCTGAAGCTAGACTTAATACCGGTCATTAGAAGGGCCGGATGCCATGACCAGTCTGGGGGAAGTTGGGCTTAGGCCAACATGGAAGGCAAATCTCTATACGCCGCTTGTAGTAGCAGTGGTGTTGGCCGGGATCTTTTCTTAAGGGTTTAGCAGTGTGGATCGATTGCCGCGCTTGAGCTTGGTAGCGGCGTCGCCCTTTTTAACAGCTTGGGAGGCTTTGCAAGGTTCGCCGCAATTTGCCGCGCCTCGTCGGGAGGGCGGCCCTCTATTTATGTCCACAAAGCACGTAGCCTGTACGGGGAGCTACGGCGATCATGCACAACGCCCTATGTGCAGCCAATGTTTTACTGATCCACAGTACATACTGCCGCAAGATGTGCAGTTGCTGCGGTCGAACAGATTTATGCCCCAGGACTAGGTTTAGCTGCTTATAGGAAACGACGCGCCCCTGGTTTTCGTGAAGACAAGCCAGCAGCGCCGTGAGTTTTTGACTGGCCTCCACCTGGCGTCCTTTGATGAGCAAGACCAATTGGACTTTTCGCCTAGTCTTGGTCTT
>Ga0187781_10001520_pt1 | contig 17535 bp, 12 predicted proteins | sample 0715_SJ02_MP02_2_FD_132447 | JGI IMG/M metagenome (GOLD analysis project Ga0187781, IMG submission 132447) | Tropical peat soil microbial communities from peatlands in Department of Meta, Colombia - 0715_SJ02_MP02_20_MG | ecosystem: Environmental > Terrestrial > Soil > Wetlands > Peat | place... | reverse complement strand
GTTCGAATGCACACAGCCCATCCCCGAGCGCATCGCAAAAAAGGACGCGAAGAATCAGTGCACGTTTTTTGAATTTCGCATGACCGTCGAAAAAGACACTTCACCGGTTTCCTACGCGACGCCCAGTGCTCCGGCCGTATCCGCCGCACGCCCCAACGACGCGCGGAAAGCGTTCGAAGACCTCTTCAAGAAGTAGCTTCCTCGAAGAGATTCCAAGCGCATCGAGAAACCCCAAGCGTACCCGTGGGTTCAGACACCTCGAAATTCCGCTATCGGGACATAGATTATTTCGGGGTGAGAGGGAAAAGTGTAGGCTCAGCCGACGGTTCACTCGCGATGGGTTCAAGCTGCGGATAGTGGTGTCGCAGCGTTTCGGGGACTTTGACCTTACTGCGTGTCAAAAGATGGACGAGCTGGAGGGCGTTCACGATGGCTTTACCGCGAAAGTGGTTGTTGGTAACTACAAAAGTGCTGCGCGTGTGCTCGGCAACACGCCGGATGCGGTCTGCCCAGGGCTGGAGTTCGGTGTCCGAATAAAGATAGTTGTAGCGTTCTTCGGGCGGTGTCGTGAAGTCGTCCGTGAACCATGTGTCATATCGCCGCCCATGCAGGCGGACGTAGCCGACGGCAGAAGTTGCGAGATCGCTCGGAGTCACCGAGCGGCCGATCACTGGCTGATCGATGTTGCAGAACCCGACTCCCCGCTCGTGCAGCAGCGCGTAGAAATCCTTGCGACTCCAGGACGAGTGGCGCACTTCGACAACAAGGGGGTACTCCTCGAATTGTTTAAGGATTTCTTCCAGCCGGGCCAGATTCTCCGCCGTGTGATGAAAGGAAAATGGAAATTGCAGGAGCACGGCACCGAGACGCCCAGCCTTGCGAAGGGGGTCGAATCCATTATGGACGGCTTTCACATCTGCAACGGTTGTGCCGCCCTCGTGCGTGAACTTCTGCCAGAGCTTGGCGGTGAAGAGAAATCGCGGATTCGCGGCCACGCGATCGAGCCATTGGGCGGCTAACGATGGCTGCAGCGGCTGGTAGAAAGAAGTGTTGATTTCGATTGTGTCAAAGAAGCCGGCCAAGTACTGCGCTTCGTGAAATCCACGCGGCCGGTGGGTAGGATAGACGACCCCATTCCAATCGGCGTAGGACCATCCGGCCGGACCGACGTAGATTCGCGCGAGATGAGCGCTCGTGTCATCCGATTTCTTGCTTTTCGTCAATTCTTCAACGCCCCTGAATGAGTTGGAGCAGTATCACAACAAATCCGGCAAGGCCCAAAACCGTTCGCACTCCATGAAGGTGGCCCCACTTCTTCAGCAACAACGATGCCTGCTTATCATCCGGAGGGGAACTTGAGTCGAGAAGGATGCGATTCGTAGGCATGATGATGACGAGGGTGAAAGGAATTACTAGAACAACGATCGCCCCTCCCATGATCCATCCAGCCCGGTGGGTCGAGAACCAGAGGATCCCACACGCGAGGAAGCACACCACGGCCATCAAGACCTGCAGGGGCGCCGCTCGCTTGTAGCTCGGCCGAAACTCTTGCAATGCAGCCGCAACTCCCAAACTTATGCGAGCGGGGTGCTCGACCAAGCTGATATAGAAGGCCCCTCCTGCGAAAATCGCTGACGATATCGCAGCCAGAAATTTCAAGAACGATTCCATGCGTGCATTCTATGCTGCGCAGGTCCGTGGCGCCAGTTTCCGCGATGGCCAGGAATCTGCATAGCATAGACAACGCAAAGGATCTCGTGGATACGGCCTTCCAATGGTTCACATGCCGCATTGGGTTGCAAGTGCGTGAAAGGAGAGCTACCCTAGACTTGGATCTATGCTAGTGACCCCTCCCACGGTGATTCTGCCGGAAACAAGGTGCTCTTATGAAAATCACCTACAGCCACATCGAAGTGGAGTTTCGTCAGGAAATCGAGAAGGAAGCCCAGCATCACGTTGAGAAATTGAATCGGCTGCTCAAGAGGTATGACCCAGATCTGGTGGTTTTGCACGGATCGCTTGAAAAAGCGCCCCGCAAGTCAGAGTACAGTTTTTCCGCGAATCTCACGCTTCCCACGGGCACACTTCACGCGACCGGGACAGGCGGCGATGTCCGCATCAGCACAAAAGCAGCGTTTGCTGAGCTCGAGCTTCAGGTGAAGAGGCACCAGGAGAAATTACGCAAGGACTACGTTTGGAAGCGCAAACGTTCTCTCGCTCGCCCGGGTGCAGCCCCGTCGCGCCGCGGTGAAGCTGCGGATTAGCTGGCAAGAAGGGGAAGGGAATCGCGAGCGGAGCGGTTCTCCTATGCCCCTGACCTAATCTTGTGCCTTACGACCCGCCGAATCGCGAGTTGCTCCTTCCGTTTGCACAAGCTAAAATCAAATTCTTCCTCTAGGGGCGTAGCTCAGTGGTAGAGCAGCGGCCTTTTAAGCCGAAGGTCGTGGGTTCGATCCCCACCGCCCCTACCAATGCTGTATAAAAAGAATCGCTAGCTTGCCGTTCTTCTGGTTAGCCCGACTGCTGCTGGGTCTGTTCTTTGAGTTCGTAGGGGACGTACACCGGTTCCCAATAGTTCGCTTGAAGCTCGTGATCCAGGCCTAGCTCATCGGCGACCTGGGCTTGCCCATCAAGAATCGCCTGCAGCCCGACGGCCTTCGCAATGGCACGGCCGATTCGCCGCGCCTCTGAAATGGGCGGAAGCAAGGCGCCGTTCTTGTCCTTCTCCGTGGGCGATTGCCGCACCAATTCCTTTGCTGCGGCCTTGATCATCGAATTCGTCACGCGCCGCGCTTTCGAAGCGATTATCCCCAGCGCAAGGCCGGGGAAGATGTAAGAATTGTTGGTCTGCGCAATACAAATCTTTTTTCCGCCGACGCTCACCGGCTCAAATGGGCTTCCCGTTCCGATCAGCGCGCGCCCTTCCGTCCAGTCCATCAGGTCCTGCGGCGTCGCTTCACTGCGCGAGGTAGGATTCGACAATGGAAAAATAACGGGACGAGAGGTATTTTTCGCCATCTCGCGCACGGCCTTTTCGGTGAAGGCTCCGCCCTGGCCTGAGACTCCGATCAACACTGTCGGCTTTGCGTTGCGAATGACGTCGAAAAGCGTGATCTTTCCACCGCGCTGCCGCCAGGTTCGGACCTCTTCGTCTGGCCTGGCGTACGCAAGCTGATCAGGGCGGACCTCTTTGCCTCCGCGTGTGACCAAGCCGTATTGGTCAATCGGGTAGAAGCGGCTGCGAGCCGCCTCTTCCGAAAGCCCCTGATCCTGCATGACCTCGGCCAGCAGATTGGTAATTCCGATTCCCGCGCTTCCGAATCCGAACACTGCGATTCTCTGGTGCTCGAGCGCAATGCCCGTCACCTTGATCGCTGAAAGCAACGTTGCCGTGGCAACTGCTGCGGTGCCCTGGATGTCGTCGTTGAAGGTGCAGAGCTGGTCCTGATAGCGCTCGAGAAATCGGGCGGCATTCGCACCCGCGAAGTCCTCCCATTGCAGCAAAACGTGCGGCCAGCGCTTTTTCACGCTCTGAACAAAGCTGTCAATGAAGGCGTCATACTCCGCTCCGCGAACCCGGTTATGAGTCCATCCGATATAGAGCGGGCTTTTGAGCCTTTCCTCGTTGTCGGTCCCCACATCCAGAAGAATCGGAAGACAATCCTCCGGGTGAATACCCCCGAGGGCGGTGTAGAGGGCCATTTTCCCTATCGGTATGCCCATGCCGCCCGCGCCCTGATCGCCGAGACCCAGAATCCTTTCCCCGTCACTGAAAACGATGCACTTGATTCCGTCGTATCGGGGGTGGCTGAGAATCTGGTCAATTCGATCCCGGTTCGGATGACTGGGAAACAAGCCTCGTGGTTTCCTCCAAATTTCGCTGAAGCGTTGGCACCCTTCGCCGACCGTGGGCGTATAGACGAGCGGCAGCATCTGTTCGACATTGCGCACAACCAGCGCGTAGAACAGCGTCTCGTTCGTGTCTTGCAGGTCACGCAAGAAGGAGTACTTGTTGAAAGGAGTTGGCTCCTGAGCGAGCGCCCGCAACCGCCTTTCCACTTGTTCATCCAGAGTACCGACGTGCGGGGGGAGCAACCCGTGCAAGTGGAAAATATCGCGCTCGTGATTGGAAAAGGCTGTCCCCTTGTTGAGACGGGGAGAATTAAGCAGACCAAATCCGGAAAGAGAAACCTCGATGGCGTCTGAGCTTGACTTGGCTAGCCAATCTTCGCTCACGGAGGCTCCGGCTTCCAGGAATTTAGCATAGCCAGGCGCTGATTATTGCGCGGGCAGCGAAGCGATGGCCCTCTTAATTCCTTCGAGAGTGTCGGCTAAATGAGTGGCGCCTGCCAGGAACGTGAGGCTCTGAATTGTCCCGCCCCGACCCATTCCGCTGTCTCGTATGAGCTCGTCGGTACGCGCGGCCCGCGCAAAGCCGGCCAGAACGCGCCCGGCTACCTGCCCGGTCGGAAATTTCGACACTCCGCCGTCCAAAATCGTCGGCGCAAAGTAAGGTTTCGATACACCCAACCGGATTGCCTCCTGGTACACAATGGCACCCACCATATCCATTCGGCCAGGGTCGAAATTGCTTGAATCGCCTAGACCAATCAGCAGAAGTGCTTTTGCCCGCAGAGTGCCTGGACGCGGTGTCAAAAGAAGCGTTTCGCCGGTTTCTCCCGCAAACAGATTTGGCTTGCGGATTTGATCCAGCAGCCCGTTTAGCTTTTCGTTGATCTCCGCAAGCGAGGCATGAAGTTGATTCGCTGGGTCGGAGCGGAACAAGCAGATAGCTTGCAGCTGAGTGTCCGTTTCAGCGGGGCTTTGCGCCAGAACGCGAATGGAAATGTTGCCCTTCGCAAGGTGCAGCTCGCCAGCCGGGACGGTAGTGCCCGCCGAAGTCGCTTGTCCTCGCGTCAGGCGGGGGACAAGCGAAGCAGCTAGCAGCAGGCCGGCCAGGAATAGACAGGGAAGCCACCGCAGGAGGCTCTCGTTCAAACGGAACCTAAAAAGGTCATGAAACAGCCGTCTTCGGCTCGGTGCCTGGCCGCAATTGATCATCGAAGGTTAGTCCGTCTCGACTATCACTCTTGCCAGCCCCCGCCGAGCGCCCTGTAGAGCTGCACGAGGCTTTGGTATTCGTTTCCTCTGGCCTGCGCAAGCGTGAGCTCTGCTGCAAACAGCGCCCGCTGGCCATCCAAAACCTCGAGGTAATTCGTCGTGCCCCCGGTGTAGCGCAGGATGGATAGGCGGACGGATTCGCGCAAATCCGCAACGGTGTCTTCTTGCCGAAGCCTCACTTGATGGAGCTTCTCGTAGCCGATCAGTGCATCGGAAACATCCCCAAACGCTCGCTGAATTGTCTGCTGGTAAGAAATCAGTGCTTGCTTGTACTCCGACTTGGCCAGTCGCAGATTTCCAGTCAGTGCTCCTCCCGTAAAGACCGGCTGGCTTACCTGCGCGCCATAGGACCATATAGCAAGCTGAGTCGTCATGAGGTTTGAAAAAGCACTGCTCCGTCCAAAAGATCCGCCGGCCCCCCCGGTTAACGAAATTTGCGGAAAGAATTGCGCCTTGGCAACTCCAACCTCCGCATTCGCGGCGACGAGGAGCTGTTCGGCCTCGCGAATATCCGGCCGCCGCTCGAGCAGGGACGAGGGCAGCCCGGGCGGGATGCCGGGCGGAAGCGGCTCTTCCCCCAGCAGCAGTCCACGACGCACGCCGTGGGGATAATCGCCGATCAGAATGCTGATGGCATCCTCGACCTGGCCAATCTGTCTCTCGAGGTCAGGCACCTGTGCGTTTGCCGTATCGAGCGTCTGCTGGGCCTGAAGCACGTCGAGTTTCGTTGCCACGCCGTGATCCATGCGCAATTTGGTGAGAGCCACCGAATCCTGTTGCGTTGTTATTGTGTCGTGAGTGATTGCGAGCTGCAGATCCAGTTGGAGCAGGAGGAAGTAATCGCTGGCCACGTCGCTCACAAGAGTCAAAATAACTGACTGTCTGGCATCCTGGGTAGCCAAGAGCTGAGCGCGCGCCGCCTCATTCGCACGACGGAGCTGGCCGAAGAAGTCTAATTGCCAGGCCGCATCCGCTGCCAGGACCAAAAAGTTGAACTTCGATTGAAAGGTGGGTTCCTTCCCGCCACTGAAATCGCCGCCTGCCTGTATTTGAGGAAACAAACGCGATTGCGTGATAGCGAGCTGTGCCCGCGCCGCGGTAATGCGCTCGGTGGCCAGTTGCAGATCATAGTTCTGCTTCAATGCCGAACGGATCAGGTCCTGAAGTTGCGTGTCCTGGAAGACTTGCCACCACGGGAGGTCCGCATAAGAAGCAGCCAGCGCCTCAGCCTGCGGGTTTGGGCTCAGATCGCGAAAGGCTGCCGGCGTTTGAGTCACGGGCCGTTGATAGTTCGGCCCGACCTTGCAGCCGGCCAGCAAACCAGCCATTGAAATAATCACGAGCCTTTGGGCGAGCCTGGTCATGGGCAACTCCGGTGTTTCGGTCTTGTTGGCTCCAGTGAAGCGCTTGTCAATCTCCGGGCTCCGGAGCGGGGCTGGGCACCGCTCCCGTCGCAGGGACCTTCCCGAACCACCTCTCCACGATAGTGAAGAGTGCCGGAACAAGGAGAATGTCGACGGAACTCGCCAGGAGCATGCCGCCGATTACAGTGGTACCCATGATCTGGCGTGCGACTGAGCCGGCGCCCGATGCAGTCCAAAGCGGCACGCAACCGAGAATGAACGCAAACGACGTCATCATAACGGGACGCAGGCGAAGCCTGGCGCCTTCCAGCACCGCATCGATGAGAGGCTTCCCCGTTTCGACCTCTCCCTTGGCGAATTCGACGATCAAAATCGCGTTTTTGGCGGCCAGACCGATTAGCATCACCAAGCCGATTTGCGAATAGACATCATTTTCGATTTGGACCGTGTAAGCCGGAAAGAAGGCACTGAGCACCGTGCGCCGCAGCCACAAGACTGTGAAGGCCCCGCATATCGCCCCTGAAGTTCCCAGGAGCACGCTGAACGGCAACGACCAGCTTTCATACAGCGCGGCCAGGATCAGGAAGACGAATATCAAGGAGAGTGCGAAAATCGCGGATGCGGGCACCCCCTGGCGCGCTTTCTGCTCCTGAAACGACATGCCGATGTAATCAAAGCCCATTTCGCGGGGCATGGTTTGCTTGAAGACATCCTCGAGCGCCGCAGTTGCCTGATCAGAGCTGTAACCGGGCGCGGCGCTGCCGTTGATTTGCGCGGAGCGGTATTCGTTATATCGCATGGTAAATTCGGGGCCGACGCGCGGCTTGATGGCGGTGAGCGCTGACAGCGGGACATTCTCTCCCTTGTAGTTGCGGACGTAGAATTGCCCAACATTTTCCGCCTTGGCCCGGTCTTCCCCTTCAGCCTCTATGTACACCTGCCACTGGCGGCCAAAGCGGTTGAAGTAGTTGATGAAGTAACCGCCCATGAAGGCTTGGATCGTTTTGTAAACATCGCTGAGGTTGACCCCCTGCTTCAGAACTTTGTCGCGGTCCACATCAACAAATTTCTGGGGCACACTGGGAAGAAAGGTTGTGCTCAAGCCAGCGATTTCCGGCCGCTTGCGTGCGGCATCGAGGAAAACGGTCAAGTTTTTGGCGAGGAACTGAACATCGCCGCCGGACCGGTCCTCGAGCACAAAAGTGAAACCTCCGGAAGTGCCGACACCGGGAATGGCGGGAGGGGAAAAGGCAAAGGCAATGGCCGCAGGCACCTTGCTCAACTCGCGGTTGAGATGCGCCTTAATGGCTTGATATTGCTCGGCTCGGGATTTCCGCTCGTCCCAGGGCTTGAGGGTAACGAAGAAGAAGGCGTTGTAACTGGTCCGCACGTAGCTGAGCAGGCTGAAGCCGATGACGCTTGTCGTGTGTTGGACGCCAGGTGTATCGGCAAGGATTTGCTCAACCTGACTCGCTACTGCGCTGGTGCGCTCCAGTGAAGCCGCATTAGGAAGTTGCATGTTTAAGAAGGCATAGCCCTGGTCTTCATCGGGGAGGAAACTCGAAGGCAGGCGGAGGCCAAAGAAAGCTGCGACTAGAGCGAAGGACGCAATCACCAGCAGAGCCAGCGCGCCCTTGCGAAGAACTCCGGCGCAGATTTTGACGTAGGTATCGGTGGCACGCCCGAACATACGATTGAACGCGTCGAACAATCTGCGCAGCGGCCCGTGACTCTCCTCCTTTCGCCGGAGTAGTAGTCCGGCCAGCGCGGGGCTCAGTGTGAGGGCGTTGAAGGCGGAGAGGACTACCGAGATCGCGATGGTGAGGGCGAATTGCTGGTAGAGCCTTCCGGTGATGCCGGGGATAAAGGTGGTGGGGACAAACACCGCGGAAAGAACCAAGGCAATAGCCACGACGGGACCGGAGAGTTCCTCCATCGCTTTCAGAGCCGCGTTCTTGGGAGTCATCCCTTCCTCGATGTGGCGCTCGACGCCTTCAACGACCACGATGGCGTCATCCACGACGAGGCCGATGGCCAGCACGAGGCCAAACAGAGAAAGGGTGTTGACGGAAAAACCGAACAGGGGAAAAAGGGCAAATGTGCCCACTAGCGATACGGGCACCGCCAACAGCGGGATCAATGTGGCGCGCCACCCCTGGAGGAAGATGAAGACGACAAAGATCACAAGCGCCAGGGCGGTCACCAGGGTGAGCAAAATTTCCTTGATGCCCTCGGAGACGGCCTTAGTGGTATCGAGCGAGATGGCATAGTCTATGTCTTCCGGAAAGCGCTGCTTCGCCTCGGCCATCAGCTTCCTGACGCCTGCGGCGGTTTCCACGGCGTTGGAACCGGGCAATTGGTAAACGGAAATTATCGCGCTCGGTTTGCCGTTGAAGCGGCCTTTCCAGCTGTAGTCCTGGGCGCCCAGCTCGATGCGGGCGACGTCGCGGACACGAACGATGCCGCCGTCAGGGGTCTCGCGCAGCACGACTTCTCCGAACTGTTCCGGCGAGACAAGTCGGCCCTGGGCAAGGACGGTGTAGGTAAATTCCTGACCCGGCGGCGCGGGCTCGCTTCCCGCCCTGCCGGCAGGGTTGATTGTGTTCTGGGCCTGAATGGCGCTAATGATATCCGGCACGGTGATTCCAAGCTTTGCCAGCTGGTCTGGCTTTACCCACATCCGCATGGCGTATTGGCCGGTACCGAAAACCTGAACGTTGCCGACACCCGGGGCGCGGAGGAGGGGATCGACGAGATTGATGTAGGCATAGTTCCCCAGAAACGTGGCATCGTAAGTTCCATGCGGCGAATAAAGGGGAAAGAGCATGAGCGGCGCGGACACAGACTTGCGCACGGTAATTCCGTAGTTGGTTACGTCCAGCGGGAGTTGCGACGCGGCCTGGGTTTCACGGGACTGGGCGAGAATGAAGTCGGTATTCGGATCCGTTTTCAGGTCGAAGTTTACGATCAGAGTCGAGGTCGAGTTCGCGGTGGCATTCAGCGAATACATGTAGTTCATGTTATCGACGCCGCTCATCTGCTGTTCGATGGGCGTGGCCACCGCTTGCTCGAGGGTCACTGCGTCCGCGCCGACGTATGTAGAGAGGATTTGAATCTCCGGTGGAGCGATGCTGGGAAACTGCGCGACGGGCAGAGTCAGAATGGTGATGGCGCCGACCATCACCATGAGAATCGAAATCACGATCGCGACGATCGGCCGGTTGATGAAAAATTTTGACACCGGGCTAATCCCCCTTGGTCTCGACTCCAAATGGCTTTGGCTTCACCGCAGCGCCCGGCCGGACTTTTTGGACACCCTCAGCGATGACGCGCTCTCCCGGTTTCAGCCCATCAAGGACAATCCACTCACTGCCAATGGCATCGGCAAGTTTCACAGGCCGGATGCTCACTTTGTTCTCAGAATCTACGACTGCGACCTGGTAGCTCCCTTGCAATTCCGTCACGGCACGCTGAGGCACGAGCAACGCATCCTTCTGAGTTCGAACGGTGGCGCGAACTCTGGCATATCCCCCAGGCCGCAAAATATTTCCTGGATTCGGAAACAACGCGGCGATACGAATTGCACCGGTGCCCACATCGACTTGGCGATCCGCAAAGGAGAACGTGCCTTCGCTCGGATAGGTCGTACCGTCCGCCAAAATCAACTGGAGGTGAAGTGCCTTATCGGCGGCTTCGCGACTCGCCTCCGTCGGGTACCATTTCCTCCGGAACGTGAGGTATTGCGGTTCGCTAACAGTGAAGAAAACTTTGATCGGATCGACAGTGGAAACGGTAGTGACCGCCGGGCTCGCCGTACTGACCAGCGCACCCACTTGAAGCTGGGCCTGTCCGGCGATTCCGTCAATCGGGGCAATGAGCCGCGTAAAATCGAGATTTATTCTCGCGGTCTCAACGGCGGCATCATTGGTTTTGATTTGGGCCCGTACCGTTTCGACAGTGGCTATGGCCGCCAGGTTGTTCTGCACGGCGTTGTCCAGATCTTGCTGGCTGGCAGCCTGCTCGCGCGCTAGCGGAGTGTAGCGGTCCACGTCAAGCTGAGTCCTTTTTTGTACAGCCTCGGCATTCAAGAGGTTGGCTTTCGCTTGCGCCAACAGTCCCTCTGCCTGATCCAGCGCCGCCTGAAAGGGCCGTGGATCAATCTGAAAGAGCAGTTGCCCTTTCTTTACGAAGGCACCTTCCTGGTAGGCCTGCTGCGAGAGATAGCCTGTTACTTGCGCTCGCACGTCGGCATTGACCAGCCCGTCGAGTGTGCCAATCCATTCGGCGTAGATCGGCACATCCCTTTGATCAACCTTGACAACTTCTACGTCCACAGGACCGCTGGCTGCACCTGATACCTTCTTGGGCCGCACCGCGCCGAAAACCAGGCCGATCACGATCAGACCCACCGCGCCAGCAATCCAATATGTGTACTTCGGAACCGTGTTCATTTTCACCCCACACTGCCAGAGCCCTCTGGCAGACCTCAAGAATTCTGCACCCTTTTCGAACTGCCTGTCCAGTATGCAGGATTTCCCTCACGGGCCTCCGGCGCTTTCGAGATATTTCCGCCCACCTGGTTGAGAGTTGATTCAATCAAGGCCAGGAAAGTCGCAAATCACATCTGGCAAACTTACCGGCCATCACACCCGCCGGAGCAGTCGGTCGTCTATTGTGCGGACAGGGCTTCAATACCGGCGGCACGATTGGTGGCGAATCTTGATTTTCGGCGGCCTCACAGCCGCCAAGGGAAATGAGCCGTGCGACGAGAAGCCCGCAATGCTGCCACGAATCATTAAACCGCCCCCGCGAGAGAAAACTCATTTTCAATCTGGTTCGCCCGAAAATACTCGTCCAAGGAGTTCCGCAGCTTCATGCGCGCGCGGAGCAAACGCGTTTTCACTGCCGGACAAGACAGGCCAAGAGTTCGCGCCGTTTCCTCAATTGAGAATCCTTCCACATCGCGGAGTTGGAAGACAGCCCGGTATCCGGGCTCGAGCTCGCCGATCGTCGCAGCCAAGAGTTCTCGCAGTTCTTTTTGTGAGTAGTGCTGCTCGGGATCCGGCCCCCAGTCCTGAATCTCGCGAGGGATGAAAGCATCTTCCCCTTCGATCGGTTCATCAATCGAATACTCATTGAACCGGCGCCGGCGATTTTTCATCAAAGCCTCATTCACAGTGATTCGCACAAGCCAGGTGTAGAAACCCGAATCCCCGCGAAACCGCGCCAAATTTCGGAACGCCTTGATGAACGCATTCTGCGCTACGTCCTCGGCGTCCTCGCGGTGGCGGGTGATATTTTGCGCCAAGCGGAAGATTTTCCTTTCGTAGCGCTCGACCAATCGCTCGAAAGCATCCGCTGAACCTTTCTTCGCTCGGATTACAAGTTCTCGTTCGAACTCTCGTGTCAAACCAGGGCTGGGGAGTGGCGGGGCCGTGATTTGCATCTCATGTAGGATTGAGACTGGCATTTGTTACCTCCTTTTGACTTCCCTGGCTGTTCGCGCCTGGCCTAGTCTGCGGAACGCCGTCGTGCCGGTTTAGTTGTGGTCGTCCGATCACCCGCTAAGGCCGGTCGTGCTGGCTTGTGATCCACTCCCGGATATAACCTGGACAGTTCTTGAGCTGGACTCCACCGCCTTCACAGCGCTTAAGGAAACTGACTGCTTCCTGGTCCACGAGCGTTAAGTCTGTTAAATCCAGGGCAATCCTCCTGTCCTTCGCCTCCGCCTTCAGCAGCCCTTTAAGCTCCTTAAGGTTCTCCGCGTCCATTCGGCCGCACACGGTAAAGAGCACTTCGCCGTTTGCTGCTCTTGTAATCTTCAGCATCGGGCCTCTGTGTGAGCCAGTTCAGATTCAGAGCAGCTCGCCGCAACCCCTCGCATCTGTGACCGCAATCACGTAGCCAGACTAATCTACTGAAAATATGGCGTTTAGTTTGAATCGGTATGTCGAGGCTTCGACAAATGTCGAAATTCCCTACAGCATTTGTCGCAATCAAAGCTAGGCTGGATTGTCGCTGTGTCTCGAAGTTCCTGCGGTCTTGAATCTATACTTGTCGATCTTCAAGGAGGCGATTTTCGATTCCAGAGTTGATCGGTGAACTCCAAGCTTTACGGCTGCCCCTGATGGTCCGGACACCCGGCCTCCGCTCTCACGCAAGGCGGACTCAATCATCTCTCTTTCCCGGGCAGCGAGCTGTCGAGGCATCTCCATATTGTTATTCGGCGGCCCAACTTGCGGCTGTTGCAGGAGCCAGCTCTCATCCACGGAGAAATTGTCAGCTTCACAGATGATTACGGACCGTTCAATTACATTTTGCAATTCGCGAATATTGCCGGGCCACCCGTAAGACACCAGCAGATCCAGCGTCTTCTTGCTTATTCCGTGAAATGTCTTTCCGGACTTCCTTGCGAAGCGATCGATGAAATACCGCACCAGCACGGGAATGTCTTCTCTTCTTTCTCGCAACGCTGGAATATGAATGGGGAAAACGTTCAGGCGGTAGAAAAGATCGCTCCGGAATTCCCCCGCGGACACAGCCGTCTCCATGTCGCGGTTGGTCGCGGCGATGACTCGTACATTAGCGCGAATCGGCTGCCCGCCTCCCACGCGCTCGAACTCACGCTCCTGCAGGACGCGCAACAAGGCCACCTGAGTTTCCGCTGGCAGTTCGCCGACCTCATCGAGAAAGAGGGTCCCTTCTTCTGCGAGCTCAAAACGGCCAGCCCGCCGGTCCATGGCTCCTGTGAATGCTCCTCGCTCATGACCGAAAAGCTCCGAGGCGATTAACCCCGCGGGAATCGCCGCGCAATTCACACTGACAAATGCGCGAGATGCCCGTTGCGATCTCTTGTGAATTGCCCTGGCGATCAATTCCTTGCCCGTGCCGGTTTCACCCGTCAGCAGCACTGTGGAGTCTGTCGGTCCGACTTTGGCCACGCGGGACAAGACTGCGCGCAACGCCGGAGAGCCGCCCACGATCTCCTCGAACATGAGGGCTTGATCAATCTGCTCGCGGAGCGCCACGTTTTCGTCCTCCAGGCGCTCCTTCAATCGTTTGATTTCCTCGAAAGCCATCTCCAATTCGGCTCTCGCCTGCCACTGTTCGGTCACGTCCAGCGTCGTTCCCAAGACCTCGACAATCTCGCCCGCCTCGTTCAATACCGGATGAGCGATCGAATGCAGGTGCTTCACTTTTCCGTCGGGAAGCATGATGCGGAGGTGCCCTTCGGAATTCAGGAGGTCCTTTTGGGTGGATTCTAGTTCCGCCCTGCGTTCTACTGCAGCCCGGTCAGCCGGATGCACACGTTCAAAAAAATGTCTGACAGTTGGTTTCACATTCTCGGGGTCATAGCCAAAAATGCGAAACATCTCCTGCGACCAGAAAAGCTCCTGCGTGCGCAGGTTCCAGGCCCAGCTCCCGCTCCGTGTCATTCTTTGCGATTCCGCCAAATAGTGCTCTTTTCGCCGGAGGTCTTCCGTGCGGTCCTTCAGCACTTCTAAAGCCATCTCTAATCCGGCTCTGGCCTCCCATTGCTCGGTCACGTCCATGGCGGTCCCGACGAACTCCACCAGCTCGCCTGATTCGCTGAGGATTGGATGGCCGACCGAATGTTGGCGCCGGATTGATCCGTCGGGAAGAACGATCCTGTAATCTGCACTGTACGGAATCTTCTCCGCCTCGCTTCTCACAAATAGCTCGCGCGTCCGCTCGCGATCATCCGGGTGAATCCTGCTGAACCAGAATTCAAACGTGGAAACGTCATCTCCAGGCCCTGTCGCGAAAATTCGATGGATTTCCGGTGACACGATGACCTTGCCCGTCGCCAAATCGTGTTTCCAGCTTCCCGTGCGGCTGATTTTTTGCGCGTGAAGCAGCGAAGCTTCGCTGCGCCGCAACGCCTGCTCTGAACGCCGGAATTCAATTCTCTCAGTCGCCTCCCGCAGCGCCTTTCGCACTGACGGGACAATTCTTGAGAGTCGCGGCTTCGAAATCCAATCGGTTGCGCCCAAATTCAGCGCTTCAATTGCAGCTTCTTCTCCCACTGTTCCCGTAACGAAAATAAAGGGGATGTCCGGGCGTTTTTCCAGCGCCAGTTTTAGCGCGGAAAGGCCTTCGTACGAGGGAAGCGTGTCGTCTGCCAGAATCAAATCAATGTTACCTTGTTCAAGGGCCGAACCAAACCCGGCCTCTGTCTCGACACGCTTCAATTCGCAAGACATGTTCTCCGATTCGAGCAGAGTTCGGATCATCTCTGCATCTTTCGGGTCGTCTTCGAGAAGCAAGATACGCAGTGGCTTCATGATTTAGTGGGTGCCGGGGAGTAGGGACATCATACCCGCCGGATTGCAGTTGTCGTCAAGAAAAGAAGCTGTGCCAGCCACAACGCTGGCCGCCCCGAAGTTAGCCGGGATTCTTGGGAGTACCCGCCGCTTCGCAAAATTCAACCACGCAAGGAGCTAGACGTACTGGAGTGTCATTCCGTTTCAGCCGCGGCCTCAACTTTGCTCAGGATGCGGTCAAGGTCCGCGCGCGAAAAGTAACGCCCTACCAGCACGACACCAGCAATCTTCTGGGTGTTGCTGATCTTTTCGAGCGGATTCGCATCGAGCAGCACGAGGTCGGCGATCTTGCCCGTTTCGACCGTGCCGTAGTCCGCGGTCTTGTCCAGGAATTGAGCGGGCCTGATCGTCGCGGTTTGCAAAGCCTCGAGCGGCGTAAAACCGGCGGCGATGAAACGTTCAAGTTCGAGATGCAGGCTGAACCCCGGAATCACATCCACGCCCGCCGGGCAATCGGTGCCAGCTAAGAACGGCACTCCGGCCTTCTGCAGCTTCTTCACAATATCGAGCTCGTGATTCACAAATTTTTCGCGTACCGGGAGCGGGTCCGTGTCCAGTTCCTTCATGATGGATTTCGTCGCTTTCGGCCACGCCTTTTCGCGCCAGGAAAGCGGCGCGTATTTGACGTTGGGGTCCTTGTTCGGGTCAATCGCGTCCACGAGCCATTGGCCGCGCTCCCAGTACAGCGTCGGGCACTGCCAGGTATTGTTCTTCGCCATCAGTTGAATGATCGCTGCTTCCTTTGACGCGTCATACGTGTCGAGGAATTTTCCGGGACCTTTTGGGCCGGTCAGCAAATCGTCCTCGACCGTCGAACTCGCCTCAAAAATCCCGATCAGGTGCTCGAGGCTCTTCTGGCCGGCATTGGACGCTTCTGACCCGCGAATCGCATCCGGCACATGCCCGACGAAGATCATGTTTTGCTTCTTGCACTCATCCACAATCGCGAAATAAGCATCGCGCGGGACATTCGACTGAATCTTGATGAAATCCACGCCGCGCGCCTTGAGCATATCCACCGCGCGCCTTCCATCCTCTGGGGTGGCAATGGCAATCGCGCTCTTGTATGTGGACTTCGGTCCATCCAGCATCGGCCCGGACACGACCATCCGCGGCCCCAGCAAGTGCTTCGCCGCAATTTCCTGGCGCGCCTCGAGCACCGGGTCGAGGTCGCTCCCCATGTCACGAACGCCTGTGATGCCGTTCGCCACGAAAAGTGGCAGCGTCACATCTTTTCCCGCTTTTCCGCGATCGTCGAAAAAAGTATGCACGTGCATGTCCCACAGCCCGGGGATCATGAATTCTCCCGTCGCGTCAATCACCTTACCGTCCTTCGGGACTTTCACGTGATGCTTTGTGCCTATCTGCTCGATGCGCTCCCCCGTCACGATCACGGTCATGTCCGGATGCACGACCCCGCCGGCCGTATCAATCACGCTGACGTGCGTGAAAACCAGGCTCACGCCAGAGCCTTTGGGCGACTGCGCCCACTCGGGCAGCGCGCATATCAACAGAGCGAACAGGAACGAAGCGAATTTTTTCATCCGAGTCTCCTCCGGAGCGGTGCGATTCTATCTATGGCAAGTGGGAATTAGAAAGCGGAGATTCAGTTTACGTGCGCGTCGAACACGCCTGTTTCAACTCGTCCGGCGCGCTTTACCTGCACGAAGATGCGGTAGAGGCCCGGCTTGGGGAAGCCGTAAGGGAAAGAAACCTCTGGTGGCAGCGGCGCCTCGGGCATCCCCATGCCAGCCATCGAGTCACCGGCCGAACTGGCCACTTTCCCCGGCAAACTCTCTGCGGCAAGCTGTTCCGCCGCCATGGAAATGGATCCTTCCGGATGAACGTGGGCAAACACGCTCAAATCCGAGCGAATGAATTCGGCATGTCCGGCCATTCCCATGTAAGGCTCGAGATGCGTCACCGGCTTTCCTACGGGATCTTCGACGCGAAATCGAAACCAGGTGAGTTGATTGGATGGGAGTGGCCCCCGAGTGCGTTCCCAAACCATCCGCGCGCCATCCGAAAGCGGCGCGACTAAATTGTCAGCGGAATTCGTCTGCGCAGCCGTAGGAATGGAAGCGGGATTTGATTCCGAGTCATCGCCAGCCAGCGGCTGTCCGGCAATCTCGGGCATCTCTATCTCCGCGACCAGGGTATCCGGAAATCCTGATTCCCGAACGATATCGGCAAAAATCTGGTAGTGACCAGCCGCAATGGCAGGCAGATTCTCCAGGAATACGCCGCCTTTGTCTTCCGTCGGATGAAGATGATAGAAGCGATCCATCGGCGGCACTCGCAACAGGAAAAGATGCATTAGATGCCCGTGGTCCGGGATCAATTTGGTCGCCACCACATCATGTCGCCGGGAATGCCATTGCGATTCGCCGATTTGCAGAAGCAGCTTGTCTCCCGGCACGAGCGAGACGGAAAGTTGCGGCGGCTTGTAAATCATCCGGTTGGCGCGCTCGGCTGCCGCGACTTTCCACCACCAGCCGCCGAAAGTCAGAAGACCCATCACAACAACAAGCGCGATTGCCATGGCGATTTTGCCTCGACGGTTCTGGCTGGGCGTTGGCTGCTCGCCGGGAGCCAGTTGAGCCTCTTTGTTCGCCGCGCCCACGATGAAGATGATTGCCAGAACGAGCAAGACCATGAGCGCGCCCAGCAGCACGCCGAGCTGTCTCTGCATCGGCAATGTGCTC
>Ga0187781_10001516_pt1 | contig 17559 bp, 17 predicted proteins | sample 0715_SJ02_MP02_2_FD_132447 | JGI IMG/M metagenome (GOLD analysis project Ga0187781, IMG submission 132447) | Tropical peat soil microbial communities from peatlands in Department of Meta, Colombia - 0715_SJ02_MP02_20_MG | ecosystem: Environmental > Terrestrial > Soil > Wetlands > Peat | place... | reverse complement strand
GGGGAACCCCCACAGTTTGACAATTCCGGCGCCGTTTCGGCTAAAAGATCAACAACCTAAAAAGCAAAGCCGCACGCCCATCTCTTCATCGGTCAATCTGGGAAACGGCCGAGGTGCTCGTGGACGATTTTCCATTGGCCGCTTTCGGTTCTAAGAACCGTCGTGCCGCGGCCTCTCCCTTCGAATGTGTCGCCGCTTATCTCGGCTTTCCAGCAGAAGCGATATGTGCAGCTTGCCACAGCGTCACTCAATCCGATCCATTCGACATCTTCCAGCCAATAAATCTCATTTTGAAGAGTTGTCCATGTCCGCTCGAACGCAGCTCTTATTTCGGCGATCCCGCGATGCGTGCCGTCAGTAAACCAAAAGACGGCTTGCGGAGATATGAGCGGTTCGACCTCATCGAACCGGCGAAGGTTGATCTTTTCTTCATAAACTTTCATATGATCGACGGCGTTCATGCTTTGTCTCCCGTCCGTTATGCAGCAGATTTGGGGAATTTGATTAGAGTTTACCATGGCGCATCTATCAGGCAATCGGTTCACTGTCAGCTGTCAGCAGCTTGTGGACGTGTGGATACTTGTGCGCCGTGGAGCGTCTGGCGCCGCCTCACGCTTCCCTCCAGCGCCTCAAAAAGAGGGAGGCATTCTTCACCGCAAATTCGGAGCCCTGCGAGCGTCAGTGCTCGTGCTCGTGCGAATGCCCACGCCCCTCCCCCGGCCCCTCCGCGCTCGCCGGCACCACGACCAACTGCCCGTACCGCACCCCCCGCTCGCCGATCACGTGGCTCGCGAAATGCTCGACCTCCGCCTTCTGCCCGCGCAGCAGCGAGACCTCAAGGCAGGTCGCCTCGTCGATGTGCACATGCAGGGTCGCGATCGAGAGATCGGCGTGGCTGTGGTGGTCGGAAAGCAGCTTCCTCGAGAGCTGGCGCGTCTCGTGATCGTAGACGTAAACGAGCGCCGCCATGCAGCGGCGGGCGCGGTCGTCGACGCGCGGCGCCGCCAGCAGCCCCGCCCGCACGAGATCGCGCACGGCCTCCGAACGGTTTTGGTGGCCGGAGGCGGCCATATAGCGATCGAGGCTCTCCATGAGCTCGTCGTCGATGGTCATGGTCACGCGCTGCATGGGATCGCCTCCGCCCACCCTGTAAATATTTCGTCGTCATAGCGTAACCGGCGGGTCCTGGCGAGCTTGCCCGCCGCTGCGGCTTCGGGCATTGTGCCGGCCAAGCCTGCGCCCAAACGCCGCAACACGCCAAAACCAAGAACGCACCGGAAAACGCCGCATGAAGCTGCCGACGTCGAAACTGGCCGTCCTTTTCCTGGCGGCCCTGTGCTTCGCCCTGCCCGCCAGCGCGCACACGCCCGACATCTCGACCGCGAAGCTCGTGCAGAGCGGCAAGACCTGGACCGTCGACGTGGGCTTTCTCGCGACCGACCTCGAGCGCATGTTCCAGGAGACCATGTCCGAGCGCGCCGACGTCGACCTCTCGCCGCCGGGCGCGCTGGAGGAGGAGATCGGCAAGTTCGTTCAGCGCCGCGTGGCGATGCGCGACGCCGGCGGCCACGCCTGCCAGGGCGAGGTCGAGAAGGCCGGCGAAGACCCGACCAATCAGGACAGCGCCCTCATCGTGCTGCGCTTTTCCTGCCCCGGCCCGCTCACGGTCTGGGATCCGACCAAGCTGCTCAAGGCGCAAGGCCCGCGCGGCAAGCAGCTCGTGACCGTGAAGAGCGAGGCCAATTCCGGCGAGATCGTGCTCGACGGCAAGAGCCCGCCGCTCGATCTGACGAAGCCGTTCCAGACGACCTGGCAGCTCATGCTGAAGTTCGGCGCGGCCGGAATCGAGCATATTCTGACCGGCTACGACCACCTGTGCTTCCTGTTCGCGCTGATCCTGTGGGCGCACCGCCCTTGGCCGGTGGTCAAGGTGGTGACGGCGTTCACGATCTCGCATTCGATCACGCTGTCGCTCGCCGCACTCGACGTCGTCTCGCTGCCGACGACGCTGACCGAGTCGGCCATTGCGGCCTCGATCGTCTTCGTCGCGCTCGAGAATTTCTGGTCCCACAACATCGACAGGCGGTGGATCGTCACCTTCATCTTCGGCTTCATCCACGGCTTCGGCTTCGCGAGCGGCCTGAAGGAGCTCAACGTCCAGCGCGAGACGATCGTGCCGGCGCTGGCCTCCTTCAACATCGGCGTCGAGCTCGGCCAGATCGCCATCGTGCTGCTGGTGCTGCCGATCCTGCTGTTCATCGACCGCCATACGGGCTCGAAGCGCCACGACAAGCTGGTCTATGTGCTGTCGGCGCTGATCGCGCTGGCGGGGGCTTATTGGTTCTTGCAGCGGATCGGGGTGCTGCCGGAGTGAGAGCTGGGGGGCCGCGTCGACCCGCTGCCTTCGTTCCAGTCAATGACGGCGCGCGTCATCGTCGGAGGCATCGGACTGTTTTCATGACCAGAATCGAAAATTGACTTGCGACACCAAAATCATTGCAAGTCCAATCAGAAGCATGACGATTTCAGGCTTTATGGGAGTAGATATTATATATCGACCTGGATTTTCCGGGTCATACAAAATGGTGATCGAATCCCCAGCGCTCACTCTTGTGTTTATGTAGCCGAATCTCCCGAACATTACCGTGGGACTGGACATATACGATAGGCCGTCAATGGAATATGCAACTCTTATCCGATCTGGCATATCTTCAGCAGGGAGGGCTTCTCTCTCAATTAAAACGCCATGTGTAAGACGCCATTTGCGATAACGCCTCAGATTGAGCGCGGACGCGCCAGCTATCAGCACTCCCGGCACAAAAAACAGACGTAAATCTGTCCAATCAAACATATTCTCTACCTAGAAATCAGCTGTCCGTGAGGTTGAGGCGATTTTCAATGCGCTCGATCTTCAACTGGATCGACGCAATCGAGCCGTCGCGTGCAACTTCGCTTTGCAGGAAGGCGGCCATGTGGCCCTTCATGCCGCGCACGTCGGCCTTCAGGTCGAGGATTTCACTATTCATATCAGACAGCTTCGCTTGGATCGCCTTTAACGTCTCGAGCAACAGTTGGTTCGTCACATTGTCGGTCATGGCTTTAAGTCCAAGGTGTCCCTTCCCCGCCATCGGCAATATAGCACGGCGCCCCAGGAAACCTTACGCTTTCTTTTCCGCCCCGCCGACCGCGCCGCTGACAAAATTCCGCTCGGACGACGTGCGGCCTATCTCGCCTCACCACAGGCGCCGCACGCCGTAGACATCGAAAATCGCCTCATTGGAAACGAGCGTGAGGTCTTCCGCAAGGGCTTGTGCAATCAGCATGCGGTCGAACGGGTCCCGGTGAGGTCCGGGAAGGGCGCCGCCCGCTTGTCCGTGACGAACGCCGATCGGCAACCCGACGAAGCTTTGATCTCTCAGCACGGCGTCGATGTCCGCAACGATGGCGGCGACTGCCGGCAGCTTGCCGATCCTGTGCTTGGTGGCGATCTCCCAAGCCGAGGCGGCGCTGACGAAGACGTCATTGCTCTCGTCGGCGATCGCTGCGCGGGCGATTGGGGAAAGCGCCTCGTCGCCTGCGAGCCACCACAGAAATGCGTGCGTGTCGAGCAGCAGGCGCATGCGCGCTCACTCCCAGGCGGCAAGCTCCTCTTCCGGCAGCGGCTCGAAAAATTCCGGCCCCACGCCGACGACGCCCTTATAGGCGCCGAAAGTCCGGCCTTTCTTGCCCGGACGATAGGGCACGAGCTTGGCGATGGGCTCCTTGCCGCGGGCAAGCACGATCTCTTCTCCGGCTTCGACGCGAGCGAGAAGCTGGGAGAGCGTGGTTTTGGCGACGTGAATGGTGACGGTTTCCATGGGCGGTTCCTAGCTAAGATATTTAGCTAATCGCAATCGTTTTGTCCAGCGGCTTGCGCCGGGGCCTGCGCGCTGACCGCGCCGCTGATCAAATTCTGGCTCAGCAAGAATTCGCTCGAAAATTCCCGACGCGACAGAGGCGTCAGACTCGCGCCTCTGCCGATAAGCTCGGCCCGCCACCGCCGCGCCGTTACGGCCTCCTCCCAGCTCGCCTCCGCAAACCGCACGACCTCCCCTGCCCGCTTCTGCGCCAGCGCGCCCAGATCGGCGCCGATGACATGCGCGATCTTGGGATAGCCGCCCGTCGGCTGGCGGTCGGCCATCAGCACGAGCGGCGCGCCGTCGCCGGGAACTTGTATCGCCCCGAAGGTTAGACCGTCGGAGACGATGTCGTGGCCGGAAAGGTGGGCGAGCGGCGGCCCTTCAAGCCGATAGGCCATGCGGTCGCTGCGCGGCGAGAGCCGCCACGGCGCCGCGAGAAACGCGGCGATGGTCTCGGGCGCGAAGAAATCGGCCTGCGGCCCAAGCAGCACACGAATTTTTCCGGGCGGCGGCGCGAGCCAGGGCGCGTCGATCGCCATCGGCGCGGACGGCCCCGCCCTGGCGCCGAGCAGGGCGAGCCGGTCGCCGGCTTCAAGACCGCGCCCGAAAAATCCGCCGAGCCGCGCCCGCGTGTGAGTCGCGAGCGAGCCGAGCACGAGCGGCAGATCGAAGCGTCCGCAAGGCGCGACATAGGCCCAGGCGCCCGAAGGCCCGGCGCGCAGCGAAAGGCGTGCGCCGGGCGCGAGCGTCAGCGCGCAGGAGGGCGGGAGAAGGCTTCCGTCGAGCCGCACGTCGAAGGCGCCGCCGGCGACGGCAATCCCGATCTCGCCGTGCTCCGCTGCGAGCTCCAGCCCGCCGAGGGAGACCTCGACCGCCGCCCCCTGCGGCTCCCCCGCGGCTTGCAGCGCCGCGGCGAAGGCCCCGAAATCCATCGGTCCCGCCGGCGTCACGCCGAAGCGCATGTAACTTTGCCGCCCGGCGTCCTGCACCGTGACGCCGGGGCCGGCGCTCAGGACGCGCAACGCCGCGCTCATGAAAGCGCCTCGCGCCGCGCCACAACCTCGCCGCGAGCGGCGCGCGCCTCGAGCGCCGCAAAGCCCGCCGGGTCTATGGGCTCGAAGCGGATGGCGTCGCCCGGCTCGATCAAGAGCGGGGGCTCGCGATCGAGCGCGAACAGCCGCTCCGGCGTGCGTCCAATGACGCGCCACCCGGTCGGCATCGAACCCGCTGCAATCAAGGTGAGCCCGCCGCCGATCAGCACCGCGCCCGGCGGCGTCGGCCCGCGCGGCGTCGCGCGGCGCGGGATGTTCAGCGCTTCGGCGAGGCCGCCGAGGTAGCACCAGCCGGGCGCGAAGCCATACATATAGGCGCGGTAGTCGCCCCTCGCGTGCACATCCGCCAGACGCTGCGGAGAAAGCCCCAGCGCCGCCGCCGCTTCGCCAATGTCCTCGGCGAGCGGGGGCTCGTAGCAGCACGGAATGCGCCAGCGCGCCTTGGGCGCCAGCGCCGCGGCGCTCATCGCGACGAGCGCTTCGATCGTCGAGACGAGGGTTTCGCGCGAAAGCGTCAGCGGCTCGTAAAGGACCAAAAGCGCGCGATAGCTCGGGACCGTCTCCTCGACGCCAGCCAAGGCCGCGGCGCGCAGCGCGGCGTCGAGCGCCAGCACGCGGGCGTTGATCGCGGGGTCGACGCTGTCGCCGAACTCGACCGAGAGCGCCGCCTCGCCCGCGTCCAGATAGCGCGGCTTGGCGTAGAGCATCTCAGCACGCCGGCGCGAAGGGCGCGAGGCTGTAGCCCTCAGCCTCCAGCGCCGCGCGCAGCGCGCGCGCCATCGCCACGGCCTGCAAGGTGTCGCCGTGCACGCACACCGAGCGGATCGGCGTCGGCAGCAGCGCGCCGCCCTGCGTCAGCAGCGCGCCCGCTTCGAGCATCCGCTTCACGCGGGAGACGACCGCGGCAATGTCCTCGATCACCGCGCCGGCATCCCTGCGCGGCGCGAGTCTCCCCTCTTCGGTATAGGCGCGGTCGGCGAAAGCCTCCTCGACGACCCGCAATCCGGCGCGCGCGCCGGCCGAAACCTGCTCGCTGCGGGCGATGGCGAGCAGCGTCAGCGCGGGGTCGACCCTGGCGACCGCCCCGGCGATGGCGTCGGCGATCTTCGCGTCGCTCTCGGCGAGATTGGCGAGCGCGCCATGCGCCTTCACGAAGCTGATCCGGTAGTCGGCGTAGCGCGCGAGCGCCTGCGCCGCGCCGAGCTGATAGGCCACCGTGCGCTCGATCTCGGGCGGGGTCATCGGCAGCGCGCGGCGGCCGAAGCCCGGAAGGTCGGGAAAGGCGACATGCGCCCCGACCGTGACGCCATTCGCCTTGGCCGCAGCGAAGCAGCGCGCCATGGTCTCTGGATCCCCGGCGTGAAAGCCGCAGGCGATGCTGGCGCTCGTCACGATCTTCAGCATGGCGTCGTCGTCGGTCATGCGCCAGACGCCGAAGCCCTCGCCGAGATCGGCGTTGAGGTCGATACAGCGCTGCGCCTCCATGCTCACCCGCCCTTTCGCGTCAGCAGCCCCTTCGCCGGATCATAGGCGCGGATCGCCGCGACCAGGAACAGGGTCGCATAGGCGAGCACCGTCCCGAGCGAATCCCAGGCGATCTGCTGGTAAAACGCGAAGCGGATGAGCTCCACGGCATGGGTGAAGGGATTGACCTCGCAGACCCAGAAGAGCCACGGCCCCGACTCTTTGACCCGCCACAGCGGATAAAGCGCGGAGGAGGCGAAGAACATCGGAAAGATCACGAAATTCATGACCCCGGCGAAATTCTCTAGCTGCTTGATGACTGAGGAGAGCAGCATGCCGAGCGCGCCGAGCATGAGGCCCGAAAGCGCCAAAGCGGGCAGCACGGTCAGATAGCCCCATTTCGTCGGCGGCTCGATCTCCCAAAAGTAAGCGATCACGAGATAGGCGTAGACCTGCAGGATGGACACGGCGACGCCCGCCAGAAGCTTCGCCGACAGCAAGAACCAGCGCGGGAATGGCGAGATGAGCAGCGTGCGCATGTTGCCCATCTCGCGGTCGTAGACCATGGAGAGCGACGACTGCATGCCGTTGAAGAGCTGGATCATCGCCATGAGGCCGGGCGTGATGTAGACCTCATAGAGAACATAGGTCTCGTAGGGCGGAATGATCGAGACGCCGAGCACCGAGCGGAACCCCGCCGCGAAGATGAACAGCCACACGAGCGGACGCACCAGCGCCGACACGAAGCGCTCGCGCTGGTGCAAAAAGCGCAGCGCCTCGCGCCAAACGACGCCCCCGAGGCAAACGGCGTATCGCCCGGCCGAGAAGGGCGCGAGAGAGGCCTTTGCGTTAAGGGATAGGCTCATGCGGCGCGCCTCGTTCCTCTGCGGCGACAGGCCGCGCCGCCCCTGTTACGCCGCCCTCGTCCTGTGCGCAAACGCTCCGCCGCTGAGGCTCAGGAAGCGAGGGCGCCGCCGCCGCCGCCGCCGTCACAAAACCGCAACATCTCCCCCCCATGCCCATCGCATGCTTCGCCGAGAGGACGCCAGATGAACGCCGACGCGCCGCAGGGCCGCTGCTCGAACTTGCCGCAACATTGCGAGCTGGCGCGGGAGCGGACGCCGCAGGACATGTCGAAGCCCGGCGCCGGCTGCAGGAATTGCGGCATGGCGCTGATGCCGCTCTCGCGAGGGCAGGGAGAACAAAACGCCGCGGTCGGGATGATGCTGGCGCGAAGGTCGGCTGTCGTCCTCGTGCTGCTCGCCGCGATCTTTGGCGGCTTCAAGCTGCTGAAGCGCCCCCCTCCCCCCCCAGCCCCCGCGACGGCGGAACAAGAGGCGCCGGCGCAAGAGGCCAGGCGTGACGCGCTCGACCAGTATCTCCTGCGACTTTCCGGCTCCAGCACGCTTGCTCAGAAGGTTGCGCCTGATCTCGCCGCGGCCTGGCTCGCTTCAAAGGGCGCGACCCGGATCGAGGCGGTCGAGCGCCGGGACGATTCTGGCGCGAGCCTCCCGGAAAAGGTGGTCAGCGGCGAGATCGACGGCAAGCTCGTCGGTCTCGAGATCAAGGGCTATGGCACGGCGACCGGTTTCGAGGCGCTGCGCGCCGGCGACGCCGATATCTGGATCGCTTCGGCGCCCCCCACCGCCGAGCAGGCGCACGCGCTTGAGGATTCGGGCGGCCTCTCGGAGCAAGTGATCGGACTCGATGGCCTGGCGGTCGTCGTGAGCCCTTCCAACCCGCTGAGAAGCCTCACCAGAGCGCAGCTCAAGGGCGTTTTTTCGGGCGCGATCAAGGATTGGAAGGAGCTGAAGCTCCCGCCTGGGCCCATAAACCTTTACGGGCGCAGCGAGGGCTCTGGAACGAGAGCAAGCTTCGAGGCCATGGTCTTGGGCCCGGAGAGCAAGATGGCGCCGCTCGCCGCCGCGAAGCCCGAAGGGTACGCCGACAACGAAGAGCTCGCGCATGACGTGGCGCACGATCCCCGCGGCGTCGGCTTCGTCAGCATGGACCAGGTCGGGCCGGCCAAGGCGCTGGAGATCAAGGACGGTTCCGGAGCGGCCCTCGCCCCTACCGTCTTCGCCGTGCGCACGGAGAGCTATCCGCTGTCGCGCCGGCTCTATCTTTACGCCGCGGCGCAGCCGTCGGAGGACGCGAGCGCCTTCATCGACTTCGCGCTCGGCGAAGCAGGCCAGGCGATCGTCGAAAGGTCGCTCGTCGGATTGCTGCCCTCCCGGCAGGCCGCGCGCGACGCCGATGCGCGCCCCTGCGAGCTCTCCAAGAAATTTCCGGGAAACAAGCAGGAATTCTGCGAGCTGCGCGCGCGCGCCTTCGTGATCGACTCAAGCTTTCGTTTCAAGAACGGGTCTTTCGATCTCGACGCGCTCGCGGCGAAGAACATTGATCGCGTGGCCAAAACCCTGAAGCAGGAGCCGGAGGCGCGCATCGTGCTCGCGGGCTTCGCCGACGGGCGCGGCGACTATGGCGCCAATTGCAAGCTCGCCCTGAAGCGGGCCGAAACGGTCAAGGAGGCTCTCGTGGCGCGAGGCCTCGCCAACGTCGAGGCGCGCGGCTTCTGCCCGGAGCTGCCGGTGCGCGACAACGCCGGCGCGGACTATGAGCAGAACCGCCGCGTGGAGGTCTATGAGATCGAGGCGAGCCCCTGGCCGCTGCGCTAGTGGCCCGCCTCTCTCCGCGCATCCGCGCCAGGCGCATGCGCCGAGAGCTTCTCCGACAGGGCCAAGACGAGGGTCGACGCCACGAAGGTGACATGCACGCCGATGAAATAATTCATGTCGCGGTCGCTGATCTCCGACGCGTCGATCAGCGCCTCGAGCAGCTTGATCGCCGAGATCGCCACCAGCGTCGACATGAGCTTGAGCTTCAATTGAGAAAAGTCGATCGCCCCCATCCAGCTCGGCCACTCTCCGTGGTGCTCGCTTGAGATGCGCGAGATGAAGTTTTCGTAAACGGAGACGGTCACGATCATGACGAGCGCGCCGATCAGCATCGTGTCGATGAGAGTGAGGACCTGCAGCGTGATGTGGTCGTAGTCGTTGCTGAGCAGCAAGGCGACGAGGCCGTAGGTCTTCTTCCCCGCCTTGATCAGGAGCGCGACGAGGCCCGCGGTCATCATGACGAGAAACGGCGCCAGCAGCCAGCGCGAGGCCAACAGATAGACTTCGAACAGGCGTTTGGGCATTGGGCCGGCCTCCCGCGGCGCTTCGCTTTCGTGTATCATGAAGCCATGGGCGAAATCCCGCAACAGCGCATGAGCGCCGAAGAGTTTCTGGCTTGGGCCGAGAACGCCCCGGGGCGCTATGAGCTCGTCGCCGGAGAAGTCTTCGCGCAAGCGGCGGAGCGGGCGGCGCACGCCAAAATGAAGGGCGCCGTTTTCCTGGCCTTTACCGAAGCGATTCGCAAAACGGGCTTGCCATGCCACGCTGTGCCCGATGGCATGGCCGTGCGCGTCGATCGCGCCACCGTCTACGAGCCGGATGCCCAGGTCTACTGTGGCCCCGAGCTGCCGCCCGACGCCCTGCTCGTCGAGCCGACCATCGTGGTCGAGGTCATTTCTCCTTCGACCGGACGCAATGACGCGCTCGGCAAGCTCGAGGGCTATTTCAGGCTGCCCAGCATACGGCATTATCTGATCGTCGATCCCAACAAGCCGCTCGTGATCCATCACGCGCGCGGGGACGGAGACGCGATTTTGACCCGCATTTTCTCCACTGGCGCCGTAGCGCTCGACCCGCCGGGTCTCCGGCTCGAGCTCTCGGCCATTTACGGCCCTGCCGGGACCGAGGCGTCCTGACTGCCGCCCGCGGCGTCTTGTCGCGGCCCCGGCCTTGAAGAGAATCCTCGCCCGCGCCCCAGCCTCCCGGGTGGCGGATCGCCCGCCTGTTCGAACAGGGTCCGGGGATGAGATTTTCCAAACAGACCAAACCGGGGCGAGGGCTTGCGCCGCGACGGCGTTCCGTTGCAATTTGCGCGCATCTTGGGTTAGCGGCGGGATAGAGACGAACGATTCGGCGGACAGGGGCATTTGAACATGGCGACAACCATGCTCGTTTTTGCGCTGCCTTTCGCGGCGCAGGTCTGGTTGGTGCAAATGCTGGCCTACCACGGCTTGGGCCTGTGGTTCGAGTGGCTGGACAGAACGGGAGCGCTCTCAAGTTTCAAGACGCGGCCGCTGGAGCGCATGAGCTACCGCGAGATGCTGCCGCGCGTGCTGGCCAATCAGGTCTTCATCCTGCTGCCGGCCATGCTGCTCATGCAATGGGCCGGACTGGCCTTTGTCGGCCGCGCGCATCTGTCGTTGCTCGACTGGCCAGTCAGCTTCGTCGGCCTGATGCTCGGGCACGATGTGGTCCAATATGTCGCGCATCGGCTCATCCTGCACCGCCCCGACATGATGCGCCGCCTCGGCCACGCCCTGCACCATTCGACGACGGGGAGCCGCGGGATCAGCGCCTGCTACATGAGCGCCGCGGATTTCTTCTTCGAGATCGTCTGCCCGTATCTCCTGCCGCTCGCGCTCGTGGGCGGCGGCGCCGACATTGTGTTTCACTCGGCTGTGGTCGTCTCGGGCGTCTTCGGCGGGCTCTATGAGCATTCGGGCTACGACTTCAGCCTCCGCCTGCGCGAGGGCGGCGGCCGGCTGCGGGCGGCGCTCGCCAAGATTGTCTCGAGCGAGGCGCACGCCGCGCATCATGTGCGCGGGAGCGTCAGCTTTTCCGACGGCTTCGGCTCGCCCAACATTTGCGACACGCTGTTCGGGACGCGCTGGGACCTCGTCCCAGGCCGCGGCGGCTATGCCGGCTCGGGCCGCAAAGCGGGCGCCTCAGCCTAGACGCGCCGGTTCGGCGACTTCCGCGACGCGCCGCGCCGCTTCGGCGGCGCCGTCGCCGCGAAAGTCTCGCAGCAGCCGCTCCTCCTCAATTTGCGCCTGCGCGATATGCCAGCCCTTGATGTGGCCGAAACCGCGAATCTTCTCGGGGAGCCGCGCCAGCGCCACGGCGGCCTGGTGGTTTTCCGGCGTCAGCCCCGCGAGAATCTCGTCGAGCAGCGCCTCGTAGCGGGCGAGAAGCCGCCGCTCCACGATGCGATCGTGGTCGTTTCGCAACAGATCGAGCCAAGTCCCCCGCAGGCTCCGCATCTTGGCGAGCAGCCGCAGGACCTTGAACGCCCAAGGGCCGAAGGTCATCTTGCGCGAGCCGCCGAAGTCCGTCTTCGGCTGCAGGCTCGGCAGCGGCGGCGCGACGTGGAACTCCAGCTTCAGATCGCCTTCGAAAGTCTCGCGCAGCTGTCGTTCGAAGACGCCGTTCGCATAAAGACGGGCCACCTCGTAGAAATCCTTTGCCGCCATGAGCTTGAAGAGATAGCGAGCGACCGCTTCGGCAAGCTCGGAGCGCTCGCCGACGACCGCCGCCTCGACCAGCCGCGCTTTTTCGACGCGTGCGCGGTAGCGATCCGAATAGGCCCCGTTCTGATAGTCGACGAGGAAGGCGGCGCGCCGCTCGACGATCTGGTCCAGGCTCTGCGAGAACTTGCGCGCGTCGCCGTCCGGATGGAGCGCCCGGGCCGTGGCGCGGACGCTCGCGCCGTCGTGCGCCGCGCGGCGTCCCCAGAGGAACGCTTGGCGGTTCATGGCGACCGCTTCGCCGTTGAGCTCGATCGCGCGCAGGATCGAGCCGTCCGATAGCGGCAGATAGCCTTTTTGCCAGGCGTAGCCGAGCATGAAAATATTCGCGGCGATCGAATCGCCGAGCAGCGCCAGCGCGAGCGCCGTCACGTCGAGGAAATCGACGCGTGCGCCGGAAACATCGCGGATCGACTGCTCTATCGCGTCCGATGGCAGCTGAAAGTCCGGATTGCGCTCGATGTCGCCCGGAAAAACCTCGGCGCTGTTGACGACGACGGCGGTGCGCTGCCGATCGATCGCGGAGAGCACGAGCTTCGCGCCCGAGACGACGAGATCGCAACCGAGCACCAGATCGGCTTCTCCGGCAGCGATCCGGATCGCGTGGACGTCGGCGGGCGTGCGGCCGATCTTGACGTGGCAATAGACCGCCCCGCCCTTTTGCGCGAGGCCGGCCATGTCGATGACGCCGACGCCCTTGCCCTCAAGATGCGCGGCCTGCCCGAGCAGCGCCGAGATCGTCACGACACCCGTGCCGCCAAGACCTGCGATCAGCACGCCATAGGGCGTCGCGCCGATTTCCGCAAGCCGAGGGCGCGGCGGCTCGGGCTCGGCGGCGACGGCTTCCGCGGTCTTGAGCTTGCGCATCGTCGCGCCATGCACGGTGACGAAGCTCGGGCAAAAGCCCTCGAGGCAGGAGAAATCCTTGTTGCAGACCGACTGGTCGATGCGGCGCTTGCGGCCGAATTCGGTCTCGACCGGCTGCACGGCCACGCAGTTCGAGGCCACGCCGCAGTCGCCGCAACCTTCGCAGACGAGTTCGTTGATGAAGATGCGCGCATCCGGATCGGGCATCTTCCCGCGCTTCCTCAACCGGCGCTTCTCCGTGGCGCAGGTTTGATCGTAGATCAGCACCGTGACCCCTTCGGTCTCGGCGAGCTCGCGCTGCACCTCGTTCAGGACGTTGCGGTTATGGATCTCCAGGCCCGGCGGCCAGGGATAGCCCGGCGGGTATTTCTGCGGCTCGTCGGAGACGAGGGCGATCTTCCTGACGCCTTCCGCCGCGACCTGGTGCGCGATCTTCTCGACGGTGAGCTCGCCCTCATGCGCCTGGCCGCCGGTCATGGCGACGACGCCGTTGAACAGGATCTTGAAGGTGATGTTGGTCTTGGCCGCGACCGCGAAGCGGATGGCGAGCGAGCCCGAATGGTTGTAGGTGCCGTCGCCGAGATTCTGGAACACATGCTTGCGCGTCGAGAAGGGCGCTTCGCCGATCCAGTTGGCGCCCTCGCCGCCCATGTGGGTGTAGCCCTCGGTCGAGCGGCCCATCCATTGCGCCATGTAGTGGCAGCCGATGCCGGTGTAGGCGCGCGCGCCCTGCGGCACGTGAGTGGAGGTGCTGTGCGGACAGCCAGCGCAGAAATGCGGCACGCGAACCGTCACCTCGGTCAGGCCCGCCCGCTTCTTCTGCAAAGCCTCCAGCCGCACGACGCGCGCCTCGATGTCGTCGCTATGACGATATTTCAGCAGTCTTCGGCCAATCGCGATCGCGATGTCCTTGGCGTCGAGCGCGCCCTTGACCGGGAACAGCCAGTTTCCGCTCTCGTCCTTCTTGCCGATGCAGATCGGCTGGTGCGGCGCGCCGTAGAGCAGCTCGCGCAGCTGGTTCTCGATCAGCGAGCGCTTCTCCTCGACCACGATGATGAGATCGAGCCCCTGCGCGAATTCGCTCAAGCCCTGCGGCTCCAGCGGCCAGGCGCAGCCGACCTTATAGAGGCGCACGCCCAGCGCGTCGGCCTTTTCTTCATCAAGGCCGAGATCGTCGAAGGCCTGGCGCACGTCGAGATAGGACTTGCCCGCGGTCGCGATTCCGATCTTGGGCGCAGCGCCGCCGGTCGTGATCAGCCGGTTGAGGCGGTTTGCGCGAATGAAGGCGAGCGAGGCCGCAAGCTTGCTCTCCTGCAGCCGGGCTTCCTGCACGAGCACGGGATCGGCGGGGCGGATGTTCAGCCCGCCGGCGGGCATGTCGAAATCTGTCGGCGTCGCGATCTCGATGCGATTGAGCGAGCCGTCGACTGAGGCCGTGGACTCCACGGTGTCCTTCACGCATTTCAGGCCGACCCAGACGCCCGCGTAGCGCGAGAGCGCGAAGCCGTAGAGGCCGTAGTCCAAAATCTCCTGCACGCCGGCGGGCGCCAGGATCGGCATCATCACGTCGACGAAATGATATTCGGACTGATGCGCGGTTGTGGAGGATTCGGCGGTGTGGTCGTCGCCCATGAGCGCGAGCACCCCGCCATGGCGCGAGGACCCGGCGAGATTGACATGGCGCAGCGCATCGCCGCTGCGATCGACGCCCGGCCCCTTGCCGTACCAAAGCGAGAACACCCCGTCATATTTGCCCTCGCCGCGCATCTCGGCCTGCTGGGCGCCCCAAATTGCGGTCGCGGCCAAGTCCTCGTTGAGGCCGGGCATGAACAGGATGCTCGCCTGGTCGAAATAGGGCTTGGCGCGATGCATCTGGGCGTCGACGCCGCCGAGCGGCGAGCCCCGATAACCCGTGACGAAGCCGGCGGTGTCGAGCCCGCGCGCGCGATCCCGCGCGCTCTGCATGAGCAGCAGGCGCACCACGGCCTGCGTGCCGGTCATGAGCACGCGCGTCTTGCCGAGGTCGTATTTGTCCTCGAGCGTGGCCTCGCTCAGGGAAAGCTCGGGGGGCCGCGCGGAGCGATCCGCCATGTCGCAGGGTTCTCCTAAGAGATTGGAGCGCTCGGCCCGCCTCTTCACTGGGGCGCCGGCCGACTTGCGCCTCGCTCCGACGTTTCAGACTTAGAACGGCTAAGACCCGGAAGGCAAGCTCCGCCTTGCCCTAGCCCTGGGCTCTTCCGCCAAATCCTTGCGCCGTCCCCGCGTTTCTCGCCTGGGCGCGCTCCGGCGTCGCCAGCATGTCGAGCACAGGGCATGAGGGGGCGGGGTCGGCTGAACATCGGGAGATCGTCTCGGCGAGAATAGCCTCGAGCTTGGCGAGGTCGGCGAGCTTCGCCCGCACCTCGTCGAGATGCGTCCGCGCAATCTTCCTCACCTCGGCGCAGGAGCCGCGGGAAGGCTCGGCAAGGGCCAAAAGGGCTCGGATGCGCTCGATGCCGAAGCCAAGCTCGCGGGCGCGGCGGATGAAGGCCAGCCGCCGCACATCGCCTGACCCATAGACGCGGCGCCCGCTCGCCGTCCTTGCGGGCGAGGGCATGAGGTTGATGCGCTCGTAATAGCGCACGGTCTCGAGATTGACGCCCGCCGCCGCCGCCAGCCGTCCAATGGTGAGAGAGCCCATGGATTTTTCTCTTGCGCCCGTAGCCGCTACGGGATGCAGAATAGCCCGGTCCTGAAGGGAGGGCCAGCCATGACCGTCAACGACGCCGCAAGCCGAACGACGCCAGCCGCCCCAATTCCTCCTGCGGCGCGAGCGTCGCCGAAGTGGTTCGCCGCCCTGGGCCTGGCCGCCGGCCTCGGGGCAATTGTCGCTTCTTCCTGCTGCGTCATCCCGCTCGGGCTTGCCGCGCTCGGGGCGGGCGCCGGCGTGCTCGGCGGACTGGAGGCGATCGCCGCATGGCGCATTCCGCTCTTTTCCGCGAGCGCCCTCGCGGTTGCTGCGGGATGGGGCGCTTGGCTGTTCAAACGTCCCGCTACGTGCGCTTGTGAAGCAGGCTGCGCCTCGCCCCGGCGCTCGCGCGCGACGCTGACGCTGCTGCTTTGCGCCTCGGCGATGGCGCTGGCCGCGGCGAGCTGGGGCCATATCGACCCCATGCTGCTCAATCTCTTTCGGTGGCGATGAATGAAGCTCGTTTCGACTATCGCTTGTCCGTCCTGCGGTCATCGATCCGCCGAGACGATGCCGACTGACGCCTGTCAGTTCCTTTACGAATGCAAAGGCTGCGGGGCGCTGCTGAAGCCGAAGGCTGGCGACTGCTGCGTCTTCTGCTCTTACGGCGATGTCCCCTGCCCGCCGATTCAGGAGGAGAGAGCGCATGGCCGCACGGGGGGATGCTGCTCCGGCGCGTAGTGTCTTTGGCGCGCGGGACGCGCGCCCTCCGCGGCGGGCGGGCGTCTCGCCCGCCAATCTGGATGAAGCAGGCCAGCAGCAGGCCGCCGGCTTCACCCGTCCTGCTGCGCGGCGAGCTCCAGCCATTGCTCCTCGGCGGCGGCGAGCGCCTTGGCCAGCTCGCCGCGCTGCTGCGCGAGCTTTCCCGCCTCCTGCGCGTTGCGGGAGAAGGCTTCCGGCGCCGAGAGGGCCGCATCGACACGCGCGAGCAGCGCGGTGAACTTCTCGACCTTCTCCTCCGCGGCCGCGAGCTGACGGCGGAGGACGGATGACGGAGGACGGATGGAGGATGACGGAATTTCGGCCAATTCGATTTTAGCTTTGGCGCTCGCCGTCCTCTGTTCTCTGTCATCTGAGCTCTGCAAGACGCGTCTCGCATAATCGTCCATGTCGCCGTCGAAGACCCGCACGCGCCCGTCCTCGACGAGCCAGAGCCGATCGGCGCAGGCCTCGAGCAGATAGCGGTCGTGCGAGACCAAGACCACCGCGCCTTCATAGTCGTTGATCGCGTTGATCAGCGCGGCGCGCGAGTCGATGTCGAGATGGTTTGTCGGCTCGTCGAGAATCAGCAGATGCGGGCCGTTGAACGAAGCCACGCCGAGCAGGAGCCGCGCCTTCTCGCCGCCCGAGAGCTTCTCGACCTTGGTGTCGGCCTTGGCGCCCGGAAAGCCGCAGCGCGCGGCCGCCGCGCGGACCTTGGCCTGCGGCGCATCGGGCATAAGCCTTGAGAACACGAGATAGGGGGTGTCGTCGAGGTTCAACTCGTCGATCTGGTGCTGCGCGAAAAACCCCGCCTCGAGCTTTCCCGCGCGAACGGCCTTGCCGGCGCAAGGCTGGAGACGGCCGCCGAGGAGTTTGGCGAAGGTCGATTTGCCCCTGCCGTTCGCGCCGAGGAGGCCGATGCGGTCGTCCTCCGACAGGCTGAGCGACAGCCGGGACAGCACCACGCGGTCGCCATAGCCGACGCTTGCGTTCTCCAGCGCGATGATGGGCGGCGACAGCGGTTTTTCCGGCGAGGGCAGCACGATCGGCAGAACCTCCTGATCGACGATCGGCGCGACGCTCTCCATCTTGGCGAGAAGCTTTAAACGCGACTGCGCCTGGCGCGCCTTGGTCGCCTTGGCGCGGAACCTATCGACGAAGGATTGCAAGTGCTTCCGCTGCTCCTCTTGCTTCTTCGTAGCTTTGAGCGCGAGCTCAACCGCCTCGCGGCGCTGCTTCTCGAAGGACGAGTAGTCGCCGCGATAGAGCTGAAGCTTGCCCTGGTCGAGATGCATGATGTGCGTGGCCATGGCGTCGAGCAGGTCGCGGTCGTGGCTGATGACGATCGCGCTCGCGGGATATTTGGCGAGATAATCGACGAGCCAGAGCGTCCCTTCGAGATCGAGATAGTTTGTGGGCTCGTCG
>Ga0187781_10001514_pt1 | contig 17570 bp, 21 predicted proteins | sample 0715_SJ02_MP02_2_FD_132447 | JGI IMG/M metagenome (GOLD analysis project Ga0187781, IMG submission 132447) | Tropical peat soil microbial communities from peatlands in Department of Meta, Colombia - 0715_SJ02_MP02_20_MG | ecosystem: Environmental > Terrestrial > Soil > Wetlands > Peat | place... | reverse complement strand
TCATCGACGGAGGGTACAAAGTCGTCGCGCCCCGCTGCGTCCGCAAGGTGCAGCGTGATCGCTGCACTTTCCGTCAGTACCGATCCATCGGGCAACTGCAGCGTCGGCAACTGCGACAGTGGGTTGTGACGCGCGAGGTTGCGGCGCGCTTCTTCGGAGCGGAACAGATCGGCCACCACTTCATACTCGAACGGCAGCCCGAGGGCGACCAGTTGCGCCTCGACAATCACCGAGCCCCAGCCGGGGCGGCCGAACAGTCGGTACGATGCCATCCTAGACCCCGCGTCAATGGACCTGCGTTGGGTTTCCCGGCCTACCAGCAAAATGCAGTTTGCCGGTTAGATCATGCTTCGCTCGCTCCTAACCTGTCAAGAGCTTTTTGGCAGTTAAAATTACAGCGTGCACAAGGATGGTTCTGGGCCTGATGCCGGCCACGGCGCGAGGGTGAAACGCCTGGAGCTGTGCCTTGCATTTGCCAATACGCTGCATTGGCATGCCAGCAATCAGCCGCACGAAACCTTGCATACCTACGAAGACTTCCTCGCGTGGTCCGAGGGGCAAAATCTTATTTCCCGCCATGGCGTTGCCGCGCTAACTCGCCGCGGCCGGCGCGAACCGCGGGCGGCGGCGGCGGTGTACTCCCGGGCCACATCGCTGCGGGAGGCCATTTATCGGGTCTTCGTCGCGTGCATTGCGCGCAAAGCACCGGCAGATCAAGACACAAGAAGGCTCAACGAGGAACTGCAACGCGCGGTTGCGCACTACCGCATCGAGTTTGGCACCACCACTGCGGCATGGTGTCATGCCCGCGAGGCCGATGAGCTCGATGGCCCATTGTGGTCGATCGTGCAGTCGGCTGCTGAACTTTTGCTCGCTGAAGATCTGCGCGAGCGTGTGGGTCAATGCGCCGACGCCGGGGGTTGCGGTTGGCTGTTCCTGGATCTGAGCAAAAACCACAGCCGGCGCTGGTGCAGCATGCAAGACTGCGGTAATCGCGCGAAGCAGCATCGCCTGCAGGCGCGCCCGAAGTAGCCGCGCTCGCGTCTCGGCAAAGCGAGGTCGGCCGGATCGATCTTCGTGGGCCAAGGCCACGCGTTTTTCTTCTCGGCGCTGCAGCCGTGACGCATTTGGAATCCGCACCAGGCAGGTCCTCTGCGGCAGATCCAACACCAACGATTGACCTTGCGTAGCAATCCAAGCAGCCAGCGCGTGCGCTCCCGTGGCGTTCCGGCCCTGCGATTCGCAACGAGCGCTCGCGCCAACGCACAAGGTGAGGCCGCTTTACTTGGAGAGCGCGCGCATCGCCCGCGTGAGTCCCTCCAGCGTGAGCGGATACATCTTGTCCGCTAGAAGGCGGCGAATGATCGAGGTCGACTGACGATACGACCAAAGCGATTCGGGCTCGGGGTTGATCCAGGCAAAGTGCGGAAACTGCGAAACGAGGCGCTGCAACCACACGGCACCGGGCTCGGCGTTGTCATATTCGATGGAGCCGCGCGCCTGCAAAATCTCATATGGACTCATGGTCGCATCGCCAACGAAGATCAGCTTGTAGTCGCGGTTGTATTTGCGCAGAAGGTCGCGGGTTTCAAAGCGCTCCCGCGTGCGCCGACGATTACTGCGCCACAGCAGGTCGTATACGCAGTTGTGAAAGTAGTAAAAATGCAGGTGCTGAAACTGCGCCCGTGCTGCCGAAAACAGCTCTTCGACCGCGTGCACGTGCTCATCCATCGTGCCACCGACATCTAGGAGCATCAGCACTTTGACCCGATTGTGGCGCTCGGGCACGAGCTTCAGATCCAGCTGCCCCGCGTTTCGGGCTGTCGAGAAAACCGTGTCGGGCAAATCCAGTTCCAGCTCAGTGCCTTCTCGCGCAAACCGCCGCAGCCGGCGCAGCGCAAGCTGAATGTTGCGCGTTCCCAATTGCACCTGATCGTCGTAGTCGCGGTAGGCGCGCGCCTCCCAGACCTTGATGGCGCCGCGATTTCCGCGCGATGCTCCGCCAATGCGGATGCCTTCCGGATGTGCTCCTAGGTGGCCAAACGGCGATGTACCGCCCGTGCCGATCCATTTGCTGCCACCGTGGTGCGCGCCGTCTTGTTCGGCCAGGCGCTTTTGGAGCTCCTCAAAGAGCCGATTCCAGCCCAACTTCTCCAGGCGCGCCAGCTCGGCGGCCGAGAGACTGCGCTGCAGCTGCTGGCGGAACCACTCCGCGGGCACCTCGGTCGCGCCGCCCGGCGCGCGGGCCGCCAGTCCGCGAACGTACTCGGCGAAGGCTTGATCGTAGCGATCAAAGCGGGTTTCGTCCTTGATCAGGCAGGTTCGCGCAAGAAAATAAAACTCCTCTAGCGAGGGTTGGATCACCTCGTTTTGCAGCGCCTCAAGCAGCGTCAGCAGCTCCTTGATCGACACCGGCAGGCGCGCGGAGCGCAGATGCAGGAAAAAATCGACCAGCATCAGCGACCCTGCCGGTTCATTTCCACCAAGCGTTCAAACAGGTGCAAGTCCTGTTCGTTCTTTAGCAACGCGCCGTGAAGGGGAGGCACAAAAATCGACGCATCGGTTGTGTGCAAGGCTTCGGGCGGAATTTGTTCGGCCACCAGCAGGCGCAACCAGTCCAGCAGCTCTGAGGTTGACGGCTTTTTCTTCAACCCGGGAAGTTCGCGGATGGCAAAAAACGTATCGAACGCATTGCGCAGCAATTCGCTTCGCAGTTTGGGAAAGTGCACGTTGACGATCTCTTGCATGGTTTCGCGGTCAGGAAAGCGGATGTAGTGAAAAAAACAGCGTCGCAAGAAGGCGTCCGGCAGATCTTTTTCGTTGTTTGAGGTGATAACGACCAGCGGGCGGTGGGTGGCGCGTATCGTCTGGCGGGTCTCGTAGACGGCAAACTCCATGCGGTCGAGTTCCCGCAGCAGATCATTGGGAAATTCGATGTCCGCCTTATCGATCTCATCGATCAGCAGCACTGCGGGCTCCGGGCTTTGGAATGTCTGCCATAGCACGCCGCGAACGATGTAATTGGCGATATCGGCGACGCGTTCATCGCCGAGCTGGGAGTCGCGCAGGCGCGATACGGCGTCGTATTCGTAAAGCCCTTGCTGGGCTTTGGTGGTTGACTTGATATGCCAAGAAAATAGCGGCATGTCGAGCGCCGCCGCGACCTCCTCGGCGAGCATCGTCTTGCCGGTTCCAGGCTCGCCCTTGATCAGCAAAGGCCGCTGCAGCGTCAGCGCCGCATTGACCGCAAGCCGCAGGTCGTCGCTGGCAACATAGGTCGGCGAGCCCTCAAATCGGCGCGTCGTGGCTTTTGTCATGAACTCTCCCGTCCAAGTCGGCGTCGCAGACATTCGATGTAGGCATCGTTGATTGCCGGCATGTCCGAAGGTAGGGACCCGCGCTGTGCGCGCCAGACGATCTCTCCCAGGCATTCTATTGCCTCGTGCGCGGCCGCATGCCGATCGCCGTAGCGCGCCTGCAGTGCCTCGAGCAAGGAGCGCACGCCAGGTGGCTGATCAATCGAAACTTGTTCTTCCAAGGACAAATGCATCGACAGGTGCAAAAAGGGGTTTTCCCGTCCGCCCTCCACAGGAAAGTCGGCCACCATGGCCCGTTCTACGTCGGCCAGGAACTGCTGGTATTCGGGGTGCTCGAGTATGCAGGCGATCGCGATGCGCTCCAATGGGGACACCTCGCTGCTGGCGCGGTGCTTGCGCCAAGCGTCGCAGAAAAACCGTCGAACGTCTTCGCGGGTGGGTTGCAGCATGCCATGTTGTTCCGAGGACAGCTTACTCGCTGACGGACCAAAGGTCACTGGAGCGTGGGCGCCGCAGTCTTGGGCGTGTACTCGCACTGACGGGAAATCACGCAGCGCCAGCACTCGGGTTTGCGCGCTTTGCACACGTAACGCCCGAGCAAGATAAGCCAGTGGTGCGCGTCGTGACGGTATTTCTCGGGTACCACACGCATGAGCTGCTGCTCGACTTCCCGCACGTTCTTGCCAGGCGCTAGGCCGGTGCGATTGGCCACCCGAAAGCAGTGGGTATCGACGGCGATGCAAGGCTCGCCAAAAGCGATATTGAGCACGACGTTGGCCGTCTTGCGGCCGACGCCGGGCAGCGCCTCGAGTTCTTCGCGCGTGCGCGGCACCTGGCCGCCGTGGCGTTCAATCAGTTGGCGGCACAAGGCGATGATATTGCGCGCTTTGGAACGGTACAGGCCGATTGTGCGAATGTACGCGCCGAGTCCTTTTTCGCCCAGCGCCTCGATCGCTGCCGGTGTGTTCGCGTGGGCAAAAAGAATTGCGGTTGCAGCGTTGACGCTGCGGTCGGTAGCCTGTGCCGACAACACAACGGCAATCAACAATTCGAAAATCGACGAATGCTGCAACTCCCCCTTCGGGTGCGGATTGGCCCGCTTAAGCGCCTCAAACATCGCAAGGCGTTTGGCGGGGGTCACGGCTGCCCCGGCGGCACGCCATGCTGGCTCGGCGCTTGGCCCGCAGCGGCGCGCCGGTCGCGCACTCGAGCCAGCGCCGTCTCGATGATTGCTTTGCGTCGTGCGATCTCTTGCTCGTCCAGATCCGCGCGCGCTTGCAGTTCGTCGAGCTTGCGTGTCGCCTTGGCGGCCAGTCGCTCGTCGTTTTCGGACTCCTCGCGCCGCAATCGCGCGTTGCGCTCCTGCATATGCCGGCGCGCGTCGTCCGCATCCTTTCGCATCCACGTGCGCATCGGCGCCGCGGGGATCATTTCGATGCAGTCCATCGGACACGGCGGCAGGCACAACTCGCAGCCCGTGCAATCGGCCGCAAGGACCGTGTGCATCTTTTTCACCGCGCCAACGATTGCGTCGACCGGGCAAGCCTGGATGCACAAGGTGCAACCGATGCAAAGCCCCTCGTCGATACGGGCTACCCGCAACGGCCGGTGCACGCCGCAGGACGGGTCGAGCGCTAGCACCGCCCGCCCAAGCAAACTGGCAAGTGCAGCAACGCCCGCATCGCCGCCGGGCGGACAGCGATTGATCGGAGCCTTGCCACAAGCGAGCGCTCGCGCGTACGGCAAACACCCTTCGTAGCCGCATTGGCGGCACTGCGTCTGGGGCAATACGGCATCGATGGCTGCTATCAGCTGCGGGTCATCGACTGCCTGTGCGCCGGCTTGGCAGTCAGGCTCTCGAAGGTGGCGGCACGGCTGCATAGGTGCATTATCCCAGAGCTGCAACCCGCGCACGGGCCCAGTCATGGGGCGCGCTGGGCCTGCTCGATTTCGGCAGCGGTCTGCTCATAGACCTGCCGGTGCGCGCCACCAAGAGCGAGCGCGCGTTCGATCGCCGCGCGCGCCTCGTCTTTTTCGCCCTGCGCGAGCAGCGCACTGGCCAGGTTGTTCCAGGAATCGGCGTTTTCTGGCTGCAGCTCGCTTGCCCGGGTGAACGCCGCAACCGCGCTTGTCGTATCGCCCATGGCAAAGGCGCTGTTGCCTAGGCCCATCCAAACACCGAAGCTGCCTGGCGTGCGCTGCGACAGTGCGAGGTAGGCCGCGTGCGCTGCACCCACATCGACGCGCTCCAGCGCAGCGGCGGCCGCGACCAACGCATCGCTCGACGGTGTTACCGGCAGATTCAACGGCGCAACCGCAACCATTGCCCAGCTTCCGCCGCGCGTCCACGTGTGCTCGAAGAGCTCCAGGCTCATGCTCATTCGTGCCTCAGGCCCCGAACGCATCACGATCTGGTCGTTGCCGATGTCATAGCCGAACACCAGCGAGTAGTGCCAGACCGGGTAAAAGGACAGGCCGAGATTTTGCAAAACAATCACCGGATTCCCGGCGTCGACCTCGCGCAGGACCGAGGCCATATCCGGCGGCAGCTGAACCGCCAGACGGCCCTGACGCCGCGCAGCGGCGAGCATTTCGGGCGCTAGCGAGCCCGCACGGCCCGGAACGAAGACGCTTGCATCGATGCTCTCCGGATCGCGCGCGAGCCCCGAGGCGCCCAGCGCCATTGCGAGCGTCGCTGGGCCGCAGTGATTGCGCTCCTGCGGATAAAACGGCACCTGTTCGATCTCGCGAACGCTGGCAATACCCAAAAATGCACCTGGCGGGCGCTGCGCGCGCAGCGCGTCGGATTGGGGAGTCGCACAGGCGGCCAATACCGCGACAAAGACCAGGGGCCAAACGCTGGCGAGCGTACGCCAAAAATACAAAGCCCCCGCCATGGCGGGGGCTGGCGGCGAAAGCTGCGCGCTTAGCGCACCGGCCTGGTAAATGGGAACACCTTTGTCAGGCCCAAGATGTCGGTGATCAGCAAAATGACGAACACCGCAAGAGCAAATCCCAGAACCGTGCCTACGTCACCACCGGCCGGCAGCTTGTCAATGCGGGCGGCCAGGTTGCTTGCTTCCTCATCGGTGAGGGCATCGACGCGAGCTTGCACCTGCGCAAGATCGACCCCTTCGCTAAGCAACACCTTGCGCACTTGCTCACGCGCAAAAAACGCGCTGATCTGCGCACGGGCGGCACTGTTGGGATACAGCGCCTGCTCGGTTCCCACCAAGGCAGCGCGCGCCGGCATGGGTAGCCAAGCCAAAAGCATGCAGATCGAAGCGATGGCAACAAGAACCTGTTTGGCACGGTGCATCAGGATTCCTCCACGAAGTTGGAAAAGACGTAGCCTACTGCATCGACAAAGATATTACGAATCATGCGCAAGGATGAAATCGGTAATGCGCGGCGCAATATTCTCACGCCAGCGCCGACCCGAGAAGATTCCATAGTGACCTACGCCCATGGCCGTCAAGTGCTGCTTGCGCTGCGCGGGAATTCCGCGACACAGCTCGAGCGCAGCCTGGGTCTGTCCGCTGCCCGAAATATCGTCGAGTTCGCCCTCGATCGTGAACAGCGCAACGTTGCTAATGTCCTCGGGCGCGACGCGCTGGCCGCGCACGTGCCAGATTCCCCGGGGAAGCTGGTGTTCCTGAAATACAACTCGGATGGTATCGAGGTAGTACTCGGCCGGTAGGTCAATGACCGCGTTGTATTCGTCATAGAACCTGCGATGGGCAGCAACGTCGTCCTGGTCGCCCTTTACCAGGTCCAGGTAATAATCCCAATGCGATTCGGCGTGACGATCGGGGTTCATCGCGACGAAGCCCGCGTGCTGCAAAAAGCCCGGGTAGACCTCGCGCAGGTAGCCCGGGTAGCTGGACGGAACCTTGAAGACCACATGGTTGCGAAACCAATCGTAGTTCCTGCGGGTCGCCAGCGCGTTTACTTGCGTTGGATTGCGCCGCGTGTCGATCGGCCCGCCCATCATTGTCATCGAGCGGGGAAGCGCTGGGTCCCCGGCGCTGGCCATCAGTGAGACGGCCGCCAAAACGGGCACGGTTGGCTGACACACGGAGATCAGATGCACATTGGGGCCGTGCATCCGGATGAACTCCAAGCAGTATTCGACATAATCGTCCAGATGAAACGGCCCTTTGGACAGGGGCACCAGGCGAGCGTCGGTCCAGTCCGTGATGTACAAATTAAAATGTGGCAAGAGCGCGCGCACCGTGTCGCGCAGCAGCGTCGCGTGGTGTCCCGACAGCGGCGCAAAAATGATCACCGTCGGATCGTGTTCATGCTGCGATAAGCCGGGCGGCAGCGATCGGCGAAAGTGCAGAAAATTGCAAAACGGTTTGGCCAGAACTACTTGCTCGTTGACTTCGACCTCGACGTCTTCGATCACCGTCGAAACTAATCCGAATTCGGGTTTTTCGTAGTGCTTGCCCAGCCGGTGCAACAGCTCGTAGCCGGCCGCTAGTCGCCGCGAAAATGGCGTGTACGCCAGCGGACTGTACGGACTGGAAAATATCCGCGCCGTCGCATCGGCCCAGGCCGACAGCGGGTTAAGAAGTTTGCGCTGCCACTCATGCATCTGGTAGAGCACATCGACCTCCGTTACCAGGCGCGCTTGCTCGACGGCAAGGACATCAGCATTGCCGTCGCACATTAACGCTTGAGGTACTGCAATTTATCCTTTACGTCCTTCCATCCGTCGGCGTCCTCGGGGTGGGGCTTCATGCGCGTGATCGAGGGCCACTGCTTGGCTAGTTCGGCATTTAAGGCGATGAACTTTTGCTGATCGGCCGGCACGTCTTCTTCGGCATATATCGCGTTGACCGGACATTCGGGAATACAAACCGCGCAATCGATGCACTCATCCGGATCGATGGTCAAAAAATTCGGCCCTTCGCGAAAGCAGTCAACCGGGCAAACATCGACGCAGTCGGTGTATTTGCAGCGTATGCAAGTTTCCGTAACGACGTGGGTCATCGGGAAAAGTCCTGCGCATAAGACGTTGATACTGCGCATAGTACCGCAGTGCGTCAAAGGATTCATCGGTCGATGTGGGCTGGCATCTGGGCGCTTGGCGACCAAAGGGCGGCTTGCGGGCGGCCCAATTCACCGTACCATTGGCGCCATCGGGAAGGGCGCAGCTGCGCCGGGGGCTTGCATGGCGGGCGGGCAGTCGCAAACTACGGGCCGGCCGCGGGTCGTGGTAACGCGACGCATTTTTCCTGACCTCGCCGAGCAGCTGCAGCGGCGATATGAGTTGCTCGATAACCAGCGCGACGAGGACTGGTCCACACAAGAGCTGATCGCCCGGCTTGCCGATGCCGACGGGTTGCTCACCGATCCGGCGCGCCGGATCGATGCGCCGATACTGCAGCTTTGTTCGCGCCTTTGCGTCGTGAGCAACATTGCAGTGGGCTTTAACAACATCGACTTGGCCGCTTGCACTCGTGCCGGCGTCGTCGCCACGAATACGCCCGACGTTTTAAACGATGCAACCGCCGACCACGCCTGGGCTTTGATGATGGCCGCCGCCCGGCGCGTGGTCGAATCCGACCGGTGGACGCGGGCGGGAAACTGGCAACGATTTGCTCTGGACGCGTTCCTGGGCGCGGATGTTTTTGGAGCTACGCTGGGAATTTTTGGTATGGGCCGCATCGGCAGGGCCATCGCAGGGCGCGCGCAAGGCTTTTGCATGCGGGTTCTGTACCACAATCGAAACCGCGTTGCGCAGTCAGTTGCACAAACACACAACGGCGTCGATTCCGCAAGCACTGCCCAGTGGGTCGAACGCGAGCAATTGCTGCGGGAGGCCGACTTTCTCGTGGTGCTGGTTCCTTATAGCGAGCAAACGCACCACCTGATCGGCGCATCCGAACTTGCGCAGATGAAACCCGGATCGGTACTCGTGAACATCGCGCGTGGCGGCGTCGTCGACGATGCAGCGCTGGCACAGGCCTTGCGCCTCGGACGCCCGGGCGCGGCCGCGCTCGATGTGATGGAAAACGAACCGCACGTCTTGCCCGAGTTGTTTGCGCTGGAAAACGTCGTGCTTACGCCGCATATCGGATCGGCCACCCGGTCGGCGCGGCGTGCGATGGTGCTTCGGGCTATCGAGAATCTGGACCAGGTGCTGTGTGGCGAACGTCCGAGCGCCGTGATCAATGCCGAAGTGTGGCAGCGGCGTCGGCGCATACAGAGCGGCTAGGCGCGCAATCACGTTCTAATTTGCTACATCGGCTTTTCTATCAGGACTGCGCGAGCAAGTAAAATCCCGACAGACTTTGCTGGCGGGCGTTGTACGGTGTTTTGCTGGCTACGGGCCCGCTGGAATCGCCAGCTTGATCACGGAAGGGTTGCAAGCGCCAATGGCTGACATCCGAATTGCACGTGCGCATGGCTTGCCCGTCAGTCGCGCCAAGGCAGCCGCCCAGGCCGCTGCCGAGGATCTGGAACGAGAGTACTCGCTAACGAGCCAATGGAAGGGCGATACCCTGCATTTTTATCGCGCGGGGGTGCGCGGATGGATCGAGGTCAGTCCCAGCCAGATTGCCCTAGAAATTCACTTGGGACTTTTGCTCAAGGGGCTCAAACCCCTGATTGAACGAAGCGTTGGCCGGCGGCTGGACGAGCTGCTGGATATGGCCGAGTAAGGCCTCTAACCCTCCAGGTCCTCGACCAGTTCGATATAGCGTCGCATCGCCTCAGAGGCATTTGTGCCTCGCAGTTGCTCGCGGGCATTCCATTTGGCCGCGGCTACGAAATCCATTGCTCCCGGAGCCTCACCGGTCGCGTCCCCCTCGGTCGCCTGTTTGTACAGCGCATAAAGTTTGAGCAAGCTTGCGTTGTCCGGGCGCTGGCTCAGGGACTTGGAGCGCGTCACGGCCTCGTTGAATCGGCTTTTGAGCGTTGCGTCGTCTGTGGTCATCGTGATTGCCATCCGGTCAGGGTGTGCGGCATCCAAGCGAAGCATCAATGGGCGGTCGCGTCGCCAGCGCCCGTGCCGATTGCCGCGGCCGCCATGTCGGGGCTGTCGCTACCAACGTCGGAACGCGCAACCGGCGCTGCGGGCTGGGCAGCGCCCGACTTCTGCCCTGGGTTTTTCGCGCCTTGCCGCCGAGGCGGAGGGCCGGGTTTTTTCTTTGACTGTTCGGCTAGTTCCTGCTTTCTTTCCTCCGGCAGCTCCTGGAACTGCTGGACCAGTGCGCGCCGCTGGTCCGGTGGCAGGGTGTAGACCTTCTTGAAATTTTCGCGCGCACGCAGACGTTGCTCGGGTGTTAGCTTGGCTAGTTCGGGCATGCGCTCGTGCATGTGCTGCTGACCCTCGGGCGACAGGTCCTTGTAGCGCACGGCGATATCAAGCCACTTGCGCTTGCGGTTTGCATCAAATTTGTCCCAATCGCCGGCAAGAGGTTCTAGTGCCTCGCGCTGCTCGGCATTTAGCTGCGACCAGCTTGGTCCAGCATGCTTGCCGGTTCCGTGGGCGAGCGCCGGTTTTGCCGGCTCGCCGTTGGCCGGACCGGCCGCGAATGCGACCGCCGCCAACCCGAGCAAACTGCCTGCGACAAGCAAACGTAGCATGCGATTTTCCTGATCGCGCGTGCGCTCACATCCCGTTTTCTTCGCGCAGGTATACGTCAAATCCCTGATGAGCATAGGTGTCGATCGGTGTGTCGTCGAGTAACACGGCGAAGTCCAAATCCGCAACTTCCGCTACCATGCGATCGTTTTGCCATTGCTTGATGCCGACGATACCCAATGCCAGCACGAGTAGTGGCGCCGCCAGCCCAAAGCGCAGCAACCAGGAGGAAGCTCGCGATGCCGGCCCTTCGGCCGGCGTGGAAGTCTCTGAGGCCAACTGCAGCGCCGGCACCCATACCGGCGCGGCCTGTTGTGCCACGCTGCGCTCCAGAGCAATCTGGCGCGCCTTCTGAAGACGCAAGCTGACCGTGTAATCCAGATGGTCGGTGCTTTCGTCGAGGGCTTGGCGAATGCGGTAGGCGAATTCGGCTTCGTTGTTCATAATTCAATCCCTCGAGCGCGCAGTGCCTTTGCCAGCGCCTGGGTTGCGCGCGAGCAATGCGTCTTGACGCTGCCCTCGGAGCACTTCATCGTCGCGGCCGTTTCGGCCACGTCCAGATCTTCCCAATAACGCAGCAAGAACGCTTCCCGTTGACGTGCGGGCAGCCGGGCAAGCTCCTGCTCAATGATATTTACCACCTGACTGCGCTCGACGTGGTCGGCGGCGCTTTCGGCCGATGAGGACCCCGGCTGCGCTTCCAGGGATTCCAACGGATCATTTTCGTCCCCATCGGCAAAGGAGAGCGAGGAAAACAGCGTAATCCATGTCGATCGCACCTTCTGGCGGCGAAAGAAGTCATGGATCGTGTTTTGCACAATTCTGGTGAAAAGAAGGGGCAGCTCATGTGCGGGCCGCTCCCCGTAGTTTTCCGCCAGCTTGCACATGGCATCTTGCACGATGTCCAAGGCACTGTCCTGGTCACGCACCGCGTACAGCGCCTGTTTATAGGCGCGCTGTTCGGCTCCAGCAAGAAATTCGGAGAGTTCTGCGCGGGTCGCCATGTATTAGGGTGTACCCGCCGGAACGGCCAAAGCAATGAAGTAACGGCAGCGGCCGGCGAATTGGCCGGCAATCGTATCAGAACGTAACAATTGGATAAAAACCTTTATCTTTTCATGGTCTAATTTGGCGTCACCGCCACGCGGCAATTTGCGCAAAATGATGCGGTGCGCTATCTTTTTTGCCCGCAGTTTCGCTTTCGCCGCACCGCTCGCCATAAGCGGGTAAGGAACGGCGTCCGATCAATCTCCAGAAGGACCTTGAGAGGATTGCATGAGATCCGTTTCTCATGAAGAGCCATCCCCACCGGCTTCGGCCGAGCCCCTTACTCGCGCAGGCCGTTCCACAGCATCCACACGCCCCGCCGGTGTATCACCCGAAAGCGGCCCATCGATCGGTGGCCACGATCCTTCGTCCCAGGCGCCAATTACAGGCGCCGAGATTCTCGTGCGTTGCTTGCAAGAAGAAGGGGTACGCCACGTGTTTGGTTACCCCGGCGGCGCCGTCCTGTACATCTACGACGAAATCTTCAAGCAAGACTATTTCCAACACATCTTGGTGCGCCACGAGCAAGCGGCGGTGCACGCCGCCGACGGTTACTCGCGCTCGAGCAACAAAATCGGCGTGGCCCTGGTGACAAGCGGCCCGGGCGTCACCAATTCGGTCACTGGAATTGCTACGGCTTATATGGATTCGATCCCGCTGGTCATTATCAGCGGCCAGGTGCCCACGCATGCGATAGGACAAGATGCATTCCAAGAATGCGACACGGTCGGTATCACCCGGCCCTGCGTGAAGCACAACTTCTTAGTCAAAAACGTGGCCGACTTGGCCCTAACGATCCGCAAGGCCTTTCACATTGCCGCCAGCGGCCGTCCGGGTCCCGTGTTGGTGGACATTCCCAAAGATGTCACGATCGCGCGCCACACGTTTTCGTACCCGCGCGAGCTGCAGATGCGCTCGTACAACCCGGTTCTTAAGGGCCACAGTGGCCAGATCAAGAAGGCCACGCAGCTGCTGCTTTCCGCGCAGCGGCCCGTGATTTACACCGGTGGAGGCGTGATTTTGGCCAACGCTTCCGCCCAGCTAAACCGGCTGGTCGATCGCCTTGGCTTTCCTTGTACCAATACGCTCATGGGGTTGGGAGGATATCGGGCGTCGGAGAAAAACTTTCTGGGCATGCCCGGAATGCACGGAACCATAGAAGCGAACCTGGCGATGCAACACTGCGACGTGCTGCTTGCTGTGGGCGCACGCTTTGACGATCGCGTGATCGGCAATCCCAAACATTTCGCCCAAAACCCGCGCAAGATCATTCATGTGGATGTCGACCCTTCCTCCATTTCCAAGCGCGTGAAGGTCGATGTTCCTATCGTCGGAGACGTTCGCGAGGTTCTTAACGATATTCTTTCGCAGCTCGATGCAGTCGACGCCCGGGCAGATCCGCAGGCGCTGGCAGCATGGTGGCAACAAATCGAGCAGTGGCGGGCGCGCGATTGCCTAAAGTACGACCGCGATGCCAAAGTTCTCAAACCCCAGTACGTTGTTGAGAAGCTCTGGCGGGTGACGCAAGGCGATGCCTTCGTGACCTCTGATGTCGGGCAGCATCAGATGTGGGCAGCACAGTATTACCGTTTTGACAAACCGCGCCGCTGGCTCAATTCCGGCGGCCTCGGAACCATGGGCGTTGGATTGCCCTACGCAATGGGGGCACAGATGGCCAATGCCGGCGCACAGGTGGCAGTCATCACCGGCGAAGGGTCGATCCAGATGAATATCCAGGAATTGTCGACTTGCAAGCAATATCGCTTGACACCCAAGGTCGTCAACCTGAACAACCGGTACCTTGGCATGGTGCGCCAATGGCAGCAGCTCGAGTATGGCGGCCGTTACTCGGAGTCGTACGTGGACGCGTTGCCGGATTTTGTACGCCTGGCCGAGAGCTACGGGCACGTTGGCATGCGGATCGAAAATCCCGCCGACGTGGAGCCTGCGCTTCGCGAGGCGTTCACAACGCTGCGCGATCGCCTGGTCTTTATGGACTTCATCACCGACCCGACCGAAAACGTCTGGCCCATGGTGCGCGCTGGCAAGGGCCTGACCGAGATGATTCTGGGGTCGGAGGAGCTCTGAGGAATCACTGTTAGATGCGCCATATCATCTCGGTCCTTTTGGAAAACGAACCCGGCGCGCTTTCGCGCGTGGTAGGGCTTTTTTCCGCTCGTGGATACAACATCGAAACGCTGACCGTCGCTCCCACCGAGGACGTTTCGCTCTCGCGCATGACCATCGTCACGGTTGGCTCGGACGACGTAATCGAGCAAATCACCAAGCACTTGAACCGGCTCATCGAGGTCGTCAAGGTGGTCGATCTGACAGAGGCCGATTACACCGAGCGCGAACTAATGCTCGTTAAGGTGCGTGCCGTGGGCAAGGAGCGCGAGGAAATGAAGCGGATGGCCGACATCTTCCGAGGCCGCATTGTTGACGTCACCGAGAAGACCTATACGATCGAATTGACCGGCAATACGGGAAAGATTGAGGCCTTCCTTCGAGCATTGGATCGCGCGGCAATTCTGGAAACCGTGCGCACCGGCAGTTCGGGGATAGGACGCGGGGAGCGCGTGCTGCGCATTTGAGTCAAGATGTCGGGCCACCGGCTCGGTGCGACATGCCGCGCGCAGGAGCGGCGACGATGTGCGCCGTGCGCGGAACGTAATCAAAATCCGGAAAATTTCCAAGCCGCACTACGGCAGACGACGGGAGAAAACATGAAGGTCTACTACGACAAGGACGCCGACATCGCACTGATTCGAGGCAAGCGGGTCGCAATTGTCGGTTACGGCTCGCAGGGCCACGCGCACGCGTTGAACTTAAAAGACTCCGGCGTGAAAGTGACCGTGGCGCTGCGCAGGGGCGGCGCATCGTGGTCCAAGGCCGTACAGGCTGGACTGGACGTGCGCGAGGTTGCCGATGCCGTGCGCGAGGCAGATTTGGTGATGATCCTGCTGCCCGATGAAAACCACCCCGAGGTCTACCGGCAGTCCATTGAACCCAATCTCAAACAGGGGGCGGCGCTGGCCTTCGCACACGGGTTCAACATTCACTATGGCCAAATCCAGCCCCGCGCCGACCTCGATGTGCTGATGGTCGCGCCCAAGGCTCCGGGGCATACCTTGCGAGCGACCTATGCGCAAGGTGGGGGCGTGCCGTCGCTCATTGCCGTGCAGGCTGATCGCTCGGGCAGTGCGCGCGACCTCGCTCTTTCCTATGCCTGCGCAATTGGCAGTGGCAAGGTCGGTGTCATCGAGACGACCTTTCGCGAAGAGACGGAAACCGACTTGTTTGGCGAACAGGCGGTGCTTTGCGGCGGGACCGTCGAGCTGATCAAGGCGGGCTTTGAGACCCTTGTTGGCGCTGGCTATGCCCCCGAAATGGCGTATTTCGAGTGCCTGCACGAGCTCAAACTCATCGTCGATCTGATTTACGAGGGTGGTATCGGAACGATGAACTATTCGATCTCCAATAACGCCGAATACGGTGAGTACGTCACCGGGCCTGAGGTGATCAACGAGACATCGCGCGCCGCCATGAAGCGGGCGCTGCAACGCATCCAAAGCGGCGAATACGCCAAGAGCTTCATTTTGGAAAACCGTGCGGGCGCACCGACGATTTTGGCGCGCAGGCGCCTGACGGCAGAGCACCCCGTCGAGCAAGTTGGCTCGAAGCTGCGTGCAATGATGCCGTGGATCCGAGCCCAACGCCTGGTCGACCAGAGCAAGAATTGAGCGCGTATCCGCATCCGATCGTTGCCCGCGAGGGCTGGCCGTATCTGGCCGGCACGGTCGTGCTGGCGCTGGTCGTCGGCGCACTGCTGGGCTCGTGGTGGTCGATGCCGTTTTGGCTGCTCGCGGCCTTCGTGCTGCAGTTCTTTCGCGACCCGCCCCGCGCGGTTCCGGCGCAATCGGGCGTTGCGCTGGCGCCGGCCGACGGGCGCATCGTCAAGGTCCAGGCCGTTCGCGACCCGTACACGGATCACGATGCCCTGCTCATCAGCGTTTTTATGAACGTATTTAACGTGCATAGCAACCGATCGCCGGTCGATGGCGTCGTCGAAAGCGTGACCTACCAGCCGGGCGCTTTTGTCAACGCGGATCTGGACAAAGCCTCCAGCCATAATGAGCGCAACGCCGTGGTAATTCGCATGGGAGACGGCGAGCAGCTGACGGTGGTGCAGGTCGCCGGGCTGATCGCGCGCCGCATTTTGTGCTATGCCAGGGTTGGCGATGCGCTGCAGCGCGGGCAGCGCTACGGGTTTATCCGGTTCGGATCGCGCGTCGATGTCTACTTGCCGGCACGTTCGCGCCCGCGCGTTGCGGTTGGCGACATCGTCTACGCAACTAGTACCATTCTGGCTGAGTTCGGGTCCGCAAATTTGAGCTAGGACGCCTTCGGGTGCGGTGAAACGGAGAAGCGATGGCGATACGTTTGCGACGGCGCAAATTGCGGACCCTGGGATCGGCGGCCGCGAGCGAGGATTTCACGAGCACCAACGCGGCCCGCTTTTCGGTGCGCCGGCGCGGAATTTACCTGCTGCCAAACCTGTTTACGACGGCGGCCCTGTTTGCGGGTTTTTACGCGATCGTGCAGGCGATGAATCAGGATTTTGAACGGGCTGCGATCGCGATTTTCCTTGCAATGGTGCTCGATGGTATGGACGGTCGTGTCGCACGCCTCACCCACACGCAAAGCGCCTTTGGCGAACAATACGATTCGCTTTCCGACATGACCTCTTTTGGTGTGGCCCCGGCACTGGTTGCGTATGAATGGGTGCTGCATGACCTGGGGCGCTGGGGTTGGGCGGGCGCCTTCGTATACTGTGCGGGCGCTGCGCTGCGGCTTGCGCGCTTTAATGCCAACATCGGGGTCGTCGACAAGCGCTTTTTCCAAGGACTGCCCAGTCCGGCAGCGGCCGCACTGGTGGCGGGTTTTGTCTGGTTGGCTGTCGACAATCGCTTCCCGCTGCGTGAGTCCTGGCTGCCTTGGGTGGCTTTTGCGCTTACCGTCTATGCCGGCCTGACCATGGTATCGAGTGCGCCGTTTTACAGCGGCAAGAACTTTCACTTGGCGCGCAGTGTGCCGTTCTGGGTCATGATTGTGATCGTGGTCGGCATCTTCTTTGTCTCGTCCGATCCACCCATCGTGCTCTTTAGCCTATTTTGCTGTTATGCGGTCTCGGGCTATGTTTATTGGCTCTGGCGCATGTGGCGTGGCGAACCCAATCCTGCACGCCCCGCAAGCAGCGCCGGTGGCGCGGGGGTCTCCGAGTCGGGTTAAACGAGGCGCGGCGACGATCGTGCTCGGTCCGCTTGCCCAGAGCGTGCGCCGACCGTTGTCACGATGCTGCGCCCCGCAGGTGGGTGCCTTGCCCAAGACGGAAATCACCGATATATTCGGATCCATGGCTTCGCCGATGTTCTCCTCCTTGCCGCTACGCCGTGCCGCGCTAGGGCGCACGCTGGCACTGCTGCGCCCCGCGCGCAGCTGATCCCTCACCCCCAATTTGAGTTTGTTTTGTCGCCGCCGAGAGTTACCGGCGAATCGACCTATGCCTGTCGGGAGATACCCATGGACCGCGTGATCATTTTCGATAC
>Ga0187781_10001512_pt1 | contig 17579 bp, 11 predicted proteins | sample 0715_SJ02_MP02_2_FD_132447 | JGI IMG/M metagenome (GOLD analysis project Ga0187781, IMG submission 132447) | Tropical peat soil microbial communities from peatlands in Department of Meta, Colombia - 0715_SJ02_MP02_20_MG | ecosystem: Environmental > Terrestrial > Soil > Wetlands > Peat | place... | reverse complement strand
GTCGGGCGCCCCTCAGCAGTCCAGGCGCAATTCTGGGCGTAAACCTAGATCGTGTTCTGTCTCACGTGCATAACATCTCGCGCATCGAGGCGTGTCGCACTTGAAGAGCGCAACGCGAAGACTTGAACTATAGGAAAATCAAAATCTCGTGCTCGTCGCGAAAATGAATTGTGGCGGGTCGAGTTGGGTGCCGCACCCGTTCGATGAAGGAATTAGGAAAGCCATAAATACGGAATCGGACCGTTTGCGTTTAACACAAAGGGCACGCCGCGCGGAAGCGCGTATTCCAATCGCGGGGTTGCAGCAGCAATGTGATGGCAATTTCTGCTGAGTTCTGGCTAGCAAGACGGCATCGGCGCTATTCGGCGCGTCCATTTCATTTTCTTGCCCGTGTGGTCGAGGAGCGGGTTATGTCCGAAGTCCCGTTCTACGGACAGTGCCCAGGGGCGAGGCTTGGGACGTGGTCTTCTCTTCTGCCCCAGAATCCCAAAGACGGCTACGGATGATGCCCGGATCGAACGCGAAGCAAACAACCCAAAGTTCCGAACGGAATGTTGATAGCGGTCCGGAACGTGTTGGACCCAGCGGTTAATGAACTCTTCCGGCGAACACTCGACGGATGCCCTGCGACGCAGCTTTTTGTCTTTGTACCAAAACCTGACGACTCTCTCTCCGATCCAGATGATGCGACGCTGTGCGATGGGAGGTCGCCTCACGTAGCGACCTGCGTATTGCAGGAAATGCCCTTTGTCCTCAAACGATTGAATTTTGATGCTCCACCAGCATCTCTCCAGATGAATGACCAGATCTTCGACCTGGTCAGGGGTTAGCTTCGTCCGGAGCTGACCCGCTTGCAGGGCTGCACGGAGAAGCGCGATCACGGCCTTCCGCCAAGCCTCCATCAGCGCGTCACGGTCGTAATAAACACTAGAAATCCAGGTGTCAGAGGACAGATGCAAGCCTCCTCCGGTGACCATTGTGTGGACATGGGAGTTGAACTCTAATTTCCCGTTGAAAGTGTGGAGAATGGCAATAGCGCCAGGACGGACACCGTACTTCGCACTTACCCACACCTTTATGACCTCGGCGGCCAGAGCTGACAGAGCCTTAGCCAGGGGCGGGTTGTCATGGAAAAACTCCCAAAGTTCACACGACATCGTGAGCGTGATTCCCTTGTAAGGCACGTCTGGAAGGGCCGCCCATCGCTCGCGCACCCACTGTACATTGGCGCGATGGCCACAACTCGGGCAGGCTCGCGATTTGCAAGTGTGATACAGGATGAGTTCCTGATTATCCGACGAGTAAACCTCCGCACCCAACTCTGCAGTGCCGCACTGCAACGCCTTGCGAAAGGCCGTGCGAGCTGCGGTGCGAGTCCCATCTCGGTCCCAATATGGACGGGTCTGCGACCGTATCTGGTTAAGCGGATGGTGGTATTTCATCTTGCTTTGGCTCCTTTTGAAGACGCGGTCCGGCGAATAGATCTTGGCCGATAAGAATGACGGTGCGCTTATGGCGACCTTCCCGAACCACAACTGATCCGGGCTGTCGCGCTACCTGACGCTGTAAGGCGTCAAGCAGTGCGACAACATCGAGGCTGGCTTTTGGTTCTTTCGGCTGAGGGATAAACCGACGGATCACCTTGTTGGTTGCGCGTTGCTCGCTGTAGCGGATGAACTCCTCCATCTGCTGGATCTTGGGCAGGCGGGACAACTGGCTGGCGCGGTTGATTGATAGGGTGCCGTTTTGCAGGGCTTCTATCAGTCGCGGGTGCGCGACCTGAAGGATCGTTTTTACTATGCTGACGTTACGGGTGCCAACGCCTGCGGCGCGGGAAATCTCCTGGCGCACCTCCAGACGCTGAGCCTCCGGCAAATTTGCCGAACCCTTATACCTGCCCCCGGCGCTCATATTGTCGAACGCCTTCTGCTGAAAGTGGGGCTCCAGGGAAAGCGCCAAGCGAATGCGGACAAAATCATTCCAACCACGCCGCGATTGGTGATGGGTGAGTATGAACCGCAAGGCTTTTTCTTCGCTGAGCGGATACATGATGCAATTGATTCCGCGCACGCCGTCGAAAAGCGCAGAACGCCAGTATCCAAAACCGGTGAGAATCGTCCCGTTTGTCGTGATCAAGATCGGCTCGGGGACGGACTGTACGGTCGCGACCGAAGCGCTGAACTCGTAGATTGCACTCATCCAGCCGAGTTCCAGCATAGTGCGATGCAGATGCAATTGTTCGGGGGAACGAACAACTGGACGCCCCTCACAGCAAGGCATCTCGGCCGGACTCGAAGACGGAGGTGTCACTAGGGTTGGCAGACCAGAATCACCGGTCATCAGCGCGTCCCTTGGGCCTGGGTGGTGGCATCCCGCTGCGGCTCTCTCGTATCTTGCAGGCAATCCAACCCTCAATTTCGGATTCAATCCAGCCGACGGCGCGCGCCCCCAGCGATATGGGACGGGGAAAGGAACCATTCGCCACTTGGAGGTAGATTGAACTGCGTGATAGTCCAGTCCGGGCCTTTACCGTTGGAAGCCGTAATATGTTGTGCGGCATCTTCAAACCTCATTGCGCGATTTGGAAGCGATTCGGAAACACCATAGCTGGGCGATTCGGGCGATTAAAGCCCGCCCAATGGAAAGCATTGCGGAGACACTTCTTTAATAACCAACGTGTTACCTGCGGTTGTCAGGGTTGTGGGGAATCCAAGTCCAGGCGGGTAGTAGCGGGAAACAGCGGGAAAATAGCGAATACAAGCTGGGCGAAAAAATTCCGCCCAACTATTTTCAAGATTTCATGTGTTTCTTGATGGTGCCGGCCGAGCGGCCTTTGGCAATGCTTAACTTGGCAATCTGGCGCGAGTACCAAACATCGGACATGTTTGGATGACGCTTTGTCAGCGACCTGTAGTCTTTCTGCCAGCTGTAATACAAGGTTTGGGTGGCCAACTTGCGTGCTTCCCGCCGGGCGCTGGTTGGCGTGTAGCGGTTGTCTGCGGTGGTCACAGAGTCCACCAGATGCCGAATCACGGCTTGATCGAGCCGATACTTGCCATTGCGGTAGTCGATAGACTCTGAGAATGGCAACGCGCTGTTCCCGGCAACCAAGGCCAGCTCGCCATCGACTTTGAGGCACAGCATCTGCTTGCGCTTGTCACCGGTAGCGATACCAATTTCAAGAATGCCGCCGTTGGCCGCGCGATCTCTGCAGCGGCGCAGTCCGAGGCTCTCGGCGACAAATCTGCAGAGGGCATCCGTGTCGCACCGCCATTGCGTCAGCCGTTCGATGGCAACGGGCACGCGGTTAATGTCACACCGTTTGTCGCACACAATGAACGATGCTGGGCCGCAAGGCCCAGCGGGGAGCGAATGCACAGGCATGACACATTCTTGCTCGCAGCCCGGACACACAACGCTGGCAGCGGGGCGTGTCTTCACGAGCAGTTTCTGCGATTTCAGCGCCTTGACCGCTGCTACAGGCCAATGACCCAGTTCCTCCTGGCTGACGAATATCGCAGCGCCGCTTGTAGCTTCCATGCGCGCCAGCAGTTCGAGGATCGCGCCCAGTGCCGTCATGCCACAGCAGGCTCCGCCGGCCCACTCAGATCTGACCCACCATCCGGTTCTTTGGGCTCAATTCCCGAGGCTTCCAGCATGTCGCGCAGCTTTAGATCCAACTCGTCGTACTTGAGCGAACAGGAATTGGGATGAGTAATTCGGATTGTCACCGATTTCGGTGGTTTGTCGGCACCCACGTTAACCGACGCCGCAAGCTCTACCTGGCTCACGTTGTACTGATGCAGTGGCATGGACTGGCCGATCTTGTCGAGCAAATCATAAACCGCATGGGAATTGCCCGACACATCGGCTTCCAGCGTGATACGGTCGCCTTTCTTGACCTTGGACGACAGTCTCAGCTTCTTTGTCACCACGTTCTGTATGCCACTGCCAACGTCGTAGACGAAATTGAAACTCCTCTGGCGGAGAGAGTTCAGATCATAGACGCGCCCGTCTTTCGGGTCGGAAGGCAGTTCGGGAAGCTTGAGAATGGCCTTCGCGAACATTTCCTGCAATGGCTCGATGGCCCGGTGCGCACCGCGAAAATTCAGGTCCAGCGAACCTTCCTTCTGTGAGTAAACATAGATCACTTCAAAGGCGGGGTTGTGCGGTCGGCGGCCAAACTCCCCATTTACCCACTCAATGCTCTGTTGCGAATAGTCCTCAGGGTAGGCAAAAAAGTAGTCCAGATCGCCACGGCGGAAAAGTTCAACCACGCAATTCTTGCCACGTCCCTCGGTCTGGTGGAAGTATGTGCGGAGCAGATCGGCCAATTCGCGCCGACTGGCCATGTCCAGAGCAATAGGCTGCTGCGGCAGGTTCTTTCGCTTGCGCCAGTACGGTAACGTGTCGGCGTGATAGAAGAGGGTTGCTCCCTTCCAGAATTGAGAATGGTCAAGGAATGTGACCATAGCGCGCTCGTAGTGATTGTCAAGCGCCGCGAGCTTTTCAACAAATTCCCTGTACGCGTGCGGTTCTTTCAGGTGCCATTGCGCCTCGTCGCGGATCGCGCAAAAACCCTTCTCACAGCTCATCTCGAATATGTCTCGGAGTTCTGAGTCCATCGTGTTCCGATGAACGTCGGGCAATTGCAGCCACGCCGTGAACAGCTCGTCTGGCTGTGTTTCCTTCATGGCGGGGAAATCCAGTTCGCCGAACAGGCCACGACCATGGAAGTAGCGGGCGAGCAAGTCATTGGGCATCTGCCGAAAAAAATCCTTGGTTGAATAATGCCGCGACATGCATCCCTCTCCTGATGGAATCGATTGGATTGCGCCGGATTCTACAGTACATTACAGTACGTTCGCAGTTATAAGTCTATTCCAGATGGGTGGGTGCGGAAGACATCGCGGAAGCCGTGGCCAGAAAATTACAAAGTGGAGGCGCGGGCCGTCCGACGGCGCTGTGGTGCGCTTTTGCTATGCACTGTGCGCGCCGAAGCCCAAGGAAAACTACCATCCCGCTCACCGCACGGTGCTCCTGAGCCGCGCTGGTGCACTTGCGAAGAAGGAACGCGACTCATGAGAAGGATCGCACCGGCGGGGCACCGAGCGTGTTTTGGGACTCCACTGGGACTCTGAGAACCGATGCGCTTTCAGTGATCGCATGGATGCTGGCGATTCACACGCGTCTTCCACCTTCTGCATCGGAAAATAGAATTGCTTCCAATACCGTCCCGTAAGATCTACATATCTACTTTTGTATCCTTGCCACCAATCACATAGCGTGCTACGGAGTATACAGAAAGCCGACCGGTTCTGTGTACTCGTGTGCGTACTCCGATGGCAGCCCGCTCTCAGATTCCTCTCGGAGTACACGCCGAGAGCGGAACATGGCACTCACTGACACAGCAATAAAGGCTCTCAGACCAAGATTAGTGCGGTACTTGGTTACAGATGGGAGAGGCTTGTGCCTCGAAGTATTACCCAGCGGGCAGCTATCGTGGTTGTACCGCTACCGTTTCCAGGGCAAACCGCAGAAGGTGATGATTGCCCACAATGAGCCTTAAGGAGGCTCGCGGCGAGCGAGACAGACTTTCGGGGATGGTGATGCGAGGGCAGTCCCCGGCGAAAGAGAAACAGCTCGCGAAGATGGCGGTAGCCGGCGACGTGACGATGCGCGACTTCGCGGAGCGGCCCTGGCCTGCCCTTCTCGCGCTCGCGCGGGCCCCGGCCTCAGGGTCCAAATCCCGTGTGGGGGTGTAGCCGAATTTTTCCCGAAGTGTACTACCCCGTCAATGGAATGGCCGGCGTTTCGGGAAGTGAGTGACGATTCGCGAGGTCTACCGACCGCATGCACGGCATTGGCTGGCGCTGGCGCAACTGGCGGGTGTAGTGCAGGAAGACCGAATCGTCTAAATGCACCACGATCCGGTCAATGTGTGTATTAGGGATTTTCGCCAACAATCATTCTCGTATTCTTTCGACCACACATAACTTTAGGGCTAGCGCGGCGCGGCTTCCCGAGTACGGTTTCCGTAGCTGCCTGTGGAAAAGTGTCAGCCCCTATCGTCGACGACGCCATCGTCGGCCGCGCCGTCGCTCCAAGTCGATTGCACATTCTGCGGCAGATATGCGCCGCGCTGCAAATGGGAATCGTTCTTCGGCAGCGTGTGCCCCTTCGGGCCTTGCGACCCCATAATATGTCCGTGACCAACGCGTTCGGCGTTGTCGATCGTGTGCCGTACGAGTTCCTGGAAATGGCGGTGTTGCGCGGGAGACATCGGTCGCGTTGAACTCGCCCCCGCGTCGGTCTGCGGCTGCGGCTGATCATCCGGATAGGAATTTTGAAGATTTGCCATTTGTGATACTCCCTTCAGTTGTTAGCTTGATTTCCCCAGCGCCTGTCACCAATAATGCCGGAGATCGAAGTCCGAGAACCAACCTTGGATCAGCAAGCTTACGGGGAAGCCGATCTCATGGCCTTTCGGTAGATTCCAGCGGCGGTATCGTGCAGATAGGCATGGGCCATCGCAAGAGCTTGTGCCTCCCTGATTTCGTTTTCGCAAACCATCTCCGCCAGAGCCGCTGCTAGTGCGTTCCTAGCCGACTCCGTGGCCAACCAGTACGACTCTTCTGCACCCAGGCCGTCGCTGATGGGAAACGTGTCCGAGCCATACATGACCTTCTCAGGAAAAAGCTCCAACCACTGCCGCAGAGCGTTCTTCAACTGCGCCGGATAAAGAAACAATCCCATTAATGAGCTGTCGAAATAGACATTTTTTCGCGCAGCCAGCCAGATGGCTTCGCGCTCATAGGGAAACCCACCGTGCAGGAGCACAAACGTGACATTGTCGAAACGCGGGTCCCGGAGAATGTTTTCCAGGTTCATCACCTTCCCGCCGCTGAGGTCGAAGTAGTCGCCGCCGCCGACCGCTGTATGAATCTGCACCGGAAGTTGCAACCGCCCTGCTTCCCTTAGCAAGTAGCGAAAAAGGAAGTCCTGCAGAAGGCGATAGTCGGGTTCCGGGGGCCTGCCTCCGCGGACGTACTTCGAGTAAATGGCGGCCGCCTGCTCCTGCGCCGAATCGGAGAATGAGACGGGACGAAAGTAGGCAATTTCAAACTTGATTCCAACCGCGCCGGCTTTCTGGTTTGCTTCCAAAACACGGGAAGCAAAAGCGAGGTAATCCGTAAGATCTCCAGGAAGCTGCTTCAGGCCGGCCTGTGTCCAGTAGCGTTGCAGGAGCTTCTCTTCGAGCGGCACGTTCAGTTGCAGGTCCGGATTCTTCGAGGCCAGTTCCTGGTTGTTCAGCGGAAACAGAAACGCATCCACAAAGAAGACCCAGCGAAAACGAGTAGGCGGGAGATAGCTGGGCATGGAAACCCGGTTGGCAACCGCCGTCTCAATGCCAACCTGATCCAGAATGTGGGAGAAGTAGGCGGCGCCCAGCGATTCGCGAAGAGCTTGCTTCTCTTTGACCAGAAAAGACAGGTGTTCGGGAGAAAAATCAGTATAGGGATACCCGAAGAGTGCACGGGCAGCGGCAACGAACTCCAGGTTCTCTTCCCGCAGACGAAACGGCAGGGAACTGTCGGCGGGAATGCTCATAGCATCCACTTCACTGTCACCAGGCAATCCTGGATGCCCGTGGTTGTCGAAAGCCTTGATGCTTGCAATTTCGTGGCGCAGCTTTTCGTACATCGCAGACAAATCGGCAGCCGGAAATGGCTGCGCTTGCGCGGCAGCCACGGCCCTGATGGCGAATAGCTGTGCTACGACGGCGGCTACGGCGAAACAACCTCGACAGCGTCGGATCACAGAAACCACCTTCTCTCTTAGAAGGAATATCTCAACGCGAACTGAATCAGGCGCGGTGTGCCCACCGTATTCGTAATCTCGCCAAAGTTCGGGCCGCTGACATCGAAGAAGCTCGGATTATTGAAGCTGGGATGGTTCCACAGGTTGAAGAACTCGGAGCGAAACTCGATGTTCTGTCTCTCGCTCAGGGAAAAGAGTTTGGAGAGGGAAAAATCCCAGTCCTGCTGCGCGGGTCCGCGGTAGACGTTACGGCGCAGGTTTCCGTACACCGTGCAGCCATCGGCTCCGACCGCAGGCGCTGGAGTGAAGGCGTTGATGTTGAGGTAGTGCTGGAGGCGCGATTCGATACTGCCATGGGTGAGTCCGTCGGCCAATGTGGCTCCGGGTGCCAGACTGGCAAGCGACTGATCGGGACCGATGGGCGTGAAGCAGGTCGCTCCCGCTGAATCCACCACCGAAAAGGGTGTCCCCGATTGGAAGGTGGTGAAGCCGCCGACCTCCCATTTGGAAAACGCCTTTCCGGCTAAACTAGAACTGTGCTCGAAGAACGGAAGATCATACTTATAGGTCATTACCAGCCGTTGGGTGCGGTCGAAATCAGACAGGCCACGGGATGCGCTTAGGTTTGTCTGATCGTTCACCTCTGTGTTGAAGGAAGTGTTGTCGGAGGAATTATCGTCCATGGATTTGGAGAAGGTGTAGGCAGCCTGGAAATAAAATCGCTGGACCCGCCGCGATAGCGTTGCCTGCAGCGAGTTATAGTGGGAATCGGCGTCGTTGCCGAACAACTGCATGCCGGAGGGCCCAAGGCCCAGCACACGGGAGCGGACCGGAGCGTTGGCGACCGTATTCTGCGTAATCGTGTACGGTGTACCGTCCTCCGCGGTCACCGTCACGGGATTCTGGTTGCTCACGATGTACGGCTGAATCGTGGTGCGAGTCTCCCGCAGGTGCGTACCCTTGGTTCCGACATAGCCGATCTCCATCACCCAGTGATAGCGCAACTCATGTTGCAGGGTCAGATTCCACTGTTGCACGTAGGGCGAGACGTAGTGCTGGGGAGTCTGCAGCGCAATCAGGATTTCGCTATTGCCGTCAAAGACCGGAGTCTGTGTTGTGTCGGTAGTGGGGTTCCCGTTGGCATCCACGAAGCCCAGAAGGTGAGAAAGAGTGGGGACAAAACTTGGCGAGATCACGCCCGCTGGCGGCAGAATGCTGAAGGCTGGCAGATTGGCGAGACTGTCTGGGGCTCCCGGTCCAAACGATCCCGCCAGAAATGGCGAGCTGAATCCGAGGTTGTCGACTGCGCCGTTGTCTTCGCGTTCGTAGTAAATACCGTAACCACTGCGAATCACCGTCGTCTGATGACCAAGAACGTCCCAAGCGAAGCCGATGCGCGGTCCCCAGTTGGAAGCGTAACCGTTGCTGGTCGTAGTCGGGGAAGCGGTCCCCACCAAGCCCGGCACACCAAGTTTGTTTACGCCTCTAGGGTAGATCCAGGGAGCCTTATCCTGAGAGACCAGGCTGGGCACGAGGTTGCCGATGTGATTCAGATCGTCGGAAACCGCGCCATCCAATTCCCAGCGCAGTCCGAGGTTGAGTGTGAGGTCCCGCCTGACGCGGAAATCGTCCTGGAAGAAGCCGGCAAAGGCGTTGATCCGGTATTCGTGGTTGGAGACGCCACTTCCACTGCCGCTGACGACCGGAAATCCACGAAGAAAATTCTGGAAGTCGGAACAGTAACCGATAGGACTAAGGGCACACGGATCGGTGGGGCCAGAGGGCGTAGTTGGCGCGAAAACGACCAGCCCGTTGAAGAGCTGGGGGAAGTTCTTGTCCAAGTAGACTCGGTCGACTTGACCTCCGAAACGCAGTTGGTGGCGGCCCCGAGCGTAGCTCACCGTGTCAAGCACGGTGAAATTATCCTGCTGCTGCGATTGGTTGGCTGCCGGCGTAGGGCCGAACTGGAATCCGCTCTGCGCCAACTGGAAGCGGTAGATGTTCGTGTCGACGTTGCTGTTAGGACGGCTAATGCCCAAGTCGCTCAACCCGACCAGTTGCACATTATTAATGTCGTTGGCGATGCGGACCCAGCCAAAGCGAATTTCGTTGATCATTTGGGGCAAAAACGTGTGCGTCTCTGAAAAGGTCAGGAAGCGGTCGTGCACCGGCAAAGAGATGGGAAAGCCGAGATCGGTGGGGCTGATGGCGGCGCCAAAAGCCGATGCCAGACCGCTTGCTCCGAACGGCAGGTAGGAAGAAAAATTGGTGAAGAAGAACCTCTCCATGACGGAATCTTTTCCGCCATTGAAGATACGGTCCCAGTTCGCGGTGAACTGGTCATCGTGGAATTTACCCGGCTGGCTCACCGCTAGAGGGCCGGTATTGACCGACCCGGTCGTCGTGTCAAAGCCCGGTGTTCCCGGCACGGTGGGAAACAAGTAACCTCCGCCAACGCCGCCAAATTGGTCGCTTTTCTCATTCAGCAGTTTGGATACCACCGGGTCGATCTGGACCCCGGTCTGTCCGGGAAAGAACGTGTTGAGCAGCGATGCATCCGAGCGATCCGCGGGCAGCACCGGGAGGCTGGTCACGATGAAAGTTCCCGGAGAAAGGCCGCTGCGTTGGCGCGTGCCCTGATAATTCAGAAAGAAAAAGCCATAGTGGCCAGCGGCACCGATGGGGCCGCCGAAGCTCCCTCCGAAGATGTTCTGCTTGACGGAGGGGCGGGGCTGGTCATTGTAATTGAAGAAAAAGTCGTTGGCATTGAGCACGTCATTGCGGAAGAATTCGAATAGCGAGCCATGAAAGGTTTGGGTGCCACTGCGCAGGATCGCGTTGATGTTGCCGCCGCCGGCACGGCCCTGGGTAGCGTCGTAGAGGCTGGTCTGCACCTTGAATTCGGAGATTGCATCCGGGCTGGGCAGAGGAGTGTTGGTCAACTCACCCAGGTTGTAGTCGCTGGCGCTGATGCCTTCGATCAGGAAGTTATTGTTTCCCTCGCGCTGCCCGTTCACGTTCATGCGGATGTCGCCGCGACCGAGCTGTCCGGCGGCAGTGAGATCGGTGGATGTGCCCGTCGAGAGCGTGAGCAGTTGCTGAACATTTCGCGTGGGTAGCGGCAAGCTCTCTAGCGCGATGGAATCGACGGTCTGTCCGGTAGCCGGAGAGGAAGTGTCCACAGGCGCCACCTCCGACCGCACTACGACGGTTTCCTTGATCTGGCTGGGACGCAGAGTGACGGTCAGGGCAGTTGTTTCGGTGACGCGCACGACGACATCCGGAACCTTGGTTTCGGCGAACCCGCCGCTTTGCACATCCAGTTCATAGTTTCCAATGGGAAGCAGCAAAGCGCTGAAAAAGCCGCGGTCATCGGAGACCAGCGTCCGGACCTGATTGCCCGTAGCCTGATTCACAATTCGTATTTGCGCACCCGGTATAAGCGCTCCGCTGACGTCCTCAATCGTACCGCTGATGGCCCCGGTAGCGCCGCCCTGGGCCATCGCCGTAACCACCGCTGTCACACAGAACACACTCGCAAGCAGAATCTGGTTTCTCATCCCCGCCCCCGGTAGTCTGCAAAGCCGTATTCTTTCCTTCCTCACTATTTGTCGTTTGCACGGATCTCCCGCAGAACCTCTCCACACCGGCGAACCTCTTCCATCGCGTTGTAGTGCAGCAGGAAGCGCGCACTGCCCCGGTTTCTTTCTTGAGGCCGATCCGTTTCATTCGGACTTGTACACCATCCCCATGCCGCCGAGCTTCAACGATGCGGTAGTGCGAGATGTCTGGCCGATTACTGGCGGTAAATGTTACGTCTCTTGACCAGGCAAGTCAATGAAAGCCGTGGGTTTGGCGCGATCTCAAAGAGGTGGTTGGCGAAAAGATCGCGATTGCACTCATAATCCCTGTCTGCGAGGGTCCCTATGGTTATAATTCACTCTCAGGAATTGTAGCGATGAATCAATGCCTAGGAAGACTGCGTCACGCCCGTGCGTTTCTTGCGATCGTTGCCGTTGCCGCCTCACCAAGTATTTCGATCGCGGCCGACCAATTCGACGGGAAGTGGCTCACGACCGTCTCCTGTGCCGCGGTGAGGGATGCGCTTGGCTATTCCTTCCGGTTTACGAGCGAAGTGAGGGACAGCAGTCTTCGCGGGCTGCATGGCACCGAGGGTCAGCCGAGCTCGCTGCTTATTGCAGGCGAGATCGAGGCTGACGGCACAGCGAAGCTTTATGCTACCGGCCGTACTGGTTCAAAGGAATATGTGCCAGGGCGGGATACTCCACGCGGTACTGAGTACAGCTACAGCATCGACGCACACTTTAAGGACAAGACAGGTACTGGAACCCGCGTCGAGGGCCGTGCTTGTTCCTTTCAGTTCGAGAAGCAATAGTTCCCACCACTCTCGGCATCCTCAATGATCGCAAATGATCGGCGATAGCAGCCGAGCACGTGAAGTCTGTGCTAACGGTGTCACCGCCGAAGAGGGCCTTCGTCGAATTTGCGCCAGTTTTTTGAAGCGGACTGCCGAGATAAATGGGTACTTCCATCCCAAGGCCAAGACCTAAAGCTTCGGAATGAATGGAATTGTAACGTTGGGGATTAGCCAACGCGCGGCTTTTCTGCAATTCGCTGATAATTGCGATCAAATTTTTCAATGAGCATGGGCGGCGCCGATTCGGTATTCTCTCCCTCGTGAAAGGTGCGCCGTGCACTTCGATGCTTACCAGGTCGAGGGTTTCTACGATGAGATGTTTGACGCCACCGGTAAGCCGAGACCGGAAGCTCGCTTGCTATTGGAATCCATCGAGTCGCTAGATCCGGCTCAACTGTTGCGTTGTCAACGCGCCGCCGAGCGGCTCTTATTGCAACTCGGCATCACCTTCAACGTTTACGGCCAATCGGCCGGAACCGAACGAATCTTTCCCTTCGATCTGATTCCTCGCATTGTCACCGCCCAAGAGTGGGAATGGGTGGAGCGCGGGCTTAAACAGCGCATCCACGCCCTGAACGAATTTATTGACGACATCTACCACGAGCAGAACATCCTCAAGGACAAGATCATTCCCGAGGAAATCATCCGCTCGGCAGCTTTCTATCGGCCACAATGCCGGGGTATTAGCCCGCCCAAGCGCGTCTGGTGTCACATCACCGGCACCGACCTGGTGCGCGACGGCGACGGTCAGATCTACGTTCTCGAAGACAACTTGCGCGTCCCTTCCGGCGTTTCCTACGTGCTGGAGAATCGCGATTTGATGAAGCGCACCTTCCCCTATGTGTTTGAGGGCCTGCACGTGCGTCCGGTCAACGACTATCCCAGCAAGCTGCTCGAGATGCTGGAAACCATCGCTCCCTTCAGTGCTGCGGAAAAACCGGTCGTCGTCCTGCTGACCCCGGGCATGTACAACTCGGCCTATTTCGAGCACAGTTTTCTGGCGCAGCAGATGGGCGTTCAACTGGTCGAGGGCGGCGATTTAGCGGTCGAGGACGGCACGGTGTGGATGCGCACCACGAAGGGGCTGCATAAGGTCGATGTCATTTATCGGCGCATCGACGACGATTTTCTGGACCCGCTCGCTTTTCGCGAGGATTCGCTGCTCGGTGTCCCCGGCCTGCTGGAGGTTTATCGCAGTGGCCGCGTGTCCCTGGCGAATGCGCCGGGCAACGGCGTAGCCGACGATAAAGTGGTCTACACCTACGTGCCGGAGATGATCCGTTACTACGAGGGCGAAGATCCCATTTTGCCCAATGTGCCGACTTTTCGCTGCTGGCAGGAACAGGAACGCCAGCACGTTCTAGAGAACCTGGAAAAACTCGTAGTCAAGAGTGCCAACGAAAGCGGCGGTTACGGCATGCTGGTGGGACCGCACTCGACCGCCGAGCAGCGCCAGGAATTCGCCGTGAAAATTGAAGACAATCCCAGAAATTACATTGCTCAGCCGACGCTGGCGCTTTCACGGGTCCCAACCCTGGTCGACGACCATTTCGAAGGCCGTCATGTCGATCTTCGGCCCTACATTCTTTATGGCAAGGAAATTACGGTCCTGCCGGGCGGGCTGACCCGGGTCGCGCTGCGTAAGGGCTCGCTGGTGGTGAATTCTTCTCAGGGCGGAGGCAGCAAGGATACGTGGGTGCTGGCTCGCTCCGCACAGGGGAATGGCGCATGAACGGTCACACACGCCCGTTGCTGAGCCGGGTTGCCGATGCGGCTTACTGGATGGCGCGCTACATTGAGCGCGCCGAAAACGTCGCCCGGTTTATCGACGTCAATCTGCACTTGCAAATGGACCTGCCCGGCGAGCGCGCCAACCAGTGGCAGCCTCTGATCGATGCCAGCGGCGACACCGCCGACTTCGAACAGCGCTACGGTGAGGCCACCCAGCGGAGCGTCATTAAATTCATGGCCCTGGACCCGGCCAATCTCAATTCCATGGGCTCCTGCCTGCGCGCGGCGCGCGAAAACGCCCGCTCTATCCGCGAGACGATTTCCTCGGCCATGTGGGAGCAAATCAACCGCATTTACCTCGACGTGCAGCGCACCGATGTCGCCTTGCCGGTACCGCAGTGGCTGCCAGAACTGCTGCACGAGATCCGGCTCGGTTGCCATTTGTTCCAAGGCATCGCCGATTCCACCATGAGTCACAATGAGGCTTGGCACTTTGTGCAACTGGGCAGAAGATTAGAACGCGCCGACAAAATTTCGCGCATTCTCGACGTAAAATATTTCATGCTGCTGCCTTCGGTGAACTTCGTCGGCACTCCTTACGACGATCTGCACTGGTCGGCGGTGCTCAAGTCGGTAAGCGGGTTCGAAATGTACCGCAAGAAATACGGGAGAATCTCCCCCGGCAACATCGTGGAGTTCCTGGTGCTGGACCGCGATTTTCCGCGCGCCATCCGCCACTGCATCCGTGGCGCCGACGAATCTTTGCACAGCATTACGGAAACGCCCATCGGCACGTATCGTTGCCCATCCGAGCAGTTGCTGGGCATGCTCCGGGCCGAACTCGACTTCACTGCCGTCGAGAGCGTGCTGGGCAGCGGACTGCACGAGTATCTGGACGGGCTGCAAGTCAAGATGAATGCCATCGGGGAGACCCTGAGCGGCGAATTCTTCGCGTGGCGCCGGCAGACGCGGGCCACAGCCGCCGTAGGCGAGAGCTGATGGCAATTCGCGTCGCGCTTTATCACAAAACAGTCTATCAATACGATCGCTTGGTCACGCTTTCGCCGCAGTTGGTGCGGCTTCGCCCGGCTCCCCACAGCCGCACGCCGGTCTTGAGCTACTCGCTGCGCATCGAGCCGCAGGAGCATTTTCTCAACTGGCAGCAAGATCCCCAAGGCAACTTTTTGGCAAGGCTCGTGTTCCCCAGCCCGGCGCGCCGCTTCGCGCTCGAAGTAGATTTGATCGCCGACATGTCGGTCATCAATCCCTTCGATTTTTTTCTGGAGCCTTACGCCGAAAAATTCCCCTTTCGCTATGAAGCCTGGGAAGAGCGCGAACTTCGGCCCTTTCTTGAACTGCTTCCCGCAGAAAAGCGGTTTACGGATTTCGTGGCTTCGATCGACCGCGGCGAGGTTCACACCACCGATTTTCTTGTTCGCCTCAATAGCCGCCTGCAGCGCCAGATCCGTTACCTCATCCGAATGGAACCCGGAGTTCAGACGCCGGAGGAGACGCTCACGCTCTCGAGCGGTTCCTGCCGCGATACCGGCTGGCTGCTGGTGCAGATTCTGCGCCATCTGGGGCTGGCGGCGCGATTCGTCTCCGGATACCTCATTCAACTGAAACCGGACGTGAAGCCGCTCGAAGGCCCGGCGGGCGCGGCCGAGGACTTTACCGATCTGCACGCCTGGGCCGAGGTCTATTTGCCGGGGGCGGGGTGGATTGGCCTCGATCCAACTTCGGGATTGCTGGCGGGCGAGGGACATATCCCGCTGGCGGCGACGCCCGATCCCTCCTCGGCTGCGCCCGTCTCCGGCATGGTGAGCCCATGCGAAGTAGAGTTCGAGCACGAGATGCGGGTGACGCGCATTCATGAAGACCCGCGCGTTACCAAGCCCTACACCGATCGACAGTGGAGCGCCATCTGCGAACTTGGCGACCGCATCGACGCCGAGCTGGCTGCCGGCGACGTCCGGCTGACGATGGGCGGCGAGCCGACATTTGTCTCCATCGACGATATGGATGGCGAGGAGTGGAACACGGCCGCTCTCGGCACGGCCAAGCGCAAGCTTGCTGGCGATTTGTTGCGCCGGCTGCGCGACCAGTTCGCCATCGGAGGGCTCCTGCACTTTGGCCAGGGGAAATGGTATCCCGGCGAATCTCTGCCGCGGTGGGCGTTCACCTGTTACTGGCGCGCCGATGGCGTGCCCCTGTGGCGCAATCCGCAGAGAGTCGCCTACCCGGACTCCGATTACACCGTTGGACCTGGCGAGGCGCAGCAATTCGCGGAGGAACTCGCCGTGCGCCTCGAACTCGGACGCGACTTTGTAATGCCGGCTTACGAGGATCCCCTGATCTATCTGCAAAAAGAAGGCGCGCTGCCGGTCAACGTCGATCCGCTGGATAACAAACTCGAAGACCCGGAAGAGCGCGAGCGATTGCGGCGAGTGTTTGAGCGCGGCCTCGGCAACCCGGTTGGTTTCGTGCTTCCGTTGCAGCGAGGTTGGGGCAAAGACGGTCCGGTGTGGCAAACGGCGCTGTGGATGCTGCGGGCGCGGCATTTGGTCCTGATTCCGGGAGATTCGCCGCTGGGTTTGCGCTTGCCGCTGGGATCGCTGGCTTGGGAACCGGAAGCGCTGCGACAACAGGTATGGATCGTGGATCCGCTGGCGCCGAGATTCCCCTTGCCGGTTCCGCACAGGTTGTTTCACACGGGCACGCGCCGCAACGAAGTTCGGCCACGGCAGGCAGCGCTCGAAACCGTGGCGGCCGCTCCGGGCGCGGCGCTGGGGCCGGTGATGCGGACCGCGCTCGCGGTCGAAGCCCGCCAGGGCCGGCTTTGCGTTTTCCTTCCGCCCGTAAACTCGGCCGAAGATTATATCGATCTGATCGGCGCGATTGAGGACACGGCCGAAAAACTCGATTTGCCGGTTTCGATCGAGGGCTATCTGCCGCCTGACGATTGGCGTTTGCGCCAGCTCAAAGTAACGCCCGACCCCGGCGTCATCGAGGTGAACGTGCAGCCGGCCGCCAGCTGGCGTGAGTTGGTGGCGAACACGCTTGCGCTTTACGAGCAAGCGCGGCTCAGCCGCCTCGGCACGGAAAAGTTCATGCTCGACGGCCGCCACACCGGCACCGGCGGCGGTAACCACATGGTGCTTGGCGGTCCTGCGCCGGTGGACAGTCCTTTTCTGCGGCGGCCCGATCTGCTGAAAAGCTTTGTCGGCTATTGGCTCAACCATCCGTCGCTTTCCTACTTGTTTTCGGGAGTTTTCATCGGCCCCACCAGCCAGGCCCCGCGCGTGGACGAGACCCGGGCCGACGCGGTTTATGAATTGGAGATTGCCTTCAATCGCGTGAGCCGGGCGAACGCGGGCGAGCTTCCCTGGTGGCTGGTGGATCGCGTATTTCGCAATCTGCTGGTGGATGTTACCGGCAACACGCATCGCGCCGAGTTCTGCATCGATAAGCTTTACTCGCCCGACAGCGCGTCGGGACGCCTGGGCCTGGTCGAGCTGCGTGCTTTCGAGATGCCTCCACATGCGCGCATGAGCGCGGTGCAGCAGTTGCTGGTGCGCGCCCTGGTGGC
>Ga0187781_10001511_pt1 | contig 17593 bp, 19 predicted proteins | sample 0715_SJ02_MP02_2_FD_132447 | JGI IMG/M metagenome (GOLD analysis project Ga0187781, IMG submission 132447) | Tropical peat soil microbial communities from peatlands in Department of Meta, Colombia - 0715_SJ02_MP02_20_MG | ecosystem: Environmental > Terrestrial > Soil > Wetlands > Peat | place... | reverse complement strand
GGGCCCAGACCGAGCAGATCTCGGGAATCGCCCCGAGACGTCGCTGCTCTTCCACCGTCGCGCGGCCTCCGGTGAAGGCGTTCCGAACCTTGCGGTCGACGACGTCGGGAGGATCGTTGAGGAAGAGCGAGTTCTCGGCGCGGTCCCCGCTCGTCGACATCGTCGAGTCGCCGAGCAGGCCCGGCACCATCTGGCTGTGGAGGAGCGCCGGCTTCGAGTAGCCGAGCCCTTCCGCGATGTCCCGGGTCACTCGGAAGTGGGGGTCCTGGTCGATCCCGCAGGGAATGAGGCACGGGATCGTGCGCCCCTCGGCCCACGACGGCCAGAAGGCCGGCACGGTCTGGAGCGCGGTGTAGAAGACGAGGCCGATGTTCGTGCTCGGCTCGAAACCGAAGACCGCCTTCACCGTCGAGTACGGGATCTTCCTCGCCACCCGGATCGCGAGCGGGTACATCGCTTGGATCGACCGGGAGTCGAAGAAGACGTGGGTCCGTTTCGGGTCGTAACCGAGGGCGAGAATATCGTAGAGGTTCTCGTACCCCCAGCGGGCGGTCTCTTCCCGGGAGAGTCCGCTGCGGGCCCAGAACTTCTCGTCGTCGGTGATCTGGATGTACATCGGGACCCCGAACCGTCGCTGGAACCATTGGCAGAGGTCGAAGTGGAGGAGGTGGGAGACGTGGAGGGGCCCGGAGGGACCCCGTCCGGAGTAGAGGAAGAACGGCCGTCCGTTCCCGTATCCGTCCAGGAGGGGACCGAGATCGCGGTGGGAGTAGAAAACTCCCCGTCGCAGGGCCGGATGGAGCTCGCCGCCCGCGAGATGGTGGATCCGGGCCAGGAGCTCCGGTGTCAGCGACTGGGTACCGAACAGCTCCCGAAGACGGTCGTAATCGATCCGGCCCTTGACCTCGTACGGGGTGACGACGAACTCCTCGGGTCCGGCCACGTCACATTCCTCGGTCAGCCTTCGGGGAACGTGATCTTGGAAAGGATCGACTCCCGTTCCGCGAGCGGCACCCCGGCCGCGCTTAGCGCTTCGGCCACACACGAACGCGAATGCTCGAAATGAATCGTGTGACCGCACGCGGGGCAGCTCCCCCAACCCTCGATCAGGCGACGCAACCCCTCCCGCGACGAGGAGGAGTCCCGGCGCGCGAACCGGTCGACCAGGATCTGGGCCCCGGCCGCGTTCTCGAGGTTCGTGAGAGGGATCCGGACCGGCGTGTTGCAGATGGGGCAGTGGCCCGGGGACCGGCACGTGCAGACCATGAGCGACTAGGTACCTAGCAAGCCGGGCTAAAAGAACCTCTCCCGCTTCAAGCGTACGTTCATCTTCCTCTTTCTCCCTGGGTGGCTCCATGGACGAGCCCCCGGCCGAGGCGGCGGCGGACCTGCGCGACGAGCTCGTGGAAATCCTGCGCCAGCTCAACCGTGCGGAGATGGAGGAAACGGAGATCCAGGGCCTCGAGATCGCGGAGCTCCACCACATGCTGACCCACGGCCCGTACCCCCAGCTCACCAGCCCGCAGGTGGAGACGGCGGTCAGCGTGCTCGTCGGGAACGGCTATGCCCGTCAGCTCACCGACGCCGAATACGCGTGGGACCGGGGTCGGGTGGTGGGACAGCGCTACGCGATCACGACCCAAGGCAAAGCCTACCTCCTCGAGACCCTCCGACGGGTGAACCGCATCGAGTGAGCACTGCGGGCGAACCGCCGCCCGTTTTAAGTACCCGAAGCCGGCGTAAACCTCAGTGCATGGTTACGGGTGAACGTGCCGACCCCGTCCGGTCGACGCTCGTGGCGATCCTTCAGCAGCTCAACCGCGCCGAGTCCCTCCATGAGGGCCATGCCCACGAGCAGGTGCTCGAGCTCGCCGATCTCGAACGGCGCCTCCACCGGTTCTGGGCGGTCGAGGAGGACCATGTGAAGGTCCCCCTCGCGCTCGGGCTTCTCGTTCGGAACGGCCTCGTCGAGGTCCAGGGGGGTGCGAACTTCCCGGCCCGCAACCGGGAAAAATCCCGGGTCCACTACCACATCACCGCCGAGGGGAAGAAGTTCCTCGTGGAATCGCTGGAGAAATCCGATCGGATCACTTGAACGGCGTCCGGATCTCGCGGCCGAGCGTTCGCTTCGACAAGAATTAAGTAGCACACGCGTGTCCGCGCTCCGCCATGTCGCGCATCCACTCCGGTCGAAAGGGGCGCTCCGGCTCACACCGGCCCTACCCCCTGACGAAACCGGAGTGGGTGACGGTGACCACCGAGGAGCTCGTGGCCCAAGCGGTCCAGCTCTCGAAGGCGGGCCGGCCGGCCGCGCAGATCGGCCAGCAGCTCCGGGACTCGTTCGGTGTGCCGAGCGCTCGCGCGGTGACCGGTAAGCGACTCGAATCCCTGCTCGCGGACGCCGGCATCCGTCCCGAGATCCCCGACGACCTCCAGGCCCTTCTGAAGCGCGTGGTCCACCTCCAGCGGCACCTCGAAGCCCACCCGAAGGATCTCGCGAACCGTCGCGGTCTCTCGCTCATGGAATCGCGCATCCGCCGGCTCGCGCGATACTACCGCCAGCGCCGACGCCTCCCCGAGAACTGGCGGTACTCCGCCCGGGGCGCGGCGCTTCAGGTGGAGTGATGCCCTCGGGTCCGGACGGGCTCGTTCCGGATCCCCGGTACACGCGGGAGTTCGAGCGGGCCCGCGCTCTCGTGCTCGGCCATCCCGGACGCTGGCGCGTGATCTACCATTACGACGCAGACGGAATCGCGAGCGCCTCGTCCGCCCTCCGGGGCCTCGGGCGTCTCGGCTATCCCGTCCAGGCGACCGCCCTGCAGGGTGTCGAGCGGAGCCGGATGGCCGATCTTCTCGCCCGTACGTCGTCCTGCGTCCTCGTGCTCGACACTGGGGCGAGCTGGCTCGACGTCTTCGCGCGGCACCCGAAGCCCGTGGTGATCCTCGACCATCACCGCTACCCCGGCGTCCCGGACCACCCGCCCCTTCCGGAGCACGTCACGATGGTGAACCCGCTCGACTGGGGAGTCGACGGAATGGCGGAGCTTTCGGCATCGACCCTCACGTGGCTCTTCACGGTCTTCCTCGACCCGGTGAACTGGGACAACGCTCCGTGGGGGCTCTCGGGAGCGATCGGCGACCGGCAGCATGTTGGGGGATTCCACGGGTTGAACGCACGGCTCCTTGAGGAGGCGGTCCGACGCTCGGTCCTCGTGCGGCGAGCGGGGTTGGCCCTCTTCGGATCGACGACCGCGGGGGCGATTTCGATGAGCATCGACCCGTTCTTCCGCGGGCTCTCGGGTCGCTTGGATGAGGCAGCGGAGTTCGTTCGGGGCCTCGGCATCGATCCGGACCGTTCGCCCGATGGGCTGGCTCCGGACGAGGCCCGTCGGCTCGCAGAAGCGCTCAAGGGCCGGCTGGCCGAGGCGAAGGTCTTGCCGGAGTTCGCGAGCGTCCTCGACCAGGACCGCTGGTTCGCACCGGCGATCGGCCTCGACGCCGAGGAGATTTCGAACCTCCAGAACGCGACCGGTCGGGTCGGATGCCCGGGGGTGGGAATCGCCCTCGCCCTCGGGGATCCGGGCGCCCTCGAACGCGCTCGGACCGCGGAGGCAACATGGCGGTCGGGGATTCTTCGGGGGTTACGGCGCATCGAGGACAACGGAGTTAACTCGATGCGATTCTTGGGTTGGTTTGAGAGCCCGGACCCCACGCTCGCGGGCACTCAGGCCGGCCTCGCGATGAACTACCTGCTCCCCCCCGACCACCCCGTCTTCGTCTTCACGGAGTCGCAGGGCGAGTCGATCAAGCTGAGCGCCCGGGGGACGCTTCGCCAGGTCGCCGCCGGCCTCGACCTCGCGAGCGTCTGCCGGGAGGCCGCGGCGGAAGTGGGAGGCGAGGGAGGCGGCCACCCGGTGGCGAGCGGCGCGACGATCCCGGCCGGCCGGCGGGATTCGTTCCTGGCCGCGGCAGACCGGATCCTCGCCATCCAGCTTGGACCGAAAGGGGGCGGGGCCTCGTGAACGCCCGGCCGGAGCCACCTGCGCCACCGACCGACCGGGTGCACGACCGCCCGCTCGAGCAGGAGATGCACCGCTCGTACATCGACTACGCGATGAGCGTCATCGTCGGGCGCGCCCTGCCCGACGTGCGGGACGGCCTGAAGCCGGTGCAACGGCGGATCCTCTGGTCGATGTGGGAATCCGGTGCGACGCACGATCGCCCCTACCGAAAGAGCGCCCGCACGGTGGGCGACGTTCTCGGCAAGTACCACCCCCACGGGGACATGGCCGTCTACGACGCCCTGGTCCGCATGGCCCAGCCGTTCAGCCTGCGCTATCCGCTCATCGACGGTCAGGGAAATTTCGGGTCGATCGACGGGGACGTCCCCGCGGCGATGCGGTACACGGAGGCCCGCCTGAGCACGCTCGCGGAGGAGCTCCTCCTCGATATCGAGAAGGACACGGTCGACTGGACGGACAACTTCGACGGCTCGCTCCAGCAGCCGGTCGTGCTTCCATCGAAGCTCCCCCATCTCCTCGTGAACGGCTCGGCCGGAATCGCGGTGGGGATGGCGACGAACATGCCGCCCCACAACCTCGGCGAGGTCGTCGACGCGCTTCTCCTCCTCCTGCGCAGACCCGATGCAGCGCTCGACGAACTGATGAAGGTCCTGCCGGGGCCGGACTTCCCGACCGGCGGGTTCCTCTCGACGGAAGGGATCCGCGAGGCCTACGAGACCGGACGCGGGATGATCCGCCTGCGCGGGGCCGCCGAGCTCCGCGAGCGAGGCGGGAAGGACGAGGTGGTCATCACCGAGGTGCCGTACGAGGTCAACAAGGCGGCCCTCCTCGAGCTCATCGCCGACCTCGTCAAGACCAAGCGCATCGACGGCATCACCGACCTGAGGGACGAGTCGGACCGCGACGGGACAAGCGTCGTTCTCGAGCTCCGGCGGGACGCGCCGAGCGAGATCGTCCTCAACCGGCTCTACGAGCACACGCCGCTCGAGACGAGTTTCGGCGTGATCAACCTCTGCCTCGTGGACGGCGAGCCCCGGGTCGTCCCGCTGAAGGGGCTCCTCGAGCTCCACCTGACCCACCGCCGCGTCACGCTGACCCGTCGGACGCGCTTCGAGCTCAAGAAGGCCGAGGAGCGGCTCCACCTCCTGGAGGGATTCCTCACCGCGATCGACCACATCGACGAGGTGATCCGGATCATCCGGCGCTCCAAGGACGTTCAGGTCGCCGAGACGAGCTTGATGGGAAAGTTCCTCCTCTCGAGCGAGCAGGCGAAGGCGATCCTCGACATGCGTCTCGCGCGCCTCACCGCGCTCGAACGCGAAGCGGTCGAGACGGAGAAGGCGGAGAAGGAGGCGCTGATCAAGCGACTTCGGGAAATCCTCGCATCGCCCGACCTCCTGGACCAGCTGATCGTCGACGAGCTCACCGACCTCAAGAACCGGTTCGCCGACCCCCGCCGGACGCGGATCGTCTCGGCGTTCACCGAGCGGACGCTCGAGGACCTGATCCCCGACATGGACGTGGTCGTGCTCGTCACCCGGGACGGGTACATCAAGCGCCTTCCCCTCGACCAGTACCGGCGTCAGCGACGCGGCGGCCGGGGGCTGGTGCAGATGCAGACGAAGGAGGAGGACTACGTCATTCGGACGTTCCTCACCCGCACCCACGACAACGTCCTGTTCTTCACGAACTTGGGACGGGTCTACCAGCTCAAGGCGTACGAGCTCCCCGAGGGAAGCCGGCAATCGAAAGGGAAGGCGGTCATCAATCTCCTCCCCCGGTTGAAGGACGGGGAGCGGGTCCAGACCCTCCTCCCCCTCCACGACCTCGCGGGGGCCGGTGCGCTCGTCTTCGCGACCCGCAAGGGGACCGTCAAGCGGACGACCCTTGACCAGTTCCAGAACATCCGCACGAGTGGGATCCAGGCGATCCTCCTCGAGGAGAAGGAGGAGCTGGTCGACGTCGCGTTCATCCCGGACGAGTCGACCGAGGTCCTCCTCGCGACGCAGGCCGGCCAGCTCGTCCGATTCCCGGTCTCGGAGATCCGTCCGATGGGGCGGGCGACCCACGGCGTCATCGGGGTCCGCCTCTCGGCGGAGAAGGGGGACCGCGTCGTCGCGATGGCGCCGGCAAGCCCGAAGTTCCCGACGCTCCTCTCCGTCACGACGACCGGATTCGGAAAGCGGAGCCCCACCGACGACTACCGCCGCACGAAGCGCGGGGCGAAAGGGGTCCGCACGATCAAGACCGGGGGGCGGAACGGGTCGGTGGTCGCGGTCCTCCCGACGACCGACACCTCCGAGGTCCTCGTCACCACCCAGCACGGCGTCACGATCCGGATGGCGGTGAAGGGGATCCGCACCCAGGCCCGCAATACGCTCGGCGTCCGGGTGATCCGCCTCGATGAGGGCGACGAGGTCCGCGACGTCGTGATCCTCGCACCGGCCATCGAGACGAACGGCGCGGAGGTTCCCGCTCCACCGGCGGCCTCGCCGCCCCCGCCCGAGCCCAACGAACCCGGCGACGAGGGTCCGGGGGAGGAGACGGAGGAGGACGACTCCGACGACGACGCGTCGGAGGAGCCGCCGGGCGATGCGCCCGGCTCGTCGGAGGACGAGGACGGGGAGGACGACGGTGCGCCGCCGGCCGAGGAAGGGTAGGACCGTCCGTCTCTGCCCGAAGTGTGGATCGTCGCGGATCGTGTTGATCGCCGGATCGATCGTCGGCCAGGTCTACCACTGCCAGAAGTGCGATTACGTCGGCTCTCTCGTCTTTGAGACGGAAGTCCCGGCCGAGGTTGAGGACGGATCGGAACCGCCCTAGGTGTCGGGCTCGGACGCCGCGAGGGCCTCTTCGGTCCGGGGCGGACGTTCGGCGAGAGCACGCGCAGCCGCGACGACCTTGAGGGCCCGAACCGTCGGCGATACGTCGTGCGTACGGATCAGCGCCACTCCGTGCTCGGCGGCCATTACCGCCGCCGCGATCCCCGCCTCGAGCCGCTCGGGCGGTCCGGCATCCCCGAGGATCGCCCCGAGGAACGACTTCCGCGACGCGCCGACGACCACGGGGTAGCCGAGGCATCGGAACTCTCCGGCATGGACGAGCAGTTCGAGGCTCTGTTCCGCCGATTTCCCGAACCCGAGGCCCGGGTCGACGAGGATCTTCCCCGGGGCCACCCCCGCGCGACGGGCGGCGTCCGTCGCTTCGGCGAGCGCGGCGTAGACGTCCCCGCGCAGGTCGGCGTACTCGAGGTTCTCCTGCATCGTCGCCGGCGTGCCCCGCATGTGCATCACAACAACGCCGGCACCGGTCCGGGCGACCGTCGTGCGCATCGCCTCGGACCGGAGGCCCTCGACGTCGTTGATGAAATCCGCCCCCGCCTCGATGGCACGCTCGGCGACACGGGGGTGGCGGGTGTCGACCGAGACCGGCACCGTGAGGCGCCCCCGGAGGCCTTCGAGGACCGGACGGATCCGCTCCCACTCCTCCTCGGGGTCGACCTCGCTCGATCGCGGTCGGGTCGATTCGCCGCCGACGTCCAGTAAGTCGGCGCCTTCCCGAATCATCGCCTCCGCCGCTGCGACCGCCCGGGCCGGGTCCAGGAACTTCCCTCCGTCCGAAAAGGAGTCCGGGGTCACGTTGAGGACCGCCATGACGCGGGGATGGTCCCCGAGGACGAGCGAACGACGGACCCCGGGGACCGTGCGGCGGCCATGGGCGACGTAGGCGCGCAGCGCTCGGTCGACCTCGTCGGCGAGCTCCTTCAGACGGAACGGCTGCCGGCGCAGCTTCGGGAGTAGGCGTCGGTACTGACCCCATGTCGCGAGGAGAACGACCGGGGTCGATTCGACGGAGAGGTCGGCGACCCCTCTCGCGTGGGCCGCCTCCCCCCCGACGCTGAGCAACTCCTGCTTCAGGAGCGGGGCCGCCTTGAGAGGGACCCCGGAGAGCCGGATCGGGTAGGTTCGGCCCTTGCGAGTCATGATCCCCACCCCCTCGGGATCGCTCTCCGTCCGCTCGATCTCCCGGGCGATCTCGGCGAGCGTCTCTCCCTCCAGGACCCGGGCCCCGAACCGGTGGGGAGGGGAATCGATCACCGGGGAGTCCGTCATGGCGAACGGAATGAGGGCGGCCCATCAAAAGGCCGGCGGGGTCCGCCCACCCTTCGGGCCGGACCCACACGGTTTTCCCCCGGCGCGCCGTGGGTGGCGGAGCGGGCCGAGATCCCCGACCTCGGCCCCGGGTCGCCTCGGGGAGGGATCACGATGCCGACCAGCAAACCGCCCGCGATGTACATCTCCGACCTTCGCCCCTCTCGCGTCGCGACCGTCGAGGGCACCGTTTCCGAACTCGAGGCGGTCCGCGAGGTGGAGGTACGGGATGGGGGCTGGAAGAAGGTCCGCAACGGCAAGATCTCCGATCGTACGGGAGAAATCTCCCTCGTCCTCTGGGAATCGGAGGTCGATCTCGTGGAGGTCGGCGATCGGATCCGGATCGTCGAGGGATGGGTCTCGGACCGCCGGGGCCGTCCCCAGATCTCGCTGGGCCGGATCGGTAAGGTCGAGAAGGTCCTCGGGAACACCGATCCGACCACCTCCACGGATGCCCGGTAGTTTCCTCGGGTCCCGTTGAAAACCTCCAAGTAGGTTTCCTCGCTCCTGCCTCGCCCGTGTCGAGTGGGACGCCCCGCTGGGATTCGGAGAGATACCTGCGCTTCGAGGCGGAACGCACCCTGCCCTGCCGAGACCTGGTGGGGCGGATCGAACTGGACGCTCCCGCACGGGTCGTCGATCTCGGTTGCGGCCCCGGCACGAGCACGGCGGTGCTTGCGCACCGCTGGCCCGCGTCGTCGATCGTCGGAGTCGACCACTCCTCGGAGATGCTCGTCCGAGCTCGCGCCCTCCCGCTCCCGATCGAATGGGTCTGCGCCGATCTCCGTGAATGGTCCCCCAGGTCTCCGCTCGATCTCGTCTTCTCGAACGCGACGCTGCACTGGCTTCCCGATCACCCGTCCGAGATCCCCCGGCTTTGGCGATGGGTCGCCCCGGGGGGCGCGCTCGCCTTCCAGGTGCCCGTGCGTGGGAGCTCGAGCAGGGGATGGCTCGAGGCGCTCGAACGGGCCCGCTCGCGAGAACCCTGGCGCAGTCTCACGTGGATCGACGTCGCCGGCGCGAACGTACTCCCTCTCGAAGGCTACTACGACCTCTTGAGCGGGGAGGCGCGGAGGCTCGATCTCTGGGATACCGAGTACGTCCACGTCCTCGCCGGTCCCGGGGAGATCGTCGAGTGGATCCGGGGAACGGCACTTCGTCCTCTCCTCGCACAGCTCCCCCGAGAGGAGGAGCGGACCCGGTTCCTCGGGGATCTCACGCAGGAGGTCGCGCAGGGGTATCCCGCTCGGCCGGACCGGAAGGTTCTGTTTCCCTTTCTGCGGCGGTTTGTGGTGGCGTACCGCTAGTTCGAGGACACCCGCGGGGTCGAGGTTCTCTCGGTCCCACCGGCGTTCGGCCGGTCGGACCTACCAGCGACCGTCGGATCTCGCTCGACTTCATCTGCCCCGGGAACTGTTCGGGGACGGATGGCTTCCGACGGACGGATCATCGCGATCGAGGGACCCTCCGGAGCCGGAAAGACGACGGTCGTCCGAGCGGCGGCGCGACGGCTGGGCTGGGTCCCGCTTCCCGAGGCGTTCGATCGTCTCGTGCGACGCCCGAACCTCGCGTTCCGTACCGATCGCGAGCTCCTCCGGATCGAGCGGGCACTCCTCCGCGAGGAGCGGCGTCGGTACCGGGAAGCCCTCCGGCTCCGCCGAAACGGCCGGATCGTCATCGCGGACACCGGCTTTCTCGGACCGCTCACCTACACGGCGGGTCTCGCAGCCCTCGGCGAGACGTCCCCCTCCGTGCTCTCGAGCCTCCTGAAGGTCGCCGCTCCGAAGCGCGGCACGGAGTCCTGGGGGGTGCCCGACCTGATCGTCTACCTGAATGTGTCGGCACGAGCCCGACGGCGGCGGGCGGCCGGGGACCCACGACGGCACCCGATCGGGCTCGACCGACGCCACGAGGACGTCGGCCGAGTGGAGCGAGAATTCTACCGAGACCTCGCCGCCCGCTCCCCGTCGCGGGCGATCCGGTTCCTCCACGCCAACCGCGCCCCGGCGATCCTCGCGGATCGTCTATTCGACCTCGAGAAATCCCTTACGGTTCGTAGAGTGGACGACCGACCGACCTTCGCCACGGTGTCGAGACGATTGCTGCGTCGAGTCCGCGCGGTCTCGGGCCCACGGCGAGAAAGAATCGGCCGCCACCGTTAAGAAGACCCCCCGGTCTGCTCGGGGCCTCCCGCCGATGAAACCGCTCGACGTCCTCCAGCAGAGCCTGCACAAGCGCGTGCTGGTCGAGATGAAGGGTGGACGCTCGTTCCGCGGGATCCTCGACGCCTACGACCAGCACCTGAACCTCGTCCTCTCCTCCGCCGAGGAGGTCGTGAAGGACGAAGTGACGCCCCGAAGTGGCCTCACGCTCGTCCGCGGCGATTCGATCGTCTACATCTCACCGTAGGAGCGATCCTCATGGGAAAGGGCACACCATCCCGCCGCGGCGGCAAGATCGTCCACATCATCTGTCGCCGGTGCGGTCGCCACTCCTACCACCGCCAGAAGGGAGTCTGCGCCTCCTGCGGGTTTGGCGCATCCCCGCGCCGGCGGGGGTACCACTGGGCAAAACTAAGGTAGCGATTGGCGTCGACCGGGCGCGGCCTTGATTCCGTTCACCGCCGAGGCGGGGCTCAGGCGGCGTGGAGGCGGAACGTCGCCACTGGCCGCTGAATCTCTCCCTCGTCCCAGACCAACGCGAGGTTGTCGATCCGGATACTCCATCGATACTCCGGAGGGTCGAGCGTGGCCAGGATCCTCGCGATGGTCTCCGGAGGAAGGGGAACCGTGTTGTGCTCGTCGCCGTGGGCGAGGGAGATGTGGGGGACCCACGTGCCCGGGCGATAGTACCCCACCGGTTCCCGGACATGGGGCTGGCACGCGTTCCAGATCCGTTCGTGGAGATCGCGGAGGGCGGGCGGCGCCTCGACCGCAACGTACACCACGGGCCACCCGCCCTCGAACGTACCGATTCCGCTCGTCGTGGCAGTGAACGGGGGGGTTCCCCGCGCGAGGCGAGTCAATGTGTCGTCGAGAGCCGGTCGTTCGTAGCCCTGAGCGATCTGGTAGGAGAAGTGAGGATACGGCATCGCGAGGACCCCCCGCACCCCAAACTCCTGCTCCAGCCTCGCCCAGGTCCGGGCGACCTTTTCGGTCGCGTTACGGTCGAGGAGCGAGACGACTCCACAGGGGGACATCACCGGCCAAGCCGTGAATCCATCCGGCCCGGGTGAAAAAGGTCTTGCCTCGATCTGCGACCCGGGCGATCGCCGCTCTACCGGTAGGATACTCCGCGCCATGTGGTTCTGCGAGCTCTGGGGGTTGGGCAGGGCCGCAAGGGCGATCCGAGGCGGGAAGGCGATCTACAGGTTGTCGCTGATCAGGCGGAGATCGGTCACCTCCGCACCGAGGTCGATGAAGCCCGGCGATCCCACGAGGTCGAGGAGGTTCAAGGTCGCCGGTGAGCTCCCACCGAGCGGGCGATACGTCAGCGCGGAGAAGCTGCTGTTTGCCGCCAGATCGAGGTACGGAGCACTGAGCACCGCCCCGGTCGTCGACCCTCCGATCTCGAGAGTGTCGTTCCACCATACATCGGTCGGTACGGTGAGCAGGAACGGATCTTCGAGCTCTCTCGTCCCCGGGAACTGGGCCGTGCCATTCGGGAAGGCGAACGCGTCGTTCGTGAGGACCGAGCTCCCCCCTCCGGTGGTCGAACCGTCGATCCGAATCGGCAGGAGGAGACGGTTCGGGCTCGTGTCCGTCCAGACGACGGTGTTCCCCCGGAAGATGGCGGGGGTTGCGTTCAGGCCACCGTAGAACGTCGAGTTCTCGACGTCGTCGAGGTTCTCCCCGAACAGCACGGTCCCGACGAACGTGTCGTCGACCCACCGCATCCCCGTGAAGTTGCTTTGGCCCGAATCGCCGTAGATCGACGCGCCCATCGCGTTCGGCGCCGCGGTGCTATTCGAGTCGATCGTCACGTTCTCGAAGACGGTCCCTCCCCACGACCCCCCGACGAGCGGGTCGATCAGGAGATGCCCATCGATCGCCGTGTTCTCGAAGACGCACCCGCTCGGCGGGGCGACCTCGAGCGCGAAGAGGCCGATCGCCGTGACGTTCGCGATGACGCAGTCGACCACCGACGCCCCGACGTTGAGGAAGTTTGCCCCGCCCCGGACGCCGGGATACACCTCGAACGGAAGGGAGTTGTTCGACGCGGAGAGATCGTCCACGACGTAGTCGGACCCCGAGGACCCGTTGGCGAACCCCTGGAGGTGGATCCCGTTCGGGATCGTGCTCGGCCCGAAGAAGCCGGCCTCGGCGATGTCGGAGTAGACGTGGTGGCGACCCCCGCTCGAGTCGATGAGGAGCGAGCCGTCCCAGTCCTCGCTCGCGTTGTTCGCCTCTGCCCGCAGGGTGAGGGCGCACATCTCGAAGTTGTTGATCGGCGCCGCGCCCCGCACCGCGATGAAGTTCACCACCGAGCCGTTGACGGCCGTGCCGAGCGTGTAGTTCCAGAGGCCGAGCGGTGTCCCGTTGTCGGCGGTGAACCTCCCGACCGGGTTGGGCGGCATCGACAGAATCGTCCGACCGATCCCGGTACCCTGGATCGACACGTTGCTGTACTTCGCGAACTCGAGCTCCTCGTAGAGCACGTACGTGCCGGCCCCGAGCTCGATCGTCCCTCCGCCCAGCGCGCCAAGCTCGTTGTAGTCAGAGACGAGGACCGCGGAGAGGTTCGGTGTGGACGGAGAGACGCTGATCTCGTGCGCGCCCTGGCTGCACTGCGCCGGATCGGTCGGCAGAGCGGTCGGAAGGGGCGGGCCCGGGGCCGCTGGGTGGTGCGAGGGGCTCCGGGCGGGACCTGGGAGTACGAACAGGACGGTCACGACGAGGACCACGGCGACTGCAACCCCCATTGGGATCGGGAACCGTTTGACGTGCTTCACCCTCAGGGGTCGTTCGATGTGCGTCGCCCTTCGGAGCCGCTCGACGTGCTTCCTCCAGGGACCACTCGAGGACATGGGGCAGGACGAGGGTTCTAGATTCGAGATGGGTAATAGCCTCTGATGGGGAAGCGGCGCGCCTCCCGTTCGGCTCTCGAGCCGACCTCAGGGACGTCGATCCGCGCCGCGAGGGAAACGCGACTGCCGAATCGCCCGTGCCGGGAGCCGGGGCGACGAGACCCAGGGGTTGTCCACGAGCGCAAACCGAAGCCGACGTCGCGTGGCGCGCCGGATCCCCACGCGAGGGCCCGACACGATGGGTGTTCGGAGCCCGCGGGGCCGCTCGACACGGATCCTGGGGTCGGAGACGACGGAGGTCCCGTCGTCGGTGAGGCGGATCCCGAGCGCCCGGCACAGGCGCCCCGGTCCGCAGGGGTTCTCGAGGTCCTCCGAGAGGGGTTCGCCCGCGCGCAGGAGCACCGCCTCGCCCCGGTGGGTGACGAGGTTCGCGCACACGACCTGGTGGATCCGGTAGACGTACAGGGTGCCGGGCGGGCCGAACATCGAACGGTTGCGTGCGGTCGGGCCCCGAAAGGCGTGGCTCGCCGGATCGTCCGCCACGTACGCCTCGGTTTCCACGATCCGGACGGCGCGCCCTGCGACGCGCAGCGTCGCCCCGAGGAGGTCGCGCGCGACGGCGACCGTCGGACGGTCGAAGAACGCCCGGTCGAGCCGGGCGACCGTTGCACCGTCAGAGAATCTGCCCACGGTCCGCAAGCGGGGCGCCGTCCACGGCGACCGTCGCCTCCCCGATCGTGATCCACGAGAGGTACCGACACCGGTGCCGCCCCCCGTAGAGCGAGTTGCCTCCGATCGCGAGCGTGACCGTCCCTTCCTCCTGATCCTCGGCCTGCGGGACCCCGGGGGCGAGAGCGTCATTGAGACCGAGGGCGAACAGCGAGACGGTCTCCCGACCGCGCGGGGCCGTCGAGAATTCGCTCTCGAACGCTTCCCCGCCCTCGGAGTACCAGTAATTGCGGAGACGACCGGCCTCGATCTCCCACTGTCCCCCGTCCACGCGGCCGGGAGTAAGGTAGCTCGGGCGGTTCGCGACCGCCATCCCCTCCGCCGACCGCTCGTCGATCGCGACGACGACCGAGCCTCCCGGCGCGGCCGCGAGGTTCCGCCCCCGTCGGACGTCCTCGAGGTCCGTGACCCCGTCGTCCACCCAGGGCACCCGACCCCGCAGGCGGAAACGGACATCGGTGCCGTCGGCGGCGGTCACGCGGACCACACGTCCTCGGCGGAGGAGACTCGAGACCCTCGCCGCCCGGGTCCGGAGCGCCTCGTAGTCGACCTCGGTGATCCCACGGATCAGTTGGCTGCGCCACATCGCCCCGGGAACTCCCCAGTGCTCGGCCTGGGCATCGGAGGCGTACCCGAGAAGGCACCGGATCCCGCGCAGCCGTTCGGCACGCGAGCGGTGGAGCCATTCATCATCGACCCCGAGGAACGGCCCGAGGAGGTGGGGAGGCAGCGTGTGAAGACGGGGACGGTCGGCGGGGCCGGGGAAGTAGATGAGCGCATCGGCGTGCCGGAGCGCGGCCTTCACCGGCGCGGTGAGGCCGGACCACGCCCGCGCGGAGGGAGCGAGGTCGAGACTCTTCCAGAACGCGCCCTCGTCCTCCAACAAGAGGACCGGGCGCGCGCCCAGCCGTCGCGCCTCGGCCACGCATCCGGCGGCCCAGGGAAGGGTGTGGTTCCACGTCACGATCACCACATGCTCGCCGCGCTTGAGCGAGAGCGCGCTCCCGATGAGCGCACGCGCGACGGCGGGGGGACTCGCATCCTCCGGCGCCACGGGTGGAGGACGAGGCCGGAGTAGTTATGAAACCACCCCGCGCCGGACTCGTTGGACGAGCTCCGATGCGCCCCCCGCGTCCCGAGCGAGCGATCTCGCGATCGCGGTGAGCAGGGCGCCGGCATCCTCGAACGGGGGTGGGAAGGCGGCTCGCAGGGTCGAGGCGCGCAACTGCTCCCAGCCGGTGGATCGATGGGCGATCCTCCGGACCACCCCCGCGACGTCGATGCCCTGGGCGAACCGGGCGAGGTCGCGACGGAGCGATGGCGGCACGCCGCTGCGGCGAGCGACCTCCAGGAGTTCGACAATCTTCTCGGGACGGTGCCGACGCATTCTCGACCCGCGGCCGAGGATGCCGTTGAAATAGAGGAACGGTCCGCCGACCTCCAGCGCTTCGAGCAGCGTTCGGCTGCCGGTGACGATCCGGACGCGTGCGGCCGCGAAACGACGATGCCACTCCCGGGATCGGATCGGCTCGGTCGTGAACGTGACTCGGTCGGACGGAGGGAGCGCCCGCCAGGGCCGGGGCGAGCGGATGTAGAGGTGGACGGCGGGTCGCACTCCCTCGAGCCCCTCGAGGACCTTCGGCGCGATTCGTTCGGCGCTCGCCGGGCTTGCGTACCAGACCCAATCTCCGTGGATCGAACGGGGGCGGTCCATGGCGTTCCCGCGAGTTCGGTATTGGCGGGGCCACAAGGGACCCGCCTGAACGGCCTGGGGGAACTCCCGGCGGAACCCAGCGGAACATCGGAACGTCGCGAACAGCGGCAGTACGTTCTTCCGGTCGAACGCCCGGAACCGCGTATACGCCGTTCGGAACGTCTCGAGCTCCCCTCGTCGTTCGGCGTCCCGGAGGCGGCCGGCTAGGGCTCGAGCGGGAATCCCGCCCTCGCGGAGGCGCTCCCGCGTCTCGGCCCTCGTAACGAGCGTGCGTGCGAACTCCTCGAGGCTCACGTGGAGAACCTGATCCGGGCCGTACGCCGTCTCGATGTCGGCGACCTCGTCGGCCCACGGCCCGGGCCGGCCGAGGGCCCCCGGCCGAGAGGGGGCCGCGGAAATGCCCCAGGCTGCGGTGACGGTGAGCGCGGCGGGGGCTCGAGGAAGGAGACGAGCGACCCGGCGATGGGGTGGCCAATCCCACGGACCCCTCACCCCGGGGGGAAGCGGCCGGCCGGGACGCCGGTAGAGCCGGAGGGGGAAGCCGGCACGGGCGAGCCGTCGCCCGGCGGCGAGGACCTCTTCGATGTCGCCGAGACCCCCGCCGACGACGGTGGGCAAGAGGTACACCTCGACCCCCGGCCCGTGCCGCGGGGATCTAGGCGGACCGTCGGTAGAGCGTCTCCAGCGAGAGGGCATCGCGAAATCCCGCGGTCTCGAGCGCCGCGCGTCCGCGCCGGTTCTCCTCCGGGACCAAGGCGGTTACCCGAGGCGCCCGACGGGCCGCGCACCAGGCGCCGGCGGTCTCCACGAGAACGCGGGCATCCTCGGGGGCCACGGAGGGACCGATGATCGGCGCACTGAGGTGGGCCGCTTCCGTGGCCGGCGAATCGATCGCGGCGACCCAGGCGACCGGGCCGGTGCCGTCGTCGACGACCCACGCCGCCGACGTGGACCGAAGGATTCGGGCCGCCCACGCCGAACCGGAGATATCGTGCGGAGAGGTGGGCAAGACCGCTTCGACCTCGGGCGGTTTCTCCGCGCGGACGATCCGCGCGAGAGGGATGGCGTCCTCTCGCTCGAAGGGACGGATTCCGACGGCCCCGGGCTGGGACCGGGCCGAGAGGAGGACCGGCCGTTCGTGGACGAGGTACGTCGCGGTCCGGAGCCGGCGGTAGCCGAGCGAAGCGTAGAGCGTTCGCGCCGGCGTGTTCGACGTGAGGACGTCGAGCGCGACGTACGGGCGGCCGTGGGCGGCGGTCGCGACCCGCGAGCGCTCGAGAAGCTGGCGCGCGAATCCCCGCCGACGGTAGGCGGGATCGACCGCTACCATGCTGACGTAGCCGGCACGGGCCGGGAACGTCAGAAGGGTCATGGCGATGAGCCGCCCGTCCATCTCGACCACGAAGAACCGGTAGACCGGCCGGCCGAACAGCCGGAGCACTCCGAGCACGATGCGCGCGTCCCAGCGGAAGACCCGGCGGACGATGTCGCCGAATCCCTCGGGACGGGTCCCGATGATCCGCTCCTCCTCGGGGAACTCACGGCGCAATAGCTCGAGGAGACGAGGGGAGTCCGAGGCTCTCAGGTCCCGGATCGTCACGAGTCCCCGTCCTCGAACGCCCGAGGCATCGCAGCCTCGAACAGGGCCCGCACCGTCGGTACGTCCCGCTCGACGCCGACCTCGGGGAGCGGAAGACGGGCCCGTCGATCGAGCTCCTCCTCGCTCAGGCGGGACCGGGCCATCGCGAGCGCGCGATGGGCGACCGGATCCGGCACTCCGCCCGCGAGCCGGCCGAGCGCCTGGACGGTCGCGTCGAAGAGCCGGGTTTCGGCGTCGGTCGCAAGCGAGGCCTCCGCGCCCGCCGCTGGGTGGGACGGAGGAGAGCGGGGGCCGCAGTCGCGGAGCATTCGAACGAGGGCGTCCCACGCACCGTCGTCTCCGAGACGGCCG
>Ga0187781_10001510_pt1 | contig 17593 bp, 15 predicted proteins | sample 0715_SJ02_MP02_2_FD_132447 | JGI IMG/M metagenome (GOLD analysis project Ga0187781, IMG submission 132447) | Tropical peat soil microbial communities from peatlands in Department of Meta, Colombia - 0715_SJ02_MP02_20_MG | ecosystem: Environmental > Terrestrial > Soil > Wetlands > Peat | place... | reverse complement strand
GTCAACACCGTCTCATAAGTGCACCATATAGGGTAACAGTTTCGCGTAAAAAATTGAGTCGGAAGAGTCGCTTAGCCCTTGCCGCCGTTAGCTAAATTCCTTTCCGTGGAAATCCAGGCTAGGGAAATTCAGCGATACGGAAAAAATTCTTGCACATGCTGTGCGAGAGGTTGTCCATGTGGGTAATTTTACGAGTCACCGGCGACTCGATCAGTACTATCGCCAGACTGCTCGTGGACGCCGGGGCCATATGCGCTACCTAATTATGATGACGATGCACACTTCATGTTCGAACGGCGGCCTTCACCGCGCGCGTACTTCAAATATAAAGCGAAGCGCGTTCACGCGACGAGATTTGGCCTTTCTGCTGCTCGAAACAGAAAAACATCGCGAGTGCGAGGAAGCCGGTTCCAAGCGCTAGCGAGGTATGGATGTAGACAGCGATCGAGGCGAACACGGAGCTGATGGTCAGTTATTTATCAGGCGGTTGGCACAACGAATACGCTATGGCAACAGTGGCCGCGACATCCTCGGCATCGCGCGGCACCACCACGCCCAGGGGCTCGACCTGATAGATCGAGGCATCGGTGCTGTAGCGGCCGCGGCTCGCGGCGTCGAACAGCACCGCGCCGCGCAGGCTCTTGCGCAAGCGCGCAGCAAGCGCGGGATCGCCGGGCGCGATCGAGCGTTTCAAGGCAGGCTCGCTCATGGCGGCGATTAGAGGAGATCGGGCAAGGAAATGCCAGAGGCGACAGCGCATCGGCGCATCGCGACAGCGTGTCCGTAGAAAGGTCGGCGGTGTCCCGCTTATATCTGCGCCGATAGCGCCGCGCCGCCGCGCACGTCACAGATGAAGCTTTTCGATTGCTGCTATGCAGCAGCTTGCACCAGCGCTAATCTATCCCGGCTCAACCATGGGTTAACCTGGCGGGAGGATCGTTTCCGGGCGACGTACCCCGTCCCCTAGGATCGAGAGCGAGGAGCCATGGCGGAATGTATTGCCTGCTGCGTGGAGCAACGAGGCAACGAGTGGGAAGGCGTCTGCATCGACTTTGATCTAGCCGTACAGGGACATTCCTTCGAAGAAGTACGGGTCAAACTCGGCCGTGCCATTCAAGAATACGTCGGCTATGTCCGATCGTTGCCCGAAAGCGAACAGGAACAGTTTTGGAACCGCCGTGTCCCGCTATCGACGCGCGTGTTGTTCGTGCTGCGCGTCTTGAAGACCTACCTATCCGCCCCCAGGCACCATGGCGACGATCACTTTCACGGGTACGGGTCGTACACGCTGCCCTGCCCGGCGTGAAGTTCCGAGATTTTATTCGGATTCTCACGGATAACGGCTTTACGCTCCATCATCAGACGGATACGCATCACCATTACGTCGGCTTCGTGAACGGCGAGCGTAAGCTTTTACGGCCGATTATAATCATCTCGGCGAGGATATTGGGCGGCACAACCTTGCATCCATGATTCGCCAATCCGGACTGCCGAAGAAGCTGTGCCGCTGACTTGAGCATGGCACCTGCTTCCATCTTTTGACCGGCAAAGATGGATGCGGGAGAATTTGCCAAGCTCAGAGTTCTATTCAAACCGGCCCATTGCGCGTGCAGCACGCGGCTTGCCCCGGCGACACTTGCCGTGCGACCCTCGCGACAGAGGCGAGGGAGAGGTCGATGACACTTCATACCGGCCGTCATTTCCTGCAGATCCCGGGGCCGACCAACGTGCCGGACCGGGTGCTGCGCGCCATGGACCGGCCGACGATCGACCATCGCGGGCCGGAATTCGCCGCGCTCGCCAAAACCGTCATCGCCGGCCTGAAGCGCGTCTTCGGCACCACGGGGGCGGTGGCCGTGTTCCCCGCTTCGGGCACCGGCGCCTGGGAAGCGGCGCTGGTCAACACGCTCTCGCCCGGCGACACGGTGCTCGCCTTCGAGACCGGACATTTCGCCACGCTCTGGCGTGCGCTTGCCGGGAGGCTCGGCCTTGCGGTCGAGTTCGTGCCGGGCGATTGGCGCCACGGCGTGCCGCCGGAAGAGGTCGAGCGCCGGCTTGCCGCCGACAAGGCGCAGGTGATCAAGGCGGTGATGGCGGTGCATAACGAGACCTCGACCGGGGTGGCGAGCCGCATCGGCGCGGTGCGCCAGGCGATCGATCGCGCGCGGCACCCGGCGCTTCTGCTGGTCGATACCATCTCCTCGCTCGCCTCGATCGACTACCGCCATGACGACTGGGGCGTCGACGTCACCGTCGGCGGCTCGCAGAAAGGCCTGATGCTGCCGCCGGGGCTGTCGTTCAACGCCGTCTCGGCGAAAGCGCTCGCCGCCAATAAGACGGCCAAGCTGCCGCGCGCCTATTGGGACTGGCCGCCGATGATCGCCGCGGCCGAGACCGGCTTCTTCCCCTTCACGCCGGCGACCAACCTGCTGTTCGGCCTCGAGGCCGCGATCGCGATGCTGGAGGAGGAAGGGCTCGCCAATGTCTTCGCGCGCCACGACCGGCTCGCCGAGGCGACGCGGCGCGCGGTCGCCGGCTGGGGGCTCGAGATCCTCGCCGCCGATCCCGCGGAGTATTCGAGCTCGCTCACCGCGGTGATGGTGCCGGAGGGCCACAACGCGGACGCGGTGCGCCAAGCGGCGCTCGAGCGCTTCGACCTGTCGCTCGGCACCGGCCTCGGCAAGGTCACGGGCAAGGTGTTCCGCATCGGCCATCTCGGCTGGTTCAACGAGCTGATGCTGATGGGCACGCTCGCCGGGGTCGAGATGTCGCTGGCGCTCGCCGGCGTGCCGCACCGCAAAGGCGGCGTCGCCGCCGCCATGGACCATCTCGCCGGCAATCGGCGCTAGGAGGAATGCCGCAGACAGCGCGCGGGATCGCCCCCACCTCACCCCGCAACCCGGCCGACGGCTCTGCCGTCGGCCCCACTTGGGTTCGATCGCGAAGCGATCGAACGGGTTGCGCCTCTCCGCCCCCCGGGGCGGAGAGGGAGAGAGCCACGGAGCGGCCGGGATGGGTCATGGACGTGCGATAATCAATACCAGGACCAACCGGCAAAATCGATTTCGGGGATGGCTATGCGCAAATCGGGCTATGTGGCGACGAGCATGGTGCTGTTCCTGCTCTGCCTCATGTACATGATCACCTATGTCGACCGGGTCAACATCTCGACCGCGGCGATCGTCTTCAAGGGCGAGCTGAAGCTCAGCAACGCCGATTACGGCGCGATCTTCGCCGCCTTCGGCTGGAGCTACGCCGCCTTCCAGATCATCGGCGGCTTCATCGGCGACCGCTTCGGCCCGCGGCTGACCTTGGGCGTGTGCGGCGCGATCTGGGCGATATCGACGATCTGCACCGGGCTCGCCAACGGCTTCTGGGGGCTGATCCTGGCGCGGTTCGCGCTGGGCCTGGGCGAAGGCGCCACCTTCCCGACGGCGACGCGCGCCATGTCGAGCTGGGTGCGCGCCGGCTGGCGCGGCTTCGCCCAAGGCGTCACCCACACCTTCGCGCGGTTCGGCAACGCGGTGGCGCCGCCGATCGTCGCGGCACTCACCGCTTTCTATTCCTGGCGCGCCTCCTTCGTCGTGCTCGGCGTCGTCAGCCTGGCCTGGGTCGTCGCCTGGACCCTCTATTTCCGCGACAAGCCCGCCGACCACCGCGGCATCAGCGAGCCGGAGCTGGCCAGCCTGCCGCCCTATCGCGGCGGCGGCGAGGAGATCGCCGTTCCCTGGCGCCGGCTGGTGCCGCGGATGATGCCGACCACCATCGTCTATTTCTGCTATGGCTGGACGCTTTGGCTTTACCTGAGCTGGATACCGCTCTACCTGCAGCACAGCCACAACCTCAACCTCAAGACCTCGGCGCTGTTCGCCAGCGCCGTGCTGCTGGCCGGCGTGGTCGGCGACACGGTCGGCGGCGTGGTCAGCGACCGCGTCTTCCGCCTCACCGGCAGCCTCGCCAGGGCGCGGCGCAATGTCATCGTCGGCAGCCTCTTGGGATCGCTGGCCTGCCTTGCGCCGGTCTTCCTCGTCCAGGACATCGGCGTGCTGGCGCTGTGCCTGGGCGCGGCGTTCTTCTGCCTCGAGCTTACCATCGGCCCGATCTGGTCGGTGCCGATGGACATCGCGCCCAAGCATGCGGGTACGGCGAGCGGCATCATGAACACGGGCTCGGCGGTGGCGGCGATCGCCTCGCCCTGGCTTTTCGGCGTCGTCATCGACGCCACCGGCGATTGGAACCTGCCCTTTGCCGGCTCGATCGCGCTGCTGCTGGCGGGCGCCGTGCTCGCCTTCTGGATGCGACCGGAGCGGTCGATCGAGGACAAGGCGCCGGATGCCGTCGCGCCCTCGCCCGCCCGCGCGACATAAGGCGCCCGGCATCGCACCCGCCCGCCACGACCGCGGCAAAAGCGGCCTTGCGCGACAAGGGGGTCCGGGCTAAGCCCGCGCCGTCCCAGACGGGGGGAGCACGAATCGCATGAGCGCGCGCACCGGCAGGCATTTTCTGCAGATTCCCGGTCCAACCAACCTCCCGGACCGGATTCTGCGCGCCATCGACCAGCCGACGATCGATCATCGCGGCCCGGACTTCGCCGCCCTCGCCAAATCCGTCATCGCCGGCGCAAAGCGCCTGTTCCGCACCAAGGGAGCGCTGGCGGTGTTCCCCAGCTCCGGCACCGGCGCCTGGGAGGCGGCGTTAACCAACACGCTTTCGCCCGGCGACACGGTGCTCGCCTTCGAGACCGGGCAGTTCGCGGCGCTGTGGCGCGTCATGGCGGCGCGGCTCGGGCTCCAGGTCGAACTGGTGGCAACCGATTGGCGCCATCCGGTCGAGGCCGCCGAGGTCGAGGCGCGGCTTGCCGCCGACAAGGCGCATGCCATCAAGGCGGTGATGGTCGTCCATAACGAGACCTCGACCGGCGTCGCCAGCGACGTTGCGGCGATCCGCCGCGCCATCGACCGGGCGCGCCATCCGGCGCTCTATCTGGTCGATGCCATCTCCTCGCTCGGCGCCATGGAGCTGCGCCATGACGACTGGGGCATCGACGTCACCATCGCGGGCGCGCAGAAAGGGCTGATGCTGCCGCCGGGGCTGGGCTTCAACGCCATCTCCGACAAGGCACTGGCGGCAAGCCGGACGGCGAGGCTGCCGCGCGCCTATTGGGATTGGCAGCCGATGATCGCCGCGGCCGAGACCGGCTTCTTTCCCTTCACGCCGGCCACCAACCTGCTGTTCGGCCTCAAGGAGGCGGTAGCCATGCTCGAGGAGGAAGGGCTCGACAACGTGGCCGCGCGTCACGACCGGCTTGCCGAGGCGACGCGGCGCGCGGTTGCCGCCTGGGGACTCGAGCCGCTTTGCGCCGTCGCCAAGGCGCATTCGAGCGCGCTGACCGCCGTGCTGCTGCCGGCGGGGCACGACGCCGACGCCTTCCGCCGCGTCGTGCTCGAGCGCTTCGACATGTCGCTGGGCGCCGGGCTCGGCAAGGTCGCCGGCAAGGTCTTCCGCATCGGCCATCTCGGCTGGTTCAACGAGCTGATGCTGATGGCAACCTTGGCCGGGGTGGAGATGGGGCTCGCCGCCGCGGGCGTCCCGCATCGCAAGGGCGGCGTCGGCGCGGCGATGGACTATCTCGCCGGCAATGCCGGCGCAGTCCAGGCGCAAGCGGCGGCAGGATGACCGCGAGCGGCGGCGATCTGGTCCGCCGGCTGATCGAGGCGCGTCGCGGCGGCACCCACATCGCGAGCCTGCCGCCCGGCTGCGTGCCGGCCGACGCCGCCGCGGCCTATGCCGTGCAGGAGGCGGTGGCGGCCACGCTCGGGCGGATCGTCGGCTGGAAGGTGGGCGCAGGCCCCGGCGACGTGCTCGAATGCGCGCCGCTCTTGGCCGATCTCGTCGCGGAGTCTCCGGCGCGCTTTGCCGCGGCGCGGTTTCCCCTGGGCGGCATCGAAGGCGAGCTTGCCTTTCGCTTCGGCCGGGATCTGCCGGCGCGCGCGCAGCCCTATGACGCGGAAGAGGTATGGCAGGCGATCGACACGCTCCATCCCGCGATCGAGCTGATCGAGTCGCGCTTCGTCGATTTCCGCGCCCACGACCGGCTGGTGCTGCTGGCCGACAACCTGGCCAACGGCGCCTTTTGCCATGGCCCAGGGGTCAGGGACTGGCGCCACGTCGATTTCCTGGCGCAGCCCGCCAGCCTCGTCATCGACGGCGCGGAGGTCGCGTGCGCCATGGGCGGCAACGCCGCGGGCCATCCCAAGCGCCTGCTCGCCTGGCTCGCCAATCACTGCGCACGGCGCGGCCGCGCGCTCGCCGCCGGCGACGTCGTCACCACCGGCTCGCATACCGGATTGGTCTTCGCCAAGCCCGGCGCCACGGCCACGGTGCGGTTTGCCGGCGTGGGCGAGGCGCGCCTGACGCTGACGGCGTGAGCCAAGGCGGCAGCCGGCGGGCTTCCGGCGAAATAACAAATGCCCAACGAGTCCCGATCGCAGTACAATCATGGCCCAGGCGCCCCGCCGCCGCCCGCCGCCGATACGCCGGGATCGGCGCCGACGCCGGGGAAACGTATTCGCGGACCAGCGCTTGAGACGCCAGACCGTAGCGATCGTCGACGACAGGATCACCAACCTCAAGATCCTCGAACGTCTCGCCGCGTCGCTCGACGAGCGCGTCGAGGTTCGGACCTTCGACCATCCGCGACGCGCGCTCGACGACGCCGCGGTCCGGCCGCCGGACCTCGTCATCACCGAGTTCAAGATGCCCGAGATCGACGGCGCCGACTTCATCCAGCGCCTGCGCGCGCTGCCGTCTTGCGCCGAGGTGCCGGTGCTGGTGATCACCGCCCATGAGGAGCGCGACCTGCGCCATGAGGCGCTCGAGGCGGGCGCCACCGACTTCCTGCTGAGCCCGGTCGACCATCGCGAATTCCGCGTCCGCGCGCGCAACCTGTTGACGCTGCGCCGCCAGCACTTGCTGCTCAAGGAGCGCGCCGGCGCGCGCGAGGAGCACATCGCCATCGAGGAGCGGCACCGGCGCGACGCGCTGCGCCACAGCCACGAGCTGCTGATGCGCGTCATCGACGCCGTGCCGGTGCTGGTGAGCGCCACCGACCGCGAGGGGCGCTACGTCTTCGTCAACGACTTCTACGCCCGGCATATCGGCCGCCCGGTGGCGGCGACCGTCGGGCTGACGCCGGCGGCGGTGAACGACGCGCCCGAGACGCGCGCGGCGATGGAGCGCGACCGGCGCATCGTCGCCGGGCTCGACCCGCCGGGCTCGTTCGAAGAGACGATCGTGCTTCCTTCGGGCGAGACCCGCGTGCTGCTCACCACCAAGGCGCTGCTGCGCGACCGCGACGAGCGGCCGTCGCTGGTGGTCACCGCCTCGCTCGACATCACCGACCGCAAGGAGGCGGAGCTCGCCCTCGTCGCGGCCAAGGAGGAAGCCGAGCTGGCGAGCCGCAGCAAGACCGAGTTCCTCGCCAATATGAGCCACGAGCTGCGCACCCCGCTCAACGCCATCATCGGCTTCTCGCAAGTGATGGCGGAGGAGGTATTGGGGCCGCTCGGCAGCCAGCGCTATGCCGGCTACGCCCGCGACATCGCCTCCTCGGCGCAGCACCTCCTGGGCATCATCAGCGACATCCTCGACGTCTCCAAGCTCGAGGCCGGCAAGATCGAGATCGACGACGACGAGGTCGAGATCAGCCAAATGACGCGCGACGTGCTCCATCTCGTCGTCGAGCGCGCCCGCTCGCTCGACATCGCCATCGACGTCGACATGCCAGCGGACCTGCCGCGACTCAGGGCGGATGCGCTCAAGCTCAAGCAGGTGCTGCTCAACCTCATCACCAACGCGATCAAGTTCAGCCATCCCGGCGGCCGCGTGCTGGTCCGCGCCGGCATGGTCGAAGAGGGCATGCGCCTCCAGGTGATCGATCGCGGCATCGGCATGGACGAGGCCGAGGTCGAGACCGCCGTCACCCGCTTCGGCCAAGTCGCCAGCACCTGGAACCGCCGGCATCCCGGCACCGGCCTTGGCCTGCCGCTCGCCATCGGCCTGGTCGAGTTGCATGGCGGGCGCCTGCTGATCGACAGCGAGAAGGGCGTCGGCACCACGGTGACCATCTGCCTGCCGGCCGACCGGGTTCTGCTCCAGGGCGCAACTATCAGCGCGTGAACAACCGAGCTTTGCCACTAGCGCCGATGTCCCCCCGTATTTCGTTGTTCCGAAGTTCGGGAACATCTAGCTATAGATTTTTTTGTTAACCATTGGCACAATATTTTGCGGGCGCGGCGACTTTTGAACGGTTCGCTTGGTCGCCGGCTCGCGCCTGATCGGCGCCGCGGGGGAGAGGACCCAAGAGGCCGCATGAGAGGATCGCACCGGGCGGGCAACGCCGCCGCCATCGGACTGGGCGACCGCAAGACGCGCATCGTGGCCGTGGCGCTGGCGGTCTATGCCGTCGCGGTGCCGCTGACGCTGTCCATCCTGCTGGAGACTTCCGCGAGCCTGGCCTCGCCGCTGCTGTCGACCTTGTGGCTGGCCATGGTGATCGTCGGTCCCGGCGGCGGCGTCGTGGCCGGCGTGCTGCGCGGCCCCGCCCGCATCGCCCGCGAGCTTGCGGCGCAGACCGACAAGGAGCCGCAGCAGATCGTCATCCGGCTGTTCTTTCCGGGCTTCGTGCTGATCTATCTCGTCGGCCTCGCCGTTTTCGGCGCCGCCGGCGACCGGCTGGTGCCGCTGCTTGCCGTCGTCATCGCCGGCGTGCTGTGCGAGTGGCTGCTGTTCATCGACCTCATCAGCCGCCCCGGCTCCTCGTCCTACCGCCGCGCCGCGGCGATGCTGAGCGACGTCGGCTTCATCTCGATTTTCCTCCATATCGGCGGCGCCCTCGCGGCGCCGTGGTTCTCGACCTATTTCTGGGTGGTGCTCGGCTTCGGCTTTGGCTTCGGCCGGCGCGCCCTGGTCGCCGCCGCGCTGATGAGCCTTGCGGGCTTCGGCGCGGTCTGGGCGAGCACGCCCTTTTGGCGCGAGCAGCCCTTGGCCGCCAGCGGGGTGGTGATGGCCCTGGTGCTGCTGTCCGCCTATGCCGCGAGCCTGCTTGGATCGCTGACGCTGGCCAAGGCCGCGGCCGAAGAGGCCAACGCGGCCAAGAACCGGTTCCTCGCCGTCATGAGCCAGGAGCTGAGGGCGCCGCTCAACGGCATGATCGGCACGGCCTCGCTGCTCGGCCGCACCGGTCTCGACGCCGAGCAGCGCGACATGCTCGCGGCCATGCAGCTTTCCGCCCGCGCGCTGCTGGGCGTGATCAACGACATCCTCGATTTCGCCAAGATCGAGGCCGGCAAGCTCCAGCCCGAGATCGAGAGCTTCGCGCTCCACGAAGTGCTGGGCGCGACGGTGGCGATGCTGCGGCCCCAGGCCGAAGCGAAAGGGCTGAGCCTGGCGCTGCGCATCGACCCGCGCCTGCCGCACGCCTATCGCGGGCTGCCGCTGCAATTGCGCCAAATCCTGGTCAATCTCATCACCAACGCCATCAAAGCCACGCCGCAGGGGCGCGTCGAGGTATCGGCACGGCTGCTCGCGCGGGAGAACGATACGATCGGCCTGCGCCTCGCCGTGCGCGACGAGGGCGCCGGCATCGCCGCCGAGGCGCGCGGCACGATCTTCGACGTCTTCAACCGGGCCAACGGCTTGGCGACGCGACGCCCCGGCGGCGCCGGCCTCGGTCTTGTCATCGCCAAGCAGCTAACGCGACTGATGAGCGGCACCATCGCGGTGGAAAGCGCGCCCGACAAAGGCAACACCTTCATCGTCGACGTGCCGCTCCACTACGACGCCGTGGCGGCGGCGCGCCCGCCGGACCTCGCGGGCCGCGAGGCGATCATCCTGACCACGGATGCCGATCTCGCGGCCTCTCTGCAGGCCAAGCTCGGCGCCTGGCACGGCGCGGTGCACTGGCTCGGCGAGGACGAGGCGGTTCTGCGGCACCTCGGCGAGTCCCCTGCCGACGCCCCCCGCGCGATCCTGGTGGTGGACGGCCGCCTCGATCCGCTCGCCGCGCTGAGCCTCGCGCACCGCCTCGCCGCCCTTGCGACGCGCCCGCCGCTGACCTTGTTCCTGGCGGCGGCGGGCGGCGCCGATTCGGTCGCCGGTCTCGGCGCTTCGCAACTCGCGGCCATCCTCGAGGCGCCGCTCGCCGACGGCGCGCTCGCCAGCGCGCTGCTGGCGGCGAGCGCCAGCGATGTGCAGCCGGCCCAAGCCGCCGCCGCGGCGCGCGAGACGGTGGCGGCGAGCGCGCCCGCCGGGCCGCCGCTGCCGGCCCCGGCGCGCAAGCTCAGGATCCTCATCGCCGAGCATGACGGCGCCAACCGCAAGATCCTGCGGCGCATCCTCGAAATGGCCGGCCATCAGACCGCCGTGGTCGATGACGGCGAAGCGGCGCTGGCGGTGCTCGACCGCGACCGCTTCGACCTCGTGCTGCTGGACGTCGCCATGCCGGAGTTGAGCGGCTACGAGGTCGCCAAGCTCTATCGCATGGAACATCTCGGCGAAGGCCGGCTGCCGCTGATCGCGCTTGCCGCCGACGCCGCCAGCGAGACCGAGCGCCAGTGCCGCGAGGCCGGCATGGATGCGGTGCTGACCAAGCCGGTCGAAGCGACGCAGCTCCTGGCGGCGATCGACGAGACCTATGCGCGCGTGACGAGCCCCGGCGGCGGGGCGAGCGTGTCGCCGGTGGTGACGCCGATCTCCGCCCATCCCCGCTATTTCGCCGATGCCGGCGCCGTGGTGGACGAGGCGACGATCGAGGCGTTGCGCATGCTCGGCGGCGGCAGCGAATTCCTCGGCGACGTCATCGAGACCTTCTGCACCGACGGCAAGCGCCTGCTCGATCATCTGCGCGAGGCGGCGGTCGAGGGCGATCTTCGCGCCTTCAAGGAGCTGCTGCACTCGCTGCGCAGCGGCGCCGCCAATGTCGGGGCGGCCCGGCTTTGCCAGACGGTCACCACCTTGCGCGACGTCACCGGCAAGGACTTGCGCCAGAACGGCACCGGCTATATCGAGAAGCTGCAGGCCGAGTTCGCCAAGCTCGAGACGACGCTCGGCCGGATGAGCCGGGAAACGCGGATCGGCTGACCCGCCGGCGCCTCGGCGCGCGGCGGAGCGCGCTGTCCCGCTTCGAGCGCCGCCAGGAGGACCACGATGAGCCCGCTCGATCCGCTGCGCCAGGCGCTCGATCCCCGCTCGATCGCGCTCATCGGCGCCTCGGAGAACCCCAACAAGATCGGCGGCCGGCCGCTGCTCTATCTCCGGCGTTTCGGCTATCGCGGCCGGCTCTATCCGATCAACCCCAACCGCGCCGAGGTGCAGGGGGTGGCGGCCTATCCCGACCTCGCGAGCCTGCCAGAGGCGCCCGACCTCGCCATCGTCATGGTGGCGGGCGAGGGCGCCGCGGCGGCGGTCGAGGCCTGCGCCCGGCGCGGCGTCAAGCTCGCCATCTGCATGGCCTCGGGCTTCGGCGAGACCGGAGCCGCAGGCAAGGCAGCGCAGCAACGGATGGCGGCGACGGCGCGCGCGCACGGCATGCGCCTGGTCGGTCCCAACTCGCAGGGGCTGGTGAATTTCGCTACCGGCACCGTGGCGAGCTTCTCCACCATGTTTCTCGAGGCCGAGCCCGCGGACGGCCCGGTCGCCGTCATCAGCCAAAGCGGCGCCACCAGCGCCGTGGTCTATGGGCTGCTGCGCGGGCGCGGCATCGGCGTGCGCCATTGCCACGCCACCGGCAACGACGCCGATGTCGGCGTCGCCGAGCTGGCGCGGGCGGTGATCGAGGATGAGGGCGTCCGGCTGATGCTGCTCTATCTCGAGGCGATCCCGGATGCGGCGATGCTGGCCCAGGCGGCGGCGCGGGCGCGCCAACGCGGCGTGCCGATCGTGGCGCTCAAGACGGGACGCAGCGCGCAAGGCCAACGCGCCGCCCAATCGCATACCGGCGCGCTCGCCAACGAAGACCGTACCGTCGACGCCTTCCTGCGCCAGCACGGCATCTGGCGCGCGCGCGACATGCCGGGCCTGGTCAGCGCCGCCGAGATGTACCTCAAGGGCTGGCGGCCCGAGGGGCGCCGCCTCGTCGCCATCAGCAATTCCGGCGCGAGCTGCGTCATGGCCGCCGATCTCGCCGCGGAGCTGGGCCTGCCGCTTGCCGTGCTCGCCGAGACGACGCGGCGCGACCTCGCCGCGGTCCTGCCGGGCTTTGCCACGACGCGCAACCCGATCGACATCACCGCGGCGCTGCTTTCCAACAACCGGCTGTTCAGCGCCATTCTGCCGATCGTCGCCAAGGACCCCGCCGCCGATCTCTTCTTCATCGCGCTTCCCGTCGCCGGCCAGGGCTACGACGTCGAGGCCTTCGCCCGCGACACCGCCGGCTTTGCCGCGGCGACCGGCAAGCCGGTGGCGGTGGCGGCGCCGCAAGCGGCGATCGCCGACCGATTCGGTGCCGCCGGCATCCCCACCTTCGCCGGCGAGACCGAAGCGGTGCAGGCGCTCGATCAGCTCGCGCGGCATTGGGCGCTGCTGCGCCGTCCGACGCCGCCGGCCTTGCCGCCTCTCGCCATCGCCGTGCCGGCGGGCAGCGGGCGCTTCCTCAACGAGGCGGAGAGCCTGGCGCTGCTGGCGGCGCACGCCCTGCCGGTGGTGCCGCATCGTCTCTGCCGCAGCGAGGCGGAAGCACGCATCGCCTTCCGCGATCTCGGCAGCCCGGTGGCGGTCAAGGCCTGCTCGATCGACGTCCCGCACAAATCGGAGCTGGGACTGGTGGCGCTCAACCTGGTCTCCGAGGCGGCGGTGGCGGAGGCCTTTGCCGCGCACATGGCAAAGCTGCTGGAGATCGGCGCCGAGCCCGACGGCATCATCATCGCCGCCATGGCCGAGGGCCAGCGCGAGATGGTGCTTGGCGCCAAGCTCGACCCCGTCTTCGGCCCGGTGGTCATGGTCGGCGACGGCGGCAAATATGTCGAGGCGCTCCCCGACATCGAACTGCTGCTGCCGCCTTTCTCGCAAGAGGAGGCACGGGACGCGATCCTGCGGCTGCGCATCGCACCGATTTTGCAGGGCGTGCGCGGCGAAAGGGCGACCGATATCGAGGCCTTGGCGCGGGCGATGCTGCGGCTTGGCGCGATCATCGCCGCGGCGCGCGGCCAGCTCGCCTCGATCGATCTGAACCCGGTGCTGGTCGGCGCGGCCGGCCAGGGACTGACCATCGTCGATGCGCTGGTGGAGCGGGCGTCGGCGACGGCTTAGCCGGCGTATTTCTCGACGAAAGCTTCCACCGCGGATTTGTAGGCCTGCTGCTTCAGCAGCTCGACCTGATGCTGATCGCTCGATGCACGGGTCAAGGAGGCGCTCAGCGCGCTGTCGACATAGGCATCGGGGACGAACATCGACCATTGGCCGGTGCGCACGTCGATCACCGCCACCTTGAGTCGGATGCGCATGAGCTGCGCCTCGTCCGGAACGGCCGCGCCGATGAAGGGAACCCACGAGACCGCCTTGGTCGGCTCGCGCTCGACCGCACTCTCGATCAGGCCCCAGTAGCAGAAGATGACATCGGCGCCGCTCTTGGCCGCGGCGAGCCGCAACGCCCGGGCATAGTTGGTGATGCGCTCGTCGGTCACCACCGGGGACGGGCCGAGCGTGGCCGTGTGGTAGAGAGGCTCATCACGATGCACCAACGGTATTCCGGTAAAAGGCATGACGGCGAAATATCGGTCGAGCTGCTTCACCATCGCATCGTCGGGGATGAGCGCGCCGGACTGGATGACCATCATCGTGCCGCCACGGTGCACGCCGACCTTCTGGCGCTTGTCGAGCTCGCGGACGATGTCCTCGTCGCTGGCGGACCGGCTGACATCGATGCCAAGCAGGTCGAACTCGGTAAGCTCGCCATGATAGAACGGGTTGCCGCGTCCGCCGCCGGGGCCGGCATAGCCCGAATTCGAGATCGATCGCGTCTCGCAGGCGCCGAGCAGCAATACCGCGCCGAGCAGGACGATCGCCGGCAGGCGCAACCCCGAGCCTTGGCCCATCCCTTCCTCCTGAAATGGTCCCTCCAACCGCAACTTGGCCCGGAATTTATCGCGGCGGGATGCGGCGGGTTTGTGGCGGCGCGATGATCTTTTGCGGCAAGGCTGATTTGGCCGAGGGGAAAGCCTATGGCATGATCGCGCAAACCCCCGGGAGGCAAAGATGGACGCGATCACGCTCGCGCCGCTCGCCGTCATCGCCGCGGCGCTGGCGCTCGGCATCAACGACGCCGGGGCGCAGATTGCGCCGCAGCGCACGCTCGAGGAGCTGAAGGCCGAGGCGCAGGCGCGCGCCGACCGCAACGCCTATCCGCTGATCGGGCTCAAGCCCGAGGAGGTGCGCGAGGCGCTGGGCCGGCTCACCAGCCTCGACCGCGACGAATGGGCGGCGTCGTGGAGCATCATCGGCGAGCGCTACAGGAAGAAGGCCGAGAGCGAGCTGAAGCGCGCGCCGGCGGCGGCCGACAAGGATTTCGTCATGGCCTGGCGCTATTTCTCGTTTGCGCGCTGGCCGGTGCCGAACTCGCCGGGCAAGCAGCGGGCTTACGAGAAGGCGCTTGCCGCCTTCATCGCCCACGGCAAGCTGCAGGATCCGCCGCTCGAAGTGCTGCGCGTGCCGTTCGAGGGCAAGGAGATCATCGCCTATCTCCAGCTCCCCCGACGCGCCGGGCCCGTGCCGCTGGTGCTGGCGGTGAGCGGGCTCGACAGCCGCAAGGAGGATATGGCCGAGCGCTTCCAGCCGATGCTGGCCCATGGCGTGGCCTCGCTCGCGGTCGATGCGCCGGGCACCGGCGAGGCGCCGATCAAGGTCGCGCCCGGCGCCGAGCGCATGCTGACGCGGCTGCTCGATGCGGTGCTGGCGCGGCCGGAGATCGACAAGAGCCGCGTCGCCGTCTATGGCGGCAGCTTCGGCGGCTATTGGTCGACCATCCTCGCCGCGAGCGAGCGAGCGCGGCTCAGCGCCGTGGTGGCGCAATCGCCGCCGGTCGACGAGACCTTCTCGCCGGCGATGCTGGAGCGCGCGCTCACCAACACTGAATATCTCTTCGACTACGTCCCCGCCGGCATGTCGATCTATCCCGGCGTCGAGACGCTGGAGCAACTGCGCGCGGCGCGGGCGGAGACATCGCTCAAGCGGCAAGGCTTCCTCGACCGGCCGATGGCGCCGATGCTGGTGATCGCCGGCGTCAAGGACACGCAAGTGCCGATCGCCGATATCGACCTGCTGCTGCACAGCGGCAGCACCCCCAAGGACGCCTGGATCAATCCGCAGGGCGGCCATATGGGGCGCGAGGCGACGGGCTGGACCGATCCCGCGATCTTCAAGCGCGTGACCATGCCGTGGCTGCTGCGCGCGCTGGAGGCGAAGGCGGAGTAGGCGGCGCGCGCGCCCGATCGCGCAGACGCGAGACCGTTTACGGAAACGGCGACACGCCGATGACCGGCCCGTGTCCGCCCAGCATCAGCGCATAGGCGAGCAGCGCCGCCGCCCAGCGCCAGAGGCCGATCTCGCCCGGGCGGAAGCGGTTGCGCCCGGCGGCGATGGCGGCGAAGGGGAGGATCGAGGTCTGCCCGGCGAAGCCCTGCCAGGCCGCGCCGGAGAGGCGCCGGCGCTTGGCGTCGATCGACACCGTGCCGGCGAGCGCCACGACGGCAAAGCCGGCGAAGAAGACGAGCGAGGCGAGATCGCCGTTGCCGATCAGATGCACCAGCGCCCAGAGCCCGACGCCGGTCAGAAAGGGATGGCGGGTGACGCGCAGGATGCCGGTCGGCGGCTCGGCCAGGCGCGCCTCCTGCGCAACTGCGGTCGGGTTGGGACTCGCGAGGCCGATCACCGCCAGCAGCGTCGCCGGCAGCATCAGCGCGACGGCGACCGGCTTCCACCACACCAGCATGCCCCAGCTCGCCAGATAGGGCGCGCGGTTGTAGGCGAGGATCAGCCAAGCCAGCCCCGCCACGGAGGCGAGCGAGAAAGCGGCGCCGTAGCCGCGCCGGCCCAGCGCCGCGATCGCGCGGTCGCGCAGCCTCGTGCCGGCGATGCCGAGATGAATGCCGATGAAGAACAGCGCAGCCAGAATCAGCGACGGCACGACAACCCCCCTCTATTGCAGCGCGACCGGGCGCGGTCGGCCAGCCATTCTGACGGCGGATGCGGCCCGATCCGGCTTGCCTTCGAGCCTTTCGTATCGACTCATCCCTCCGATATTGCAGAAGTATCGTGCGCCCATTAAGCCCCCCATTCTTTGAGCCGCCGCCCGATTGCTCGCCATTCACCGGCTCGCCGGTGCCTGCCACAGTCCCCTGCCCGACGGTTCATTCATCAGGCGCTTTTTGCGACATACCGCGTCCATGCCAACCGAGCATCGGAGCCTTAACGGCGCTCGTCAACCGCCGCACCGATCGGCGTCGGTATTGCGCGCCGATGGCAGCGATGTGCCAATGTCGGCGGCATGGCCGCTCTTCAACTGCGGAAGCGTCCCCACGCTCGTCGAACCGCCGGTTCGTGCCAGGGGCAGCGATATGACTGGCCCGACCCATCTCAGCCATTCGCGCCAGCGCTTGCTGATTGAGTTCTCGCCCTAAACCGTCCCCACGGGCGTCGCCGGCGAGCCCACGGCGCCGGGCAGGCGCAGAGGCGGCGCTGTCAGCAGAAAGCGGCTGCGTCTGCGCGCGCGCAGATGATCGGCAAGTTCGGAGAGATACCAGAGCTCGCCGAGATTGACCCCGAGCTTGAAGAGGCAATGGGCATGCAGCGGCAGCGCCGCGCAGTGATCCTCGGCGCAAGGCCGCGACGGGAAAGCTTCGACCGCGTAATTGTCCGAGATCAGCGATGCCAGCCCGCTCTTGGTGATCCAATTGAGCAGCCGCTCGTCGCGGCCGTCGAGCGCGGCGCAGGCGTTGTGCAGCTTCTTCTCGTCGGGATCGCGCTTCATCTCCAGCAGCATCCGGTCGAAACCGGTGCGCAGGCACACCATGTCGCCCGCCTCGACCTCGACCTTGTCCGCATCGAGGACGCGCATCAACTCGTCATAGCCCACGAGCTTGCGCTCGCGGCCGTGATGCGCCTCGATATCGATCATCACGGCGCGGCCCTGGATCGCCTTCGCCGCCATGTTCTCGACGCCGAGGGCGCGGGCGCCGGCATGCGTCGCCGCCTCCCGGCCGGTCGCCCAGTCCAACGGGCCGAGGATATGCTCGCCGGCGCGGTAGCCGTTGTAGAACACCATCTCGGGCACGCCGTCGCCATCGGCGTCGAACATCTGCCCGACATGGGCGAGCGTGTCCCATTGCGTCGAATATTGCAGCGTCAGCAGCACCAGGTCGTCGCAGACGACATCGGTGAACCTGGCGTCGTCGCGCGCGACGGGATAGTTGAAATTGGGCTTGCCGCCGCGCAGCGTCGGCCGCAGCTCCGGCGGATGCCGGCGCGGGTTGAGCTTGTTGCCGCCGGGATAGTCCAAGGGCAGCGACAGGCAGAAGCTCCTGCCCTCCTTCACCTCGGCGAT